>Ga0208262_1000146_pt1 | contig 31828 bp, 31 predicted proteins | sample LakWasMet15_LOW5_2_FD_183863 | JGI IMG/M metagenome (GOLD analysis project Ga0208262, IMG submission 183863) | Freshwater sediment methanotrophic microbial communities from Lake Washington under simulated oxygen tension - Sediment Metagenome... | ecosystem: Environmental > Aquatic > Freshwater >... | reverse complement strand
GAAAACAATTTTTTTATCGATACTGATATTTCCTTCTTTATACAATCCCTTGTAAACTATAACCGTGTCACCCTCTTTGGCTAAAGCAATTGCCTTTTTGATTGATTTGATAGGTTTGTTCGAACCAACTTCAATTACTCTAGCTTGAAGAAAAGTTGTAAATAAAAAGAATAAAATGATGATTTTTTTCATTGTTTGTAAAAAAGTATCTTTGTGAACCCCGAAGATTCTGGATAAACTTTATCAAAGATTATTTTGACATAATTGCATTCCACGTAATTGGTTCTGCGTTTAGTTTTGTTCTAAATGCTGCCACTTCTTCTTCCATGGATAATGCAATAATATTACCTCTCATCGGACTGTTAATATCGCCTCCCTCGAGGAAAAAAGCAGTTTCGGCGGGAATTAAAACGTTATCCTGATTATAATCAAGTACATAATACGATTTAATTTTTGCTTCGGAATCCGTTTTACAATAATTGACCATACACATAAGATCGTCAAATTTATAGATCCTCCCTTTTTGGGTAATTACTTCAGCTCCAAACTTGCCGTCAGCAATGCTCATTTTACAAAAATCGCAATTGTCCACATTTAGTTTTATAGGTTCAGCTTTAACATTTGAACAAGAAAAAATTAAAAATGGCAACAGTAATAACAGCAGGGTAGCTTTAATTTTAGGCTTTCTAAATCTTTGTATCAATTGAGTTTCTTTTACCACAATCATAAAAAGCAAAAAACCAGCGGCAATCATCATCCATCCGCCAATATCCGGAATGGAATAAGCTCCGAAATTAAGTAGTTGCTTGTAACCAATTAATGGCGGTTGATACGCCATACCGGGCACAACTATCGCAGCATTTGGATTCAGATTATGACCATATTCATAATTCCATCTGTAAAAATCTATGCCAGCCAAAACTCCAAAAAGCACGAAAGAAAAGAAAAGTATAATCACACCTTTTCTTTTAGCGATGAAAAACATTGACAAAGCAAACAAACCAAAAAACCCAAAGATGTAAGGCAAGAATTTAAATTCTATAAAATCTTCGGTATGCAAGGTTTTCATTCCTATATAATGGTTCAATCCGTTGATGACATCAACATCTCCACCTATTTTATTGGCGTGCAATTGTAGCACCAATCCTTCAGGATATTGTGGAGCTTCGAGCTCTATTCTCCACATTGGAAACAATAAAGAGCCAAATAATAACGCACTTACAATCAAAAGGAGGATTTTTGAAAATAAGGATATTTTTGAAGTATTCATAATATTGAGTATAAAAAAAGGGAACAAAGAAACTTTGCCCCCTTTGCATTTACATATTTATTTTATTTAACTGCTGGTTGATTTGTTCCCAAACTAAAAGTCAATGGTACATTACTCCCCGCAGGAGATACTCTTACATATCCCTGCATTTCTTGGTGCAATGCACTACAGAAATCAGAACAATAGAAAGGAACAATTCCTGGTTTTAATGGTATCCATTTCAAGGTAGAAGTTTCTCCAGGCATAATAAGAAGTTCTCCATTATCGGCTCCTTTGATGGCAAATCCGTGAGGTACATCCCAATCTTGCTCTAAGTTGGTTACGTGGAAATAAACCACATCACCCACTTTTATTCCTTCAATATTATCCGAAGCAAAGTGAGAACGAATAGAAGTCATATAAACGTGAACGTTTTTGCCTTCTCTCACTACTTTGGCTTCTTTTTCACCTTTGGTTACGTAAGGATGGTTGTTGTCTTCAATTTTGTAGAATTTCAACTGACCATTATTACGAATCAAATCAGCAGGAGCAGCTTGTGCATAATGTGGTTCTCCAATGGTTGGGAAATCCAAAATCAATTGCATTTTGTCTCCACTAATGTCATATATTTGAGCGCTTTGACACAATTCTGGACCAGTTGGCAAGTATCTGTCTTTAGTGATTTTGTTGTAAGCAACTAAGTATTTTCCGAATGGTTTTTTACTGTCACCACCAGGAACACATAAGTGACCCACAGAATAATAAGTAGGAACTCTGTCTAAAACTTTTAATGATTTGATATCCCATTTCACAACTTCAGAAGAAACAAAGAAAGTAGTATACGCATTTCCTTTTCCGTCAAATTCAGTGTGCAATGGTCCAAGACCTGGTTTTTGAACTTCTCCGTGAAGAGCTGCTTCATATTTAACAACTGGAATTCCATCGTATTCTCCGTCAAATTGTTTTGCAGCAATTGCTTTTTGCAATTTATCAAAACTAAATACTGGAATTAATGCGGCTAATTTTCCTGAACCAACAATGTATTCTCCTGTTGGGTCAACATCGCAACCATGAGGAGATTTTGGACAAGGAATCATATAACAAATATCTTTAAACTCTTTAGAGTCAAGAACTAAAACTTCGGTTTTGATTTCAGATTTTGCAGTATGTGTTTTTTCATCATAAACATTATGGGCATATTTTGTGGCTACTTTTTTACCTTTACCTGCTTTGATGTATTCTTCGGCTTTTTTCCAATTCACAGCCATAATAAAGTCTTTGTCTTTTTGAGAAGCATTCACTTCAAGCAAAGTATTGGCTTGTTCAGTATTATAGCAAGAGAAGAAAAACCAACCGTGTGATTTACCTTTACCGGCGTGACTCAAATCGAAGTTTACACCTGGAGCTGCAATTTGGAAAGCAATATCCATTTGACCTTCTTTACCTACTTTTACAAAACTTAAATAACCTTTAAAATTTTGTTTGTAAGTATTAATTGGCACATCCCCACTGACATTGTCTGGCGGAACGCTAAAACGGGTTCCAGCCACTACATATTCCGTGTTTTCTGTAATAAATGGAGAAGAGTGATTTCCTGCACTGTTTGGCAATTCAATAATTTCTTTTGTGGTGAAAGTTTTTAAATCAACACGAGCAATACGGGGAGTATTGTTAGCATTGGCAAAAAGCCAACGACCATCAACTTCACCGTTAGTTTGAGATAATTCAGTATGATGCTGATCATCCCAAGGAATAAACCCGTGAGACGTATTCAACATTGGTTTTGTCTCTTCGTTGTAACCGTAACCACTTTGTGGATCGGCAGAAAAAACAGGAATTACTCTAAATAATCTTCCGCTTGGCAAACCATAAACACTTACTTGACCGCTAAAACCTCCGGAAACGAAATTATAAAATTCGTCGTATTTTCCTGGTGCTACATACGCTTTTTGAGCAGCATCACCACTCACAACGTCTCCTGAATTTTTTGGCTTACAGGAACTAAAAAATGCGGCTACCATTACAATGGCTAAAGTCGCTTTTAAAAATTTATTGTTCATATTATTTCAGTTATTAATTTATTTATTATTTTATTTTACTCCGTCATTTTTACGCATAAATTCAAGCAAATTCCTCGCATCTGCATCCGAAAGAGATTGATTTGGCATACGAACTAAACAAATTTCCAACATTGCTTGAAGTTTTGGATCTTTGTCGATCATTGGATCTGGATTTGTAATGAAGTTCATAATCCATTCTGGTTTTACTCTAGAAGTAACACCTTTCCAGCCTGGGCCAACTAATTTTTCATCTGTCAATTTGTGACAGGCAGAACATTTTACAGCTTGTATTTTATCGCCTTCGGCAGCCATAGCCTCATCTATTTTGTCTCCCAACTCTACGGTAGTATATTTTCCTATACCTCGGTTTGGATCATACGATGATGGATCTGCAGTTGTCTCAGTTGCCGCTCCAGTTGAAAAGTCTTCCGTGGCTTTTTCTTTTTTTCCACAAGAAGTGAACATTGCAATAGCAACAATAAATAATGATAATTTGTACATAAAATTGGTTTTTAAATTTCTTTTACAAATCTCTGAATAGTTTAAACGTTTCTTTATGACTGAAATCATACATATATATTTTTTTATTTTTATGGTATATTTTGATGTAGATAAAACCCACATAATAAACTTTTGTTAACAATTAAACCTTTAAAATATCTTCAGGTCTTATAACCATAACTTAAAAATTAGAAAGATGAAAAATTTAATGATTGCAGCCTTACTCCTTGTTGGAATATCAGTTTTTGCCCAAAACAGAAGAGAAATGGGAAATAGAACTGATAGTCTCAAAATGGAAAAAATGTCTCCAGAACAACGAAACCAATTGATGTTAAAAAAAATGACACTGGAATTAGACTTGAATACCAAACAACAAGAACAAGTTAAACAAATAATTGCCGAAAAAAGTGCCAAACGGGAGGCTATGAAAGCTGAACGAATGGCAAAGAAAGGGGATGAAAAAAAACCAACGGCAGATGACCGCTTTGAAATGAAAAACAAAATGCTTGATGAACAAATCGCAATGAAGGATAAGATGAAAAGCATATTATCGCCAGAACAATTTGAAAGATGGAGAAATCTAAAGGAAAATCATCAAGAAAAATTTCAAGGAAGAAATCACGAAAAAAGACCTAATCACAAAAAAGAATAATTAAAATGAAAAACTTCCGGTTAAGCCGGAAGTTTTTCATTTTTAACCCACACAAATTAAAAAGTTTTTGAAACTTTATCAACCGCTTGAATAGTAAAATCTAAGTCCTCATAAGTAAGTGCATCAGTTATAAACCAAGTTTCATAAGCCGATGGAGCAATGTAAATTCCTTCTTTCAACAATCCGTGGAAGAATTTTTTGAAGGTCTCATTATCTCCTTTTGCTGCACTTTGAAAATCAGTTACGGCATCTGCTGAAAAATGTACTGAAACCATTGAACCAATACGATTTATGGTGAAATCTACTTTATTTGCTTTTAAAACTTTATCAATTCCAGCGGCCAAATAGGCTGTTTTTTCCTCTAATCTTTTGAAAATAGCCGGTTCATTATCCAATGCTTGCAACATTGCTAATCCAGCTGCCATCGCCAAAGGGTTTCCTGACAAGGTTCCTGCTTGGTAAACGGGTCCAAGTGGCGCTAAATAATTCATTATTTCGTTTCTTGCTGCAAAAGCGCCCACAGGCAAACCGCCACCAATCACTTTTCCGAAGCAAACAATGTCGGCCTTGATGTTTAACAATTCTTGGGCTCCACCTCTAGCGAGTCTAAACCCTGTCATTACCTCATCGAAAATTAAAAGAATTCCATTGTCGGTACACAATTGGCGCAAGCCTTCAAGAAAGCCTTTATTTGGAGGAATGCATCCCATATTTCCTGCAACTGCTTCCACAATTATGGCTGCTATTTCGTTTTTATTGGCATCAATCAAAGAGGACACGTTTTCTAAATCATTGTATCTTGCCAACAAAGTGTCTTTTGCCGTTCCGGCAGTTACTCCAGGACTATTGGGAGTTCCAAAAGTGACGGCGCCACTTCCGGCTTGTATTAAAAACGAATCGGAATGACCGTGGTAACAACCTGCAAATTTGATTATTTTATCTTTTTTGGTAAATCCACGAGCTAATCTAACGGCGCTCATACAAGCTTCGGTGCCTGAATTTACGAATCTTATTTTGTCGATATTCGGAACCATTGAAACTGCCAAAGCTGCAATTTGGGTTTCAATTTCTGTTGGCATTCCAAAGGAGGTTCCTTTTTTAGCCTTTTCAATAACAGCTTGTACAACTGGTTCAAAAGCGTGACCCAAAATCATTGGTCCCCAAGAATTGATGTAATCAATTAATTTGTTTCCATCTTCGTCAAATAAATAGGCGCCTTTGGCACTTTTGACAAAAATTGGGGTTCCTCCAACCGCTTTGAAGGCACGAACGGGAGAATTTACACCTCCAGGAATTACTTTTTCTGCTTCAGCAAATAGCTGACTACTTCTTTGATATAACATCGCGTTTATTTTATAATTATTGATTGGCCTATTGAAATTGAGTTATCTAAAATATTGTTATTTTTCTTTATATCTTCAATTGAAATATTATACTTTTTTGAAATAGAGTACAGAGTATCTCCTTTAGAAACTACATATCGAATTGGATCGTTATTTTGATAGTTGACTTCTAATCCCGTTTTTCCAGCAAGTTTTTCATCCAATGAAACTACTTTTTTTTCTACATTTCCTCCATCATATTGATTCAATTGAAAGCGTTCGATTAAACCAATTAATTTACTTGGATATTGAGAGTCTGTTGCATAGCCAGCATCTTTCAGGCCTTTAGCCCAAGCTTTATAATCGGTTTTGTTTAATTTAAAAAGCTGTGAATACCGCGATCCTGCAGTTAAAAAAAGAGCGTGATCCCGAAAAGAATCATACGGATTGTCGTATTTCCTGAAACATTCGTCAATGGAATCGTCGTCATATTTTACGCTTGCTCCCATCCAATCTTTATGACATTTTATTCCAAAATGATTATTGGCATATAAACACAATGGCCCGGTTCCTGATCCAGATTCTAATATGGCTTGACCCAGAATTATACTTGCCGGTATTCCATACTTTTCCATATTAGATTGTGCCACTCCTTTGTATTTTTCGATATAAGCCAAAATTATTTCGTTAGTAACTTTTACTCGGGTCGTTGCTTCAAGAATTTGAGTTTCCGAAGTTTTGGTTTCTGAATTTTTGGCATTAACGACGTTTTCATTTGCTTTTTTAGACGAAGATTTTCCGGAGGCTCTCACTTCAGAATTGTAGGTTTTAGAACCTTTTCTGGTGGTTTGAATCACCGATTTGCTCGTATGACAACTTACGAAAAACAGGAGTGTTATTAAAAGTGTACTTATTCTAATCATTGAAATCTATTATTGGTAATTTTTTTGCTTTAAGTTTTAAATTCATTCCTGCGATTCCTTGAATTCCACCAGTGTGAATGAGTAAAATTTTAGCGTTTTCTGGAAAGTAATTCTTTTGAATCAAATCCATAACGCCAAAAACCATCTTCGCTGTGTAAATGGGATCCAAAGGAATTCTATTTACTTCATAAAACTCATTTATAAAAGCAATCAATTCCGGATTGACTTTTCCATAGCCTCCAAAATGATAGTCAGTTATTACTTCCCAATTGTCCTTCTGGGCAAATTTACGAATATCTTCTTTTAAAAAGTCACCTTTCAACGCTGGAAATCCCAAAACTTTTTGATGAGGCAAGATGCTGTTTATAATTCCCGAAATTGTTCCTCCGGTTCCAACGGCACAGCAGACAAAATCGAAGTCGGCATCTTCTTTGGTTAGAATTTCTTGACAACCTTTTACGGCTAATTCATTGGTTCCACCTTCGGGAACAAGATAAAAACTGCCAAATTCGTGTTTTAGATTTTCTATAAAATCGGCTTCGGTTTTGTGTCGATAGGCTTCTCGTGTGATAAATTTGAATTGCATTCCACATTCCTGCGCGAATTGCAAGGTTGGATTCTCGGAAATCTTGCTTTCCAATTCATCGCCTCGAATTACACCAATAGTTTTAAAACCTTGTTCCTTCCCTGCGAAAGCAACTGCCGCAATATGATTTGAAAATGCACCTCCAAAAGTGAGTAGTGCATCCTGATTTTCGGCTTTAGCCTGGACTAGATTGTATTTGAGCTTTCGAAATTTATTTCCAGAAATTATTGGATGTATCAAGTCTTCACGTCTTATTGAAACGGAGACGCTATTTGTGGATAGTTGTATTTTTTGGGTTGGTATTTCTCTCAAAACAAATCATATTTGATGCAAATATACAACACAAACCGATTGATTATTTTATTGCAGTAAACTGCGGAAAGGTTGCGGTAAAGTGGCAGACAGCTATTAGCGCTAGTTTTTTACAATAATTTTTCTGCCAATTTCTATTTTGTCGTTTGTGGTCAATTTTACAATGTAAATTCCATCACTTAGATTAGATGTTGAAAATGAGTAAGAAGTATCAGTTCCCAACTGGTTTTTAGTAAAAATTAATCTTCCCACAACATCATATAAACTACAAGTGGAAAGTTCTAATTGTAAAGGATTATTAATGATCAAGTTTTTACTATCGTTGTCTTGCTGCACAATAAAATTTTGATTTTCCATTGTCAAATTATCAACTCCCAAAGTGCCGTTTTTGAATGTTATTTCATATCGTGTATTGTAAGTTCCGGCAGGTAAAGTCAAATCATAAAAGCTATTTTTAATATCGTAATATAAGTCCGTAGTTTTGTCGTGTAAATACACATTAGTGACTTCGGGAATATTTAGCATTTCATTCACAGTGATTTTATAATTGGCTTGAGACCAATTTCTAAAACCAATTGGAATTTTCTTATCGATATCAAAAGGCATCACCTCAATAATATACTCATTATTGTTAATTACAAAATAATTATTTGCAGAACCATCATTGGGTGAAGCTGCATCCATAGCATGATCGACTCCGTCAGTAGAAAGTGGATCGAATGCCAAAACCATTTGGCTAATTGGCCCGTTATCTAACAATGTATTAAAGCGAATTTGCGGTAGTACATCAGTAGTAGCTGTATTTTTGTTATTATTAGCTCTTTTTTCTAACTGTGATAAGTTTGCTGCTCCTTCTTTCACAAAAACCCTGTATGAGTTTTTCATTTGAACATTACCAGACACGCTTCCCTCAATCATAAACCCCTGCCCAATTGGTGAATATTTTCTTTTATAATTACTACCTGAACCCCCTAAATTAATTACTTCAGCCCCATTTCCATCATAAGTATAAAACGTTGCCGCTGTATAAATACCGTCAGATCCGGCAGGGGAATACGTACCATAACCCCCTTTATAATCAGCAATATAATGTGAACTTACCGTTTTATCTTGTTCCCAAAAATAAGCAACTCCTGTTGAATTTGTCGCGCCTGTTAAAAACGCCTTCAAATCAACTGCAGACGGATACGGATTACCTGTTAATGTTAATTCTCCTAATAGAACAGGAATGTCAATAGTTCCATCATTTGGTTTTCCTCTAAAATCATACCGTTGATGTTTACCGTCAGGATTGTTTTGAACGCCATCTACAGTCGTTGTATTTGTTCCAGAAGTTCCTTTCATCGTAAAACCCTCTCCAGGATTTATAGTCAAGCCTGAACCCACTTGAACCCAATCAGAATAAGAACTCTTGACAATGAATTTATATATCCAATAAGGTGCAATAGCAAGTGGAGAAGCTGTACCATCATAAATATTTGAGGCCAAGATATTTGCCGCCGTGGTAGCAGTTACTGTGGTTGGTGCTCCCAATTGTGAAATCCCAAAAGGATTGTTTACTGATGTTGAGGAAGCAACATTTCCTACCGGTGAACACCAATAATTATATTGAAAATTACTAACGGTTCCTTCTTGAAATACGGAAACACTCCCCAATCCTTTATTAGCCCCTAATCCAGTAGTACCCTGTAAGAGTTGCCCATCGTTTCTTAAATAAAAATTACTGGTAGAAGCGTTTAATTCTATATCATTTTTTACATAAACATATTGGTTACTTGCATATATGTAGGAATTAGGGCTCACATACATATCTTGTGCATTTCCTTGTGACTGGAACAGAAATCCAGTAATAAATACTAATGATATTTTAAGTAATTTTGAGTTCATAATTTAAGGCTATTTATTCCACCCAATTTTTTAGTTCAAGCAATTCTGAAATCATAAATATCAGAAAGTCATATTAAAAATAATCGTTTTTTATCACAAAATACCTATTAAACACAATTATTATCGACAAAATACAGCAATTTATTAATTTTATAGTCTTAATACTACATTTAAAATAAAAAAATAATTAACATTTATAATTTAATTCATATACATTCCTAATGCGAAAAGATTCAAGGATTTTATGTAAATATCACCACTTGTTGACAAATTCCCAGCTGAAAGTTCCAGATAATCTCCATAGGCTAAATATACTGCAACGTGCATAGCAGTACTCTGTGTGTCACCCGTAGGAAGTTTTTGAATCACTCTAGATTCAGGTATTGCAGTCCCGTTTTTTGATACAGCGAAAACAAAATTATCACTGGATGATCCGGAAGGAAATACTGATATGGTACAGGCAATGTGAAAAAATTTTGTGATTGTGCCAATATATCTTAATCTTCCATTATTTGATCCACCATTATCAAATTCAGAATTACCTGCAAAAGCAGTAGGAGCGTCACAAACAATAATATTAGAACTTCCATTAGAAGTTCCAGGAATGTTTTTTAAATATCCTGTCGTATTAAAGTAACTAACTTGTCCTAATGGATATTGAACATTGTTACTGTCATTACTACTCATTTTTTTCCACCCAGAACCATCACTTACAACCGTTACAGCTTCTCTTACATTCGTCAACAAATACGTAGTAGCAGCATCAACAAGTTGTGATGAAGTTGTTGCAATCGTAACAAGTGCAGAACTTGCATTTGTTCTTTTTATAGTATAAATACGCCCCGTTATTCCCACGGCTGTAGGTAAAGTTATGGTGATGGCAGTAGCACCATTATCACAAACAACAATACTGTGGGTTACACCCAATGTTGTATTCGCCGTCACAGTAGTAATAGTCTGACCATTTGAACCATTAACTTCAAAAGTTGAATTTGGGGTTGTTGTACCAATTCCCACTTGAGCATTAGTGACAAAACCAGCAAGAAGAAAAAATGTTATTACAAAAACATTAAATTGGATATTTTTAGGTTTTGGAACGCTTGATTGCATAATAATGGAATTTAAAGTTAGGAATTTGTAAGATATATTCCTGTAAAAAAAAGAAAATTTACCTTTCATCGAACAAATTTACCTTTTATCTAAAACAAATAATATGATTTAAATCATATTTCATAAATATTTTTACAAATATTATCATCGTCTTCAATAATTTTTATAAATTCGTGTTGATTTATTTGTTATTTATCCCAAATTGATAACTCTACAATTATGAAAAAAAATAACCTCGTGACATTTTGCTTACTACTAATAATGTCACAAATTAATGTAAATGCCCAAGTGGGAATTGGCACCCTAACACCCAGAGGTGCTCTTGACATTAATTCATCAACAAATGGTTTCGTCGCTCCTATTGTTACTCTTACAGCAACAAATGTAGCGACACCAGTAGTAAATCCTCAAGGCGGAAACTTGGCTGACGGAACAATTGTTTACAACACAGCAACAGCTGGAACAATTCCAACAAATGTGACTCCTGGTTACTATTTTTGGAATGGCATTGCTTGGATAAAATTTGCTGCTGGAGACACCTCTCTAGATGTTGAAGATGATTTAAGAGTTACCATTGATAAAGGATCAAATGCTGCTCAAATAGGTAGTTTAACAGGTATTTCAGGACCCGAAATTTGGTTTTTCCGAGATGGTTCAGGTGTGGATGCAATGTCCTTTACCCTGCAATTGCCACACAACTGGAAAGATGGAACTACCATTTATCCACATATTCATTGGGTACCTAGGTCAAGTGCTTCAGGAAATATGCGATGGAACTTGGATTATTCTTGGGCTAATATAGATGGAACTTTTTCTGCAGCAACGACAAGTTCAGTTATAGTAAATGGTCCATTTACGGCTAATAAACATCTTTTAACAGATTTAACTTCTGGAAATGTAGGCATAGACGCAACTGGCAAAACATACTCCAGTGTCCTAATTTGTCGTATTTGGAGAGATTCCGGCGCAGGAACAGATACCTATGCAGGCGATGCAGGTGGTCTATCGATGGATTTTCATATATCAATTAAAAACACATTTGTTGAATATCCTTAACGCTCATTTTCTATAAATAAATATTCAAAAAACTCCCAAAAAGACCTTTGCTTTAAATAGTTAAGGTCTTTTTCATTGGCATAAGCTTCTCGCTCAAAACTAATATTTCTATACGCTAAATCAACGTTTTTAAATTGAATCAACCGAACAAAAAATTCCAAAAAATACACCATAAAAAAAGGAAGAATCAGCAATTCTAATTGTTGACGCAAGTGAACTTGTTCGTGATTCATAAAAACTGCATTTTCTTTGTCTAATCTGGATTTTACAAACACAAATGGAAATAGGGCTAAACCTCGGTAGCCTTTAGGAATTAAATATTTGGTTACAATTAGAAACATTCACTATAAAGTGTATAAATTTGTACTTATGAACAAACAAGGTAATGAAAATAATTTAATTGAGGGAGAAGATTTTTATTTCACTCCCGAAGGTTATAAATGCTTTACAGAAAAATACCATCTAAAAAAAGGGTATTGCTGCAAGAATGGTTGCCGCCATTGCCCCTATGGATTCGATAAAAAAACGGGGGAAATAAAAAAGTAATTAAGGATTCAGTTACAGTTTATAGTTTTATAAACTATAAACAAAAGAAATAAAAACTCAATAAAATGACTTTCCAAGAACAAATTCAAGAAGGAATTCCAAATATATTACCACTTCCAAAACCGCATGAATTAGAAATAAATCACGCCCCAAAACGGAAAGAAATTCTTTCGGATGAAGAAAAAAAATTAGCACTTCGGAATGCGCTTCGTTATTTTGAATCTAGACATCATACGGAATTAATCAAGGAATTCGCCGAAGAATTAAATATTTACGGGCGTATTTATATGTACAGGTTTCGTCCCGATTATGCAATGTACGCACGTCCAATTGCAGATTATCCCGGGAAATGCGAGCAGGCAAAAGCGATAATGCTTATGATTCAGAATAACCTAGATTACGCCGTGGCACAACATCCTCACGAATTAATTACTTATGGTGGGAATGGGGCAGTTTTCCAGAACTGGGCTCAATATTTATTGACAATGCAATACTTGTCACAAATGACCGACGAACAAACCCTCGCAATTTATTCTGGTCATCCAATGGGATTGTTTCCTTCCCACAAAGAAGCTCCACGTGTGGTCGTAACCAACGGAATGGTAATTCCCAACTACTCCAAACCTGACGATTGGGAAAAATTCAATGCGCTTGGTGTTTCACAATATGGGCAAATGACAGCAGGAAGCTATATGTATATTGGTCCGCAAGGCATTGTTCACGGAACCACGATTACTGTTTTGAATGGTTTTAGAAAAATACAGCGCAGTCCCAAAGGTGGGTTATTCGTCACTTCCGGATTAGGAGGAATGAGTGGTGCCCAACCAAAAGCCGGTAACATCGCTGGTTGCATCACTGTTTGCGCCGAAGTAAATTCGAAAATTACACACATTCGTCACAGTCAAGGCTGGATCAACGAAGTTATTGATGATATTAATGAGTTAGTAAAAAGAGTCATTTTGGCGAAAGCCAATAAAGAAATTGTTTCTATTGCCTATCTAGGAAATGTGGTAGATGTTTGGGAACGCTTTTATGAAGAAAACATCTATATCGATTTGGGTTCTGACCAAACTTCGCTACACAATCCTTGGGCTGGCGGATATTATCCAGCGGATATTTCGTTTGAGGAAGCCAATGAAATGATGTCCAATAATCCCGAATTATTTAAAGAAAAAGTACAGGAAACCTTGCGCCGTCACACAACTGCCATCAACAAGCACACGGCAAAAGGAACTTATTTTTTCGACTATGGAAATGCGTTTTTACTTGAAGCATCTCGCGCTGGAGCTGATGTTATGGCCGAAAATCATATTGATTTCAGATATCCGAGTTATGTTCAGGATATTATGGGACCAATGTGTTTTGATTATGGATTTGGTCCTTTTCGATGGGTTTGTGCATCAGGAAACCCAGAAGATTTACAAAAAACGGACACCATTGCCTGCGAAGTTTTAGAAGAAATGAAGAAAAATTCTCCACCGGAAATTCAACAACAAATGCAGGACAATATTCACTGGATAAAAGGAGCTCAAGAAAATAAACTAGTCGTGGGCTCACAAGCCAGAATTTTGTATGCCGATGCCGAAGGACGAATGAAAATTGCCGAAGCTTTCAATCAGGCAATAGCAAAAGGTGAAATAGGAACTGTAGTTTTAGGTCGCGACCATCACGATGTTTCGGGCACGGACTCACCTTATCGAGAAACATCGAATATTTATGATGGCTCCCGCTTTACTGCCGATATGGCAATACAAAACGTGATAGGCGACAGTTTTCGTGGAGCCACTTGGGTCTCCATTCACAATGGTGGAGGTGTAGGTTGGGGTGAGGTTATAAATGGCGGATTTGGTATGGTTCTTGATGGTACAAAAGAGGCTTCAAAGCGCATAGAATCAATGCTTTTCTGGGATGTCAACAACGGAATTTCCAGAAGAAGCTGGGCGCGAAATGAAGGCGCTATTTTTGCCATAAAAAGAGCAATGGAAACGCAACCTTTGTTAAAAGTAACGCTTCCTAATATAGTTGACGAGAATTTGTTCCCAATTTAGATTTTAATCCATTAAAACAAAAAAATATGAAAGCAATTAGATTATTATCCATTTTACTCCTTTTTGTATTGAGTTCTTGCAGCTCAGTAAGTGTGTACTCCGATTTTAATAAAGGTGTCGATTTTAGCCAATACAAAACCTATGCTTTTCATAGAAGAGGCATTGATAAAGTCCAAATTTCAGAATTGGACAAAAAGCGAATTCTGAATGCCATCGATTTAGAACTTGGCAAAAAAGGAATGACCAAAAGTGAAAATCCAGATTTGCTGATTAATATTTTTACCAAAGAAAGAGAACAAGTCGATGTGTCCCAATTTAATATTGGCTGGGGATACGGTTGGGGTTGGGGCTGGAATCCTTATTTGTGGGGAGGGCAAAATTATGTAAGTACTTCGACCGAGGGAACTCTTTATATTGATTTGATTGACGCCCATAAAAAAGAATTGGTTTGGGAAGGTGAAGGAGTGGGTTATTTAACTCAAAATCGCTCGAAAAAAGAAGAACGAATCAATGAATTCGTGGCAAAAATATTAGCGCAATATCCACCAACTAAGAAATAAACATTGATTAGTCATTGCAAAAAATACCAAACCCGTAGCAGAAATGCTAAGGGTTTTTTATTGAAATTAGAATTTCATAAATGGATATTGAGATACAAGATTAGTGATTTTTTCAGCTAATTTAACTTTAAATTTTATATGACTCTCCGCTTCAGGATTAAAAGATCGATGTGACAATCCTTTTTGAACACTTTCAATTTCCAGCATTGTCGAAAGACTTTCGCTAGAAATATTAGTTTCGGAAAATCGTTGCCAGATATAATCTATCGCCACTTGGCTTGGATGTAACATATCTTCGGCATAAAATCGATAATCCCGAAGTTCATCCATCATAATTTCATAGCTAGGAAAGTATTCAGTGTTCAGGTTGCAGGTTGCAGATTGCAGATTTTGGATTGCAGTAATTAAATGCGATTTACTTCTTTGATTTTCAACAAAACCATCCTTGAGATGACGAACGGGAGAAACCGTGAAAATAAAACTTACTTTTTGATTTGTTTTTTGAATTAAATCAATTGTGTTTTGGATTGATTTTTCAATAGTTTCAACCAATAAAATTTCTTTGCTAAATTCTTTTTGAGGCACTTTATGGCAATTCGCCACAATATTGTTGCTGTCTAAATTTCGATAAATCCAGGAAGTTCCGTAAGTGATTATGATGTGTGTTGCTTCCTGCAGTTGCAGTTTTGTAGATTGAAGCAACTGATTTAAGTCATTCAGAAACTCCTCTTTATTTGTATTACTCAAATCAGAATGCACATCAAAACAATGCCAGCGTTCGTTATGAAAAAAAATGTCTTTTTCAGTAAAAAAATCTAAGTTTATGGATTTCGAAATAATTTTTTCAATAGAAACTGGATTAAAAATGATTCCGAATGGATTGACTGAATTTTGGAATTTGAAATAGTCAAACTTATTCCCGATATTCATCGCAAAACAAGATCCCAAAGACATAATTTTCGAATTATAATCTACCGTAGAATCACTTTTTGAAATTGGTATTATGGTCCTGAAATTCATAGAAAATGGTTTTAAACCAAAGTATTATTAGTAGAAATATTGTGTTTTCAAATAACCCGAATTTCCATTATTTGTAATCGAATTTTCCGTAAGCTGTTCAATTGGATAATCTTCTAAATCGTATTTAAATTCCCTTTTGTATAAATTGGCTGAAGATGATATTTGATTATCTTTAGTTGTATACATATAAACAGCAATTATTCTACAATTATTCGAAGAAATCGCCTCATTGTGATCGAGCAGTTTTTCATATCCCAAGATATTATTAAGCGGATTAACATTAGAATCATATTCATAATTTATGCTATAACTTGACAAAATCCCTGGATCTGTATTGTCAAATATTCTTTCGTCTTTAATTAAATTTTTATTTTGAAAATACATTGTTCCGTGAAATACCTTTACTTCCTGAGTTCCAGAAATCGCGGTTATTTTTTCATACGAAACGGTTCCATCTGAATTATGTACATAATTTATAATGTAATTATTTAAAGACTTGGCATTGACTAATTTATCGTTAACGTAGCTATATTCTACAGTGTTAAGGACTTGATTTGTTTTGTCCAAGGTTACCTTTTTTGTGATGAGTCCTGCAGTATAAGTGAAATCCGCTTGCGTTTTATCACTGTCAATGCTAACTAATTTCTCACCGTTATAAGTAAAAAAAGTAGTTGTAGTAGTTCCATCAGCAGTAGTTTCGACTAATGATTTTAGTAGTTTTGACTTATCTAAATTATTGTTAGAACAAGAATAAAGAAACAAGAGAGAAATCGAAAAAACCCAAAAAATATATTTTATTTTTTTCATAAACGCTAAAAATAGTACTCCCCTACAATAAAACCACAAGGGGGTTATGGTACTTCATAAATCAAACCTAAAAAAACATAATAAAATCTCCAATATTCATCGTTACAATCCCAATATTTCTGTTAAACTACTATCTTAAAGTTAATTTCGACTCCGTTTAACTCCCCTGAAATATTGTGTTTCAAACAAAAAATAAAACCCTTTCGCACAATGTGTCGAAAGGGTTTCTATTATTAATTAAGTCTTATTTTATTTCACAAAGGCAACAGCTTTCGCCAAAGCTTCCTGAATTCCGGCTGCATTTTTCCCGCCGGCTGTAGCAAAAAACGGTTGTCCTCCGCCTCCGCCTTGAATGTATTTACCCAATTCCCGAACGACTTGACCCGCATTCAGATTATTTTCGGCAACTAATTCTTTCGAAATATAGCAGCTTAGCATTGGTTTATCTTCTTCGGCTGTGGCCAAAACCAAGAACATATTTTTTCCTAAATTTCCTAATTCATAAGCCAAATCTTTTGCTCCTTCCGGGCTCAAATCGACTTGTTTGGCAAGGAATTGAATTCCGTTTATTTCTTGTAATTCTGAAGATAAAGTTGTTTTCAAATTTTTGACTTTGTCTTTCATCAAAGCTTCAATTTGTAACTTCAATTTCGCATTTTCGTCTTGTAAAGAATGAACAGCTTTCATCACGTCTTGCGGATTTTTAAGTGCAAGTTTAACCTCATCCAAAGTGTTTTCCTGTAAAGCAAAATGCGCTTTTACTGCATCACTTGTTATAGCCTCAATTCTACGAATTCCTGCTGCAACCGCTCCTTCGGAAACGATTTTGAACTGCCATATTTCGGCTGTATTCTTCACGTGAATTCCACCGCACAATTCCATACTTTCACCAAACTTTATTGCCCGAACTGTATCACCATATTTTTCACCAAACAGCGCCATTGCTCCTTCCTCTAATGCTTGTTGAATAGGAATACTTCTACGCTCAATTAAAGGCAATTGCTGTTGAATTCTATCGTTAACAAAATCCTCTACTTGCTGCAATTCATCATCGGTCATTTTTGCAAAATGTGAAAAGTCGAAACGCAAATAATTTGGGTTTACCAATGAGCCTTTCTGCTCTACGTGAGTGCCAAGAATAGAACGCAAGGCTTGATGCATCAAATGTGTAGCCGAGTGATTTCTAGAAGATAAAAGTCTCAAATCCTGATTTACTTTGGCAACAAAACTTCCGTTAACATTCTCTGGTAATTTTTTTGCAAACTGCAAAATCAGGTTATTTTCTTTTTTCGTGTCTATAATTTCTACAGACTCATTAGCCGAAACTAAAGTTCCTTTATCGCCTACTTGTCCGCCACCTTCTGGATAAAAAGGCGTTTTATCTAAAACGATTTGATATAGAATTCCATCTTTTTTACTGTCAACTTTTCTATAACGTGTGATTTTCACTTCGCTTTCTGTTTGATCATAACCCACAAATGTTTCCGCATTTCCGGGAACTAAAACAACCCAGTCTTCGGTTGAAACTTCGGATGCGGCACGAGAACGCGTTTTTTGTTCGAGCATCGCTTTATCAAAACCCGCTTCGTCTAATTCCAATCCTCTTTCTCTTAAAATCAAGGCCGTTAAATCAATTGGAAAACCAAAAGTATCATACAATTCGAATGCTTTCTGGCCTGAAACTATTTTGCCTTCAGTCGATTTGATTACGTTTTCAAGCAATTGTAATCCTTGATCTAACGTTCTCAAAAAGGAATTTTCTTCTTCCCGAATCACATTCATAACCAAATTTTTCTGGGAAACAATCTCCGGAAAAGAACCTCCCATTTGGCTGCTTAAAGTTTCAACCAATTGATAAATAAAAGCTTCTTTGGTGTTCAAAAATGTAAATCCGTAACGAATGGCACGACGCAAAATTCTGCGAATTACGTAGCCAGCTCCTGTATTTGAAGGCAATTGTCCGTCGGCAATGGCAAAAGCCACGGCGCGAACGTGATCTGCAATCACGCGAATGGCAATATTGATTTTTTCTTCGGCTTCATTCTTTGCTTTAATGGTATAGTTGGAGCCGGTTATTTTTTCGATGTGTTGAATAATTGGCGTAAAAACATCGGTATCATAATTCGACTGAACGCCTTGCAAAACCATACAAAGTCTTTCAAAACCCATTCCTGTGTCAACGTGTTGTGCCGGTAATTTTTCCAAAGAACCATCAGCTTTACGGTTGAATTCCATAAATACGTTGTTCCAAATTTCGACAACGTGCGGATGGTCATTATTAACCAATGATTTCCCTGAAACCAAAGCTTTTTCTTCGGCAGAACGGATATCCACGTGAATTTCGGAACAAGGTCCACAAGGCCCTTGGTCTCCCATTTCCCAGAAATTATCTTTTTTATTACCCAGAATAATTCGGTCTTCGGAAATTAGAGTTTTCCAAATATCATAAGCTTCTTGGTCAAAGGGAACGTTTTCTGCAGGGTTTCCTTCAAAAACGGAAACGTAGAGAATATCTTTTGGAATCTTATACACTTCCGTCAACAATTCCCAAGCCCAATTAATGGCTTCTTTTTTGAAATAATCTCCAAAAGACCAGTTGCCCAACATCTCAAACATCGTGTGATGATAGGTATCAATTCCCACTTCCTCTAAATCGTTGTGCTTCCCAGAAACACGAAGGCATTTTTGGGTATCCGCTATTCTTTTGCTTTTTGGTGTTCCATTACCCAAGAAATATTCCTTAAACTGTGCCATTCCTGAGTTGTTGAACATCAAGGTTGGGTCATCTTTTAAAACTATTGGAGCCGATGGAACAATTAAATGCCCTTTGCTTTCGAAAAAATCCAGAAATTGTTTACGTACGTCTTGTGATTTCATTTTTGTTGATTGTTCGGTATTTTGTTGATTTGCTGATTCGTTTCCTTGCTTATTAGATTAACGAATAAACGCATTACCAAATCAACTTTAATATATTATTGAAAAAAAGGCAGAACAAATGAAACATTTATTAAATTTGTTCGACTAACTTTTTACAATGTGCAAAAATAGGGTATTTTAAAATATGGGGAAAATAAAATATTATTACGATACCGAAAATCTGGCCTATCGAAAAATAATAACAAAAAAAAGAAAGAAAATAGGAGTTGTGATGTTGTTTTTGGTCGCGTCAGCTTTGTTTGGATTTTTGGGTTTTGTAATTTTATTGAATACTCCTTACTTTCAAACACCAAAGGAATTGTTGCAAGCCAGGGAAATTGAAAATCTTAAATTGAACTATGCTGTTTTGAACAATAAAATGAATCAAATAAACGATGTTGTTTCGGCCATAGAAGACAGGGACAACAATTTGTATCGGGTTTATTTTAATGCTGAACCCATTCCAGATGAAGAAAGAAAAGCGGGTTATGGAGACATTAATAGGTACAAGAAAATAGAAGGATACAACAATTCGCAATTAGTTTTAAACACCACAAAAAGGATTGATGTTTTGAGCAAAGAATTGGCTATCCAATCGAAATCATTGGATTATATTTTGAAATTGGCAAAAGCAAAAAGCAATTTATTGGCAGCAATTCCTGCTATTCAACCTGTGAGAAATGAAAATTTAAAACGAATGGCATCCGGTTTTGGTTACAGAACAGATCCATTTACCAAGGCTAGAAAAATGCACGAAGGAATGGATTTCACTTCAAAAACCGGAACTCCAATTTTTGCAACAGGAGATGGAATTGTAGCCCAGGCTGACAATAGAACTTCCGGATTTGGAAATCACATCGTAATTCGGCACGGCTATGGTTACGAAACCTTGTATGCGCATTTAAGTAAATACAAATGTAGACCTGGACAACGAATAAAACGGGGTGACATCATAGGATTTGTTGGAAGTACGGGGCGAAGCGAGGCACCTCATTTGCACTACGAAGTCCACAAAAACGGTCGGGTTGTAAATCCGCTTAATTTTTATTACGGAAACATTTCGGCGGTGGAATATGTTGCAATTTCACAATTAGCGAACCAAGAAAATCAATCACTGGATTAGTGTTCAGTATTCAGATGGTAGTATTCAGAAAAAAATAAATATGCATATAGAATTATCACCAGACAAAAGATATTACGGCATTGGCGAAGTAGCCAAAGCATTTGACGTGAATGCTTCGCTTATTCGATTTTGGGATAACGAATTTGACATTCTCAAACCAAAGAAAAACGCCAAAGGCAATAGAATGTTCACACCCGAAGACGTGAAAAATTTGCAACTCATATATCATTTGGTAAAAGAAAGAGGTTTTACGCTTGAAGGCGCCAGAACGCATTTGAAAGAAGGGCAAAAGAAAACTTTAGATAAATTTGATATTATTAGCAAACTGGAAACCATAAAAGTACAATTAACTAATATTAAAAATGAGCTTTGAAATGGCAATTTCAATGGCAATAACAATGAAAAATAAAAACAGAAACTAAATATTAAACTTTAAATTAAACAAAAATGGATTTTAAAAAATTTTTACCTTGGATTATTGTAGCTGTATTTGTAATTGGAATTTACAGCTGGGTTAAAGGAATTAATAACACTGCGGTGACTTTAAATCAAACCGTAGAACAAACTTGGGGTGATGTGCAAACGTCTTACCAAAGAAGGAATGATCTTATTGGCAACTTGGTAAATACAGTAAAAGGCGCTGCAGATTTCGAAAAAAGTACGCTGACAGCCGTAATTGAAGCACGTGCCAAAGCCACTTCGATAACTGTGGATCCAAGAAACATTACACCAGAGCAATTAGCCCAATTCAATCAAGCCCAAAGCGGCGTGAGCAGTTCTTTGTCAAAATTATTAGTAACCGTAGAGCAATATCCTGAATTGAAAGCTAATGCTAATTTCTTGAAATTACAAGACGAATTGGCAAGTACTGAAAACCAAATTCTAACGGCCAGAACTCGTTTTAACGAAGCGGTTATGCCTTACAATAGTCACATCAAAACATTCCCAAATTCAATATTTGCAGGAATGTTTGGTTTCAAGGAAAAAGCCTATTTTCAATCGGTTGCCGGAGCTGAAAAACCAGTTGAAGTAAAATTCTAATTCAAAATAAATGTCAAAAGTTGAAGATTTTTTAACCAAAGAAGAAGAACAAGAAATTGTTGAAGCTATTCGTATGGCTGAAAAAGAAACTTCTGGCGAGATTAGAGTCCACATTGAAAAAACAACTTCCAAAGTTCCTTTTGACAGGGCTTTGGAAGTTTTTCATTTGTTAAAAATGGATGAAACCGAACTCAAAAACGGTGTTTTGATTTATCTGGCCGTAGATGACCATAAATTTGTGATTTGTGGAGACAAGGGCATTGACGACTTGGTTGAAGATGATTTTTGGGACTCAACAAAAGAAGTAATGGCGACTCAATTCAAAGCAGGAAATTTCAAGCAAGGATTAATCGAAGGCATCACTAAGGCTGGCGCACAACTGCAGAAACACTTTCCTTTTGGAGAAGGAGATACTAATGAATTATCAAACGAAATATCTAAAGGATAATGACTTTACTTAAAAAAAATACTTCAATATTGAAGCAACTTTTGGTTTGTTTCCTTTTCACGCAAATCAGTTTTGCCCAGTTTGATATTCCTAAAAAACCAGACTTCCAAACCTCGGTTTATGATTATGCCAATGTTCTAAATGCAGATGAAAAAGCCCAATTAGAAGAAAAACTTATCAGATATTCCGACTCAACCACATCACAAATTGTTGTTGTAACCGTTGAAACCATCAAGGGCGAGGACATAGGAATTCTTGCTCCAAAATGGGCTCACGAATGGGGAATTGGTCAAGCCAAGGAAGACAATGGGGTTTTTATTCTTTTGGCCAAAAGCGAAAGAAAAATTTGGATTGCACCTGGTTATGGTGTTGAAGACAGATTGGTTGCTGGAATAAATGGAGAAATTGTACGAAATATTATTATACCGGAATTTAAAGCAGGAAATTTTTACAGCGGACTGGATAAAGGTGCCGATGCTATTTTTGATGTTTTAAAGGGCAAATACAAAGGTGAAAGAAAAGAAACAAAAGGAAAGAAAATCCCAATTTTGCCCATCATTATTGTTGTATTCATCATTTTAGTTTTAATTTCAAGAAACAAAAACACTGGTGGAAATTCTGGAAGTTCTGGCGGCGGACCAAGTTTGCTCGATGTAATTATCTTGAGCAGTTTGGGTCGAAATAGCGGAGGATTTGGTGGAGGTTCTTCCGGCGGAGGATTTGGAGGCGGAGGCGGTGGATTCGGCGGAGGATTCGGCGGCGGTGGATTCTCTGGCGGTGGTGCGGGAGGAGATTGGTAGCAATAAACAAGCAAATTGCAGATTTCAAACAAGAATTTTTATTTTTTAATTTTTTTTAGAAAAAAAGAATTATGGATCCATTAGAAATTTCAATCCAAGTCAGGCAAAAAAAATTTTTAGGTAAACTGTTATTTCTGTTTTTAATAGGGTTTTATACAATCACTACATCGGCGCAAAGCACTGCTGAATCCTATCCCAAAATTAATGGCTATATTGGTATTTTGCATCCAATAGTAACTTTTTCGTCCCAAGAAACCACCACAAATTTTAAAGATTATTATTTAGTAGCTGTACCTATGGGAATTAATATATGGAAAACCAACAAGATAGGTTTCTCTTTTGAGGTTACTCCATCTATAAAAAGTGACAACCAAATTAGCAAGGTTAGCAACTTGTTGATTCATCCCGGAATATTAGTAAAATTAAATAAAGACTTCACTTTTACGGGAAGAATAGCCTTTGAAACTTCGGGAAGATATGGCTTCACGCCAGTTATCACAAAAATTATCAAGAGAAATAAAAGCACTAACTTTTATGTCTCTTTACCAATGCCTGTAAGATTTGGAAACGATATGGCTAATACTATTTCATTAGGATTACAGTTTGGAATAGGGTTTTAAGACGTTTATTTATATTCTCAAGACCTCTTTGAATTATAACTTTATCAAATATTACCTCACTTTGCTTCTCAAAACAAAATAGTGCAACCATTTAGGAAAAAATCGTTTCAGATAAACGCCCAAAACTTCTTTACCACCAATATATACTTCGAATTTATTAGCCTCAACCGCTTTTACCAATTTCTTTGCAAAAACGGCTACTGGCATTCCGTTTTTCGTGGCTTCATCCTCTTGGTTTTGGCTTGATCCGTTTCCAATTAACGCATTTTTTGCTACATTGGTTTGGATAAATCCCGGACAAATAAGCGTTACATCCAGAAAATCTTTGTAATGTTCCATCCTCAACACATCAAAAAAACCGTGCAAGGCGTGTTTTGCGCCACAATATCCGGAACGATAGGGCGAACCAAATTTTCCCATCAAACTGGTAATAGTTACAAAATGTCCACTTTTATTTTTGATGAAATGCGGAAGCAATGCTTTGGTCAAAGCTACCGTTCCCAGATAATCGACTTCAATGAGTTTTTTATCCACTTCAAAATCAGTTTCGATGATAAGCGAACGCTGACTAACTCCGCCATTGTTAATAAGAACGTCAATTTTTCCAAAGGCAGCAACAGCTTTTTCTGCATTATTTTTGGCATTGCCAAAATCAGCCAAGTCAAAGGGCAAAACCACAACTTGGGTAGTTGCACATTTTGATTTAACCAATTCTAGGGCTTCAATATTTCGTGCCGAAAGGATCAATTTGCAGTTTTTCCGAGCCAATTCATAGGCCAAAGCCTCGCCTATTCCGCTTGAAGCGCCGGTAATCCAAACTACTTTTCCGTTTATTGATTTCATTTTTATTTGATGATTATGTGTTTATGATGCTGAAAAATTGGGTCGCAGATATAACGGATTCGCTTTCGCGAAGTCGCAGATTAAAACGGATTCTTTCATTTGCTACTAATTGTAAATCTAATAAAAATCTGTGTTTATCCGTGTTTTTGCAATAGCAAATCAGTTTCATCGGCGTTCCATATTTAGTACCCACATTAAAAAGAAAAAAGTTTATCGAGCTTTTGCAAACTCCATAAACTTTCTGTTAGAATCAAGAAATAAAAGACTATTTCTCCCTAATATAAATATCAATTGGAACGCCAGAAAAATCCCAGTTTTCTCTGATTTTATTTTCTAAATAACGTTTGTATGGTTCCTTCACATATTGCGGCATATTGGCAAAAAACACAAACTGTGGGGTGGCTGTTGGCAACTGCATACAATATTTGATTTTCACGTATTTCCCTTTTGTTGCTGGTGGTGGATACGCTTCAATTACTTTCAACATAAATTCATTGAATTTTGAAGTGGCAATACGTTGTTGTCTGTTTTCATAGACTTGAACTGTTGCTTCCAATGCTTTCAACAAACGTTGTTTTGTCAATGCCGAAACAAAAAGAATAGGTACATCAGTGAATGGCATTAATTCTTCCCTGATTTTAGCTTCGTAATCACGGGTTGACATTGTATCTTTTTCGACCAAATCCCATTTGTTTACCAAGATGACAACTCCTTTTCTGTTTTTTTCGGCCAACCAAAAAATGCTTTGATCCTGACCTTCAAATCCGCGGGTTGCATCAATAATCAAGATACAAATATCGGCGTGTTCAATCGCACGAACGGAACGCATCACCGAGTAAAACTCTAAATCTTCCTTCACTTTCGCTTTACGACGAATTCCAGCAGTATCTACCAAGTTGAATTCGAATCCAAAACGGTCAAATTTTGTATCAATTGCATCACGAGTGGTACCCGCAATGTCAGTAACCATAAAACGTTCTTTGCCAATCAAGGCGTTTATAAAGCTTGATTTTCCAGCGTTTGGACGACCCACAACTGCAAAACGAGGCAACACAACTTCTTCTTGAACTGGTTCTGGTTTTATTGGAAAAGCATCAATTACCGCATCCAATAAATCTCCTGTTCCACTTCCTGAAATGCTGGCAAAAGTGTAAAATTCGCCTAAACCAAGGTTATAAAACTCAAGAGCATCCTTTTCACGCATGGCATTATCCACCTTATTTACGGCAAGTAAAACAGGCTTTTTCACCTTTCGCAAAAGTCTGGCAACAACATCATCCATTGGCGTAATGCCTTCTTCAACATCTACCACAAATATAATTACGTCGGCTTCATCAATGGCTAATTCTACTTGTTTACGGATTTCACCTTCGAAAACGTCATCAGATCCACGAACATAACCGCCGGTGTCAATTACAGAAAATTCCTTTCCGTTCCATTCGCTTTTTCCGTAGTTTCTGTCTCGGGTTACTCCTGAAACCGAATCTACAATAGCTTCTCTTCTTTGTATCAATCGATTAAAAAGCGTCGATTTTCCTACGTTTGGTCTTCCTACTATGGCTACAATGTTGTTCATTTTTGTTATTTTAGAGTGCAGATTTTAGCCCTTCGACAAGTTCAGGGTAACGAATTAGATTCCAGATTACCAAAATCATAATTCCTTAAAATGCAGGCAATATGGTATTTTAATTTTTTGCAAAGGTAGTGTTAAATACCAAACTATCAATTTTTTTACTATTTTGCATTCCTATTAACCAAACCAATCCAAAAAATTAATGCTATGGATGCCAATAATGAAATTAGACTTCGCCTTCGTTTTTATAAAGATGTGCAAGAAAACATCGATGTTGTTCGTGAAAAATTTGAAAATTACAAAGTGAATTGCACCGAAGATTGTCACCTAAAAACAAAACACAATCACATTTGGATGAATATTCCCGAGGCAAAACGCGAATATTGGTCACCTCATTTGCACCTGGAATTGGAACCAAAAGAAGTTGGCGGTACTCACATTCGTGGATTATTTGGTCCAGAACCCACTTTATGGACGCTTTTTATGTTTCTGCATTTTATGGTTGCTGGGATTTTTGTGATTTTTAGCGCTATCGCTTACTCCAACTATGTCTTGAAACAACCGACAACAATGGATTTATTTGTGATGTTGCTAATGGTTATCGTTTGGTTTTTGCTCTACTTCATCGCCAGACAAATCCGTTTTAAAGGCAACGGACAAATGAATGAATTGGAAGGGAAGTTTTTGGAGATTTTGGAATCGTAGTTATTTACTCAATCCAAGTTAACCTTGATGAAATTAAAATCCATTTTCCATTTTCATTTTTTAAAATTGCTTCTCCTCCTTGATAAACCATTCTAAAGTATACTTTCGCATATTGCATTTTTCTATCAAAAACTATACGACTGGCTGTTGGGTATGAGTGCAGTTGCCAATAGCCTCCCCAATGTCCATACCATATTTTGATTAATTTTTCTAAAAATTGTTTCCTTTTTTCACTTTCCCTAGTTGAACTAGCAGGTTTCATTATGTTTCCTTCACCAAATGGAATTTGATTATTCCCAAGGAAAACATTTAAAATGTTATCATATTCAGATGTCAAATAAACAGGTTTTTTTCCATCACAATTAATTGATGGCCTGAAATTAAAGATTGAATCCGTAAGAATTTCATTTTCTTCTTTAAAGAAAGAATCATAAGGACTGTAGATTTCCAATACAGATTCAGAGAGTTTCCCGTTGGTTCGTTTTAATAAATTTTGTCTCTTTATGTCATCTTTAATTATTCTGTTAATATAATTTACCACATATTCGTCTATTTCATTTTCAGAATAATATACTTTCTCTGTAAAATATATTTTAATTTTATCTTGAACAATTAAGTATTTTGATTTATTGTATAAATCATCTCCCCATTCTGAACCTCCAAGCTTTTTAATATGTTGAGGTTGATAAAAATTTTTAAATACATTATAGGTATTTTGCAATGTATCATTAAGTGCTAATAAATCACTTTCTTGTATTGAAGGATATTTTTCATTCCAATTTAAAAAAAAGGAATCTAGTTGTTTTTTTGAATTTTGCTCATAAGATTTTACAAGAATTTCCTCCGAAGTTTGAGCAAAAGCCATAAATGATATTAAGGATAAAACACAAGCAAGTTTTTTCATAAAATTTATTGATTATACCCAAAACGCTTCAACATATTAGCGTTGGTTCTCCAGTTTTTGTTGACTTTCACGTACAATTCGATGTGAATTTGCTTTCCGAAAAATTTCTCTAAATCGGCACGGGCTTCCATTCCTACTTGTTTCAAGGCTGCACCTTTGTGACCAATGATAATTCCTTTTTGGGTTTCGCGTTCCACCATAATTAGGGAACGAATTCGGATGATATTTTCGTCTTCAAAGAATTCTTCGGTCACGATTTCGACCGCATACGGAATTTCTTTGCTGTAATTCAACAAGATTTTTTCGCGAATGGTTTCGTTTACAAAGAAGCGTTCCGGTTTATCGGTCAATTGGTCTTTTGGATAATACGCTGGAGATTCTGGCAACAATTCGATTATTCTTTGGAAAACTTCGGGTACATTGAAGTTTTGTAAGGCAGATATTGGATAAATTTCGGCATTGGGAACTTTCTCTGTCCAAAAAGCGACTTGGGTTTCTAGTTGTTCTTGATTGGAATTGTCAATTTTGTTCAATAACAATAAAACAGGAATTTTGGAATGGATAATTTTATTAAAAAACGCTTCGTCTTTTAGTTCTTGTTCGCCAATTTCGACCATATAAATCAAAATATCGGCATCTTCAAAAGCTGATTTCACGAAGTTCATCATCGATTCCTGCATTTCATAAGCGGGTTTAATGATTCCTGGCGTGTCTGACAAAATTAATTGAAAATCTTCGCCATTAACAATCCCCAGAATTCTGTGACGGGTGGTTTGTGCTTTTGACGTGATGATGGATAATCTTTCGCCAACAAAGGCATTCATCAAGGTTGATTTCCCTACGTTTGGATTCCCTATGATATTTACAAAACCTGCTTTATGTGACATATTGTTTCTATTTTTTCAACCAAATTTTGATTGAATTTTGCGCAAAGGTAAGTAATAAGCGCTGTCATATATTGAAATAGAAAAAAATTACCCCAACAATTCATCAATTTTTTTATCATAAATCTCGAAAGTATTGATGTTTCCGTGATTTGCCGTCTCAATGATAATGAGTTCTTTGGGGAAATTTGCCGCCTCAAAAAGCTTTTTAGCCGACGATAATGGAACAACCTTATCTTGGGTTCCGTGGAAAATAGTCAGTTCGCAGTTGATTTTTTTTATATAATCGCCTGATTTCATTTTATAATTGAATATAAATTCGGGTAAAATGTGTAACCAGGAATTGGCAACATCAATAATACTGTAATAAGGCGTTTCCAAAATTACTTTTTTGGGCTGATTTTTAGAAGCAATGTTTGTAGCAATTCCGCTCCCCAGAGAACGGCCATAAATGATAATATCTTGTTCACTATATCTTTCTCTTACAAAATCGTATATGGTTTGGGCATCTTGGTACAAAATTTCTTCCGATAGTTCTCCCGTACTTTTGCCGTAACCTCTGTAATCCATCACAAAAACATCGTAGTTTTTCTTGGCAAAGTATTCCGTGATTTTGCTCCATCTTTCGAGTCCTGCCCTGTTCCCGTGATAATAAACGATAACGCCTTTTGGATTTATATTTTTAAACCAAATAGAATGAATCCTTCCGTTATTGGGAGTTTCCAAAAAAACTTCTTCGAAAGGTGTTTCTAATTCAAATTTGAAATCCTGATCCAAGACTGTTGGTTGAAAGATGATTTTTTTTTGTAAAAAATACATTTGGCAATTTTGTTTATGAATAGAAAAAAATCAAATTTTATTATGCATTTTTCCTTTTGGAATGTTGGACGTTGATACTCGTTTTGGATAAATCCACTTCTGTTTTGTGGCTAATTAATATTTCAGCCAAAACTTTGTGATAAGACTCGAAATTATTCATGTTTTTATGTCCGCCTTCGATTATGGGATATAATCGAGCCTTATCCTTATTTTTTTGAGATAATTTTATGGCTGTTTTAAACGGAATCAAGGTGTCTTTGGTTCCGTGAATGATGTGAATGGGACATTTCACGTATTTAATCCATTTGTAAGTCGGGATTGGGTATCGTAAAATTATGGAGAGCGGCATAAATGGCAAATATCTGTTCGTAATATGCCTCATACTATAATAGGGTGCATCTAAAATAAGCATTCTCGGATTGTTTATTGATGCCAATTTAGTGGCAAAACCGCTTCCCAAAGACCTTCCGTAAATGATAATATATTTCTCGTCAACTATCCCCTTGATTTTATCATAAATAAATTGCATATCTTTTTTGATGGCGTCCTGGGAGCGTTTTCCTGTACTTTTCCCAAAACCCCTATAATCAATCATGATGACATCATAGCCATAAGAAGTAAAATCAACAGCGAATTTTCCCCATCCCTTAATGCTTTTGCTGTTTCCTTTGAGATACAAAACCACACCTTTTGGATTGATCGATTTGAATCTCAAACCGTTCATCACAGCTCCATCAGGCAAATCAACATTGTATTCTTCAAATTCCTGATTTTCATATCTGAACTGGAAATCTTTCGATAATTTTTCGGGTTTGAATATAAAAGATTCTTGCAAATAGTACAGCAAAATGCTGATAGCTATGTAAACTACCAGAACAATTCCCAAAATATAAAATGAATTTTCCATCGCTATCTCTTTCGATAAAGATATAATTTTTTTATTACCAATTGCAAATGAAAAAATATTTGGATAAAAAAAAGCCACTCATTTCTGAATGGCTTGTTTAGTAGCGGGAACAGGACTCGAACCTGTGACCTTCGGGTTATGAGCCCGACGAGCTGCCTACTGCTCTATCCCGCGTTGTTTCGGGTGCAAATATACGACGAATTTTAAGAAATACAAGCGATTTATAAAAATTTGTTTTAGTTCTCAATATTAAACTGACATACTTATAGTTATCTAATAAAACGGCATTTTCTTATTCAAAATAAATAGTTATAAAAAAACCCGTAAAGCTAACTTTACAGGTTTAAACTAATTAAATTTATGAAAAAACGTTTTGTTTAATTTATTTAATTCTAAAAAGGTTTTTATAATTCAATAAACTATTCTTCAGATGCAATAGCTGTTTGTCTATCGGTAGCAATACTCAAAGCCATTGCCACACCTTTATCATTTATCATTGTCATATTTAAAACATCCAATTTCGCCAAATCTTTAGAAACCAATCCACTAAATTGATTATAGGAAAGATTCATTTCTTTAAGATTATTTAATTTTTCTAAATCAAATGGGACTTGCCCTTTCATTTGATTATCAAACAAACTAAGTTGTTCTAACTTGGTTAAATTTGAAATTGAATGGCTTAAAGAGCCTGTTAATTTATTACTATTTAAAAATATTATTTTTAAATTTTTCATTTCATAAACAGAAGAGGGTATTTGACCTTCAATTTCATTGTTATATAAAGACAACATCTCTAAATTAGTTAGCTTTCCTATTTCGAAAGGAATTTTTCCAGTAATTCCGTTCATAAACAACTCTAAATTTTTTAAAGAAGTCGCATCTCCAATCGAAGTAGGTATTTCTCCAGATAATTTATTGAACGATAAATTAAGAGACTCAAGAGATTTCATTTTACCAATTGTAGTAGGAATCGTTCCTGAAATCGAGTTTTGAAACAAATTTAGGTTTTTCAAATATACTAAGTCTGAAATTTCAGAAGGCAAAGCCCCAACTAAATTATTATTTGGTAATTGAACTGATATTACCTTGTCTTCAAGTACTTCTATACCGTACCAAGTGGAAACAGAAGCTTTTAAATTCCATTTTGTTGTCCAGTTATTTCCGTTTGTTGAGTTATATAACTTTAGAAGAGCATTTTTTTCAGCAACCGAAATATCTGCCTTCATTACAAATGAGAACATTATTAATAATAGTAAAGTGTATATTTTTTTCATAACAAAAAATTTATATAAATTAATCTTCATCTAAAGTATAGACATTATTCATTATGAACAAAAATAACCGATGAAATACACATATTTACAATTATTATAAATTTATTCTTACTTTAATTTTATCAAAAAACACTTTCTTGAACTTGATAAAAATGTAATGCATATTTTTAATATATTTGGTTATCGAACTTTTAAATCAATTCAAATGGAAATTAACATTTATTCTTTGCTTTTAGCAGCCCTATCGACACTCGTAGTAGGATTTGTTTGGTATCATCCAAAAGTTTTTGGTACTATTTGGATGAAAGAATCTGGAATGACTCAAGAAAAAA
>Ga0208262_1000145_pt1 | contig 31903 bp, 27 predicted proteins | sample LakWasMet15_LOW5_2_FD_183863 | JGI IMG/M metagenome (GOLD analysis project Ga0208262, IMG submission 183863) | Freshwater sediment methanotrophic microbial communities from Lake Washington under simulated oxygen tension - Sediment Metagenome... | ecosystem: Environmental > Aquatic > Freshwater >... | reverse complement strand
TAGTGATTATTGATAAATCTATTCTAAATTTAATATATTTATTATTAATATATATTAAGAATTAATATAAATTAATAATTGTTTTTAAGTGTTATTTATATAAGGCTGAAAAACAATAAGTTATTTTTTTAATGATAATTTAAAAATAGTTACCTGAAGTTATTTCATAAAAAAATCCGTTCTGTTTTTACAAAACGGATTTCTATAAAATCATATAGAAAAATACACAGTGTATCTCTATAGTTATGTAATTATAAATGAATTACCTCTCCATAAGCTTCAGCAACGGCTTCCATAACGGCTTCGCTCATCGTGGGGTGAGGGTGAATCGATTTTAGGATTTCGTGTCCTGTGGTTTCCAGTTTTCTGGCCACAACAGCTTCGGCAATCATATCGGTAACACCGGCACCAATCATATGGCAACCCAACCATTCGCCATATTTGGCATCAAAAATTACTTTTACAAAACCATCCGGAGTTCCAGCAGCTTTGGCTTTTCCTGAGGCAGAAAACGGGAATTTCCCAATTTTCAATTCATATCCTTTTTCCTTGGCTTGTTTTTCGGTCAAACCTACAGAAGCAATTTCCGGAGTAGCATAAGTACATCCAGGAATGTTTCCGTAATCGATTGGGTCAACGTGCAATCCAGCGATTTTCTCTACACAAGTAATTCCTTCGGCAGAAGCCACGTGAGCTAATGCCGGTCCTGGAACCACGTCGCCAATGGCATAATAACCAGGAATATTGGTTTGGTAAAAATCGTTTACCAAAATTTTATCTCTATCAGAGGCAATTCCCACTGCTTCCAAACCTATGTTTTCGATATTGGTTTTAATTCCAACTGCCGAAAGCAATATGTCGGCTTCAAGAATTACTTCTCCTTTTGCTGTTTTTACAAATGCTTTTACACCAGAACCTGAAACGTCAATTTTCTCTACAGAAGAGTTGGTCATAATTTTAACGCCAGCTTTTTTCATCGAACGTTCCATTTGTTTCGAAATGTCTTCGTCTTCCAATGGTACTATATTAGGCAAGAATTCAACAATGGTTACATCAGTTCCCATTGAATTGTAGAAATGAGCAAATTCAACTCCAATAGCTCCAGAACCTACAACAATCATTGATTTTGGTTGCGTTGGCATTGTCATTGCTTGTCTGTAGCCAATTACTTTTACACCGTCTTGTGGTAAATTAGGCAATTCACGAGAACGTGCACCAGTGGCAATAATAATGTGGTCAGCTGAATATTCTGTTACTTTTCCATCAGCGGCAGTCACATCTATTTTTTTGCCCGGCTTTAGTTTTCCAAAACCATCAATAACATCAATTTTATTTTTTTTCATCAGGAATTGAACACCTTTGCTCATTCCGTCAGCAACACTTCTACTGCGATTTACGACAGCCGAAAAATCCTTGTCAAATTCTGAAACAGTCAATCCATAATCAGAAGCGTGTTTAAGGTAGTCAAAAACTTGAGCCGATTTTAGTAATGCTTTTGTTGGAATGCAACCCCAGTTTAAGCAAACTCCGCCAAGGTTTTCTTTTTCGATTACGGCTACTTTAAAACCTAATTGTGAAGCTCTAATAGCTGTAACATAACCTCCTGGACCGCTTCCTAAAACTATAATATCGTATTTCATTTTTATGTGTTTATTTTTTTAGTTGTAAAAATGCAGTCGCAAAAGCTCGAGTCATTTTTTCGTATCTATTTTATTATGGTAAAAATGCAGTCGCAAAAGCTCGTGTCATATTTGTGTGTTTTCTTAATTAATTTCAGTTGGCAAAATTAGGGATTTATTTGATTAAAGAAAAAGTTTACGGTTTAAAGTTTTTTAGCTCAAATATATTGTTCGTTTGAAAAACTTGTTCTGATTTAGAATTTTTTATTACGGTTTTGCTAAAATTTCAATTTATTTGGAAATGTAAATTAGGTTATTTCGTATTTTACTCACAAAAAAACGACTCCTTGAATTTTTATATTTTTAATTCTAAAGTAATAATATTTTATGTGGTTTTTTGCTATTTTTGAGACTAAATTAATAGAAAAATTTTAAAATCATTTTTTAGAAATAAAATTTATATCCAAAAAAATGTGTCAAAAAAAATTGTCCCAACAAGTTTTAAAAATAATTTATGATGAATGATAACGATAAAACAAGAGAAGAACTCTTGCAAGAACTTCAGGAGTTACGAAAAGAAAAGAATGCGTTAAATTGTGGATGTAATATAACTTCTAGCGAATGTTGTATTGGTAAAGCTACAATTGACTCTTCGGTATATTGTATTCTTGATTCTATTTCCGAATGTATGTATATACTAGACGAAAATGGTGTTTTTCTCTATGTAAACAAGGCTACTGAAAAATTTTATGAATTTCCTGCCGAATCTTTTGTAGGCAAAACTTTAGATTTAATTGCCGCACCAGGCTTGAATGACTTTGCCAAAATCACGGAGAAAATTAAAAATGCCTATAATGGGGCTTCACAATGGTTCGAGTTTTGGGCGGTTAACAAGGATGGTGTTTTGTTTCCAAAGATATTAAACGTATCTCAGGCCTATTTTTTTGAAAAAAAGATTGTTATTGCTATTGCTCGAGATTTAACGGAATGGAAACAATCTGAAAAAAAATTGAGCGAAAGCGAGAAGACATACCGACTACTTTCAGAAAATTCACCAGACGTCATCTTAAACATTAATACCAATTTTGAAATAATTTATTTGAATACAGCCGGTCAAAAATTGACTGGTTTGTCTGAAGAAAAATATCAAGGAAAAAGAGTTTTTGATATAATTCCAAAAGAATTGCATTCGATTATAGTGCGAAAAATGGCCGATATACAGAATGGTTTTTCTTCCGAAAAAAGATTTTTTGATATTGATATGATAAATATGCTAGGTGTAGCAATTCCGTTTGAAGTGAGTGCCGTACCCTATTTTGAAAACGAAAAAATAACATCTTTTCTTATTGTTGCCCGGAATATATCGGAATATAAGGAATCTCAAGAAAAAATTATCGAATTATATGAACGCCTTGACTCGCTAATTGAAGCAATTCCAGATGCTATCTTTTTTAAGGATGGAGAAGGGAAGTGGCTTATTACCAATGAACCCGCCAAGGATATGTTTAAACTTAAAGACATAGACTGGTTTGGTAGGACCGACTTGGATATGGCAGAGGAAAGATTAGAATTTTATTCAATATATAATCAATGTCAAAGAGACGATGAATTAGCTTGGCAAGCAGCTAAATTATCTACATTTGAGGAATTTTCGAAGGATGAAAATGGTGTTACACATCAATTAGAAGTTCGTAAAATGCCTTTATTTTATCCAGATGGAAAGCGCAAAGGGTTAGTTATTACAGCAGCCGATGTTACCGATAAACAGGAAACATTGCGTAAACTGATTGAAAGCGAAAACCAATTTAAAAAACTTATTTCAGAACTGCCCGATGTTGTAATAATCCATAAAAACGGAACTATATTATATGTAAATCGGGCTGCAACTGAAGCTACTGGATATTCGTCTGAAGAATTAATTGGAGCAAATATGATAGGGTTTGTAGAGGAGAATCATAGAGGAATTGCAATTAATAATATGGCTCGGAGAGCGGCAGGCGAAATTGTTGGAGATTATGAGATAAATATGATTAGTAAATCAGGTGAGGTTAAAACAGGTATAGTTAGAACAACTATAACTGAATTCAATGGCGAACAAGCTGTTCTTATCATTTTAATTGATATAACAGAACGACTTCAAGCAGAGAAGAACCTTTTAATTGCCAAGGAACAAGCAGAAGAAAGTGATCGCCTCAAATCAGCTTTTCTTGCTAATATGAGTCACGAAATCAGGACTCCTATGAACGGAATTTTAGGCTTTTCTAATTTGCTTAAAGATCCTAATCTTACAGGCAAAGATCAGCAACAATATATTGAAATCATAGAAAAAAGTGGAAACCGGATGCTCAATATTATCAACGATATAGTTGATATATCGAAAATTGAATCCAATCAAATGGAAGTCAATATTTCAAGAACAAATATAAACGAGCAAGTTGAATACATTTATAATTTCTTTAAACCAGAAGCAGCAATTAAAGGAATTCATCTTAACTATATAAACGGATTACCCATAAATAAAGCCTTCATAAAAACGGATAGAGAGAAAATCTATGCTGTTCTAACTAACTTAGTTAAAAATGCAGTAAAATTTTGTGACAAAGGCACAATAGAATTCGGCTATTCTACTAAAGTGAATAATGAATCTGAGGAACTTGAATTTTTTGTAAAAGATACAGGTGTAGGTATTCCAAAAGACAAGCAAGAAGTGATATTTAACCGTTTTATCCAAGCCGATATTTCTAATAAAAAAGCTTTTCAAGGAGCTGGGTTAGGATTGTCTATTTCTAAAGCTTATGTAGAGATGTTAGGTGGAAAAATATGGGTCGAAAGTAAAGAAAGAAAGGGATCGACATTTTATTTTACAATTCCATATAAAGTTGATTTAAATGAAAGTACGGATTTTGAAGAAAGTGTTTCGATTAAAGAAGTAGAGAATAAAAATCTAAAAATATTAATTGCAGAAGACGATGCTATTTCGAAACTTTTAATTTCTAAAGCAGTTTCAAAATTTGCCAAGGAAATTATTTGGGTGACTACTGGAGTTGATGCTGTTGAAGATTGCAAAAATAACCCTGACATCGATTTGATTATGATGGATATTAATATGCCTGATATGAATGGATATGAAGCCACCGAGCAAATCCGCCAATTCAATAAAAACGTAATTATTATTGCACAAACTGCAAATGCTTTAAGTAGTGACAGAATAAATGCGTTAGCTTCAGGCTTTAATGATTATATTTCTAAACCGATTAATATGGTTTTATTAAGTGAGCTAATACATAAATATTTTTATCAAAATTCAAACCGATAGACTGTTGTCTAAAGTTGAGAAATACTTAAATTCCTAATCTGCTATGACAAACTGTGAATCATACAAGTTTTTGTAATAACCACCCGTTTTTTCCAATAATTCTTGATGGGTTCCTTGTTCTACAATCAAACCTTTGTCCATAACAACAATTTTGTCGGCGTTGATAATGGTTGCCAGACGATGTGCAATTACGATGGAAGTTCTGCCCTTGGTAATGGTTTCAGTAGCTTTTTGAATTAATTCTTCGGAATAAGTATCGATGGAAGAAGTTGCTTCGTCAAGAATCAGAATACTTGGATTACTCACATAAGCTCTAAGAAATGCAATCAATTGGCGTTGTCCGGACGAAAGCATTACGCCGCGTTCTTTCACGTCAAAATCGTAATTATCGGGCAAACTCATAATGAATTTGTGGACGCCAATTTTTTTGGCTGCAGCCAAAACTTGTTCTCGAGAAATATTGGGATTATTCAAAGTAATATTGTTGAAAATAGTATCGGCAAAAAGAAAAACATCCTGCAAAACAACGGCTATTTGCTTACGAAGGGAATTTAAAGTGTAGTTTTCTATATTATGTTCATCGATAAAAATTGTTCCGCTGTTGATTTCGTAAAAACGATTCAACAAGTTGATAATCGTAGATTTTCCGGCTCCAGTTGCTCCTACAATGGCGATGGTTTTTCCGGCAGAAACTGATAGGTCAATTCCTTTTATGACATATTCTTCTGCAATATAACCAAAATGAACGTCCTTAAATTCTATATTTCCACTGAAAATAGGAGCTTCAATAGTTCCTTTATCTTGAATTTGGTCTTTGGTATCCAGAATATCAAAAACACGATTGGCAGCAATCATCCCAAGTTGCATCTCGTTGAATTTATCAGCGATTTGGCGTAACGGATTGAAAAGCATTCCAATAAACATTGTATAAGCGGTCATTTGTCCTAAAGTAGTAAATGGATTTCCATTTATAATTTGGAGACCACCGTATAGCACGATAAATCCTAGGGTTAAGGAAGAGATAATATCGGCGATGGGGAAGAAGATGGAGTTGTACAGAATAGTTTTTATCCAAGCTTTTTTGTGTTTGTCATTGATAGCTTTGAAGTTTTCGAATTCAACATCTTCACGATTAAACAATTGAACAATTTTCATTCCGGTAACTCTTTCTTGAACAAAGGTATTCATATTGGCAATTTGCGTTCTTACTTCTTCGAAAGCTAGTTGCATTTTACGTTGAAATATTCGAGTAAAATAGAGTAGAATAGGCATTGCCAATACGACAATTAAAGAAAGATGCCAGTTCATCCAGAACATTATGATTAGACAAACGGCCATTTTCATCAAATCACTGGCTATCATAAACAAACCTTGGCTGAAAATCCGTGCAATTTGTTCAATATCCGAAACAGAACGCGTCACTAATTGTCCGACAGGCGCGTTGTCAAAATATTTCATTCGGAAACTCAACATATGTTGGAAGAGTTTTGTTCGAATATCTTTTACGATGTCTTGTCCAAGCCAGTTTGCCCAATAAACAAAGAAAAACTGAAAAATTACTTCCAATAATAAGGTGATTCCCATCAAGGTTACATACATCAATAAACCGTAATTATCTTTAGGTTTAATATAAATATCCACAGTTCCTTGTAAAATTAGAGGACGAATCGCGGCAAAAACAGACAAAAAAACAGCGAAAATAATCACGCCATTAAATCTCCATTTATGGGGCTTAATGTATTTTATAATGCGTTTAAAAACTTTTGTATCGAATGCTTTTGCTTTCATTTTTATGTCATTGTGAGTTTGCTAAGCAATCTGCTTTTATAAATATTCGTAATTAATTTTTGTCAAATACAATCCGTGTGCCGGAACCGAAAACCCTGCATTATCTCGGTTTTTGCTTAAAATAATTCCATTGAAATCGTCCAAGGTAATTTTGTGCAATCCCACATTTATCATTGTCCCCACAATGGAACGAACCATATTGCGAAGAAAACGGTTGGCCGAAATGGTAAAAACAAGTTTATCTTTTTCTTTTTTCCAATGCGCTTCAAATATAGTACAATCGAATGTGTTTACATCGGTGTTTACTTTCGAGAAACATTGAAAATCGGTATGTTTTAATACTATTTTTGAAGCTTCATTCATCAAATCGATGTCTAATGTTTGATGAAAATACCAGCTTTCGTTTTGCAAGAAAGCATCTTTGAAGGTGTTTATATAATATTCATACGTTCTTTTTGTGGCATCAAAACGGGAGTGAGCCTCGTTGTGAACAGGGATAATGTCGTAAATGACAATATCTTTGGGTAAATAGGAATTGAGTTTGTGTATCAAACTTTGAATATCAAAAGGAGTTTCAAAATCAAAATGAGCAAACATTTCCTTAGCGTGAACTCCAGTATCAGTGCGACCTGCTCCCATAAGGTTAATCTCTGAATTCAATATTACCGAGACTGCTTTGTTCAACGTTTCCTGAACGGACGAAGCATTGGGTTGGCATTGCCATCCGTGATAATTGGTTCCGTTGTAAGCCAGTTTTATAAAATACCTCAAGTTTAGTGTACAGTATTCAGTGTTCAGAATCCAGTCAATAATGCTGAAAAAGTGTTCAGTGAACAGGTTAATATTGGCAAATTTACAAAGTTTTAAATTGATTATGTATTTAAAATTTTGCCAAAACTGAAATGCTTCGCCAGTTCGCTTTCGCTTGTGTCAAAAATCGTGATTTTCAATTTTAAATAATAACTTTGCGACTTGTAAGAAAAGAGGATGAGATGACGCCCGTTCCTCGCAATGACAAAAATGAAAAAAATTCTACTTCTTTCCGATACACACAGCCATATTGATGAAACAATATTAAAATATGTGGCACAGGCTGATGAAGTATGGCACGCCGGTGACATTGGAGATTTAATCGTGACCGATACAATAAAAAAAATCAAGCCGTTACGTGGTGTTTATGGCAATATTGATGATGGCAAGGCTCGAATGGAATTTCCGTTACACAACAGATTTATGTGTGAAGGTGTTGATGTTTGGATTACACACATTGGCGGTTATCCCGGAAAATATAATCCAAATATTAAAGCTGAAATGGCTGCGAATCCTCCAAAATTGTTTATTTGTGGGCATTCCCATATTCTAAAAGTAATGTTTGACAAGAAAAATAATCTATTGCATATGAATCCTGGAGCTGCCGGAAAAAGCGGTTTTCACCAAGTAAGAACGATGTTGAGGTTTGTGATAGACGGTGATAAAATAAAGGATTTGGAAATAATTGAAATTGGAAAGAAGTAAAATTACCGCAAATTAGCAAGTTAAACCCTTTGAACCAGTCTCAATAATTTGTGAATCTGGGGTTAGTCATTTTTTTGACTGAAGATATTATTCATTAATAAAATTTAACCACAAAAAAACCCGAATGAAAGTTCGGGTTTCCTTCGCACTAATAAACTAAGTTTATAGGATTATCTCAATCTATCCACAGATTTTACAAGATCTTCGTCCTTTTTGATGGCCTTATTAGCTAAAACTAATAACACGATAGCAACAACAGGCAGAAACATCCCAATACCTTTCTCAGAAACAGCCAGTGTTTCTCCAGATAAATTTAGCGAACGATATACAAACAAGCCTAATAAAATTAAATTTAAAATTATATTCAATCTGCCAATGACAAATTGATTTTGTCTTTTCTTATAGGAAATAATACTCAAAAGTGAAAGCGTTGTGCATAAACCAAAAATGATAACGTATACTTGATTTTGCATAAACATATATTCTTTGCTGTCACTCATTGTCCATAGCGGAAAAATGAAGGGCAAAATTCCAGTAGCCACGAAAGCCAGAAGTAAATATATGGTTTGAATTCTTTGAATCATTTTCTAAATTTTCTTTTACAAAAATATATTTTCTTTTCAATAAATACTATTGTAAATTAAAATTTATTCGTAATATTGCATAACAAATCCGTAAGTACTTCATTCTTCGGTCAATTCAAAATCAAAAATTTACTACACACTTTTATAGTATTCCCACATTATTTAATCTCATAAAACATTTATGTTTGATATTTCTGCATTAAAAGAAATGAAGCTTTCTGAGCTTCAAGAAATAGCTAAAGCGGCTAAAACAATAAAATTTAACGGTGTAAAAAAAGAGGTATTAATCAGCCAAATTTTAGATCTTCAGTCGGCAAGTGTTGATTCTGCCCCAGAAAATGAGAAGGTCGAAACCAAAGTAGAAGAGGAGAAACCAAAAAGAGCCAGAATTATTGCTCCGAAAAAAGTGGCTATCCAAAAAACTTCAAATAATTCTCTTTTTACCGATGAAGAGATCGAAGTCAAACCAAGTATTCCTGAAGCAACAAGCGAAAATCCGGTGGAAGAAGTCTCCGAAAAGAAAGTTGGCAAGATTATTAAATTCAATAAATCTGCTTACGAAAAGAAGGTGGCGCTACAAAAACAAAAAGAAGAAGCAAAGGAATCAGTTGTACAAAATGAATCTAATTCAGATGCGGAAACTTCTGAAACTTCTGAAAATGCTGAAGTTAGTGTTCCTGCCAAGAAAATAAATCCCAATCAGCTACACAAACAAAATCAGAATCCAAACCAAAACGGACTCGAGGCACAGCCGAACAGGGCGCAGCCAAATGCAAATGTAAATCCCAATTTCAAAAACAAGAAAAGCAATTTTAGAGATTCTGATTTTGAATTTGACGGAATCATAGAAAGTGAAGGCGTACTCGAAATGATGCCTGACGGTTACGGCTTCCTTCGTTCTTCAGATTATAATTATTTGGCTTCGCCAGATGATATTTATTTATCGACTTCACAAATTAGATTATTTGGACTTAAAACCGGAGATACCGTAAAAGGCGTGGTTCGTCCCCCAAAAGAAGGAGAGAAATTCTTCCCGTTAGTTCGAGTTTTAAAGATCAACGGACACGATCCGCAAGTCGTTCGTGATAGAGTTTCATTCGAACATTTAACACCTGTTTTTCCTTCTGAAAAATTCAAATTAGCCGAAAGACAAAGCACTATTTCCACTAGAATTATAGACTTGTTTTCTCCAATAGGAAAAGGACAACGTGGAATGATTGTGGCGCAACCAAAAACGGGGAAGACAATGTTGTTAAAAGACATTGCAAATGCCATTGCCGCCAACCATCCTGAGGTTTATTTAATTGTTTTATTGATTGACGAACGCCCAGAAGAGGTTACTGATATGCAACGAAGCGTTAGAGGTGAAGTAATTGCCTCAACTTTTGATAGAGAGCCACAAGAACACGTGAAAATTGCGAATATTGTTCTCGAAAAAGCAAAACGTTTGGTAGAATGTGGTCACGATGTCGTGATTTTATTGGATTCAATTACGCGTTTGGCTAGAGCCTATAATACGGTTCAGCCTGCTTCTGGTAAAGTATTGAGCGGTGGTGTTGATGCAAATGCGCTTCAGAAACCAAAACGATTTTTTGGAGCTGCCAGAAATGTTGAAAATGGAGGTTCATTGAGTATCATTGCCACAGCATTGACAGAAACTGGTTCGAAAATGGATGAAGTTATTTTTGAAGAATTCAAAGGAACTGGAAATATGGAATTGCAATTGGATAGAAAAATTGCTAACAAACGTATTTTTCCTGCTATCGATTTAACTTCTTCGAGCACACGACGTGATGATTTATTATTAGATCAAAAAACATTACAAAGAATGTGGATTATGCGTAAATATCTGTCGGATATGAATCCTGTGGAAGCAATGGATTTCATCAATGATCGTTTCAAGAAAACCAAGAATAACGAGGAGTTTTTAATCTCTATGAATGATTAAATTTTCTTTTAAACATAAAAAAAGTCCCATTTGGGACTTTTTTTATGTTAACTCAGGACTGATTTACTCTCTTCTGAACGGTATTTTTTGACCATCATTCAAAATCATTTTGAAGGCACTTTTGTCTTCATTAAATTCAAATTTAAGCCCAGCTAATTCAGATTCAAAAGTATCCTTTGCAATAAGTTCTACTGTGAATTTTGGATAATCTGTTATTTCAACATTGATGATTCCTCGTTTTTTAGTAAAAACAATTTTTATTGGGGCATTTCTATTGGAAAAAGTACCGAGATATCCATCCAAGTTTACGTCTTTTTCAATGACTCCTGTGGCCGAATTCCAGCTATTGTTGTTTTCGTTACTATCTGGAAATACATGGTCAGGGTCAACGATAATGCTTTCAATTTCTTCGGTTGAATTATGTTTAAACGACCATTCCTTATTTCTTTGCCAAATTTCTACAGGCAATTTAACACGAGTGACTTGGCCACTTTTCGTTTTCACATCCAATATTACTGGCATTGCCATTTTTTCGAAGTTTTCGATTGTAATATAAACACCTGATTTTGGATTATTATCCACATATTTTATTGAATTTATACCTTGATCTAATTGCCAATTGTTGACAAACCAACCTCTCCAAAACCAACATAAATCCTCTCCCGAGACATTTTCGATAGTTCTAAAAAAATCATCTGGTGCAGGATGTTTGTATGCCCAACGTTCTACATAAGTTCGAAGAGCCAAATCGAAACGTTCTGATCCTAAAATCTGTTCACGCAACATTACTAAACCTGCGCTTGGTTTTGAATAGCATAAAGGGCCAATACTAGCTTCCTTCATATTGTCAGGAGAGCTCATAACGGTTTCAATTTGTGGATCAGTATATTTTTTGGTATCATGATGTAAGTCGGCAACTTCGTCCTTATATTCACCATTATTAAAATCGCCTGAGCTTAGCGTATTGATAAAGGAATTAAATCCTTCATCCATCCATGCATATAAACGTTCGTTTGAACCCACAATCATTGGAAACCAAATATGGCCAAATTCATGGTCTGTAACTCCCCACAAATCATCATTTTTATCCTTATAATCACAAAATACAATTCCAGGATATTCCATTCCGCCTACAATTCCAGCTACGTTTGTAGCCGCAGGATAAGGATATTCAAACCATCTTTTCGAATAATTTTCAATTGATGCTTTGGTGTACTCCGTTGAACGAGACCAAGCATCAGCACCATTACTTTCTACTGGATAAGCAGAAATGGCCATCGATTTTTTTCCGCTTGGCAAATTAATTCTGGCAGCATCGATGATAAATGCAGCTGAAGATGCCCAAGAAACATCGCGTGCATTTTTCATTTTATAGTGCCAAGTTTTTGAAGATTTTGATATTGTATTTGTTGATGAAGCAATTTCTTCAGCAGAACGAATTGTGACTGTTTTATCACTTTTTGAAGCAGCAAAATAGTTATTTTGTTGCTCAGCAGTAAGTACTTCTGTTGGATTAACTAATTGGCCTGAGCAAACCACAAATTGATTGGAAGGAACGGTAATGTTTATATCAAAATCACCATATTCCAAATAAAATTCAGAAGCCCCTAAATAAGGATTAGTGTTCCATCCTCTAATGTCGTCATACACGCACATTCTTGGATACCATTGTGCAACGGTGAAAATTTTACCATTTTTTGTTTCCAAAATTCCCATTCTGTCCGAGCCTTCGTTTGGAGAAATGAAAGAATATTCGATTTTAATTTTTACAATTCCTCCTTTAGATTTTAAAACCTGAGGAAGAAAAACCTGCATTCTGGTATCACTAATGATATATTTAGCATCAGTTTCTGTTGATTTTCCTTTGATGGTCGTAACTATTTTAACAGATTTTATTTTGTTTCCTCCGTCAAAAATTTGTCCTTGAGCACCATTACGACTTCCTGCCAGAGGAATCACGGCATTTCCACGAGAATCAGATTTGAATAAATTTTGGTCTAAATACATCCATACAAAAGACATTTTATCCGGACTATTGTTGGTATAAGTTACAATACCTGTTCCTGAAATTTCATTCTTTGAATCATCTAATTTTACCGTAAGTTGATAATCTGCCCTATTTTGCCAATAATCAACTCCTGGCTGACCACTTGCTGAACGTGTAGTTGTCCCATCTTTCGTATAAAAGAAGGGTGCAAAAGCATCATGATAATCATAATTTGAAATTTGTTTATTTGCAGTAGAAGCAGGAACTTGTTGTGACCATACGGTCGAAATCCCAAATAATAAAGTCAGTTGAAGTATGACTTTGTAACGATTATTTCTCATTTTATAAATTTTCTACAGCAAATTAATGAAAAATAATAATAAGACTGAAAATAAATTTACAATTTTGACAGAAATTTATTAATTATACAATTAGTGTCTTTTTTTGTATAAAATTAAATTTATGAAATATATTTACATCTTCAAGTTTATCACAACATAACTGACCATAATTTTGACAACAACAATTTCAAATTCTAATTTAACTGCCCAAATAAATAGTTTTGGTGCCGAATTATTTTCCTTAAAAAATAACAAGAATAAAGAATACATTTGGGAAGGAAATCCAGCTTTTTGGGGAAAACATTCTCCAGTTTTGTTTCCAATTGTGGGCACATTAAAAAATAATTTGTATCAATATAATGGAGTTGAATATCATTTGCCAAGGCACGGCTTTGCTAGAGATTTGGAATTTGAATTGATTGATAAATCTGAAAATAGTGTTACTTTTTCATTAATGGCATCTGAAGAAACCAGAAAAGTGTATCCATTCGATTTTGAATTGCAAATTATTTATACTCTGGAAGATAAAAGTTTAAATATTAAATATAAGGTCATCAATAAAAGTAAATCACAAATACCATTTTCTATCGGAGCTCATCCGGCATTTGCTTTATCGGGAGATTTTGAAAACTACTCACTCGAATTCGAAAAAGAGGAATCTTTGGAATACTATCTTTTGGAAAACGATTTGATTTCAAATAAAACGAAGAAACTAGAAGCCGAAAATGGAACATTGTCTTTGAATTATGAACTTTTTGAAAATGATGCTTTAATCTTTAAATCATTACAATCTAATGCAGTAACCATTTTAGAAAATTTAAATCCAATAGTTAAGGTGAGTTTTGAAGATTTTCCCAGTTTAGGAATTTGGACAAAAAGTAATTCGCCTTTTCTTTGTATTGAACCTTGGTTTGGATACTCTGACACTGAAGACAGTTCAGGAAATCTTTTTGAGAAAGAAGGGATTCAACTTTTGGATAAAAATGAAACATTCGAATCAAAATTTAGTATCGAAATCCTCTAAGTTCAATTAAAAAACATTTAAAATGATAACCATAAATTTTGCACCATTTCCTAATCTTGAAACCGAACGGTTGTTTTTAAGAAGAATTGTCAAAGAGGATGTTGACGAAATTTTTGCACTTCGTTCAGATGAGCAAACGATGAAATATATTCCAAGACCGTTAGTAAAAACCGCTGAAGATGCTCTTGAACATATTGCAATGATTGATGAAAAAATTGAAAGTAACGAAGGAATAAATTGGGCAATAACTCTTAAAAATAGTTCGAAACTTATTGGAATTATTGGTCATTACAGGATTAGACCAGAGCATTTTAGGGCAGAAATTGGTTATATGCTGCTTCCTGAATATCACGGAAAAGGCATAATTACCGAAGCAATTACTGAAGTTGTGAATTATGGTTTCGAAGTGATGCAGATGCATTCAATTGAAGCCATCATTGATCCTGATAACATTGCCTCGGCTAAAGTTTTACAAAAAAATGGTTTTGTTAAAGAAGCTCATTTGAAGGAAAATGAATATTACGAAGGACGATTTTTAGATACCGTTATTTATTCGATTTTGAATAATAGCTGATTATATTTCTTGTTTCATAATGGAAATTTAATGCTGAAACAACAAATTCCTCCATTCATTATCTCTATATTTGCCGCCAATATTAATTCTCTTTAATGGAAAAGTAATTGAAAATTTACCATATGAAAAAACTGCTAATTATAACTATTCTTTTGTTTTCTATTCATTCCCAAAGTCAAACTTATGTAAAGGTTAATGCGGCAACAGCCTTGGTACTTGTTCCAAATATTGGAATAGAAACTGGTATCGGAAAAAAAATCACTTTTCAAGCTGACGTTATGGCCTCTTTTTGGAAATCATTTAATGGACATCATCCAATGGAATTTTATTCTTTAATTGCAGAAGTTCGCTATCATTTTAATGAAAGATACAATGGCTTTTATTTTGGAGGGCATACTGGAGCTGATCGATATACGCTTCAAAAATGGAATTATTGGGGTTCTAATAAGTATGAAGATGGTTTTGGATATAAATTTGGAGGAACAATTGGATACGAAAAAAAATTAAAAGATAGATTAATGCTAGATTTCTTTGTTGGAGGTGGTTGGCATCAAGGATACTATCATGGACTCTATAATGACGGAACTCCAGGCAGATATGAAAAAGCCAAACATTGGAATATGAGTGGTGATTGGTTGCCGTATAGAGGTGGCGTTATGGTGTCCTACCGTTTAAATTAATTTGTATTTGTAAACCTTGGCAAGGATTTAACATATAATTCTTCAATTTTCTTTCTTGCCCAATCTGTTTTTCTCAAAAAAGTTAAACTCGATTTTATACTTGGATTATCTGTAAAGCATTTAATTTTTATTAATTCGCCAAGAGTATCAAAACCGTAATAATCTACAAGTTGCTCCATAATTCTTTGGAGCGTGATTCCGTGAAGTGGGTCTTTTGATTGTTGCTTTTCCATTCGGCAAATTTAAATCAATTTTAAATAACTATTGACATTTCATTGTTTTGTGACTACATTTGCAATCCAATGCTAAAAACAATCAACATACTTAACAAAAGAGCTCGTTTCGATTATGAAATAATTGAAAAATTTACGGCTGGAATTGTTTTGGCCGGAACCGAAATAAAATCCATCCGTTTAGGAAAGGCTAATATTACAGAAAGTTTTTGCGAATTTAGTGGTACTGAACTGTTTGCCATAAATACTTACATCGAAGAATATGCTTTTGGCAACCAATTCAATCACAAAGCAAGAAGCGAGCGAAAACTTTTATTGAATAAAAGAGAATTGAAAGGTTTGTCAAGAAGTGTTCAAGCCAAAGGTTTGACCATTGTTCCCCTAAAATTGTTTACCAATGAAAAAGGAATGGCAAAACTCGAAATTGGACTTTGTCGAGGAAAAAAAACCTATGACAAACGCGAATCCCTTAAAGAACAAGATACGAAACGCGATCTTGACAGAATTAAAAAAGCTTTTTAGTACTTTTTTGACTAGAAAGCATTCTTCATTTTTTCATTTATTTCCTCCAAACACAAATTATTAATGCTGCCTTCGTGCGTATGTTTTGTTTCTTTTGGTGATTTGAAAGTACCATTTTCCAGTTGTTCTGCAACTGCTTTATAAGCATCTCTAAACGGAATACCAGCAACCACCATCTCATTCAAAGTATCAACGGTAAACAAATAATTGTATTTTGGGTCTGCAAGAATGTTGTCTTTTACTTTGATGTCTTTAATGGAGAAAATCGCAATGTCTAAGCAAGCTTTCAGGTTTTGAATGGCAGGAAACAATCCTTCTTTCAGCAATTGTAAATCTCTGTGATATCCACTTGGTAAGTTATTTGTGATTAGCGTAATTTCATAAGGCAAAGCTTGAATTTTATTGCACTTTCCACGAATTAACTCAAAAACATCTGGGTTTTTCTTGTGTGGCATAATGCTAGAACCTGTTGTTAAATGTGCCGGCAAACTGATAAAATCAAAGTTCTGGCTCATATATAAACACACATCCATTGAGAATTTTGCCAAAGTTGCTGCAACACTACTCATAGCAAAAGCCACTGTTTTTTCTGATTTTCCACGGCTCATTTGTGCGGCAACCGAATTGAATTTTAAGGTTTCAAAGCCTAATTCTTTTGTCGTGAATGTTCTGTCTATAGGAAATGAACTTCCGTAACCCGCAGCAGAACCTAATGGATTTTGGTCTACGATTTTTAAAGCAGCATTCAACATCGTTATGTCATCTATCAATGTTTCTGCGTAAGCAGAAAACCACATTCCGAAAGAGGATGGCATTGCAATTTGCAAATGCGTGTAACCTGGCAACAAGACGTTTTGGTGCTTTTCGGCCGATTCCATCAACAAATCAAAAAGCATTTTTACTTGAGATTTAAATTCGGTTACAACATCTTTCAGGTATAAATTAACGTCGACTAAAACTTGATCATTGCGAGAACGAGCTGTGTGGATTTTTTTTCCGGCATCACCTAGTTTTATCGTCAATAGGTATTCTATTTTGGAATGTACATCTTCAAAACTGTCTTCTATTTCGAAATTCCCTTTTTCTATTTCGGTAATAATTTCTTCTAAAGCCAAAACCAATGTAACGGTTTCAGAATCAGTCAGAAGTCCTATTTTGCCTAACATTTTGGCATGAGCGATAGAGCCTAAAGCATCGTATTTGGCTAAAACTAAATCTAATTCACGGTCGTTTCCAACGGTGAAATGTTCTATCTGTTTATCTGTTGGTATTCCTTTTTCCCAAAGTTTCATAGGCGTATTTTTTATTTCGTAGGGATTGGTCGCGACTTGTCCGTACTATATATTTTTAAAAAAATCAGTCAATATTTTGATGTATAAATTGATTCCTTCTTCTATTTCGTTAATGAATATAAATTCATTTGCCGAGTGCGAACGCAAGCTTTCTCCTGGTCCCAACTTCAAAGATTGACAGCTAATTACCGATTGATCCGAAAGGGTAGGCGAGCCGTAAGTTGTTCTTCCTAAAGCTATTCCTGCTTGTACTAACCCGTGTGCAACAGGAATTGATGAAGCATTTAAGTGCATTGATCTTGGCGTAACTTCTGCAGCTACATTTGCTTTTACGGTTGCTAAAATTTCCTGATTATTGTAACAATCATTCACCCGAATATCGACAACCAAATGGCATTCGGCAGGAACTACATTGTGTTGTTTTCCGGCAGAAACTTGGGTTACGGTCATTTTTACTGGACCTAGAACATCGGATATTTTTTCGAATTCGAAAGTTTTAAACCACTCAATCACAGACATCGCATTGTAAATAGGGTTGTTTGGATTATTGTGTGCAGCGTGACTGGCAGTACCTTTTACGACAATATCTAACACCAATAATCCTTTTTCGGCTATGGCCAATTGCATCAATGTGGGTTCGCCAATGATAGCACAATCCAATTCCGGTAAATGTTTTAGCACACTGTTTAAACCTAGTTTTCCACTGCTTTCTTCTTCTGCCGAAGCTACCATCACGATATTGTAAGGGAGATTTTCTATGGCATAAAAATGAGTGAATGTTGCAATAAGCGAAACCAGACAACCACCGGCATCATTGCTTCCGAGACCAAATAATTTGCCTTCTTCTACAATCGCTTCAAACGGATTGTTCGTATAACCTTGATTGGGTTTTACGGTATCGTGGTGAGAATTGAGTAAAAGTGTGGGTTTGGCCTTGTCAAAATATTTATTGAAAGCCCAAATATTGTTATTCTCTCTTTCGAAAGGAATATTATTTTGGGTAAACCAATTTTCTATCAAAAGCGCAGTTTGATCCTCTTCACCCGAAAAGGATGGAGTTTCAATTAGTGCTTTTAAAAGAGCAATGGCTTCTTGAGTTAGTGTTTGTATGTTCTTCATAAAGTGATTGTTGTATGTAATGCTTTTTTGTCCTGCAACATTCTATGATGACCAATTCTTATTATTTGAACTCCTTTCAATAAACTATTGAAACAGTTGTCTAATTTAGGAATCATTCCGGAATGAATTGCTTTTTCGGCTTTTAATTTAGAATATAATTCCTGGTTTATGTTTTCAATTACCGAAGAATCATCTTCAGCATCGAATAAAACGCCCGGTTTTTCGAAACAATAACTCAAAGTTACTTCAAAAACTTCTGAGGCAGCAATCGCCAATTCGCTGGCAATTGTATCGGCATTCGTGTTCAATAATTGACCGTTTTTATCGTGCGTGATGGCACAAAAAACAGGAACAATTCCGTTATTGATTAAGGTTTCTAACAAGGCTGTATTTATTTTTTGTACATCGCCTACAAAACCATAGTCAATCGTTGGATGGTTTCTTTTGGATGATTGAATCAGATTGCCATCAGCACCCGAAAATCCCATTGCGTTAGTGTTGTTGGCTTGCAGTTGGGCAACGATATTTTTGTTGATTTCGCCGGCATAAATCATCACGACAACATCGAGCATTGGTTTATCGGTAATTCTTCGTCCGTCGATCATTTGAGGAGTTAAGCCAATGCTTTGCGCCATTTTTGTAGCCGATTTTCCGCCACCGTGAACGAGAATTTTGTTCCCTTCCATTTTGGAAAAATCGGATATAAACTGCGATAATTCTGTTGGATTATCGATGATGTTGCCACCAATTTTTATGATTGATAACGGCTTTTTATTTTCCATTTTCCAATATTTTTTGCAATACTAACTGAGCCGAATAGGTTCTGTTATTAGCTTGTTCGATAACAATCGAATTTTCACTGTCAATCACTTCGTCAGTCACAATCATATTTCTACGAACAGGCAAACAGTGCATAAATTTAGCATTGTTGGTCAATTTCATTTTGTCGGCAGAAACTGTCCAATTCGGATCTGAATTGGTAATCTGACCGTATTCCTTGTAGTTACTCCAGTTTTTGGCATAAATGAAATCGGCATTTTCGAATGCCTTGTTTTGGTCGTATTCAATTTTTGAATCTTTCGTAATCTCTGGATTCAACTCGTAGCCTTCTGGATGCGTGATTACAAAATCCATTTCGGTTTGTTTTTGCATCATTTCTACGAAAGAATTGGCAACAGCCTGAGGCAAAGCTCTTGGATGTGGAGCCCAAGTTAAAACTACTTTTGGTCTGTGATTAGTTTTGAATTCTTCCATCGTGATAGCGTCGGCAAGGGATTGCAAAGGATGACCGGTGCAGCCTTCCATATTCACGATGGGTACTGTGGCGTATTTTAGAAAACCAGCCAAAACGGTTTCGGCATTGTCTTTTTCTTTATCAACCAAACCTGCGAAAGCTCTGATTGCAATAATATCGCAATATTGTGAAATAACGGCAGCTGCTTCTTTAATGTGTTCTGAGGCTCCTTTATTCATTATTGTGCCATCTTCGAATTCAAGAGTCCAACCTTCATTGGTAAAATTCATTACCATCACGTTCATTCCTAAATTAAAGGCAGCTTTTTGAGTACTCAAACGGGTTCTTAAACTTGGATTGAAAAATAACATTCCCAAGGTTTTGTCCTTACCCAGTTTTTTGTTTTTAAGCGGATTTTTTTTGATTTTCAGGGCTTGACGTACCCATTTTTCGAGTGAATCTATGTTTTGTATGGATATAAAGTTCATTGTTATGTTTTTTTGGACGCTGATAAAAAACGGATTCACTTCGTGAAAACGCGGATTAAAGCGGATTTTTTAATTATTTATGTTTCATTTATTTTGGACCTGATAGAACGGATTTTTTTAATTATTTTCAATATCAAAAAAATCAGTTTTTATCCGTGTTTGCACAGTATCAGTATCATCTGCGTTCTATTTTTTATTTTCTTTGATTTTCAAATATTTTCCTTTTAAATTCAGGCTTCTTTCCAAAGTTTAGAAGCAAACCAACTTCACAATCTGTTCCTCTTAAATAATTTAAAATTTGATTTTCAAAATCTTTCACAATACTGTCGGCAGCTTTTAATTCAAGTATAATTAGATCCTCAACTAACAAGTCGGCATAATATTCTCCAACTTCAATTCCTTTGTAATAAACCAAAATTTTCTTTTGGGCTTCAACTTTATAACCTTTATTTTTTAATTCTAGATATAAAGAATTTTGATACACTTTCTCTAAAAAACCATACCCCAATTCATTATAAACTTCATAAAAAGTTTTTATAATTGCATTTGTTAATTCTTCGTGTAATAATTCCATTTCAAAAATTTATTTTTAGATTATCTCAATTCCTTTACAATTACAAAAATCTGTTTTTATCTGTGTTTTCGCGAAGCGAATCCGTATCATCTGTGTCCCAATCTAAACAATCTTCGTAAATGCAATTTCATTTTTTAAAGCTTTCAAAATAAAATTATCTTCTAGTCCGTTGATAATCCAGGTTTCGATATTGGCAGCTTTGGCAATTGCCGCCGAATCAATTTTAGACTGCATTCCACCTGTTCCGTGAGACGATTTCGAATCGCCAATTTCTTTTTGCAAAAGTTGTAAATCAGTTACTAATTCGATGGTTTTAGGAAATTCATCTTTAATGGAAACTTTGGTATAAATTCCATTGGTGTTGGTTGCAATTATCAAAATGTCAACGTTTAATAAAACTGCTGTTAAAGCTGCTAATTTATCGTTATCACCAAACTTGATTTCATCCGTTGCCACAGTATCATTTTCATTAATAATTGGAATGTAACTGTTTTTGACCAAGACATTTATTGTGTTTACAATGTTGACTTTGGTTTGTTTTTTTTCAAAATCAGAATAAGAAAGCAAACATTGCGAAGTCAGCAAACCCAAATCGCTGAAATTTTCGTGGTAAATTCGCATTAAATGTGGCTGTCCGATTGAAGCCAACGCTTGTTTTACAAAAACATCCTTGTCGTGATTGTCTAGTTTTACAAACTGTTTGGCCGCAGCAATGGCACCGGAACTTACGATTATAAACTCGTATTCGTCCTGTAAAGCCGCAATCTGCATACCAATGTCCTCAATCTTTCCTCTCGAAATATGATCGGTTTCTTTGGTAAGCGTGTTGCTGCCGAGCTTTAATAATATTCTTTTTTTTGCCATAATTTATTCATTATTAGACGCGATAAATCAAATTTAGATGCGATAAATCAATTTTAGACGCGATAAATCGCGTCTCTACGACGCGTTACCTGATTTGTCCATTTCCGTAAATATACCATTTATTAGTAACTAAATGTTTCAATCCTATTGGGCCGCGTTGGTGCAATTTGTCGGTGCTTATCGCCAATTCTCCTCCCAAACCAAATTGTCCTCCATCGGTAAATCGGGTAGAAGCATTTTGATAGACAGCCGCACAATCTACTTGTTCCATAAACTGCTGGGCAATCGCATCATTTTCGGTAATAATTGAAGCTGAATGTCCGCCGCAATATTTATTAATTTTTGCAATTGCCTCTTCATCAGAATTTACGATTCCGATGACAATTTTATAATTTAAAAACTCTTCATACCAAATTTCCTCATTCTCAATTGTTGGCACCTGAGTAGTTTTTGCGAAAGCGGCATCGCCTAAAATTTCAACCTTATATTTTTTTAATTCTTCGACTAATTGTTTAGCAAAACTTTCCCAGTTTTCCAGATTAGAATCTATTAAAACTTTATCCAAAGCATTACAAACTCCTATGTTTGTTGTTTTTCCGTTGATGATGACGTCTAATGCTTTTTGTAAATCTGCTTCCTTGTTTACATAAACGAAATTATTTCCCCGACCGCTGACAATCACCGGGCAAGTGGCGTGTTTCTTGGTAAAAGCAATCAATTGTTCGCCACCACGGGGCACAATTAAATCTACTTTTTGCGTTGGATTTTCTAAGAAAGCCTGTGTTTCTACACGATTATAATTCAAATATTCCACCCATTCGGTAGAAATATTATTTTCTTCCAAGGCCTGATGCCAAATGGAAACAATTTTCAAATTCGAAAGCAAGGATTCTTTTCCGCCTTTCAGCAAAATCTTGTTTCCGGATTTGAAAGCAATTCCGCCGGCTTCAATAGTCACGTCAGGTCTAGATTCATAAATAATCATTATGGTTCCAAAGGCTGCTGTTTTGTTGGTAATTTTCAGTCCGTTTTCGTGAACAAAACTGTATCTTTCCACACCTACAGGGTCTTCCTGGCTTGCTAATTGCTGCATCGACAAAATCATTCCGTCAATTTTTGCATCATTCACGAGCAAGCGTTTTTCCATAGCCAAATCGTAACCAGAATAATTGTTTAAATCCTGTTGATTTATCGCCTTAATATTGGCTCTTTCCTGTTCGAGAAGTTCTGCCATTCGGCTTAAAACAGCATTTCTTTTTTCTAGGGATAATAATGTGTTCATTGTTATGATTTTAATTCGGCCAAAGTTTCTTTCAAAGCAGCTATAAAGGTATCAATATCTGTTTTCTTGATAGTCAATGGCGGAAGGATTCTCAATAAGTTTTTATTGTTGGCATTTCCGGTAAAAATATGCTTTTCGACAATCAGTTTTTTTCTTAATTCCGAAACATCAAAATCAAATTCAACTCCTAACATCAATCCTTTTCCTTTCACTTTTTTTACTTCAGGAACCTGTTTGATGGCTTCCAAGAAATAGGCGTAAACCTCACTTACGTTATCTATTAATTTTTGGTTTTCCATCACTTCGAGAACGGCAATTCCAGCAGCACAGGCAAGATGGCTTCCACCAAAAGTGGTTCCTAATAACCCATAACTAGCAGTGAATTTTGGTGAAATCATAATTCCTCCAATAGGGAAACCGTTACCCATTCCTTTGGCAAGCGAGATAATATCTGCTTTAATATTGTGATGTTGATGTGCAAAAAACTTTCCGCTTCTTCCGTAACCCGATTGCACTTCATCCAAAATTAAAACAACATCATATTTTTCACAAACTTTTTCCAAAGCCTGAAAAAATTCAGTTGTTCCTTCGTCTAAACCACCAACACCTTGAATTCCTTCGATGATTACACAAGTAACATCCCCTTTTTTCAATTCGGCTTCCACCAAATCAATATCATTCAAAGGCAGGAAAGTAACCACTTGCTGGGCATTGATTGGTGCCACAATTTTTTTGTTGTCAGTAACAGCAACTGCCGCTGAAGTTCGACCGTGAAAGGAATTGTCAAAAGCAATTACACGTGATTTTCCGTTGTGAAAAGAGGCTAATTTCAAAGCATTTTCATTGGCTTCGGCACCAGAACTACATAAAAATAGGGAATAATCTTCATAGCCTGAAAGTTTGCCTAGTTTTTCGGCAAGTTCCACTTGCAAAGGATTTTGAATCGCATTGGAATAAAAAGCGATATTATCCAACTGATTTTTCAGTTTGGCAACATAATCCGGATGTGTGTGACCAATGGAAATCACTCCGTGACCGCCATATAAATCAAGGTATTCAACACCGTTGTTGTCAATGATTTTGCAATTTAATGCTTTTACCGGCGTGATATTGTATAAAGGATAAACGTTAAATAAGTTCATTTTTTAGTATTTAATCTCTTTAGGTTAATTCCTCGAAGCTCTGCTTCATTTTTCTTTTTTTTGCCACAGATTCACAGATTAAAAAAGATTTTTTGAAAATCTGTGAATCTGTGGCTATTATTTCGCTAATACCTCTAGGACTCTGTCTTGAGGTTGTTTATTTTATTTAAAATCAACGACTTTGCACGCAAAATGCAAACAATCTATGAATAAACCTTCGTTTAGATACAAGCGATGCGCGTCTTTTCGGAGAATTCCTGAATCAAGCGAAAACGTTTCACAATTAGTATCTTTTGCAAAGTTTTTTGCAAAGTCTAACAATAATTTTCCGTAACCTTTTTTTCTATGATTTTCGAGTGTCACTAAATCATCGATATACAATGTTTTGCCACTGTATAAAAAGGTTTGAATTCGGAATCCAATGGCAGAAAACGCCATTTCATCATCGCCAATAAAAGCCAGTTTATAACCTTCTTCGAACAGTATTTCCAATAATTTTGCTAATTCTTCCTCGGTTCTGGTTGGTCGTAAAACCCTCAAAACAGGGATTAATTTTGGAATATCGTTTAGAGTTGCTAGTTGTATCATTTTTTTAAAATCCACTCGGTTTCAAATGCAATCCTGTGCTTTCGTCTAATCCAAACATCAAATTCATATTCTGAATCGCTTGTCCCGAAGCGCCTTTTGTTAAATTATCAATAACAGAAGTTATCAATAATCGGTTTCCTTTTTTCATTAAACTGATAATGCATTTGTTCGTTTGCACCACTTGTTTCATATTGATGGCTGTGGTGGTAACGGTTACAAACGGTTGGGCTGCATAAAAAGCTTCGTATTTTGCTAGAATATCTTCTAAACTTTCTTCGATAGTTGTGTATAAAGTGGCAAAAATTCCTCGGGCAAAATCGCCTCTATTTGGTACAAAAATCAATTCGTTTTTATACGCTGCCTGCAACTGATTGACACTTTGGTTTATTTCGCCCAAATGTTGATGGTCGAAAGCTTTGTAATGAGACATATTATTGTTTCTCCAACTAAAATGCGAAGTCTCTGAAAGGCTTACTCCAGCTCCTGTGCTTCCGGTTGTGGCATTGATATGCACGTCTTTTGTCAATAAATTATGTTTTGCCAAAGGCAATAATGCCAATTGAATTGCAGTGGCAAAACAACCCGGATTAGCAATGAATTGGGCATTTTTAATTTCGGATTTGTTCAATTCCGGCAAACCATAAACAAAAGATTTTCCATCAAAATTATGATCTTTTGTCAATCGGAAATCATTTCCTAAATCGATGATTTTGGTATGACTTGCAAATTGATTTTGTTCTAAAAAGGCTTTTGATTTCCCGTGACCTAAACACAAAAAAACTACATCAACATTAGGATTTACGGTGTCGGTAAAATTCATTTCGATATCGCCCAACAAATCGTGATGTGCAATGGAAAGTGGTTTTCCGGAATTTGTGGTGCTGTAAACAAAATCGATTTTGGCATTGGGGTGAAACATCAAAATTCTGATGAGTTCGCCAGCCGTGTAACCTGAACCGCCAATTATTCCAATAGTAATCATAATTTTAAATTTTTATTTGAACCATCAAGATCATTAAGAAATAGTAAGCTTAATGAAACTTAAATTTCTTAATGGTTTGAAAAGAAATAATTAATTACTCGTAAATTTCATTATTTACAGATGAAAATATGTTTTGTGCATTCCCTAAAATTTTGATAAATCCTTTGGCATCGTCAGATGTCCAGGCATTGTTCATTTCGCCATATTGTCCAAAACCGGTATTCATTAAATCATTTTCAGACTCAATTCCGTCCAATGAAAAATGGTAGGGTTTCAAAGAAACTGTTACTGTTCCGTTCACTGTTTTTTGAGTGTCTTCCAAGAATGTTTCGATGTTACGCATCACAGGATCAAGAAATTGACCTTCGTGAAACAACATTCCGTACCAGTTTCCTAGTTGTTCTTTCCAGTATTGTTGCCATTTTCCAAGAGTGTGTTTCTCCAACAAATGGTGCGCTTTGATGATAATTAATGGAGCAGCAGCTTCAAAACCAACTCTTCCCTTGATTCCGATTATGGTATCACCCACGTGAATATCTCTCCCGATTGCATAAGCACTGGCCAGTTTTTCTAAAACCACAATGTTATTTGAAGGCTTGTCTTCTTTGCCATTCACGGCAACTAATTCACCTTTTTTGAATTCCAAAGTTACTTTCTCTTCACCTTCTTTTTGTAATTGCGAAGGATAAGCTTCGCTAGGTAATGGAAGGTTTGAGGTCAAGGTTTCTTTTCCTCCAACACTTGTTCCCCAAAGTCCTTTGTTGATAGAATATTGCGCTTTTTCCCAAGAATATTCAACGCCGTTTGCTTGTAAATAGGCAACTTCTTCTTGACGAGATAATTTCAAGTCACGAATAGGAGTGATGATTTCAATTTCGGGAGCGATGGTTTGAAATATTAAATCAAAACGAATTTGGTCATTTCCTGCACCGGTACTTCCGTGAGCGATGGCTTCCGCACCAACAGATTTTGCATATTTTATGGCTTCTATAGCTTGGAAAACACGTTCTGCACTTACAGATAATGGGTAAGTATTGTTTTTTAGAACATTTCCATAAATCAAATATTTGATTGCTTTGTCGTAATATTTATCTAAAATGGTAAGGTTTGCGTGTTGAGCCGAACCTAATTCGTAAGCCCTTTCTTCTATGGCTTTTAATTCAGCATCATCAAAACCTCCTGTATTTATTAGTACGGTATGAACTTCGTACCCTTTTTCGTTTTTCAAATATTTTAGACAATATGAGGTGTCTAATCCTCCGCTGTATGCTAATACTACTTTTTTCATTTGTTTATTTTTTTAAGAACAATGCTTGTTTTATTTCTTTTAATCTGTTCCAAATCCGGACGTTAAACGGATGTTTTGGCGGGTCTTTTGGTTTTTCTGCCGGGTCGTAAAGCATTCCGGTACAAAGGCACATTTTGTTGTCTTTACTTTGTAAAATTTCAAAATTAGTACAGGTTTTGCAACCGGCCCAAAAACTTGGATCTGTCGTCAGTTCAGAGAAAGGAACGGGTTTGTATCCTAAATCTGAATTAATCTTCATTACTGCTAAACCAGTCGTGATTCCGAATACTTTTGCATTTGGATATTTTTGCAATGAGTAATCAAAAACAAATGATTTTATTTTCTTGGCTAAGCCGTGATTTCTATAATCAGGATGCACAATTAATCCAGAATGTGCTACAAACTTACCGTGTTGCCAACTTTCGATATAGCAAAAACCTGCAAATTTTTTTCCGTCAAGGGCAATTACTGCATCGCGATTGTGTATTTTTTTTTCGATATATGCAGGAGTTCTTTTGGCAATTCCGGTACCTCTTAATAAAGCCGAAGATTCAATTGTGTCGCATATTTCTTGCGCATATATATTGTGTTCTTCTTGAGCTATAACTATAGATATTTTCATTTCAAGAATTATAAATTGGGTTAAAAAAAATACTATTTATAGATGTTAAAAAAGCATTGCAATTCTTTATCGCGATGAGAATTAAAACATATAACGATATGTAGAAAATGATGCTGTTTTCAGGATGTGAAAATCCAATGGATAATTGTAATAATTTCAAAATGATAAAATTGAAAAATGAATAAAAATAAAAAAACACTTTTTTGGAAACTATAGTTATAGTATCCGTACTTCGGGAGAAGTCGTAGGTCTGTTTATCCGTGATAAAGAAGTAATATGTACACTTGTTTTATTCATCGGGGCAAATTTACAATTAATAAATTAAAAAAATCATTTTTTTTTGTAACAAAATAAAAAAAAATGTTGGTTTTGTTCGTAAAAAAAACTCCCTAAAAAAAGATTTTTTTAAGGAGAAATTTAGTTAATATCATTTAGTTTCTGAATTTATTTCGACTAATAAGGTCTTTTATTTTCATTTTTAAATTTTCGCCTGTGTCATAAACCATTTGCTCATTGGTGGGAAAAAGGACAGCTCTTTTGTCAAAATAAGAATAATAATTATCGTCGGCAGCCCTTCTGTCTCCTTTATAATTTGAATAAATATTTTCGAAAACAAATTCGCTGGTCAAAGGGAATGATTGCAACAATTGATTGTTTTTAAAATCTAAATAATCCACTTTTGCCGTGATTTGACAGGATTTTAATTGTCTAAACTCATTGATTCGTACAGTAATATTTCTGAAATTATCGACCATAACCACTTTTCCGTCTTTATCCAGAACTTCTTTTCTGTTGGCATCCAAAAGCTTTTTTTGACCATCCTTTATTTGCTTCTCTTTTATAAATTCTTTTTCTTTTATTTGTTCGGGCGAAATGTATATTTCTCTAAAATTAATCATCATTCCATAATCATAACTAATTCCTTTTTGGGTGCTGTTATGATAAACGGTCCATATATCATTCAATCCATAAGTATTAAAATCCAATAAATCATATTGAAGTCTACTTGGAATAATCATATTTGTTTCGTTTTTGGTAGAAACAATTACATAATCAATACCTTTAAAATGAGCTTCGTCTATTAAATCCAATACATTTTTATAATTGGGATTTATCTGATTTAAATAATTCAAATCATCGTATGCCTTTCGGGAATTCATTTTATCAGCAGTTTTTATCAATACGTTTGCATTGGCGTACAAATAATTAGATAAGTTATTTTTGCTGGAAGCTATTTGATTATTATAATTATCAAAAGGGAATTTGGCATTTTTACCTTCGTTTAACAGCTTTAAAGGAAGCAGCGGTTTTATTTTTTCCTGACGATTGTTTAATTGCAAATAGGTATTGTAAATTTTTTCAAAGTTTGCGGGATTGGATTCGTGCTCTAAAAGATTGATAAAATTCAAGTCACGATCTTTGGCTTTGGCGAAAGCCTCTTCAAGTATATAGACGTAATCTTGGTTGCCTTTTTTGTCTTTGTTGGAACGTAAATTGGACAATGCATTATCGATGGCTTCATCATAATTTCCTGAAGTTAACATGGTTCTGGTGCGTTTTACACCGCAAGATGTGATAATTATAAAAGCTAATAAAAAGGAGATTTTTTTCATTTTAAAAGTGTTTTTACAAACTTAATATTTAATTTTTGAACGTAAGAAACAGTTTAGAGAATTTTTTTCTTCAAATTTTTTTTCAGAAAAAATCCGACAGAAAATATGTCGGATTAAAGAATGAATTAATGATTTATTTTCTCACAAAGGGTGGAAGTAATTTACTTGAAACTTCGCCAAAACCTATTCTTACTCCATTATTTCTACAAAATCCTTTTATGATAACGGTGTCCCCATCATTTATAAATTTACGTTCCGTTCCATCGTTGAGTTTAATTGGGTTTTGTCCTCCCCAAGTTAATTCGAGCATACAACCATAACTATCTGGAGTTGGTCCTGAAATTGTTCCTGATCCCATCATATCTCCCGAATTGACGCGGCATCCGTTTGATGTATGATGTGCTAATTGCTGGCTCATTGACCAATACATATATTTAAAGTTAGATTTTGTTACGACCGTTTCGACTGAATTTTCTGGTTTTATGGCTACTTCTAAATTGATATCAAAATTTTGTTTTCCCTTGAGTTGCAAATATGGAAATGGTGCTGGATCTTGTTTTGGGCCTTTGGTTCTAAATGGTTCCAAAGCATCCATCGTAATTATCCAAGGAGAAATAGAGGTTGCAAAATTTTTCGATAAAAATGGACCAAGGGGAATTGATTCCCATTTTTGAAGATCTCGGGCACTCCAATCATTCATTAAAACCATTCCGAAAATATAGTCTTCTGCTTCATTGATAGGAATGTTTTCTCCCATAATATTAGCATCGGTGGTAATAAAAGCTGTCTCTAATTCAAAATCTACCATTCTAGATGGGCTAAAAACAGGTGTTGTTTCTCCATTGGGCAAAGTTTGTCCCAAAGGTCGGTGCACAGAAATTCCAGAAGGAATAATAGTGGAGCTTCTGCCGTGGTAACATATAGGAATGTGAAGCCAATTGTTTGGAAGAAGTGTATTTTCTGGGTTGCCCATTATTTTTCCCACATTGGTAGCGTGTTCTTTATTGGAGTAAAAATCGGTATAATCTCCAATTAAAACAGGCAGTTGCATTTCGACATCGTTCATATTAAATATGACAATATCACGGTGTTTTTTGTCTTCGCGTAATTTTGGGTTTTTTTCATCAAAGATTTCTGCAATGCGATTTCGAACCAATCGCCACGTTTTTTTTCCATCAGAGATAAAATCATTCAATGTATCCTGCATGAACATATCATCTGTAAGTTCAATTCCTTCAAAGTAATTTAATTGCTGTAAAGCTCCCAAATCAATAGCGGAATCACCAATTCGTGTTCCTACAGTCACCACATTTTCTTTGGTAAGAAAAACGCCAAAGGGAATGTTTTGAATAGGAAAATCACTATCGACAGGGACTTCTAACCAGGATTTTCTATTAATATTATTGGCTGTTATCGGCATAATGATGTTAATTATTTTGTTGAGAAATACACATCAAATATATCATAATCTAACTGTTTACCAAACGTTTTTTTGTATTTTTGCGACAAATTAACTAAAATCAAAGAAATGCAACGCGACGAACAAATTTTTGACCTTATTTTAGAGGAACAAGACAGACAAATTCACGGACTGGAGCTTATAGCTTCCGAGAATTTTGTAAGTGATGAAGTAATGGAAGCTGCAGGTTCCTGCCTGACCAATAAATATGCCGAAGGTTATCCTGGCAAAAGATACTATGGAGGTTGCGAAGTAGTCGATGTTATTGAACAAATTGCCATCGATAGAGCGAAGGAATTGTTTGGAGCTGAATATGCAAATGTACAACCTCACTCAGGTTCACAAGCAAATACCGCAGTTTATCACGCTTGTTTAAAACCTGGCGATACTATTTTAGGTTTCGATTTGTCTCACGGTGGACATTTAACTCACGGTTCTCCAGTGAATTTTTCAGGACGCCTATACAATCCTGTTTTTTATGGGGTTGACAAAGAAACGGGACGATTAGATTATGATAAAATCCAAGAAATTGCTACAAAGGAACAACCAAAATTAATTATTGCTGGAGCTTCGGCTTATTCTCGCGATATGGATTTTGAACGTTTTAGAGTAATTGCCGATAGTGTGGGAGCAATCTTATTCGCCGATATTTCTCATCCTGCGGGTTTAATTGCAAAAGGTTTGTTGAATGATCCAATTCCGCATTGTCATATTGTTTCTACAACTACTCACAAGACTTTACGTGGTCCAAGAGGTGGTTTGATTTTGATGGGTAAAGATTTTCCAAATCCTTTTGGTTTAACAACTCCAAAAGGCGAAATCAGAATGATGTCTTCTTTATTGGATTTAGCTGTTTTTCCGGGAAATCAAGGCGGTCCTTTAATGCACATTATTGCTGCAAAAGCAGTTGCTTTTGGTGAAGCTTTAACCGATGAATTTTTCAGATATGCTTTGCAATTACAAAAAAATGCAAATGCTATGGCCGATGCTTTTGTAAAAAGAGGTTACGATATTATTTCTGGAGGAACAGACAATCATATGATGTTGATTGACTTGAGAAACAAAAATATTTCAGGCAAAGAAGCTGAAAATGCTTTGGTAAAAGCAGAAATTACGGTAAATAAAAATATGGTTCCGTTTGATGATAAATCACCATTCGTGACTTCTGGAATTCGTGTGGGAACGCCGGCAATCACCACTCGTGGTCTTGTAGAAGAAGATATGG
>Ga0208262_1000137_pt1 | contig 33725 bp, 25 predicted proteins | sample LakWasMet15_LOW5_2_FD_183863 | JGI IMG/M metagenome (GOLD analysis project Ga0208262, IMG submission 183863) | Freshwater sediment methanotrophic microbial communities from Lake Washington under simulated oxygen tension - Sediment Metagenome... | ecosystem: Environmental > Aquatic > Freshwater >... | reverse complement strand
TTTCAATGACAATATCAAATTGAAAAATAATTGAAATTGTTTCAATTAAAAAATTTCCAAAACAGCATTTCAAATGTTTGTTTTGGAAATTTGTCTTTTATATTAGTTTTACTTTGTTTTTTTAGAAATACATTTTTGCAATTACCATTACAATTGACACATTTTTGTTAATAACTTACCGACTTATATGCTGATTTTGGCTATAAAATCCTATGTGTTTTCATATATTTGCGTGTTATACAAAAAATACATTTTTAGAGTAAATTTATATGAGCGACGAAATTAAGAAGAGCAATTATTCAGCAGATAGTATTCAGGCGTTAGAAGGAATGGAGCACGTAAGAATGCGTCCTTCGATGTACATTGGAGATGTGGGTGTTCGTGGGCTACATCATTTAGTTTATGAGGTTGTCGATAACTCCATTGATGAGGCAATGGGAGGTCATTGTGATACCATTGGCGTTGCAATAAATGAAGATGGTTCAATAACTGTCGAAGACAACGGTCGTGGAATTCCGGTTGATATTCATAAAAAAGAAGGCGTTTCTGCACTTGAAGTTGTAATGACCAAGATTGGTGCCGGAGGAAAATTCGACAAAGATTCCTATAAAGTTTCCGGAGGATTGCACGGTGTTGGGGTTTCTGTAGTGAATGCCTTGTCCAAACATTTGAGAGCGACAGTTCACAGAGACGGAAAGGTATATGAACAAGAATACGAAAGAGGAAAATCTCTTTACCCTGTAAAACAAATTGGGGAGACTACCAAAAGAGGGACTATGGTTACTTTTTATCCTGACCCGGTGATTTTTACTCAAACTACTGATTTTACATATGACACCTTGTCATCCAGAATGCGTGAGTTGTCTTTTCTTAATAAAGGAATCACCATTACTTTTACGGATAAAAGAGAGGTTGACAAAGAAGGGAATTTTGTTTCAGAAGTCTTCCATTCTACCGAAGGTTTAAAAGAATACGTTCGTTATTTGGATGCTAATCGGGAACCAATTATTTCTCACGTCATCTCGATGAATTCTGAAAAAGGCGAAATTCCGGTTGAGGTTGCCTTAATTTACAATACAAGTTACACCGAGAATATTTTTGCTTACGTAAATAATATCAACACTCACGAAGGAGGAACACACTTGCAAGGTTTTAGAACTGGTTTAACCAGAGCCTTAAAGAAATATGCAGATACCTCTGGAATGTTGGATAAATTGAAATTCGAAATTGCCGGAGATGACTTCCGTGAAGGACTTACGGCTATTATTTCGGTAAAAGTTTCAGAACCACAATTTGAAGGTCAGACCAAAACAAAACTAGGGAATAGAGAAGTAGTTGCACCGGTAAGTCAAGCGGTGAGCGAAATGGTAGAAAATTATTTGGAAGAAAATCCAAATGATGCCCGAATCATTGTTCAAAAAGTGATTCTTGCTGCTCAAGCCCGTCACGCTGCCAAAAAAGCGCGTGAAATGGTACAACGCAAAACTGTAATGGGAGGCGGCGGATTGCCAGGAAAACTATCCGATTGCTCGGAACAAGATCCTCAAAAATGCGAAGTATATCTTGTCGAGGGAGATTCGGCCGGTGGAACAGCAAAACAAGGTCGTGACCGTGCTTTTCAAGCTATTTTGCCTTTAAGAGGTAAGATTTTGAATGTCGAAAAAGCGATGCACCACAAAGTTTTCGAAAATGAAGAAATCCGAAATATTTTTACTGCACTTGGCGTAACCGTTGGGACAGAAGAAGACAGCAAAGCTTTGAATATTTCAAAATTGCGTTATCATAAAGTAATTATTATGTGTGATGCCGACGTTGATGGTAGCCACATTTCTACTTTGATTTTGACATTCTTTTTCCGTTTTATGAAAGAATTAATTGAAGAAGGACACGTTTACATTGCAGCTCCGCCTTTATATTTAGTCAAAAAAGGAAACAAAAAAGAATATGCTTGGACAGAAGATCAACGTGATCAAGCCAATGCAAGAATGGGTGGAAGCGCAGCAATTCAACGTTATAAAGGTCTTGGAGAAATGAATGCAGAACAATTATGGGAAACCACGATGGATCCAAGTTTCAGAACCTTGCGTCAAGTAAATATTGACAGTCTTGTCGAAGCAGACAGAGTTTTCTCAATGTTAATGGGTGATGAAGTTCCGCCAAGAAGAGAATTTATAGAGAAAAATGCAGTTTACGCGAATATAGATGCGTAATTAGTTACAGAATGCCCTAGCCCCGATAGTAGTGAAAATCCTTTTTTGTTTTGTCTTCCCGAGCGCAGTCGAGGGACTTTTTAAAAACAAAAAAGATTGTAACGAATAGCGGGATTAGCTTTAAATAAAAAATAACAAAAAAACATAAAATGAAAGTTACAATTGTAGGAGCGGGAAATGTGGGAGCATCTTGCGCAGATTCAATTTCTTATAGAGGAATTGCAAGTGAAGTGGTATTATTAGATATTAGAGAAGGTTTTGCCGAAGGTAAAGCAATGGACATTTCTCAATGTGCAACGAATACAGGTTTTAATACCAAAGTATCTGGTGTTACCAATGATTATTCAAAAACAGCGGGTAGCGATGTAGTTGTAATTACTTCCGGAATTCCAAGAAAACCAGGAATGACACGTGAAGAATTGATAGGCATCAATGCAGGAATTGTAAAAACAGTTGCAGATAATGTTTTAACTCATTCTCCAAATGCAATTATAGTGGTAGTTTCAAATCCTATGGATACAATGACTTATTTGACATTGAAAGCTACAGGTTTGCCAAAAAATAGAGTTATTGGAATGGGAGGAGCATTAGACAGTTCCCGTTTTAGATATTATTTGTCAAAAGCATTGGACAAACCAGCTAACGATGTTTCAGCAATGGTTATTGGTGGTCACGGTGATACAACAATGATTCCATTGACAAGATTGGCATCTTATAATGGTATTCCGGTTTCAGAATTCCTTTCAGAAGAAGAATTAGCTAAAGTTGCTGCTGACACAATGGTTGGTGGAGCTACATTAACTGGGCTTTTAGGAACATCGGCTTGGTATGCACCTGGAGCTTCTGTGGCATATTTAGTAGATAGTATCTTGAATGACCAAAAGAAAATGATTGCTTGTTCAGTAATGTTAGAAGGCGAATACGGTCAAAGCGATATTTGCATCGGAGTTCCTTGTATTATAGGTAAAAACGGAATTGAAGAAATTCTTGACATTAAATTAAGCGATGCTGAAAAAGCGGCTTTCGCCAAAAGTGCCGAGGCAGTTCGAAATATGAATGCCGACCTAAAATCAATTTTAGCGTAATAACTTCAGATTTTAGAATTTAGATTTAAGATTTCAGAATGCTCAATTTTCTGAAATCTTAAATTTAAATTCTATTTTTTTAAAGATTAATCAATAAATAAATTGGTTAATCTTTGCGTTAATTATATATTTGCTCGGTTTAAAAAAGATGATGTAATTCATAATAGTTTATTTTTTAATAAAAATGGAGGTTATGTCTTATTTTATAATGGATGAAACAAAAAATAAATAAATAAAATAATTAATTTTTAGTAATAATGCAGAATAAAGGACTTATTAAATTTTTCGCAATAATATTTGCATTGGTAAGCATTTACCAACTTTCGTTCACTTTCGTTTCTAGTAAAATAAAAAGCGATGCAAAAACATTTGCCGGTGGAAATCCTGAAAAGGAAGTAAAATATTTGGATTCAATTGGCAAGGAAAAAGTATTTAGTCTTGGCTTTACTGATTTTACTTTTAATGAAGTTAAAGACAAACAAATCAATAAAGGTCTTGACTTAGAAGGTGGTATCAACGTGATTTTGCAAATATCGGTAAAAGATGTTTTGAAAGGATTATCTAATAATTCTAAAAATCCAGTTTTCAACAAATCTTTGGCTGATGCGACTGCAAATCAAAAAGGAAATCAAACCTATATTGATGCTTTTTTCGAGGCTTTTGATGCAAATTCAAAAGGAACAGTAAAACTGGCCTCTCCAGATATTTTCGCTAACAGAACTTTACAAGGAGAAGGTGGAATTAATTTTCAAATGACCGATGCACAAGCGCAAAAAGTTATCAGGAAAAAAGTTGACGAATCGGTAGAAAGTGCTTTTGGTGTATTGAGAAAACGTATCGATAAATTCGGTGTTACACAACCTAATATTCAAAAAATAGGTGAAACTGGAAGAATTCTTGTGGAACTTCCTGGTGCGAAAGATGTTGATAGAATCAAAAAATTATTACAAAGCACAGCTCAATTAGAGTTTTGGGAAACTTATAAAGTAGATGAAATCGGTAGTTTCTTGATGGCTGCAAATGAGGCATTGAAAAAAACTGAAATTAAAGCCCCAGAAGTTAAAGCGGTTGTTAAAGATACATTGAGTGCATTATTAACAGACAAAAAAGATTCTGTAGATACAAAAAAAGGAAATAATCCAATACTTGATAAGATCCTTCAACAAGGAGGAGGGCCAGTTTTGGGTTTATTCTCTCCAAAAGATACAGCTGTTATTGGCGGTTATTTAAGAAGAGCTGACATAAGAGTTTTATTAACTCCAGAACAACATTATGCAAAATTTGTTTGGGGAAAACCAACTACTCTAGACAATGGTAAAGGGAAAATAATTGACGCTGTTGAATTATATGCTTTAAAAGGGAATAGAGATAATGTTGCGGCAATGAGTGGCGGTGTGATTGTTAATGCAAAAGATACTTTTGATCAATCAGGGAAACCAGCTGTTTCAATGCAAATGAATGGTCAGGGCGCAAAAATTTGGGAAGCATTGACGGGTAGAGCTTATACCCAAAAAAGCAATATTGCCATCGTTTTAGATAATATTGTTTATTCTGCTCCGGGTGTTTCAAGTGGTCCAATTTCTGGAGGAAATTCTGAAATTTCGGGATCTTTTGAAATTACTGAAACAAAAGATTTAGCTAACGTATTGAGAGCAGGTAAACTTCCTGCTGCCGCAGATATTATTCAATCAGAAGTGGTTGGGCCATCCTTGGGTCAGGAAGCGATTGACAATGGAACTAATTCAGCTCTTATTGGATTGCTTTTGGTATCTCTTTGGATGATGATTTATTACGGAAAATCAGGTTGGTATGCTAACATTGCATTAGCAGTCAATTTATTATTCTTATTCGGAATTTTGGCGAGTTTAGGAGCAGTACTTACTTTGCCAGGTATTGCTGGTATTGTTTTGACAATGGGAACTGCCGTTGATGCCAACATTATTATATATGAAAGGGCAAAAGAAGAGCTGCGTGTGGGTAAATCACTTGAAGAAGCTGTTGTAACATCATACAGTTGGAAAGGTGCAATGCGTTCTATTGTTGATGCTAACGTAACCCATATTTTAACAGGAGGTGTGTTGTTTATTTTTGGTTCAGGACCAATTAAAGGTTTTGCAACTACATTGTTAATTGGTATTATTACCTCTCTATTTACCTCAATATTTATTGCAAGAATATTTATTGATTGGAGCATCAGCAAAAATAATAAATTATCATTTGTAACTGGATTCTCAAAAAATTTCTTTACCAATTTCCATTTTGATTTCTTGAGTATCAAAAAATGGACTTATGCTTTTTCAGCAATTGTAACTGTTGTCAGTGTTTTTTCAATTGTTACTAATGGTTTTGACCAAGGTGTGGATTTTGTAGGAGGAAGAACTTTCCAAGTACGATTTGAAAAGACAGTTGAGCCTGAATTGGTAAAGGCAGAATTAACAAAAGTTTTTGGAAGTGCCGAAGCTAAAATATTCGGTAACGATGACCAATTAAAAATCACAACTAAATATAAAGTACAAGAAACGGGAAGTCAGGTAGATGAGGAGGTTAATAAGATGTTGTATGAAAGTTTGAAACAACATTTTTCTGCAGGAATAACTTATGATAAATTCGTGAATGCTTACGATGGAAAAAAAGTAGGTATTTTGCAGGCTTCAAAAGTGGGACCAACAGTTGCTGAGGATATTAAAACCAATGCATACTGGGCTGTACTTGGCGCAATGCTTATTGTTGGATTATATTTGGTAATCAGTTTTAGAAAATGGCAATATAGTTTAGGTGCTATTGCAGCTGTAGTTCATGACGTTATTTTTGTATTGGGAATTTACTCTTTACTTTATAAATATATGCCTTTTGGAATGGAGATTGATCAACATTTCATTGCCGCGATTCTTACCGTTATTGGATATTCCATGAATGATACCGTGATTGTATTTGACAGGGTTCGTGAATATTTAGGAGGTAAAAAAGCCAAAGGAAATTTCAATAGTATTGTAAATCAATCTATCAATAGTACGATGTCTAGAACCATTAATACTTCATTAACAATGATTATGGTATTGTTGATTATGTTTATTTTTGGAGGTGAGTCTATTCGTGGGTTTATATTCGCAATGCTTGTCGGTATTATTGTTGGAACTTACTCGTCATTATTCATTGCAACTCCAGTATTGTGTGATACGATGTCAGATGCAGAACATAAAAGAATTGAAGAGGCACATAATGCTTAACATTCTTAAATATTAAATAAACTAGAGACCCGAATTATGTTCGGGTCTTTTTTTATGATATCATTCTGTGTTTGGACTACTTTTTTATAAGTTGGACGTTAATCAAATAATAAAATTTTATAAAAGAATCAAATTTTATATATTTACTGAATATTGCTGAAATCTCCCCAATAATTGAAGCAACCTTAAAACCTAAAATAATGGAAAAATTAATCAAGTCATTCGTCTTTCTGTTCTTGATAGTTACTTTTTCGAATACAAATGTTTTCGCTAAAAGAAGTATCAATAGTTATGCTAGTGAAACTCTTGTTACAGCACCACCAACGGTCACTTCGCCAATATATTTATGTCAAAATAGTATTGCAGCCCCATTAACGGCAATACCCTCCGGCGGAGGAACTTTGAATTGGTATGGGACAGATGTTACTGGCGGAACAGCATCTTCCACGGCACCTACGCCAAGCACAACTACTGTAGGTTCAACAACATATTATGTTACCCAAACCATTGCAGGCGTTGAAAGTACTCCTCGTACTCCAATTGTTGTTAATGTGGTTGCTAATAATGGGGCAGTTATTTTAAATTACGGATGTGATCCTGGGCAAATTGTTCCTGTTTCTGCTAAGCCTACTTCGGTGCTTTTTGATTGGTCAAATAGTCTTTTGATTCCGGATAATTCTTATGATTATACCTATACTACTACAGGTGGTTTATCAGGTTCTGGAACCACAACAGTATCACATCTTCAAGTTTCAGGGATGTTACCAGGTGAATTTGCTACTATAGTATTAACAGCAACAACTCACCCTTGCGCTACACAAACATGGAAATGTATGGTGCCTTGTGGCGCTTCCGTCGTTACACCTACATTTACTCCAATTGCTCCTTTTTGCTCTGGAACAACACCAGTTCCATTATTGCCAGCAGTATCAAAAGAAGGGATTACAGGAACTTGGTCTCCAGCAGTAATAAATAACACAACAAGCGCAACTTATACTTTTACTCCAGATCCAATATTATTTCCTTGTGCATCAACTCAAACAATGTCAGTAACTGTCGATCCATTAGTTACTCCTGCTTTTTCTGGAATTCCTGCCGTGGTTTGTCAAGGAGCTACAGCTCCAATATTGCCTTCGAGTTCTTCTAATGTTACTCCAATAACAGGAACTTGGAGCCCGGCAACAGTTAATACGGCCATTTTAGGATCTACTCCTTACACTTTTACACCAAATCCTGGTCAGTGTACTTCGGCAACACCAACAACAATATCAATAAAAATAGATCCCGTTTTAACACCGAGTTTTACTGCGGTTTCTGCAATTTGTTCAGGCGACGCTTTGGCCGCATTACCTTTAACATCTAACAATGGTGTTACTGGCACTTGGTCGCCAGCATTGAATAAAACCACAACCACAACTTATACTTTTACACCAACGGCTGGACAATGTGCAACGACAACAACTTTGACGATTACGGTAAACCAAAAAGTTGTGCCTACCTTTTCGCCGGTTGCTCCTATTTGTTCTGGAGCCGGTTTATCACCATTGCCTACAACATCCAATAATGGCTATACTGGAACTTGGTCACCGGCATTGGACGATACCGCAACCACAACTTATACTTTTACCCCTGACCCTGGTCAATGTACAACTACGGCAACTTTGAAAATTACTGTGAACCCAAATGTAATTCCAAATTTTGTTGATATGCCAATTTGTTCTGGATCTGTTGCTCCAATTTTGCCAAATTCATCTCCAAATGGAATTACGGGAACTTGGAATCCATCAACAGTTGATAATATGAATAGTGGAACCTATGTATTTACACCTAATGCTCCACAATGTGCTACAACAAAAACAATCTCAATTACTGTCAATCCATCTAATACTCTTATCAGTATTGCTTGGAATGTGACGGATGCATTTAGTAAAAATCAAATTATAACGATTAATGTAAATGGGACAGGGAGTTATTTATATCAATTAGATTATGGCCCATTCCAAGTTAGTCCTACTTTTGAAAATGTTGCTTCAGGAACACATTCAATTACAGTTAAAGAGGTAAATGGTTGTAGTACGCCAATTACTGAAGACAATATTTTGGTAATTGGTTATCCTAAATATTTCACGCCAAATGGAGATACTTATAACGACTACTGGAATATTTATGGTTTGAGGGATCAATCAGATGTTAGGATATATATATTTGATCGCTATGGCAAATTATTGAAAGATATTACACCATTAGGTTTGGGATGGGATGGAATTTATATAGGTCAACCTATGCCTGCTGATGACTACTGGTTTACCGTTAAATATGTTGAACAAGGTAGTATTAAAGAATTCAAATCCCATTTTTCATTAAAGAGATAAAAAATAAAAAAAGCTTCCAATTTCGGAAGCTTTTTTTATGGAGTTTTGTTATCGTAATCGACACATCTATAAATGAACAGGTTTTTCAGCGGTAAAAACAAAGTACAAACCTATCAGGATAAAAGGGATGCTTAGCCATTGTCCTGTTGAAAACAAGCCCAATGCACTTTCAAAACCACCTTGACTTTCTTTTACATATTCCACAACAAAGCGAACTGACCATAAAAGCACTAGAAACAATCCAAATAAATAACCTGATTTTTCTCTGGCTTCCGTTTTCCAATACAAGAAAAACAATATCGCAAAAACAAAAATATAACAAAAAGCTTCATATAATTGGGCAGGATGTTTAGCAGGAACTTGTTGAAGCAAATTGGCAAACTGAGGATTTGTGGCTATGGCATGGTAAGCCTCTTTTGGGTTAGCTATTTGTGTTGCATTTACGGCATCTCTAGGGCTAAACTGATCTCGAACAAACCGAACTCCAAATGATGATGTGGTCTCTTTTCCAACAATTTCAGAATTGAAGAAATTACCAAATCTCACAAAAATAGCACCACTTGATACAGGAATTACAATTCTGTCTAATATCCATATAAGAGGTTTTTTTAATATATTTTTGCTGAAATAATACATCGCAATCACTATTGATATGGCAGCTCCATGACTTGCTAGTCCTTGGTATCCCGTAAATTCAAAGTTGGGTGAGAATCTAAATGGTAAAAATATTTCTAGCAAATGATTGCGAAAATATTCCCAATCATAAAATAGAACGTGTCCCAACCTTGCTCCAATTAGGGTGGACAAAACAATCCAAATGAATAGTGAATCTAATTTCTCTAAGGGTTCGTTTTCTCTTTCAAAAATGTTTTTCATAATGTACCAACCCAAACCAAAGGCAATTACAAACATTAAGCTGTAAAAACGAATTACAAAAAAGCCTAAATCAATTCCCTCCGATGGATTCCAAACTATGTTTAATGCGTGTGTCATTTTTTTTTATTTAGTGTAAAAATACATTTTTTTGTTTATGGTTTCAGTATTTTATCAATGGTTGTGCTTGCATTTCTTTGGAGGAACAGGATCGTAACCTTTTTTTCCCCAAGGGTGACAACTCAATATTCTTTTTGTTCCTAAAAAACCGCCATAAAACAAGCCGTGTTTTTGCAATGCCTCAATCATATAACTCGAACAAGTTGGTTCGAATCGGCAAGAAGATGGTGTAAAAGGCGAAATAGCATTTTGATAAAAACGAACCAATAATACAAAAGGAAATATTAAGATTCTTGAAAGCATAATTTTAATTTGTTACTGAATGCTAAAACTCGTGCCATCTTTTCCGTCTTTCAACTGGATTCCTAAAGCAATCAATTGATCCCTTATTTGGTCAGACATTGCAAAGTTTTTGTTGGCTCTAGCTTCATTTCGCATCCTGATTAGCATATGAACAACGCCTTCCAGTTTTTCGTTATTGTTTCCAATTGTTTTTTCGTCTTTTAAACCTAAAACTTCAAAAACAAAAGCATTCATTGCTTTTATGAAAGTTTTCAAGTCTTCCGTATTAAGCATAGCAGAATTGTCTTTTAATAAATTAATGAAACGAACGCCTTCAAACAGTTGTGCAATCAAAATTGGGCTATTAAAATCATCATTCATAGCGTCATAGCAACCTTGTTTCCAATTTGAAATATCAAGTGTAGAAGTGGTTCCTGGCTTAATTTCATTTAATCCATCCAAAGCTTCCATCAATCTGTAAAATCCTTTTTCGGCAGCAAGAATGGCGTCATTTGTAAAGTCAAGATTACTTCTATAATGTGCTTGAAGCATAAAAAATCGTGCTACACTTGGAGAAAAAGCTTTACTCAAGAATTCACTTTCACCAGTTAATATTTCTCTCGGCAAGATATTATTTCCTGTTGATTTAGACATTTTTTTACCATTCAAAGTCAGCATATTGGCATGCATCCAGTAATTTACTGGAGTGTGCCCCGTGCAAGCCTCGTTCTGTGCAATTTCGCATTCGTGATGAGGAAATTTTAAGTCCATTCCTCCACCATGAATATCAAAATGATTCCCCAAGTATTTGGTGCTCATCGCGGTACATTCTAAATGCCAACCCGGAAAACCATCACTCCAAGGCGAAGGCCAACGCATAATGTGTTGTGGTTCGGCCTTTTTCCAAAGGGCAAAATCCTGTGCGTTTTTTTTATCGCCTTGTCCATCCAAATCTCTGGTATTTGCCAACATTTCGTCAATATTTCGACCGCTTAATATTCCGTAATTATTGGTTTTGTTGTATTTCACCACGTCAAAATATACGGAGCCATTGACTTCGTAAGCAAATCCATTATCAATAATCTTCTTGACGATTTCAATTTGTTCGATGATATGACCAGTTGCTGTTGGTTCGATACTTGGTGGCAAAAAGTTGAATAAATTCAATATATCATGGAAGTCAACCGTATATTGCTGAACAACTTCCATTGGTTCCAGTTTTTCGATGCGTGCTTTTTTTGCAATTTTATCTTCGCCATCATCAACATCATCAACGATGTGACCCACATCGGTTATGTTTCTAACGTAGCGAGTTTTGTAGCCTAAATGCAAAAAATATCTAAAGATTACATCAAAAGACATAAAAGTTCGCACATTTCCAAGATGCACATTGCTATAAACCGTGGGTCCACAAACATACATCCCAACATTTCCTTCGTGAATAGGGGTGAAAATTTCTTTTTCTCCTGAAAGAGAGTTGTATATTTTTAAGGTTTGGGTTTTATATAAAGGCATTTTTTTGATTATAAAATTAAAAAACGGGTTTAAACGAAAAACTCTTATAAGCAGAAAACGGTTTAGAATTTTGTTTCTAATTTTATATAGTCCAAAAGCTCTCTTCGAGTTTGTTCGTCTTTAAATTGTCCTCCAAATTCCGAGGTTACGGTGCTGCTTTCGATGTCTTTTATTCCTCTGGAATTCACGCAAAGGTGTTTTGCATCTATGATACAGGCCACATCTTCTGTTCCAAGTGCGGTTTGAAGCTCTTGAACAATTTGCATCGTTAAACGTTCTTGAACCTGGGGTCTTTTGGCATAAAATTCGACGATCCTATTTATTTTTGATAGTCCAATGACTCTCCCTTTCGAGATATATGCTACATGAGCTTTGCCTATAATAGGAAGTAAATGGTGTTCGCAGGTAGAGTAGAGGGTGATGTTTTTTTCGACCAACATTTCACCATATTTGTAGCCATTTTCGAAAGTGGAAGCACTTGGTTTTTTGGCAGGATTCAGTCCTCCAAAAATCTCCTTCACGAACATTTTGGCTACACGATTGGGAGTTCCTTTTATGCTATCATCCGTTAAATCCATTCCAAGAGTAAGCAAGATATTTTCAACATCTTTTTTTATCCTTTCAATTTTTTGATCGTCTGTAATATTAAAAGCGTCTTCTCTGAGAGGGTTTTTTGCGTTTAAACTAATATGATTGTCTCCTATTTCGTCATGAAATTCTTCGTTGTTTATCATCAAAAGTTGCTATTATGGTGGTGTGTAAATTTAAGGGTAAAGATAATTAATAAAAGCCAAAGAATTTCTATGGCCTATAATAATTAATTTGTCATATTTATTCGGTAACCTTGCTTTTTAAAACTAAATGTTTTTTTTCGGAATTATAAATTTTGATCGCTTCCTTAAGAATTTGTACAGCACGAATAAGGTCTCTTTTTTTCAAGACATAGGCAATTCGAACTTGGTTCAATCCTACACCTGGTGTGGAATAAAATCCTCCTGCCGGAGCTACCATAACAGTTTCTCCATTTGAATTGTAACTTTCAAGCAACCATTGGGCAAAATCATCGGTGTTGTCAACAGGTAATTGAGCGATACAATAAAAGGCGGCTTTTGGAGTAGTTACCACAACACCTTCAATTTTATTTAGTTCGGAAATCAAAGTATCTCTTCGTTCTTTGTATTCTGAGATTACTTCGTCAAAGTAGCTTTGAGGAGTGTCTATTGCGGCTTCGCAAGCAATTTGTTCAATTGTTGGCGGGCATAAACGAGCTTGTGCAAATTTCATCGCAGCAGCGATAACTTCTTTGTTTTTTGTTACCATACAGCCAATGCGTGCTCCGCACATACTGTATCTTTTGGAAACCGAATCAATCATTATTACATTTTGTTCGATTCCTTTTAAGTTCATCACCGAGAAATGTTTGTCTCTCTCATCATATATAAATTCACGATACACTTCGTCTGCGATTAAAAATAAATCGTGTTTTTTTACCAATTTTCCCAATTGATTTATTTCAGATTCAGAATATAAATATCCAGTTGGGTTATTTGGATTACAAATTAAAATAGCTTTGGTTTTTGGTGTAATTGTTTTTTCAAATTCTTCAATCGTTGGAAGAGTAAAACCACTTTCAATATTAGAAATTACGGGCATAACTTTAGCACTGGATTCTTCTGAAAAGGCACTGTAATTAGCATAAAAAGGTTCCGGAATAATGACTTCATCTCCAGGATCCATGATGCTGCCAAGCGCAAATAGAAGTGCTTCGGAACCACCTGTGGTTATCATAATATCTTCAAAAGCTACCTTTACATCTTGTTTGGTATAAAATTGAGCCAATTTTTTTCTATAACTTTCGTATCCGGCAGAAGGTCCGTATTCTATAATATCTAAATCAATATTTTTTATGGCCTCGATAGCAATTTCTGGACTTTTTATATCAGGTTGTCCAATGTTTAAATGATAAACTTTGTATCCCTTTTTTTTAGCTACATCTGCATACGGAGCCAATTTTCGAATTGGTGATTCGGGCATTCTTAGACCTCTAATTGAAATTTTAGGCATATTTTTTAAATTTGATGCAAATTTGCAATTTTTTTTCGAATTTAATCAAGTCATTACTTTTATTTGTCTGTAAAGAAGGGTCATAATTATATTTTTTTAGTAACTTTATGCAAACCTTTTCTGATGAAAAAAATATTTCTTTTATTTTTCATTTTAATTTCGATTTTTCCTGTTTTGGGACAAGGGGCTTTTGTGTTTGAAAATCGAGTTGAGAAGACAATTATTCCTTTTAAATTAATCAATAATCTAATATTTATTCCAATAAAAGTCAATGGAGTTGAGTTAAATTTCTTATTGGATTCAGGTGTCGAAGAGACTATTCTTTTTAGTATGGAAGAAAAAAAAGAAGTAAGTTTCTTTAATGTTGAAAAAATAACTCTGCGAGGTTTGGGAAGCGAAGAGTCTATAGAAGGGTTAAAATCTGCCAATAACACCTTGGAAATTAAAGGAGCCAAGTTTACAGACCATATATTGTATATTATTTTGGATCAAAGTTTTAACTTGTCATCTCATATAGGAATTCCCGTAAATGGAATCATTGGGTATCAATTTTTTAAAAACAATTTGGTAGAAATTAATTATACGAAAAAAAAGATATTTGTTTATAAGGACAATGAGAGAAACAGAAAAAAAATAGGAAGGAAATTTGAAAAAATTGACATTTCCATTGAAAGATCAAAACCATATATTGCTGGCAGTGTGGTTATAAGTTCTAATGAGATTCCGGTGAAACTGTTGGTCGATATCGGTAACAGTGATGCAATTTGGCTTTTCGAAAATGCTTCAAAATCAATAAATATACCCGCCAAAAACTTCGAGGATTATCTCGGAAAAGGATTCAGCGGTGATGTTGAGGGGAGAAGAGCCCAAATTTCTAAATTCAAAATTTCTAAATTCGAATTTTATAATCCTATTATTGCCTTTCCTGATTCAACTTCGATAAAAAACGTAAGGATGGTTCAGGATCGAGCAGGTTCAGTAGGATCTGAAATATTGAAAAGATTTACGATAGTTTTTGATTATCCAAACCAGAAAATGTTTTTGAGAAAAAACAGCAATTTCTATTCCCCATTTGGCTATAATAAAAGTGGTGTCGAAATTCAGCACAACGGTTTGCAATGGGTTCAGGAAACAGTTCACCTTGAAACCGTTCCAATAATAATCGGAGATGCAGTTGATACTAGAGGAAACAACGCAGCTAATAATTTCAAATATAAATTTGTTTTAAAACCAATTTATATAATTGCAAATGTTCGAAAAAATTCTCCGGCAGCAATTAGCGGGCTGCAAAAAGGAGATGTCATTATTAATATTAATAATGTGCCGGCTTACCAATTTACTTTACAAAAAATCAATTCGCTCTTAAAATCAGAGGAAGAAAAATGGATTACTTTTGAGGTAGAAAGGGATAGCCAACTTCTAAAATTCAAATTTCAATTGCTGAATGTGTTATAAGAAAAACGCTTCTTGATTTTTGTCAAGAAGCGTTTAGAATCAATTTTCGAATATTTTATTAATCAGGAATGACCTCGCCTTTTATTTTTAAAGCAATTCTTCCATCTTCATAATTTACCGCATTAGATTCAACAGTAATCGTTTTTCTGATGGGGCCAGGGGTCATATTGTATTTTACGTCAATTTTTCCCGTTTTTCCTGGCATAATTGGTTCAGTTGGTTTGGTGGGAACCGTGCATCCGCAAGTGGAAAGCACGTTGCTAATAATCAGAGGGGCATCACCAGTATTGGTAAATTCGAAAGAGCGAATGCCATTGTCACTTTTTTTGGAGATTGTTCCATAGTCTATCGTATTATCCTTCGCCTTGAATTCGATTTTAGCACCAGATTGTGCAAAACCCAAACTCGAAATTAGTACGACCGCTATTAGTGTGGCTATATTTTTCATCTTTATTTTTTTAAACTTCTTTGTAAGTAAATATAGTTTTTTTAATTAAAGGGACAAATTTTTATTTCTCTTTTTATACTGTACTTAATTATTTACTTTTGTCCCCTATTTGAATTACAAAAACCAGACCAAAGCCTAATTTTGGTTCTAACAGTTGCTTTTTATGACAATTCCTGCACAATTCGACGCTAAAACCATTGAGAATAAGTGGTATGACTACTGGATGAAGAATAATTATTTTCATTCGGAACCAGATCAAAGAACACCATATACCATCGTAATTCCTCCTCCAAACGTGACCGGAGTTTTACATATGGGACATATGTTGAACAATACCATTCAAGATGTTTTGATTCGAAGAGCCCGTCTTAAAGGCTTCAACGCTTGTTGGGTTCCCGGAACAGACCACGCTTCTATTGCAACGGAAGCTAAAGTTGTTGCCAAATTAAAAGCCGAAGGAATCAATAAAAATGATTTGACACGCGAAGAATTTTTGGCACACGCCTGGGAATGGACTGAAAAATATGGTGGAACTATACTGGAACAACTCAAACAATTGGGTTGCTCTTGTGATTGGGACAGAACAAAATTCACGATGGATCCTGATATGTCAGCATCCGTAATTCGATCTTTTGTGGATTTATATAACAAAGGCTTGATTTATCGTGGCTATCGAATGGTAAACTGGGATCCAGAAGCCAAAACCACTCTGTCAGACGAAGAAGTAATTTACGAAGAACAACAAGGAAAATTGTATTTTCTAAAATATAAAATAATCCCCTCCCCAGCCCTCCCCGAAGAGGAGGGAGCTAGCAACAGCTCTGAAAAAGAGGAGTTTTTGACAATAGCAACAACACGTCCCGAAACTATTTTTGGGGATACAGCCATTTGCATCAACCCGAATGATGAACGTTTTGCCCATTTGAAAGGGAAAAAAGCCATTGTGCCTATTTGCGGTCGTGTGATTCCAATTATTGAAGATGACTATGTTGATATTGAATTTGGAACCGGTTGTTTGAAAGTGACTCCGGCTCACGATATGAATGACAAGGCTTTGGGCGAAAAACACCATCTTGAAATCGTGGATATTTTCAACGAAGACGCCACTTTGAACAGTTTTGGTTTGCATTATCAGGGAAAAGATCGTTTTGTGGTTCGTGCCGAAATCGCCAAAGAATTGGAAACGATTGGAGCTTTAGCCAAAATTACCTCAATAAAGTAGGAACTTCCGAAAGAACCAAAGCCGTAATTGAACCTCGTTTGTCAGACCAATGGTTCTTGAAAATGGAAGATTTGGTAAAACCTGCCATAAAAGCGGTATTGGTAGATGGCGAAATTAAATTGCATCCAAAACGTTTTGAAAACACTTACGCACATTGGTTAAACAATATTCGCGATTGGAATATTTCACGCCAATTGTGGTGGGGACAACAAATTCCGGCCTATTTCTACGGCGACGGAAAAGAAGATTTCGTGGTTGCCGAGAATATCGAAGAAGCCTTAAAGTTAGCCCAAGAAACCACAAACAATAAACAATTAACCATAAACGATTTAAAACAAGATGTTGATGCTCTTGATACTTGGTTCTCGTCTTGGCTTTGGCCAATGTCGGTTTTTGGAGGAATTATGGATCCTGAAAACGAAGATTTCAAATATTATTATCCAACCAATGATTTGGTAACTGGCCCGGATATTTTGTTTTTCTGGGTGGCGCGAATGATTATTGCCGGATATGAATACACAGGCAAAAAACCATTTTCGAATGTGTATTTGACCGGATTGGTTCGTGATAAACAAAGACGAAAAATGTCGAAATCGTTAGGAAATTCGCCAGAACCATTGGAGTTAATCGAAAAATTTGGTGCCGATGGCGTTCGTGTGGGATTGCTTTTGAGCGCTTCTGCAGGAAACGATATTATGTTCGACGAAGAATTGTGTAACCAAGGAAAAGCGTTTACCAATAAAATTTGGAATGCATTCAAACTGATAAAAGGCTGGGAAGTTTCGGATGCTATTTCGCAACCGGAATCTTCGAAAGTAGCGATTGAATGGTATGAAGCCAAGTTGCAACAGACGCTTTTGGAAATCGAAGATAATTTTGAAAAATACAGAATTTCCGATGCCTTGATGGGAATTTACAAACTCGTTTGGGACGATTTCTGTTCTTGGTTTCTAGAAATGATAAAACCGGCATACCAACAACCAATTGACAGCGTTACTTTGGCAAAAGCCATAGAAATGCTTGAAAACAATATGAAATTGTTGCATCCATTTATGCCGTTCTTGACAGAGGAAATTTGGCAATTGCTTGCCGAAAGAACACCAGAAGAAGCTTTAATCGTTTCGTCTTGGCCAGAAATAAAACCTTTCAATGCACAATTAATAACTGATTTCGAAAACACTATAGAAGTGATTTCCGGAATTAGAACGATTCGTAAAGACAAGAATATTCCGTTTAAAGACACTATCGAATTGCGAATTGTAAACCACGATAAAGTTTCGACGTATTTTGATTCGGTTTTGACCAAATTAGGGAACATCATTTCACTGGAATATGTTTCGGATAAAGTGGATGGCGCTTTGTCTTTCCGAGTAAAATCGAATGAATATTTTATTCCAATCACGGGAAACATCAATGTGGAAGAAGAAATCGCAAAACTAACAGCTGAATTAGTTTACACCCAAGGTTTCCTGAAATCGGTTCAAAGTAAATTGGCCAACGAGAAATTTGTGACTGTCGCACCAGAAAAAGTTTTGGCAAACGAAAGACAAAAAGAAGCCGATGCTTTGGCAAAAATTGCTACGATTGAGCAGAGTTTGGCTGGGTTGAAGTAATAACTATATTTTTTAAAATATAAAACCCGACAGATTTTTAAAATTTGTCCGGTTTTTTAATTTAAGGGGATGTCGTGTAATTCGGTTTCGTTCAATACGAGTTTCATTGTTCGTGCTGTATACGCAACGAAAACTTAGCTGTTAGCAGACGTTTCTATTTTGTTAGATGGTATATTATTCTTCCATCTGAATAATTTGTCAAAATTAAATTATTTGCTCCATAGTCAATTTCAATTACATATTTTTGTCCGTCAATTTTAAGAACTGTGTTTTTTGGTTCTTCTAATGTTGGAATGAAATAATTTTCATTTACAATAGAATAATTGAACTCCCCACTTTTATTAAGATAAGTATTATTGTCTATATTGACTTTGGTTGCCGTAAAGACAAAATTTGCACCGCCATTTTGTAATGTAGAAATACTTCCATCTTTTCTTTGAACAATTGATTGTAATTTCCATTTTCCAATAATTGTATCATTCGGTAAATTGGATTCTTCTTTGGTACAGGAATTTAGAAACAATAAAATTACTAATGTGTAAAAAATGTAATTTTTCATATTTTTCAGTTTATATATTTAATAGCTCATAAATAAATATACGCTGCCTAATTTCGCAAATTCTACCAATTCGGTTAGGATTGCTCCATAAAAGGTCTTTATATTTATTTAGCTAATATATAAATAAATTATTACAAATCAATAAAATATAGGAATTGTCCAAAACAAAAAAAAATCCGTGGCAAAACGGATTTTTAAACTGTTAATAGTTGTAATACTATTTTTTCTTCGGAGCATTCACAATATACTGATAAATCAGCTGTTTCTCTTCGTCAGTTATGTTTGCTTTGCTCTGCATTTCATCCAAATTTATGCTCCATACTTTTTCGTCAAATTGTGCCGGTAAATGCAATTGGTGACAGCTTGCACACTTTTTTACATAGATTTCTCTTCCTTTTTTTAAGTCCTCAAGCGAAACGGTTGAAGCAGATTCTTTTGGAATGTATAGTTGTGGAGAACAAGAATACAATAGTAACATTAAGACTGAGCAAGCAAAAATGATTTTTTTCATTGTGATTTTTTTCGAAGTTAATTAGAATGAGAATGAAAAAATAATTCTGGAGTCTAGTTTTGTAAATTCATCTAAATTCAGATTAGAGTTAACACCGCTATTGTTTCCTGCAATTTGAGGGGAAACAGATGCGTTTATCCAAAAGTTTTTTGTGTTGTATGATATTGTTGGCCCCACAAAAAATGCAGAATGGGTAATATCGTCCTCTTTTAAGAAAACATTTTTGTAATTAGCTTCAATTCCAAGATTCCAGTTTTTGTTCAATTCGTAGGCGTAACCGTAAAAAACGCCATATTTCAGTTCTTTTTCGGTATATTCTTCACCATTTTTGGCTGTATGTATATATTCAGGTTCGAGTAAAAGATTTAATGCGTGTGTTGATCTGCCCAATCTTTTATCAAATATTGCTTTTATTTCGGTTTCAAATTTATTGGCAGCTACAGTAAATTCGAGATATCCGGCAAAGCCAATTGCATTTGCCGTGGCATCAGAAAATTTATATTTCCATTCATTTGAAAATGATAAAGTAGGAGAACTTGTAACCATTTTGCCCGAAGTCTTGTCAAATGCAGTTTTGCTATAAGTATTGACGTAAAATGCAGTTTGTAAATTTGAACCTAGACCCACTTCATACTCAACCCGGTTTCTAATTTGTCTATAATAATCTTCCTTTCCTTCCAAAATTGACATCCAAACTTCAATCTCTTTTTCGCCTTTATTCAAAACCGAACTTTGATAGGTGTAATTAAAAACTCGATCTTGTGCCATCAAGCTTATTGTGCTTAAAATTAAAAAACTGGCCACTAAAATATTTTTTTTCATTGTGTAAATTTATTATTTGTTTATAATTTTTCGCCTTCGCTATTTAGATTGATTAAAAATAACTATGCAAATATAACAAGCAATTTTGATTTACCAACAGTTATTTAGATTAATTATAAATAATAATGGTAGAATTATGAATTTAGTTGAAAAATAAAATAGTATGCGATACTATGTTTTCTTTTTTTGGAAAAATAATGCTGTTCACATAAAAAAAATCGATTTTTATTTCGTTCTCTTCATTGAATATTTCGAAAAACTTGGTTTTCCTTGCTGAATTCCTGGGATTTCAATCAGCAAGCTGTCATTCGTAATTAGAGAATAACTGATTTTTTGTGGATAATCATTTTTTGGATTTTCGAATACCAATTGCTTTTCGATTTCAATATTATGTTTGAAAGTCACGGGTTTGTCATTATTTTGCCCTTTTATGGTAGAAATATAAAAGAGTTCTTCGCCTTTTTGTTCTAGTTGTATTTGTTCAGAATGCAGCGTGTCTTTTCCTTTTATAAAATAACTTTCACCTTTAAAAATGCTGTCATTTACTTTTTTCCAAGTTTCAGTGAGATTTCCATTGGCAGAATTATTTTCCCATTTCCCCAAAAGCCAGTCGGCCACCACGATTTTAGAAGCTTCTTTTGATTTGAGGCAGGAAGTGAATAGCGTGCCAATAAATAGAATGAGAATCACCTTTTTCATAATAGGTACAAATTGAAATGTCAAATACTTTTCAAAAGTAGCAAAAAGATTGAAAGTTTGGCTGTAAAAAGTTTATTAAAACTCGAAATCCTCTCACCGAAGTCTTCTCTAAAATGAAAGTAGAATTTGTAGATGTTTTACGAAATTAGCTTATGGCTAATCTTTTTTTATTCAACAATGTCTGTTTAAATATCATTTTTCTCTTCATTACAAGTTCGTCAGAATAGGTGTTAGTCATTAAATTTTGAAATTCATCCTCTAACTCGGCAACCGTAAAGTTTTTAGGAATGTAGGTAACATCAAACAAGGTACATTTATTCCAATAATTGGGCAGTAATCGGTCTTCACTTTTTAATTGATGGTGAAGACTCGTAGAAGGGAAAGGAGTCAAAAGGGTAATTTGAACATCTGACAGATTGCATTCCCTGATGAATTTTTCAGTTTCCAAAAAGGTTTCTTTGGTGTCAGAATCAAAGCCTAACACAAAACAACCGTTTACAGTGATTCCGTAGGACTGAATCTTGTCAATAGCCTTTGAATAATTATCAAAATGTTTATACTTCCAGCCTTTGTCCAGCCCCTTGATGCTGTCAATATTAACAGATTCCAGGCCTATCAAAACTTGCACACAATTTGACTTGGCCAACAGCGCCAACAATTCATCGTCATAAGCGATAGAAATATCTGTTTCTGTGAACCATTTCAAATTATAATTGGCAAAAAGCTTTAGCAATTTTTTCGACCATTTTTTATCAACAAAAGTATTGTCATCGGCAAGCTCTATAAATATAAAGGGTTGATCCCATATTTCATAGATTTTGTCCAGTTCCTTTTTAATTAACTTTATGGGTTTCTTTTTATAGGCGCTAATGGTTCTTGATGCGGCGCAAAAACTGCAGTGGAGGGGACATCCCCTGGTTGTTTGAATGGTTAAACGATTGTATTTGGCAATGTCCAGCAGTTCATATTTGGGGACTTTTGCATCCTTGAAATGAAAAACATAATCAGGATTAGACAGCGAACTGTACAACGGTTTCAAAGCGTTATGCTGGTAATCTTTGAGTAATTCTTGCCAACAAATTTCCCCTTCTCCCTGCACGACTGAATCCGCGTACTGAGCCGCTTCATCTGGAAGTGCAGAAACGTGCAGCCCACCCAAAACAACGGTTATCCCTTCTTTTCTGAATCGTGCTGCTAATTCATAGGTTTCATAAATTCTCGCGGTTAGGGAAGAAAAAGCGATGATGTCCGGTTTTGTGTTCAATATTTCTGCAATATCATCGTCGGTGTAAGTATCCATTTCTTTGTAGACGACTTCCCAATTCTCTGGGGTGTGTGCCGCCAAGGTTAGTAAACCAAGACTGGGTAAACTGGCGATTACCTTACTTCTGTCCACAAATCCCGGCAAGGTTAATCCGGTTTTCAACAGTTTTTCATTGACTACCCGAACGCCACTCATTGCTATTAATAGTACCTTGTATTCTTTCATCATAGAATGGTTTTTTGAATGTAAGATATACTCACTCTTTCAAAGTTACATTTTTTAAAGAATAATCGCTATCTAAATGACAGAATATTATTGCATACCTATTGATAATCAATTATTTATAATTGTTATAAATTATTATCCTGTGACTAATCAATGCAGTAATAGTTGTATCTTTAGGATAAGAAAAATTTGATTAATAATTTAAATTAGTATATTATGGAAGAATCTAGATTGAAATACTACAAAGGCTTGTTCTTGCTGGTAGCTGTTTATGACATTATTTTAGGTATTATTTTTATGTTCTTTACCAAGTCAACCTTTGAATTACTCGGCATACCCGAAAAATTACCGGAATTTGACGGCTATCTTACATTGATAGGAATGTACGTGTTTGTTCTTGGAATCGCATATTATTTAATCTACAAAGGAGACTTACAAAAAAATCGTGACCTAATCCTGATTGGAGTATTGTACAAATTGGGTTATTGTGCAGTAGCCTTTTACTATTTTATCGTTGGAGAAATACCTCACATCCTTTTCTTGGCATTATTTGGAGTTATTGATTTTGTTATGTTTTTACTAATGCTTGAATGTTATAATACCATTGGCAAGAATGAAACTGCTAACGGTTAGGGATAGAATATAATTTTGGTATTATGACAGAAATCAACGTATATGCAGTATGGTTTGGAATGCTGTTAGGAGCCATTTTGGGCGCCATTCAGGGAGTTTTTTTTCACAAGGAAGACTGGTTGGGTGGCTACGGATCGTGGACGAGAAGAATGACACGACTCGGTCATATCTCTTTTTTCGGGATTGCCTTTATCAATATGGCATTTGTTGGCACTGCTAAAATCCTGGATATTGAACAAGAAGTTTCCGTTCCGTCTGTTTTATTTATAATTGGCGCGATTGGAATGCCTCTGATATGCTATTTATCTGCCTTTAAAAAGGGAATCAGACAGCTGTTTTTTATTCCGGCGCTCTCCATTATTGCTGGCATAATAAGCTTGGTTTGGATAATGTATAACCACTAGCTGGGAGCAATCACGATTCTATTTTGCTGTTACGACTTATTCACACTTCGCAGAGCTGGGTTACCCTCGTTTGTTTTTTGAGGGTAAATTTTGCCCTCGTTCGATTTTAATTTTTTCTTTCATTGCAAGAGATTAGGTTTCAAAAAAGCATACAATCTTCGAAACCCATTTTTCCAGTAAAGGCTAGCGGGGCTTTGTGGAGTCATTGCGAGGAACGAAGCAATTCCATACAGTTTATCTATTGTTTTTAGTTGCTTATTGTTTTAGGAACTACTTCTTAAAATTAAAATACCCGCATTGCAAACGCTACTATTGTGCTCTAAATTAAAATTGGCACTCGTTGCAAACGAGCACCAGTGGGAGCAATCACGATTATATTTTGCTGTTACGACAAATTCACACTTCGCAGAGCTGGGTTACCCTCGTTTGTTTTTTGAGGGTAAATTTTGCCCTCGTTCGATTTTAATTTTTTCTTTCATTGCAAGAGATTAGGTTTCAAAAAATCATACAATCTTGGAAACCCATTTTTCTAGTAAAGGCTAGCGGGCTGTGTGGAGTCATTGCGAGGAACGAAGCAATCCCATACAGTTTATCTATTGTTTTTAGTTGCTTATTGTTTTAGGAACTACTTCTTAAAATTAAAATACCCGCATTGCAAACGCTACGATTGTACTTTAAATAAAAATTGGCACTCGTTGCAAACGAGCACCAGTGGGAGCCAGTTGGGGTATCCGAGCAATCGTTTTTTTTTTTATATTATTGAATTTGCTGGTATTTTCTTCTACGCTTCTCAAAAGCAATTTCTCCACCTTCTAATATTTGACAAATTTTTGAATTTATTAATTGGTTCTCTAGACTTCCTGAAATATAATTTAATTCGCCGTCAACATTTGAAGCAACAATCACTTGTTCAGCATCTGCATTTACAACTAAATTTGCGTTATGTGTGACAATAATTACTTGACGATATTGTTTTAATTCTTTAAATAAAGAAATTAGATTTTGCATAATAAATTCATTATCTAAGTCGTCTTCCGGTTGATCAAATATTATTGGTTTAGAAAAGGCTTCTGTTGCAAGCATCATTTTTAAATATACAGTACCCTTTTGACCGACTGAAATTTTATTCAAATCTTTCTTTTTGTATTTGAGAATAGGAAAAACTTTTAAATATTTTTGACGTTCTGATTCTTTGAAAAATATGTTTTTAAATGTTTTACTATGAACTCCATCACTTTCGTAAAAATCTAAATATTTGTTTTTAAGGAAGTCGAAAAATGAGTTTAAATCTTTTATTTCGAATGAATTTATTTGAGCTTTTCTGTTATTTTTAATTCTCCATTTTCCACCATCGATACAATGGTATATTTCATCATAAAACTTATCAATATCAAAATCTACTTTAACCTCAATTTCAAGGTCTGTTAATAGATTTTTCATAATTGCTTTTTGAGAAGGGTTTAAATTTTCTTTAGTGTCAACATCTTTAAAATCTTCCCAATCTTTGAGTAGTTCAGTAACCTGAAACTCATAATCCGCTTTTATTTTATCAATAAGTGAAATGTTCTTTTCGCTTGAGTCAAATATTTTTTCATTCTTTTTCGTTAATTGTTCATTTTTAGATTTTGACACTTCAATATCTTCACGAATTTTGGATAAGCTCTTTTGAAATTTATCTATATCATTTAAAAGTGTTGTTAAGTCTCCTTTATAATCTTTGAACTCTTCCGTAACTGCCGAAATGATAACAGAAATGGTTGCAACTTCTTTTTCTAAATTTATTTTCCAGAAATTTATATCATCAAATTGTTTTTTAAAGGACGAGAGTTCAATAATAGATATTTTGATAGAATCGTCATTTGTTTTTGAAATATCTTGATTTAAAGTTTCAATTGATTTATTGATACTAATTTCTAATTCACTTAACTCTTTTAATTTAGAATTAAGATTGTTTCTTTTTCGTAAATTTTCAGAGTATTTTTCTAATTTGTCTTTATTCTCACTTGTTGTAATATTACTAATAAAGTCATTGATGGATTTTTCTTGGCTCTCTAGATATTCAATTGAATTAATTAAATTACCATCATCATCTTTGGTGTTAAAAAAACGATTTAAATCGTGAAAGCTATCTAGAGTATCTAAAATATCTATGTCTAACTCTTTATTAAATTCAGGTTCTTTAAGCTTCGCAAGGTTTCTAATAGAGTTTGCAAGTTGAAATTCTTTATCTTTTTTCTCAACAAGATTTTTTAAACGTCCTTGATTAATATATATAAATTCAACAGCCTTTTTATCATCCGTTAAATCAAAGTTTATAATATCTTCATCAGATTGATTTGATTTGTGATAAGATAAATTTACTTCACCATTTTTATTAAAAATTCCTTCTTTTGAATGTTTTTGTCCAATGAAACTACTAGCAACATAGTCTGTTAACATACTTTTTCCCTCTCCACGTCCACCAATTATTGTTACTAGATTTTGATTAAGGGGAATTCCTTGATTTTGTGCAAAGTTTAAATCGTCCTCATCTTGAAATATACTGATAGTATTTTTAAATTTAATGTTTGAAATATATGGTTTATCATATTCGAGATTTGGATTCTTATTCGAGATTTTAATTCTTTCTTCTGGTTCATATAGAATTTGTATTAGGCCATCAAAAGTTGGGTCAGCTTTAATCCAACAATATCTATTATCATCTGGCTTAAATATTTTATCATTTGAATGAGCATCACAACCGTGAAAACAAGGCTTTAAAGAGCCACACTTTCGTTTTACAGTAATTTCATCATCAATGCTCTTTCCTATAAAGTAATTTCTATCCTTATCATTAGAAGAAAATATAGCATCAGAAAATTGATATAAACTTTGTCTAGTCGCATCTAACTGTGATTCGTTTTTATTAATAAAAAAATCTTCGTGTTTAATAATCCCAGTTACTCCATCAGTGCTTTTATTCGAAGCAATTATTATAGTGTTTTCCTTAAGCTTTGGGTCATTTTTAAATAGTGTATCTAGCGAATCTAGAGTTATTACAAATTGTTCTATACCTTTTTTGTATGCATTTTCTTCCTCTAATTCTTGATTATTAGAATGGTCTCTACCAAATCTTATTAGTTCTCTCTTTGTTGCAGAATAACTACTGTTAGAATTTGAGAATTTGAGTTTTGCTAAAAACCTTGTTTCAATTTCTGAATCTATTGTATTATTGAAAATACAATGTAAGTTTATTGGAGTTGCAGAGCTTGTAACGGGTAATACTCTTAATTCAATGTTTGGAAGAACTAGATCAAACTCTTTTGTAATTATCCTTTCAGTTTGTAATTTCTTAAATTTGAAATAATTTTCAATACTGAAATAATCAGTTATGCCTAATACTGAAATGTTTTCAATTGAATTATTAATTGAAGTAACATAATTATTCCATTTTTCTTCAAGAGTAGCACCTGTAAATTGGTCGTTTTTTTTAGTTCCCGGCGTGTGAATATGTAGATCCCATATTCTCCATTCAGAACCTTTAGGATAATTATTACTCATATGTATTAGTTTTTTTATTTAATTAAGTACAACCTGTATATTGCTCCGGCAATTTAGACTTATCACTCCTAAATTAGGCTGCTCTAACTGATAAACGTCAGTGTGTATTTATTTTCAAATATATAACTTAATACCGAAAATACTGATAAAAACGCATTTATTTTTACATCTTTTTCAAATCTAACTCCTTTTATTTCAGTGATTTTACGGGAAACCGTAAAAGGGTGTTTTTTTTGTTTCCAGTTCGTCTGTTCGAGTGTTTTATTAAAAAATGCGATAGCTTTTTTTAATAAAATGTATCGAGAACACTACTACTTATGGGCTTCTCGATACAATTTTTAATAGTAAAGCTGTCGCATTACTATTAAAAACCACTCGAAGTGACGTAAAGAGACCGAAAGTGAAAGGGTTTTTCGGATGAAAAAAAATAGAGTCATTAGTTCAACTAGTGCCCTAGCCCTGATAGAAGCGGCATCCTTTTTCTGGTCTCGTTTTTTCTAACGAGACCAGAAAAAGATAGAGCGAATAGCAGGATTAAGCTCCTGAAAAAAATTCTGAAATCTAAAATCTGCAATCTGCAATCTTTTCACTAAATTTGCACTCCAATAAAAGGAATTAGAATATGTTAGATAGATTACAATATGTAAAACAGCGTTTCGACGAGATTTCGGATTTGATTATTCAGCCCGATGTTATCGCCGATCAAAAACGTTATGTACAATTAAATCAAGAATACAAAAGCATAAAAGCGCTTGTTGAGAAACGGGAAGAATACATTCTTGTTTTGGCCAATATCGAGGAAGCCAACGAAATTATTGCCGATGGAAGCGACCCAGATATGACCGAAATGGCCAAAATGCAACTCGAAGAAGCCAAAGAAAGATTGCCGGAACTAGAGGAAGAAATCAAGTTTATGCTGATTCCGAAAGATCCCGAAGATGCCAAAAACGTAATGGTCGAAATTCGCGCCGGAACGGGTGGAGACGAAGCTAGTATTTTTGCGGGAGATTTGTTCCGTATGTACACTAAATATTGCGAAAATAGAGGCTGGAGAACTTCGGTTGTCGATATGAACGAAGGAACTTCGGGTGGTTTTAAAGAGGTTATTTTTGAAGTTACCGGCGAAGATGTTTACGGAACTTTGAAGTTTGAAGCTGGCGTTCACCGTGTGCAACGTGTTCCTCAAACGGAAACTCAAGGGCGTGTTCACACCTCGGCAGCGACGGTTATGGTGCTTCCGGAAGCTGAAGAATTTGATGTGCAAATTGATATGAACGATGTTCGTGTCGATTTTTTCTGTTCTTCCGGACCAGGCGGACAATCAGTAAATACAACAAAATCAGCGGTTCGTTTGACGCACATTCCAACAGGTTTGGTGGCGCAATGTCAAGACCAGAAATCGCAACACAAAAATAAAGACAAAGCCTTGACGGTTTTACGCTCTCGTTTGTACGAAATGGAATTGGCTAAAAAACAAGCTGAAGATGCCACAAAACGTACCTCGCAAGTGAGTTCTGGTGACCGTTCGGCAAAGATTAGAACGTACAATTACGCACAAGGTCGCGTGACGGATCATAGAGTAGGACTGACTTTATACGATTTAGGAAACATTATGAATGGTGACATTCAGAAAATTGTTGACGAATTGCAATTGGTCAACAATATGGAGAAATTGAAGGAAGCGAGTGAGGTATTTTAATATAGTCACAGTATTTTGCCACAGATTTAAGGGATTAAAAAGATTTTAAAAAATCTGTGCTAATCTTTTAAATCTGTGGATAAAAAAAATAGTATACAAAATCATAGAAATTAAAATAAATAAAAATGCCATACTGAAATTTAGTTTGGCATTTTTTTTAACACCTTGTGAACTTTGCGAAAAACTTTGCGAACTTTGCGGTTAAACACACAACAATGACAACTAAAGAACTAATTGACCAAATCAAAATCAAAAAATCGTTTCTCTGCGTGGGATTAGATGTTGATTTGACAAAAATTCCACCTCATTTATTGGAATTGGAAGACCCGATTTTCGAGTTCAACAAAGCGATAATTGATGCGACACACGATTTGGCAGTGGCTTACAAACCCAACACGGCTTTCTATGAAGCCTATGGAATAAAAGGTTGGCAGTCTTTGCAAAAAACCATTAATTATATCAACGAAAACCATCCTGAAATCTTCACGATTGCCGATGCAAAACGTGGCGATATTGGAAACACTTCGTCAATGTACGCCAAAGCGTTCTTTGAAGATTTGAATTTTGACAGCGTAACTGTTGCGCCTTATATGGGAAAAGATTCGGTGGAGCCTTTTCTGGCTTTCGAAAATAAACACACGATTATGTTGGCTTTGACTTCGAATGAAGGCGCTTTTGATTTTCAAACCTTGAATGTTGGCGGAACCCGAGGCGAAGCCGAACGGAGCGGAGCTAAAGAATTGTATAAACAAGTATTGGAAACCTCAAAAACCTGGAAGAATTCTGAAAACCTGATGTATGTTGTTGGTGCCACAAAAGCCGAATATTTCACTGAGATTCGCAAAATTGTTCCGGACAGTTTCTTGCTCGTTCCCGGTGTTGGAGCGCAAGGTGGAAGTCTTCAAGAAGTTTGTAAATATGGAATGAATGCCAATGTTGGTTTGCTGATTAATTCTTCAAGAGCCATTATTTATGCATCCAAAGGAACTGATTTTGCCGAAAAGGCAAGGGAAGAAGCTTTGAAAATGCAACAGGAAATGGAAGGGATTATGAAAAAAATTAGTCACGACGAGCGATAGCGAACAGGCAAAGCAATTTTAATTTTTTCTATAGGACAAATATATCATTTAGGTATAATATTAACCTCTCCATTTGTCACGCTGGAAGCGTCTAAATCATACTGCTTTGAGACGCTTCCAGCGTGACAAATAGCAAGAATAATACTGTCATAAATATTTTAATTTCAAAATTATAATTATTGATCGAGCTTAAATTAAAAGCGAATGCCGTAAATGAAAAACCATATTTTATAAATAAAATCCGCTTAATCAGTGTCCTAAATTTACACAAATAAATGATAAACTACATCATATACAAAAACGAAAACAGCAATCAGTGGGTGACATTTGTCCACGGGGCTGGCGGTAGTTCGTCTATTTGGTTCAAGCAAATTCGGGATTTCAAAAGCCAGTATAATGTGTTGTTGTTGGATTTACGCGGTCACGGAAATTCAAATGCGCAAATCAAAAAAGCTTTTCATAAAAAATATACTTTCGAGTCAATAGCCAACGATGTTCTGGAAGTTATCGACCATCTAAAAATCGAAAAATCACACTTCGTTGGGATTTCTCTGGGTACGATTCTCATTCGACAATTGGCCGAAATGCATCCCGAACGTGTGCAAAGTATGATACTTGGAGGAGCAATTTTGAAAATGAATTTTCGCTCTCAAATTTTGATGAAACTTGGTAATTTATTCAAATATGTATTGCCATATTTAGTGTTGTACAAATTTTTTGCCTTTGTGATTATGCCTAAAAAAAATCACAAACAATCGCGTTTGCTTTTCATTAACGAAGCCAAAAAATTATACCAAAAGGAATTCATAAAATGGTTCAAACTTACTGCTGAAATTAATCCGTTGTTGAAATGGTTTCGTCAGGTGGAATTAGATATTCCAACGCTTTATGTGATGGGCGAAGAAGATTATATGTTTTTGCCTTCTGTTCGACTCGTAGTCGAAAAACATCGAAAATCTTCAAAATTATTTGTTGTTGAACAATGCGGACACGTTGTAAATGTGGAACAACCCATTGTTTTTAATAAGGAAGTCTTGGCTTTTATTGGCATAAACAAATAAAAAATGCCGACATCCTAAAACGTCGGCAATTTTTTAACTAACCAAAACCAAAATAATAAATAACCAGTTTATTACGCTGCAAAGATCATCTGCTTTTCGAGTTATTTCTGTTAATGGTTTGTTATTAGTTTGTTGTATATAAGTTAAGTTTTATTGCATTAACTTATCGGCATTTTTTTTATTGGATAAATAAAAAAATCGTTTTGATTAATCCTCCTTTTTACTTTTTATTTTCAAAAAAGTCTTCAAACACAATTTTCATAATTGTGGACATACGTTAATGAATTATTATGTTTTATAATATTTTCATTTAGTATATTTTTATAAGAATTTACTTTTTAAAAATTAAATATTACGCATTTTAGCGACAAAAAAAGTATTTTTGTCGTTAATTTTATTTTATTGTTAAAAATTAATTATATATATTTGGGTCGTAAAATTATGATTGTTTATATTTTAAATTGCCCCAATGAAATTAAATATTATAAAAAACCTATTCCTTGCGGTTTCATTTTTTTGGACTATAAGTGTTTTTTCTCAGGCTGAGCCATCAATTCATGTAAATTATGGAAATCCATCTATAGAAATTGCTAATGGAGGGACTGTAAGTTTTGGTTCTTCTACAGAAATTGAATTTTCGATAACGAATATTCCTAATATAGGAAATCCCTCTTTGTCATTAGCAAATCCTTCTATTACATTAAGCAATACGAATTTTGTTATTTCTTCACCTCCTTCAGATGAGAACATCAAGAAGACTGAAGTTGGGTTGTTCAGGATTAGAAAAAATAATTTTGAATGTAACTCAATACCACAATCTACTGTTGTAACTATATATTCAAATGCCAAGAACTATCCTGTTTTTACTTTTACCATAACTTTTACAAATGCTCCTACAATTTCAGTTTTGGGAGGTTCTCCTACTCAACCTATTCCTAATGGACAAACTGTTCCTACGTCAACTAATGGAACCTTATTTGGAACTATTGATGTATTGAGTTCTACTACAAGAAATTATGCGATTGTTAATACAGGAACTTGTCCTTTGGTACTTAATTCATTAACCTGTTTCACCTATAATCCAGAAACGGGATTGCCATCTCCAGATTTTGCAATAATTGCACTTATAACTCCTCTTGGAGTTTCTCTAGCTGTTCCATATACTATTAACCCTGGAGGTACAGCCATTTTGGTGGTTAGATTTACTCCGCAATCTACTGGTGTTAAGGAAGCTATTATCTCATTGCCAAATAACGATGCCACGAAAAGCCCATATACTTATGTGATAAAAGGAGAGGGTTATAATCCAACAATAACTGGTCCTGGCGGTATAAATGCAGATTTCAGACTTTGGCTTAAAGCTAATAGAGGTATTAATTTAACTTCAGGAACAAAGGTCGAAACATGGAAAGATTTGGGCTCACTGGGGAAAGATGCCTCGCAGGCTACTCTGGAAAATCGCCCAACATTTATTGATGCAGCAAGTAGCAATATTAATTTTAATCCTGTTGTAAAGTTCGAAAATAATGGAAGTTCTCTTAACCAATATATGTATAACATAGTAAATGGTTATTATACACATGAAACATTTATAGTAATGGTGCCTGACGGAGCGGTTTCGTCTCCAATGACAATAATTTCTGGAACTTCGGCCGCAAATCCATCATATCCTAACGTTCCCGATGAATATACAGGAATTGGTTTAGGAAATTTCACTTCCCGTTTAACAAATGAAAAATTATGGTTTAACCAATGGCAAAATACAGACTCACCATATTATTCTGTAGCAGATGATTTGGGAGATTACTCTAAACCGGGGATTATCAACACTCGAAATAAAACCTTAACAGCTTCCGATGGAATGGATATATTGTTTAATTCTAATGATGTTGGTAATCAAACTAGCGTTAGTTCAGGCCTTAGTTATTCAAATTTGGGCTATAACGATGGTGGGTTATGGAAAGGAACACCTTATAATATCGGTAAAAATTATAATGATTTGACATACGGGAATCTTAATGGTAGAGTGGCCGAAATAATTTCGTATGCCTCTCGTGTTCCAGATTCAGATCGTATTAAAATTGAAACCTATTTAGCTATAAAATATGGTATTACCTTAGGTGTAAATGGAACCAGTAAAAATTATGTTGATACTGGAGGAAGTATTATTTGGAATGTCACAGACAATGCAGGTTTTAACTATAACATTGCGGGAATTGGAAGTAATGTTGATTCCGACTTAAACCAAAAGCAGTCAAAAAGTATTAACGATACAAATGAAGTAACCATTGGTTTGGGTGTCATTTCATCAACAAATAAGGCCAATATAAATGAGTTTCAAAAAGACCGAGATTTTTTAATTTGGGGTTCTGATAACGGCACATATACTGAGGGAGGTTCAAATACCACAACAATAGGTAGCGGTCTTACAACATCAACAACCAGAATCAATAAGAAATGGAAAATAGTTGAAACCAAAAATGATGTTTTAGGTGATGTAGGGAATGTTTTTGTTAGTATTCCGGCTGCTGCTTTTAGCACATTCACAAAACTGGCGAGTGAGGAATACTCCTTAATTGTTAGCGACAATGCAAACTTTGCCGATTCAGGCATTATTGATATAATACCATTAAAATCTGATGGAAATGGTAATCTGCAAACGTGGTATGATTTTGATGGAACAAAATATTTTACTTTTGGCAAGTCTGCCAAATTAGAAAGTAAAAGTCTAGTAAATATTACC
>Ga0208262_1000135_pt1 | contig 34710 bp, 37 predicted proteins | sample LakWasMet15_LOW5_2_FD_183863 | JGI IMG/M metagenome (GOLD analysis project Ga0208262, IMG submission 183863) | Freshwater sediment methanotrophic microbial communities from Lake Washington under simulated oxygen tension - Sediment Metagenome... | ecosystem: Environmental > Aquatic > Freshwater >... | reverse complement strand
AATTATAGATGCCTTAGACGAATTAAACGCCGGAGGAAGCACAGCTGGCGGTGCAGGAATTGAATTGGCTTACAAAATTGCTCAGGAAAATTTTATAAAAGAAGGAAATAATAGAGTAATTCTTGCTACTGATGGCGATTTTAATGTTGGAGCAACATCCAATGCAGCTATGGAAACATTGATTGAAGAGAAACGAAAATCGGGTGTGTTTTTGACCTGTTTAGGATATGGAATGGGGAATTACAAAGACAATAAAATGGAAATTCTTGCCGATAAAGGAAATGGAAATTATGCTTACATCGATAACATTCAAGAAGCGAATCGATTTCTTGGAAAAGAGTTTAAAGGTTCAATGTACGCTATTGCAAAAGATGTGAAAATTCAAATTGAATTCAATCCAACTCAAGTACAATCTTATCGATTAATTGGCTATGAAAATAGAAAATTACGTGCCGAAGATTTTAAAAATGACACTATTGATGCTGGTGAATTGGGAAGTGGACATACCGTTACAGCTCTATATGAAATAACTCCAATAGCTGTAGAAAATAAATTTTATGAAGAACCTTCCGATTTAAAATATACTAAAACAGAAGTAACTGGTACTGTATATCAAGACGAGTTAGCAACGATAAAATTCCGTTACAAAAAACCTGACGGTGAAAAAAGTATCGAAATGGTAGAAACAATTGCTAACAAATCGAACAACATGGAAATAGCATCTGCCGACTTTAAATTCAGTTCTGCCGTAGCTTGGTTCGGATTAAAATTGAGAAATTCAAAGTTGATAACGAACAGCTCTTCCAAAGATATAATAGCATTAGCAAATCAAGGATTAGGAAATGATGTGGATGGTTATAGAAAAGAATTCATACGATTAGTTGAGAATGTAGAATGAAAATTGGTGTTAATTTTGTTTATTGAAAAACCCGTCAAGTTCTCTGAATTTGACGGGTTTATTTTATTAGAATAAGTAAATTACTTTTCTATCTCTCTCAAACTTTCCATTTTCTTATGTGCCAAGAAACCTTTGATGTCTTCAAAATGTTCTTTCACTCTTTTGTTTCCAAATTCGAAAACTTTGTCAGCCAAACCATCAAGGAAATCCCTGTCGTGAGAAACTAAGATTAAAGTTCCGTCAAAGTCTTTCAAGGCTTCTTTTATGATGTCTTTAGTTTTCATGTCCAAATGATTCGAAGGCTCATCCAGAATTAATAAGTTCACCGGTTCCAATAACAATTTTATCATCGCCAAACGTGTTTTTTCTCCACCCGAAAGCACTTTTACTTTCTTCTGAATATCATCGCCATGGAACATAAAAGCTCCCAAAATATTCTTGATTTGCGTACGCACATCTCCAACCGCAATATTATCAATCGTTTCAAAAATAGTAGCATTTCCATCTAATAACGAAGCTTGGTTTTGAGCAAAATAACCAATTTGAGAATTGTGTCCAACCTCTACGTTTCCGTTGTTGATTTCGATTTCTTTCATGATGGCTTTAATCATCGTAGATTTACCTTCCCCGTTTTTACCAACGAAAGCTACTTTCTGACCACGCTCAATTACCATATTGGCATCTTTAAAAATCAAATGATCTCCATAAGATTTCTCCAAATCACGAACAATTACAGGATATTGACCCGAACGAATGGACGGCGGAAATTTCAACTTCAAAGCGGAGTTATCAATCTCATCCACCTCAACGGGAACAATCTTTTCTAGCATTCTAACACGTGATTGAACAGCATCCGTTTTAGAAAAAGTTCCACGAAATCTATCAATAAATGCCTGATTTTCTGCAATCATTTTTTGCTGCTCATCGTAGGCTTTTTGCTGATGCACTCTTCTGTCTTTTCTAAGCTCTAAATAATGAGAATACTTGGCTTTATAATCGTAAATTCTTCCCATAGTAACTTCGATAGTTCTGTTTGTGATGTTATCAACAAACGCTCTATCGTGCGAAATTACCATTACGGCTTTCGCCTGATTGATAAGGAAATCCTCCAACCACTGAATGCTATCCATATCCAAGTGATTCGTTGGCTCATCAAGCAAAATCAAATCAGGTTGCTTTAATAATATTTTAGCCAATTCGATACGCATTCTCCATCCTCCTGAAAATTCAGATGTCGAACGATTAAAATCTTCTCTTACGAATCCTAATCCTTTCAATACTTTTTCAACTTCAGCTTCATAATTGATTTCTTCAATAGCATAAAACTTCTCGCTCAAGTCGGAAACACGCTCGATTAGTTTCATGTACTCGTCACTTTCATAATCGGTTCTAACCGTTAACTGCTCATTGATTTCATCAATTTCATCTCTCATTTTGAAAACTTCAGCAAACGCTTTTGAAGCTTCTTCCATAACCGTACAATTATCGGCAGCCAATAAATGTTGCGGCAGATAAGCAATCACAGCTTCTTTTGGAGCAGAAATATTTCCGCGGGAAGGTTTATTTTCTCCGGCAACAATTTTAAGCAAGGTTGATTTTCCAGCGCCGTTTTTACCCATTAAGGCAATTTTGTCGGTTTCGTTGATTGCGAAAGTTACCTCGCTGAAAAGTGTTGTACCACCAAATTCTACGGCTATGTCGTTAACTGTAATCATTTATATTTTTTTTGAAGGTGCAAAGATAGTTTAATTTGAAGATGTGTCAATTTGAAAATGTGTGCTTTGTTTTATTTATCTTTGACACACCATTTTTTTTACCACTATGCCGCTATTCGACTATAGTTTTTTATCCAAAATTTTGCCCAAAGCCAAGATTAAAAAAGGTTTTAGGAAAGCGAAACTATCTTATTTGAATAGGGTTCGGCTTGCTACTTCCTTATTCTTTTTTGGAATGGGATTCTGTTTTGCAACGTGGGCAAGTCGCATTCCGGATATTAAATCAATGCTGCATTTAAGTGAAGCTGGATTGGGAACCTTGCTTTTTGCATTGCCCATTGGACAACTTTTGGGAATGCCCATTTCAGGAAAGATTGTGACTAAATATGGGAGTCGACAGATTTCAATTATTGCGCTTTTGCTCTATGCTTTTTCTCTTATTTTTCTGGGATTAGCTACAGTAAAATGGGCGTTAGCAATTGGTTTATTCTTGTTTGGTTTCTTAGCCAATTTATGCGGTATTGCGATTAATACACAAGGCGTTTATACACAGCAACTCTTTGACAAACCTATAGTCGGTTCGTTTCATGGTTCTTGGAGTTTGGCTGGTTTTTTTGGAGCTTTGGTGAGTGTATTGATGCTAGCATTGCAACTGAGTCCCTTTCAGCATTTCTTAATCGCCTTTGTTTTTGTCGTATTGATAGTATTGCTTAACTATAAATTTCTCATTGAAGCCAAAGTAAAAAAACAAGAAGAACATTCCAATTATTCGTTCTTCAAAAATCCTGATAAAACTTTGATTTGGCTCGGAATTATTTGCTTTTGCGGAATGGCAAGCGAAGGAATTATGTTTGACTGGAGTGGCGTTTATTTTAAAGAAATTATAAAAGTCCCTGGAGCTTTGGTTGTTTTAGGCTATACCACTTTTATGATTAGCATGGCATCGGGAAGGTTTCTTAGCGATTTTTTGGTTCATAAATATGGCAACAAAAAAGTACTTCTTGTTAGCGGAATTGTAATTTCCACTGGGCTTTATTCGGCGGTGCTGTTCCCTTATTTAATTCCGTGTACTATTGCCTTTATGGTAGTTGGTTTTGGCGTTTCCAATGTGGTTCCGATTATATTTAACGTAGCGGGAAACAATGAAAAAGTACCCACGGGTATTGCGCTGACGATTGTTTCGAGTATAAGTTTCCTAGGATTCTTAATTGGTCCACCACTAATTGGCTTTATTGCCGAAATCACGAGTTTAAAATACTCCTTTGCTATTATTGGCGTTTTTGGAGTTTTTATTTCGGTGTTGGTTAGTCGGTTGAAGATTTTTAAGTGATTAAATACTCAATCGAAATTCCTCAATTACAGGGCTAGCCTTACCAAAATCAACTTCCTGAATGAATAATTCCACCGCTTTATCCGTTTGAATACTCGGCAATACATTGGCTTGGTTGTTATTTCGGATTACCGTATTGATGCCAATGGCTTCAATTTTATTTTGAAGTGCTACCGCCAACATTTCACTTCCCGAAAATATTTTCATTAATCCCATTTTGCTATTTTATTTAATCTGAATTTGATTACTGCGTCAGTTCGCTAAGCTCGTGTCAGATTCTGTTAATTTAATTCTCTTCGTTATCTATTTCGTCAATTTCAAAGAAAGTTGGTTCAATCATGATTTTATCTGCCAACGTTTCTACTCTTTCGGTTAATGTAGTGCAAAAGAAAAGGCGTTGTGTTTTTTCGATACTGTTGGACAAACGCAAAACAATAGCATCCATGCGGTTTCTGAAAAGAATATCAGCATCATCGACCACAAACATTTTTATGGTATTGATGTTAAAACCCGCCGATGAAAACATGGCGTTTATCTTATTCGGTGTACCAATAAGCACATCCAATCCCATTGAAATAATATTTTTATCGTAATCGATATCGCCTTTGTCATGTACGCCCAAAATGCTTAAATCGTGATACGTGCCATATTTCAAGAACATTTCCTCCATTTCTAAAACGTGCTCTTTATTTTCAACAAGGATTAAAACACGGGTGCTTTCTCCAATGGATTTCTCCATTCGCTGTATCACATTCAGAATTATGGTTGTCGATTTCCCAGAACCTTTCACCGACTGTATCACAGCATCCTTACCACTTTTGATGGTAGAGAATGTTTCGAGTTGCATTACATTAGCTTCGGTTAAACCGTTTTCAACTAATGCTTTTTGGAGGTCTTCGTTTATTTTTTTTAGTTTCATGTTTTTTTTGTTTCACAGAGATGCACGGAGCAAAAAATGAGATTCACAGAGTTTTTAAAAATTATTATTTACTGGCGAATAACTTTACATCACTTTCTGAAATTTCACTTCCGCCTAGAATTATCAAGCGTTCTACAACATTTCGAAGTTCGCGAATGTTTCCTGTCCAATCATATTCCTTCAACAAATTGATAGCCGCATTAGAAAATTCCTTTTGGGCATTCCCTTGCTCTTCGGCAATTTTTGTTGCAAAATGTTCTATCAATAACGGAATATCATCTCGTCTGTCATTCAGTGCTGGCACTTTGATTAAGATTACCGCCAAACGATGGTATAAATCTTCACGGAAACGTCCTTCTGCTATTTCTTTTTTCAAATCTTTATTGGTTGCCGCAACCACACGAACATTAACTTTGATATCCTTGTCAGCGCCTACTCTTTGTATCAAATTTTCTTGTAAAGCTCGCAATACTTTGGCTTGTGCAGCCAAACTCATATCACCAATTTCATCTAAGAAAATGGTTCCGCCATCGGCAGCTTCAAATTTTCCTGCTCTGTCTTTTACAGCTGACGTAAAAGCTCCTTTTACGTGACCAAACAATTCACTTTCTATCAATTCGGATGGAATGGCCGCACAGTTTACTTCAATTAAAGGGAACGAAGCACGTTCGCTTTTTTCATGTAATTGATGTGCCACGAGTTCTTTTCCAGTTCCGTTTGGACCTGTAATTAAAACTCTGGCATCCGTCTGCGCTACTTTTTCAACCATGTCTTTGATTAAAGTAAGTGCTTGTGATTCGCCAATCATTTCGTAGTTCTTGCTGACTTTTTTCTTCAGAATTTTATTCTCAACAACGAGTTGTTTTTTGTCTAAAGCATTGCGAACCGTATTTAATAACCGATTTAAATCGGGCGGTTTTGAAATATAATCAAAAGCGCCGAGACGCATGGTTTGTATGGCCGTTTCCATATCGCCATGACCAGAAATCATGACCATTGGAATCTCAGGTTTGATTTTTTTAACTTCTTCCAATACTTCCACACCGTCCATTTTTGGCATTTTGATGTCACACAAAACCAAATCGTAATCGTTATTTTTTATTTTTTCAAGCCCTTGAAGACCATCTTCGGCATCTTCAACAATATAAGAATTGCTTTCTTCGGAAAGTATTTTCGTCAATACTCTTCGGATTGAAACTTCGTCTTCTATGATTAGAATTTTACTCATTTTATTTCTTTTTTACTGCTATTCCTGAAAAGGAAACGGCTTGGTAATTTTGACTTGGGTCATTGGTAAAAACCAATCCCATTTCTCTGGTAACATAACCTTTTTTAATTCCGATTACAGCATCACAACATTTTGATTTTGCTAAATTGGTCAACGTTTTTAACTGATCCTTTTCATTACCTGTATATTCCGCTTGCACTTCAATTAAACCAATTCGTTCGTACTGAAAAGTTACTGGTTCACCGTCAAAAAGCAATTGAACTTCAGCAGGTGGTGTCACACAATCCGCCTTAAATCCTTCTTTTGTTGGAGTGAAAATTTCTTTAGAATTATATCCTAAACAAGAACTTGCAACTACAGCAAGCACAGTAAAAACTAGTATCTTCTTCATATTAATATTTTAACCATTTATACAATTCTTTCCATGTTGGTTTTTTGCCATACATTAGAATTCCAACGCGGTATATTTTTGCTGCAAACCAGACTACTCCATGGAAAGTTCCAAACAATAATGTCATGGAAATTGCGATTTGCCACCAAGGCACACCAAATGGAATTCGCATCATCATAACAATTGGCGATGTTAAGGGTATCATGGAAAATACGGTTGCGATGGTTCCATGTGGATCATTCATGACTGTGAAAAAACCAATATATACGCCTAAAATTAGAGGCATAATGATTGGCAACAGGAATTGTTGTGAATCGGTTTCGTTATCAACAGCGGCGCCAATCGAAGCATAAAATGAGCTGTATAAAAAGTAACCTCCAATGAAATAAATGATGAATGAAATTAGGATAGTTGCGATTGGCAAATTCCATAATTCTTTGATGTACAACTGAATTGTGCCTGCTGTTTCAGTTTGTGCCGCATGTACAACTTGGTCCTGAACACCCGCAGTTGCTCCCATATGCACACCAAAAATGGATGACATTACGAACATAGCCGTCATACCAAGTAGCGCCCAAATTAGGAATTGCAAAATTCCAGCTAATGAGGTGCCGATGATTTTTCCCATCATCAATTGGAACGGTTTTACCGAAGATATGATGATTTCAATGATACGGCTCGTTTTTTCTTCGATGACACTTCGCATCACCATATTACCATAAATTATAATAAACATCATAATGAGATAACCAAACATTCCTCCTATTCCAATCTTGATTTCGTTTAGACCTTTGAGTGCTTGTTCACCCGACGCTTTTTCTAAATTGATAGAAACATCGGCTTTGGCATTTTTAATGGCTAAAGTATCTAGGTTTGCTTTTTGATAATTGGCTGTGGTTAATTTTTGAGCTATAATATCTTCCAAATCTTCAATAAACATAACGCCTGGGCTATCATTGGAAATGTATTGAATATTTTTTTGCAATGCTTTATTATCTTCCGATTTTGGAATCACCAAAAGCCCTTCGTAGCTTTCGCTTATGATACTGTCTTTTAAAGTTTGCAACGGAACAGAAGTCAGATTTACATATTTGTATTCTTCATCATTTTTGAATTCATTAGCAAACATTCCTGATTCATCATGGATGGCAATGGTTTTCAAATCGGCTTTCATGGTACTTAAATACCCAACAAAAACACCAATTCCCACAAATAATAACGGACTTAAAAAAGTCATTACAATGAATGATTTGTTGCGCACTTTGGCAACAAACTCTCTTTTTATGATAAGTACTAATTTGCTCATTATTCAGTTACCGTTTTAATGAATATATCGTTTACACTTGGAATTTTTTCTACAAAATGAGTGACTTGCCCTCTTTGAATTAAGGTATTCAATAACTCATTTGGTGTGGAAGTTCCCAATTGTACTTCTAATTTTAATTCGTCATTTAGTGATTTGAAATCCGTTTGCGACAGCGTGAATTTTTGTGACAAATCATACATCAAACCTTCGATGTTGTTGGATAAAATTCCGACTTCGTAACTGTTGGTGCGAAATTGCTTTTTCACATCGTTTAATTTTCCTTCGATTAATTTATTGGATTTGTGGATTAGCGCAATATGGTCGCACATTTCTTCAACGCTTTCCATTCGGTGTGTGGAAAAGATAACCGAAGTTCCTTGTTTGTTTAATTCGATGATTTCATCTTTAATCAAATTGGCGTTTACAGGATCAAATCCGGAGAAAGGTTCGTCGAGAATAAGTAATTTAGGTTTGTGTAAAACCGTAACTACAAACTGAATCTTTTGCGCCATTCCTTTGGACAGTTCATTGATTTTTTTATTCCACCAACCTTGAATTTCCAAACGCTCGAACCAATAATCCAATTCCTTTTTAGCTTCTTGCTTTGTCAAACCTTTTAATTGGGCAAGATACAAGCATTGCTCTCCCACTTTCATGTTCTTATACAAACCACGTTCTTCGGGCATATAACCAATAGATTGGATGTGCTTTGGTTGCAGTACTTCGCCATCCAAAATAATCTCGCCGCTATCGGGCATTGTTATTTGATTGATGATTCGGATTAAAGATGTTTTTCCGGCTCCATTTGGACCTAAAAGCCCATAAATACTTCCTTTGGGAACGGTTAATGAAACGCTGTTAAGTGCTGTATAATCGCCATATTGTTTGACGACATTTTTCACTTCAAGTATATTATCCATACAGATTTATAATTTATTTCCTCAGATTTGACCTTTATGTCTTAGGTTGGTAAAGGTAGAGAATTAGTAGTATAACCGGAATTATTGTTACAAAAAAAACCCACCCTTATAATGTTAAAAAAACAAGGATGGGAAAAATTGCTATGAAAAAGAAATTACTTGTTTCCAAGTAATATTCAAATGTAATAAATTAATTTAAACTATGAAAACATATCTTTTACTTTTTCAAAAAAAGATTTATCACTTTTTTCCGGACTTGGAATAAAGTTTTCGTTATTCATTGCGTTTTCAAAGAACTGCTTCTGCTCTTTGCTTAAAGTCTTTGGCGTCCATACATTTACATGAATTAACAAGTCGCCACTTCCGTAACTATTTAAACTTGGAATCCCTTTGCCTTTTAACCGTAAAATCTTACCAGATTGGATTCCTTCTTCTAATTTAATTCTTACTTTTCCATTAACCGCTTCAATATCTTTCGAAACTCCTAAAGCAGCTTCTGGAAAACTGATGTATAAATCATAATGAAGATTTTCACCTTCACGTTTCAAAAATTCGTGTTCTTGCTCTTCAATAGCCACAATCAAATCTCCTGGCACACCATTTCCAGGGGCGTCATTCCCTTTGTTTGAAACCTTTAATTGCATTCCGTCAACAACTCCAGCCGGAATTTTTATAGAAACCGTTTCGTCTTCCATAATCATTCCTTGAGAATCTGCATTGCTTGGTTTGCTCTCAATTAATTGTCCCGAACCGCCACATGATGGACAAGTGGAAGCGGATTGCATTCTGCCTAAAATAGTATTGGTAACTCTCAATACTTGCCCTTGCCCATTACAGGTAGAACACGTTTTATATTTTACGCCGGGCGCTTGTATTTTTCGTTTTACTTTAACTTTCTTTTCAACACCATTGGCAATTTCTTCCAAAGTCAATTTCACTTTGATACGAAGATTACTTCCTTTCGTTCTACGTGGACCGCCGCTGTTACCACCGAAACCGCCTCCGCCAAAAGCACTTCCGAAAATATCTCCAAACTGGCTGAAGATATCATCCATATTCATTCCGCCGCCATTGAAACCGCCGCCGCCATTATCAAAAGCTTGATGACCATATTGATCGTATTTAGCTTTCTTTTGGGCGTCGCTTAAAACTTCATAGGCTTCAGCAGCCGATTTGAAATTTTCTTCAGCTTCAGCATTTCCAGGGTTTTTGTCAGGATGAAATTCGATTGCTTTTTTTCTGTAAGCCTTTTTAATTTCGGCTTCAGAGGCATTTTTAGAAACTCCTAATATATCGTAAAAATCTTTTTTGCTCATGGTATTTTAATAAAATTTAAACGCGATAAATCACGTTTCTATTCAGTTGTTATTGCAAATTAATTTCCAATAACAACCTTTGGGAAACGGATTATTTTGTCGCCCAATTTGTAACCTTTCTCAATTACATCAACAATTTTTCCTTTCAGATTTGGTGATGGTGCTGGAATTTGAGTAATTGCTTCTGCAAAATCGGCATTGAAAATATCGCCAATTTTAACTTCAACTTCTTCTAATCCTTTTGAGATTAAGGTGCTTTTTAATTTTTCTTGGATAAGTTCCACACCTTGAATTAAGATATTATCATCCGTTTTTTTGATTTCTGTCAAAGCTCTGTCAAAGTCATCCATTACTGGTAACAAGGCTTGTAAAACTTCCTGATTGGCAGTTTTAAACAACTCCATTCTTTCTTTGGCAGTACGTCTTTTATAATTTTCGAATTCGGCAAAAAGACGTAAGAATTTATCTTTTTCAACAGCTAAATCTTTCGTTAATTGTTCTTCAACAGTTAATTCTTCTACGATTAGTTGCTCTCCGTTAGCATTGTTTTCTAAAGTGGTATCGTCTAATTCTTTGTCTATTTCGGTATTCTCAGTAGTCATTTTGCTTGTATTTTTGAATATTTTTTTAAACATTTTAATTTTTTCTTGAATTGCAAAAGTATTGCCATTTGTTTAATAATGTCAAATTGTCACACTTTTTTTATTGAAATAATTAATTGCGGCGACGAAAAAAAATAAAATTTTAATATAATTTTATGACTATTACGTTTTCGTTTTGATTATGTTTGCTATTATAATTTTGAATAATTCGTTTATCAAGGTTAGCTGTCAAGCTTTAAATAATTATTAATTCACAATCTTTATAAGAAAAAAGCACTATATAAATTCATAGTGCTTTTTTTTATTGATACAAATCGTTTAACGCTTGCCGTATCTCTGGAAATTGAAATTTAAAACCTCGTTGCCGAATTTTATTGGCACTCAAATTTTTACTCGAAAAAAGTAAAACACTCATTTCACCAAGAATTATTTTCATAACAAACTCTGGAATATTGGGCAGAAAAAGTGGTTTGTGTAAAGCTTTAGAAATTGCCTTCGTTAATCCAGCGTTGCTGATTGGATGTGGAGAAACTGCATTGAAAACACCTTCGAATTGATTTTGAATTACAAAATGATATATCGCAACCAAATCCGATATATGAATCCACGATTGGATTTGCTTGCCATTTCCCATTGCAGCTCCGAAACCCATTTTTATTGGCTTTGCCATCTCAGGCAAGGCACCACCATTCTTTGCCAATACAACTCCAGTTCTGAGTTTGCACACTTTTATATCTAAAGCCTGAAATCTATCCACACTTTCCTCCCATTTCAAAACAACATTTGCTAAAAAACTATCATCCTTTTCGGTGGTGGTTTCATCATATATTTTTGAATGACTCTCAGGATAAATAGCAGTTCCCGAAGCGGAAACAATTTGTTTTACCTGATGCGGATTTTTCTTCAAAGCGTTAAACAGTAATTCCGAAGATAGTGTCCGACTTTCTATAATTTCTTGTTTATAGGCATTGGTCCAACGTTTTGCAATATTGGCTCCAGCCAAATGGACGATAACGTCAACACCTATCAAAGAGTTTTCATCGAGGATTCCTTTTTCAGAATTCCAGTAGTAACCAAAGTAATTGGGTTTATCTTGTATTTTATTTTTTGAAGTGGTTAAATAATGAATAGTATGGCCATTTTCAAGAAGTAGCTGAACCAATTCCTTTCCAATTAATCCTGTAGCGCCTGTAACTAGTATATTCATTTTAAAATTATTTAGGACAAAATTACAACCAAACAACTATAAACAATAGTTAATTGTGGCAGGTTTAACTATTGATTATCCTTTTATTCTAACACTCCATTCAAAATCCATTTCAGAAACCTGATCGTTTTTTTCATCAACACCAATAGATTTTAACCAAATGGTTTGCCCTTCTCCTGTTGCAATTGTTTTTTTGATAGCTTCTTCAATAAGATGGCCTTCATTACAGGTAAACGTTATTCTTCCTGTTGCTTTTTTTGAAAAGTTACCTTTATTATTGGCAACCAACATGGAGATATTCTTTCCGCTCTTTTTAATTTGACACATTACCAATGCCCCAGTTGTTAATTCAGCAGCCATAGCCTGAACAGCAAAATACATCGACTTGAACGGGTTTTGATTGAACCATTTATGTGTTACTGTGGCAACACATTTCTCAGGAGTTATCACTTTAACTCTTACACCACTCCAAAAAGCTGATGGTAATTTGAAAAACAAAAAAGTATTTAATTTTAAAGGAGAAAATTCCATAAGCCTTGATTTTGCTATAAAAGTACAAAAATATATAGGGTTTTATACAAAAAATTAAATGTTAAATTTATGTTAAATATTAGTACTTTGTATTGCACAATACCTTTTTTAGATTGTATCTTTGTATAAGAAATTAATAGCCTATCTAAAGTATTATTTAGAATCTTAATTTAAACATCATCAAAAAAATCAAATATTATGGAAAACTCTAACGAAAAATTGACCGCAACTTTAATCCACTTGAGTGCACTTACACAGTACTTTATTCCTTTTGGAAACTTCATTTTCCCAATCATAATTTGGAGTTCAAAAAAGAACGAATCAGAATTCATTGATTACAATGGAAAACAAACACTAAATTTTCAATTGAGTTTGTTTATTTATACTGTAGTATTATGCTTGATTGCCATACCCATTTTTATTTTCTCTATTTTAAAAAATGTTCCTTTTGAAAACTACAATCACTGCGACGATTTTTTTATGGAAAACTTTAGTATTGGTAATATAACAGGAATTGCCATTTTAGGAGTTATAGCTGTGGTGATCTTCTTCTTTTTAAAAATAATCGAATTTATTTTAGTTATACATGCCGCTGTAAAAACATCAAATGGCGAAAATTATAAATATCCATTGAGCATACCCTTTTTTAAATAATCAAAAAAAACATCATCATCAATCAATAATCATCATCAATCAATAATCATCATCAATCAAAATCATTAATCACAATCATTAATCACAATCAAATCAATCATCAGTTTCAATCATCAATCGAGGTGTTGCAACACTTCAAAAAAATCAAAAAATGAATAGTAATCAAAAAAATTAAATCGTGAATTATGAACATTGAAAACACAAAAGCACAGATGCGTAAAGGTGTTTTAGAATTTTGTATCTTGTCTGTCTTAAAAGACAAAGAAGCCTACACTTCTGAAATATTAGACACTTTAAAAAACGCTAGATTGCTTGTAGTAGAAGGAACAGTTTATCCTTTGCTGACAAGATTAAAAAATGACGGATTACTCAACTATCGTTGGGAGGAATCTACTTCAGGTCCACCAAGAAAATATTATGGATTGACCGAATTAGGAAAAACATTTTTAAACGAATTAATTGGTACCTGGACCGAATTGTCTGATGCCGTTAACATAATCACAACTAAAAAGAAATAATCATGAACAAAACAGTAAATATTAATATAGGTGGTTTAATCTTTCACATTGATGAAGATGCATACCAAAAATTAACTAGATATTTTGATGCTATAAAACGTTCACTTTCTAACTCATCTGGTAAAGATGAAATCATGAAAGACATTGAAATGCGCGTTGCCGAATTGTTGATAGAAAAACAAAAAAGCGACAAACATGTTATCAATAACAAAGATGTTGACGAAGTAATTGTTGTTATGGGACAGCCCGAAGATTACAGAATCGACGACGACAATGACGCTCCAGGTGAATCAAAAGAACCTTATTATCCATATACAAAAACTAAAAAATTGTATAGAGATAAAGACAGAGGAACTATTGCTGGTGTTTGTACAGGTTTAGGTCATTATTTTGGAATTGATGCCGTTTGGTTAAAAATTCTGTTCTTGATATTATTCTTCGGATTTGGAACAGGTTTCATTGCTTATATCGTCCTTTGGGTAGCAATGCCAAAAGCAATCACTACTGCTGAAAAATTGGAAATGACTGGAGAACCAGTAACGATTTCGAATATCGAAAAAAAAGTTAGAGAAGAGTTTGACAGTGTTTCTAATAAATTCAAAAGCGCCGATTATGACAAAATGGGAAACCAAGTAAAAAGCGGAGCTGAAAAAATAGCTGGTGGCATTGGAGATGTCTTCATGAGTATCTTCAAAGTATTCGCTAAAGTATTAGGTTCTATTATTGTAGTTTTCTCTACGGTTTCCCTAGTTGGTTTATTTATCGGAATGTTTACTTTCGGGTCTACTTCTTTTATGAATGCGCCTTGGCAAAAATATGTGGAAGCTGTTAATTATACCGACATTCCTTTATGGGTATTTGGAGTTTTAACCTTCTTTGCTGTTGGAATCCCATTGTTTTTCTTCTTTATTTTAGGATTGAAATTATTGGTTACCAATTTAAAATCAGTAGGAAGTATTGTGAAATATAGCTTGTTAGCTGTTTGGATATTTGCTGTTGGATCATTAGTGGTTATTGGAATCCAACAATCAACCGAAAGAGCTTATGACGGTAAAATTGTTCAGAAAGAAAACATCTCATTACAACCAACAGATACTTTGAAAATTAAATTTGTGTACAATGATTACTTTTCGAAAAACATCTACGATAATGATGATTTTAGATTCGAACAAGATTCTTTGAAACACGAAGTAATTTATTCAAACAATGTAACGTTTCAGTTAAAAAGTACTGATAAAGTAACACCTTACATCCAAATTGAAAAATTAGCAGAAGGAAAATCATTCACAGAAGCCAATCAAAGAGCAGAAAAAATAAAATACGGTTTCAAAATCGTTGGAAATGAGTTAATTTTAGATAACTATTTATTAACAGAAATGTCAAGTAAATATAGAAATCAAAACGTAGAAATTTACTTATATTTGCCTGAAGGAACTATGTTCAAAATGGATGATAGCGTTCAACACTACGACAGATCTGATAACGAATTCTTCAACTTGCATTTCAGCGATAAGAATTACATATACAAAGTAGAAGATGCTCAAGTAAAATGTTTGAACTGTCCAGCCGATGAAAATGAATACGACGATGTTGAAGGTGCTAATATAGAAACCAATGTTACTGGAAACGATAGCGTTACAACAACTACCGTAAAAGTGAATGGAGAAAAAGTAATTGTAAATGAAACTACAAAACCAATGCCTCCAGCACCACCAGCAGCACCAAGAAAATCAGGAAGATTAACAACTGACTCAAACGGAAAAATAATTAAAAACTAAAGCATCATGGTAAAAATTATAGTTTTTTGCACCAAAATCGTAATCGCAACAATAATGGCTTTGTTATTTGCATCCTGCCACGTCAATATAGGAGATGGCATCGATGGAAACGGAGACGTTACAACTCAAAAACGAGATGTGCATGGTGATTTTACAAAAATTGAAGCCAGTCGTGGATTGAACGTTGAAGTGCAACAATCAAATTCCTATTCCGTAGAAGTAGAAGCCGATGAAAATTTGCAAGAGCATATCACAACAACAGTAGAAAACGGAACACTTGTAATCACTTCAGACGAAAATATTGACGAGTGTGATTCGAAAACAATTCGAGTGAAAATGCCAACTATTATAAGTTTAGAAACTACAAGTGGCGCCAGCATTACAGGACAAAACACTATCCTTGGTTCTAATTTAAATGTAAAAACAAGTAGCGGAAGCGAAATTGATGTAGAAGTTGAAATTGATGCTGTAGATTGTGAATCAACAAGCGGAAGTAACATAACCATAAAAGGAAAAGCATTAACACTCACAACATCTTCATCAAGTGGAAGTGAAATTGAAGCTAAAGATTTAATGGTAAACGATGTAAATTCTGAATCAACAAGCGGCAGTTCTACCGAAGTGCATCCCATTGAAAGTTTAAAAGCAAGAGCATCCAGCGGTAGCTCCATAGACTACAATCACTCTCCAAAAACAATAACAAAAGAAGAAAGTTCTGGCGGTAGCGTTTCAAAAGAATAAGTTAATAAAACATCCCAATGAGAATTGGGATGTTTTTTTTTATATTTTTGACAAACCTATTACCAAGATGCTATGAAAAAAATAATTACTCTTACCCTGATTTTTTGCACTTTCCTCGCTTTCGCCCAAAAGAAGGAAAAAGTAAAAGGATCCAAAATTGTCAAGCTAGAACAAAAACAAGTAGAGAGTTTTCAAAACCTCGAAGTGGCCGACAATTTGGAAGTCTTTTTAGTAAAAGGAAATGAATGCGCCCTCGAAATTGAAGCCGATGATAATCTAATTGAATTCGTCGAATACAAATCGGCTGGAAACACTTTAAAAATAGGCACTTCCAGAGATATCACAAGTTTCAAGAAATTAAGCGTTCGTGTAACCTATACCGATAATTTCAAAATGGTAATTGCCAAAAACGATACCAATGTGACCACCTTATCGGATATGTCATTGGACAACATTACTTTTAAATCGTTTGATTATGCCAAATTATATTTAAACGCTAAAACAAAAAGTTTTACCTTAATGGCAAATGACAAATCAAGAACAGAGTTAAATCTGACCTCCGAAAAAACAGCCATCGATTTAAGTAAAAGCGCCCAACTAAAAGCACTAATTTCATCCACATCCATGAAGTTTGACCAATATCAAAAATCATCTGCAACAGTAGAAGGAGATATAACCGAATTGGATTTAAGATTAGATAACAATGCAACTTTTAGTGGTGAAAAACTAACCGCCAAAAATGCTGAAATTAAAGCAGAAGGCTATTCAAACGTAACTGTAATGGTCGCAGCAAAAGTCATTATCGACGAATCAGGCAAATCGGAAATCGAGTTGTATGGCGAACCAAAAATCGAATTGAAAAAATTTACAGAAAGTGCGGTTTTAAGAAAGAAACCAACCAAATAAAAATAAAAAATCCCGTCTATTAGAACGGGATTTTTTTATTACTATAATTTTATATTTACTCCAAAGAAGCCAAATATCTTTCAGCATCTAAAGCAGCCATACAACCAGTTCCAGCAGCAGTAATAGCTTGTCTGTACACATGATCCGCAGCATCACCACCCACAAAAACACCAGCCACATTGGTTTTTGATGTTCCTGGAATATTGACAATATAACCCGTTTCATCAAGTGTTAAATAGTCTGCAAAAATATCAGTATTTGGTTTGTGACCAATCGCTACAAAAAATCCAGTAGTAGGAATTTCCAAAATATCCCCAGTAGTTTTATTTTTTGCCGTTACCGAAGTCACTACTTGACCATCGCCAAGCACTTCAACCGTATCATGATTCATAAGAATCGTAATATTCTCCGTTTTTCTAACACGTTCTTCCATGATTTTGGAAGCTCTGAATTTTTCACTGCGGACAAGCATCGTAACCTTTTTACAAAGTTTTGACAAATAATGTGCTTCCTCACAAGCCGAATCACCAGCACCAACAATCACCACTTCCTGATTTCTATAGAAAAATCCATCACAAACAGCACAAGCAGAAACGCCACCACCCGTTTGTAAATAATGTTGCTCCGAAGGAATTCCCAAATATTTAGCCGATGCTCCCGTAGAAATAATCACCGTTTCGGCATGAATTTCTTTGGCATCATTAATCCAAACTTTGTGCACAGAACCCGAAAAATCAACTCTAGTTGCCCAACCATCACGAACATCCGTTCCAAATCGTTGTGCTTGCGCTTGCAATTGCACCATCATTTCAGGACCCGTTACACCATCCACATAACCAGGGAAATTCTCCACTTCGTTAGTAGTTGTTAACTGGCCACCAGGTTGCGTCCCTTGATATAAAACAGGATTCATATTGGCTCTTGCCGCATAAATCGCAGCCGTATATCCCGCAGGACCAGAACCTATAATTAGGCATTTTATTTTTTCAATTGTATCCGACATATATTCTAAAATAAGATTATTTTTAATTTGTGCCAAAGGTAAACTTTTAAGTCAAAAATAAATTCGGAAACCAATTGCTAAATGCAATTTGTGAATAAGATTCGATTATTGTTGAAAAACATTTTGAGAACTGATATTTAGTATTATATTTGCACTCGCATTCGGGGTGTAGCGTAGCTCGGTTATCGCGCCTGCTTTGGGAGCAGGAGGCCGCAGGTTCGAATCCTGCCACCCCGACTGAGTAAATCCTTTCTGTGAAAACAGAGAGGATTTTTTTATTGAAAATACTCCAACATCTTTTTTCTTTCTTCTTGTTTCTTTCTTCTTGTTTCTTTTCTCTAAAACTTCCGATATAATTTCTATTTTTGTTCCAAACAAACATAACACAACTATATATGCTTATTATTGGAATTGCTGGCGGAACTGGTAGCGGAAAAACAACCGTTGTTCATCAAATTATGAATGAATTACCACAAAGCGAAGTAGGTATTATTTCTCAGGATTCCTACTATAAGGAAAACCACAACCTCAGTTTTGAAGAGAGAGCCTTAATCAATTTTGATCATCCTCGCGCAATTGATTTTGAACTTTTAGTACAACATTTAAAAGATTTAAAAGACGGCAAAACGGTAGAGCAACCCGTTTATTCCTTCGTAATTCACAACAGAACTGAAGATACTATCAAAACCTATCCAAGAAAAGTAATGATTGTGGAAGGCATCTTAATTTTAGCAAATCCTGAATTACGTGATTTGTTTGATGTAAAAGTATTTGTACACGCCGACTCTGATGAAAGACTTATCCGAAGACTAAAAAGAGATATTGCAGAACGGGGTCGCGATATGGAAGAAGTACTTAACAGATACCAAACCACTTTAAAACCAATGCACCAGCAATTCATCGAACCTACAAAAGCATTCGCCGATATTATCATTCCAAACGATAAATACAATACGGTTGCCATTGATGTAGTTCGTGCTGTAATAAACCAAAGAATTACTTAATTTTACAACACAAAATCATCCATGAGTAATTTTAAAGAACTATCCGAAAGCTATCCTATTCTGAAAATCTTGGGAAACAGATACGTAATCGTGTTGGTTTTTTTCAGTGTTTGGATGCTCTTCCTTGACAATTATTCTTATTTGGAACATCGGATTTTGAACAAACAATTGGATGAATTGGAGGACAATAAAAAATACTATCAAGACGAAATTAAAAAGGACCAAGAGAATATCAAAAATCTCAAAAATCCGGATCAAATAGAGAAATACGCCCGTGAAAAATATTTCATGAAAAAAGATAGCGAAGATATTTATATCATCGAATTTGAAGGCGACACCATTTCTGATGGTAAATCAGAAGACAAATCAAAATCATTATAAAATCAATCCAAAATGGCGAAGTCTTTATTCAACGAGTTCGAACCTGTGTCTTCCAAACAATGGAAGCAACAAATTCAATACGAACTAAAAGGCGCCGATTATAATGACACTTTAGTCTGGGAAAGCCCAGAAGGAATCAAAGTAAAACCCTTTTATCATCAAGATGAAGCAAGTGCTAATCTAAATATAGCAACGCCAAAACAGCCCTTTTCCATTTTACAAAACATCTTCGTTCACGATGTAAAAAAATCAAACGAACGCGCTTTAGACACATTAAACCGAGGAGCTGAAAGTATCCGTTTCACTATTGAAAATGAAACCATTTCGATAGAAGAATTAATGCATAATCTTCCTTTAGAAGCTGTCCATTACTATTTCTATTTATCATTTCTTTCTGTTGATTTTGCCCAAAAATTGAATGACTTTGCGCAAAAAAACAAAGCTTCTTTTAGCATCCAAAACGACCCTATTGGTCAATTGGTAAAAAACGGAAATTGGTTTGAGAATTTGGACAAAGATTTTGATAAATTAAATACTATCTCTTCAAAACCAACGATTCCTTTTTTAAATATAAGCACAGGAATATACCAAAATTCGGGTGCCAATATGGTACAGCAACTTGCCTATTGTTTGGCTCATGTTAACGAATATTTCAACCGAATTCCAAATATAAACCAACCCATAACCATTGAAGTTTCGGTTGGTACGAATTACTTTTTTGAGATTGCTAAATTGCGTGCTTTACGTATATTATTTTCCACTTTAGCCAAAGAATACAACCACAATTTGGATTGCAATATCATCGTTACGCCAACAAAACGCAACAAAACCTTGTACGATTACAATGTGAATATGCTACGCACCACAACCGAATGTATGAGTGCCATTTTGGGTGGCGCCAATGCGATATCCAATTTGGCTTATGACAATTTGTACCACAAAGACAATGAATTTGGAGATAGAATTGCCAGAAATCAATTGTTGATTTTAAAAAAAGAAAGTTACTTCGATGCCGTAAATAATCCTGCGGATGGCACGTATTATATTGAAAGTCTCACCGAACAACTAGCCGAAAAAGCTTTGTTATTATTTAAAGACATCGAAGAAAAAGGCGGATTTATTACGCAGCTTATTGAAGGAAACATCCAAAAGAAAATCAGCGAAAGCGCTCAAAAAGAACAGGAATTATTCGATAGCGGAAAAGAAATTTTGTTAGGAACCAACAAGTATCCCAACAAAAATGACCGCATGAAACACGATTTGGAATTGTATCCTTTTGTAAAACAAAATCCCCGCAAAACATTAATTGTCCCGATTATTGAAAAGCGTTTAGCCGAAAAATTAGAACAAGAACGTCTAGCAACCGAATAAAAACTTTGCAACTTTGCAACTTTGTTACTCTGCAACTTTGCAACTTTTAAAAAAAATGAGAAAAAACATCCAACATATAAAACTAGAGCCATCAGCCATTAGCCATCAGCCATCATCTGACAGTTTCTTGACGGCTGAAGGCATCGAGCTAAAACCGATTTATTCTAAAACCGATATTGAAGGTTTAGAGCACATCAATTTTGGAGCGGGTTTCTCACCAAACCTACGCGGGCCGTATGCTACGATGTATGTGCGTCGACCATGGACAATTCGCCAATACGCTGGTTTTTCTACCGCCGAAGAAAGCAATGCGTTTTATAGACGCAACTTGGCGGCTGGACAAAAAGGGCTTTCCGTTGCTTTTGATTTAGCCACGCACCGCGGTTATGATTCCGATCATGAGCGTGTTTTTGGAGATGTTGGAAAAGCAGGCGTTGCCATTGATTCGGTGGAAGATATGAAAATACTTTTCGACCAAATTCCATTGGATGAAATGTCGGTTTCGATGACTATGAATGGTGCTGTTTTACCCATTTTGGCATTTTATATTGTCGCAGCCGAAGAACAAGGTGTGGCTGCCGAATTACTTTCGGGAACCATACAAAACGATATTTTGAAAGAGTTCATGGTGCGAAATACCTATATCTATCCGCCAACTCCTTCGATGAAAATTATTGCTGATATTTTTGAATATACAAGTAAAAAAATGCCCAAATTCAACTCGATTTCTATTTCGGGTTATCACATGCAGGAAGCGGGAGCCACTGCAGATATTGAATTGGCATACACTTTAGCGGACGGTTTAGAATACATCCGCACCGGATTAGCAACAGGAATGAAAATCGACGAGTTCGCTCCTCGCCTTTCGTTTTTCTGGGCAATTGGTATGAACCATTTTATGGAAATTGCCAAGATGCGTGCGGCTCGAATGTTATGGGCAAAACTGCTCAAACAATTCAACCCCAAAGACGAAAAATCATTAGCATTACGAACACACTGTCAAACATCGGGTTGGAGTTTAACCGAACAAGATCCTTTTAATAATGTAGCTCGTACCGCAATCGAAGCAGCGGCAGCGGCTTTTGGTGGAACGCAATCTTTACACACCAATGCCTTGGACGAAGCCATCGCTTTACCCACCGATTTCTCAGCACGAATTGCTAGAAACACCCAAATCTTTTTACAAGAGGAAACCAAAATTTGCAAAACCGTTGACCCTTGGGCTGGCAGTTATTATGTAGAAAAACTCACAGCAGAAATCACGGAAAAAGCGTGGGCTTTAATTGAAGAAGTGGAAGAACTCGGCGGCATGACCAAAGCCATCGAAGCAGGAATTCCGAAATTACGCATTGAAGAAGCGGCAGCCAGAAAACAAGCGCGAATTGACAGCAGCCAAGATATTATTGTAGGCGTGAACAAATACCGTTTGGAAAAGGAAGATCCGTTGCAGATTTTGGATGTCGATAACGATATGGTGCGCAAGCAGCAAATTGAACGTCTGAACCAAATAAAAGCGTCGCGGGATAACGATAAAGTGAAAGCCAGTTTGGCAAAATTGACCGATGCGGCTAAAGCATCTATGAATAATTCAACAGTTCCTGATAGTCATCAGGATAAAAATTTACTATCTTTAGCCATAGAAGCTGCCCGAAACCGAGCCACATTAGGAGAAATTAGTGATGCGCTCGAAGCAGTTTTTGGCAGATACAAAGCACAAATTAGATCCTTCAGCGGCGTGTATAGTAAAGAAATTAAGAACGACGAAAGCTTTGAAAAAGCAAAACAATTGGCAGATGCCTTCGCAAAAAAAGAAGGGCGTCGTCCCCGAATTATGATTGCCAAAATGGGACAAGACGGTCACGATCGTGGTGCCAAAGTGGTGGCAACAGGTTATGCCGACGTTGGTTTTGATGTGGATATTGGACCTCTTTTTCAAACACCACAAGAAGCCGCCAAACAAGCCGTTGAAAACGACGTGCACATTCTTGGCGTTTCTTCTTTAGCAGCCGGACACAAAACACTCGTACCACAAGTTATAGACGAACTCAAAAAGTACGGCCGACAAGATATTATGGTCATTGTGGGTGGTGTAATTCCTGCGCAAGACTACCAATTCCTTTTTGATGCTGGTGCCGTTGCTGTTTTTGGTCCTGGCACCAAAATTAGTGAGGCAGCAATTAGTATTTTGGAGGTTTTGTTGGAAGACTAACCGTCACTTCGAGTGATTTTGTGAAACAAAATTGTATCGAGAAGCTTGTCTTTCCCACGAAGGTGGGAATCCATAACAACTATTATAAAAAACACTGACTGAGAAGTTGGTGTTTTTTTATGCTCAAAATTTGTTAACAACTAGGTCAAGACCACTTACAATTGTAGGCGGGTGAAATAAAATTAAATCTATAGTTTTGGATATGATGAAAGAAATTTATCTAATTACAGAACAACCAACCGTCTGTCCAAAGTGTGGAAATAAAACAGAAATACTTTTAGATTTTTATTTTAATTTATTTAAAACACAACATCATAAATGCCTTTCATTTTTTTGTAGATTTGAATTCATTGTAGAAGATGACGATTAATTTAATTATTTAATGAAATGGCAGAAAAAAAGCTTTGGACAAAAGAAGAACTGATACTTGCTTTTAATTTATATTTAAAATTACCTTTTGGAAAAATGCATAAACATACTCCTGAGATAATTGAATTAGGAAATCTTTTAGGAAGAACGCCAAGTTCGATTGGAATGCGTTTAGGAAATTTCGCCAGTGTTGACCCTTATCATCAGCAAAGAGGAATCGGTGGTCTAAAAGGAGGTATGAATCAAGTAAAACCTATTTGGGATGAATTCTTTCACAATCAAGAAGAACTAGTATTTCAAAGCGAACAAATTTTAGCTGAAAAACAAAAAACAACAATTGAAATTAAGTACAAAAATATTCTATCGGACATAAAGGAAATAAAAGGAGAAACAATTATTCGTGAAGTAAAAACAAGAGTTAATCAATTTGTCTTTCGCCAAATGGTATTAGGTAATTATGAATCAAAATGTGCTATTACAGGAATTGATATTCCGCAATTACTGGTTGCAAGTCATATAGTTCCATGGTCAAAAGATGAAAATGAAAGATTAAATCCTGAAAATGGAATTTGTCTTTCAGCATTATATGATAAGGCATTTGATAAAGGATTGATTGGAATTAATACAAATTATGAAATTGTTTTATCACATGAATTGAAAAAGAAAAAAGACACTACATTTTTCGCAAATAGTTTTGCTTTAATTGAAAAACAAAAGATTAATAATCCTTTAGGATATTTTCCAAGAAAACAATTTTTAGAGTATCACCTAGATACAATTTTTGAAAAATGAGTTATACTGTCGAAATAATATTTGGAAAAGAACAAGTGATTAAATTACGGCAAGGTAATATTCTCAGTGATTATGAAAATTTAATTAATAGAAAACGATATGAGTTTGAAACTCTTTCAGAAAGAAATGCTTTCTACAAAGGTTTATCAGAAGCTGAAGGTTGGCTTGAATTTGAAGTAATTAACGAAAATCAATCCAAACAAAATAAACAAGAAGAAAATGAATCACAATTTGACTATTGGAATTTTATAGTTAAATATTATCCAAATTATGATCATTGTGATAATATATTAATGAGTGATATTTTAACAAGGAAACTACATGGTGAAGAAATCTGTGAAAGTGATGAAGAATATATAAAAGGATGGGATATTCGAAAAGAATTAATGGAACTTGACAAAGAACTTCTTGGTAAAGCTTTTGAAAATTTCTTTTACACTATCTATCCACTTTAATACATAGATACTCCATACATACTCCATAGATACTCCATACATAGTCCATACATAATGCATTGGGGATTATGTAAAATAGAATTTAATCTTCCTTTTTGTTGCTTTTTATATCTCAACAAAAAGTAAATTTTTATCTTCGTTCTGCATATAATAAAGAACCATGTCCAAATTCCCCAACATAACCACCACCATTTTCACCACCATGAGCCAAATGGCGAACCAATACAACGCCATTAACTTGGCGCAGGGGTTTCCCAATTTTCCGGTGGATGAACGATTGAAAAACAGTGTGGCAAAATGGGCAAAGGAAGAAATCCACCAATATTTACCCATGGCTGGCTTTCCACCTTTGTTGGAGAAAATTGCGGCGCATACCCAGAACTCCTATCATCGGAAAGTAAATCCCACAACGGATATTTTAATTACTGCCGGTGCCACCGAAGGTATTTTTGCTGCCATTCAGGCATTGGTCAATCCAAACGAAGAAGTGATTATCCTCGACCCAAGTTACGATTGTTATGAAACGCCCGTTGTATTGTGTAATGCAATCCCAAAACGGATTAATCTAAACGATGATTTCACGCCCAACTGGGAAGCTATCGGGAATGCCATGAATGCCAAAACCCGCATGATTATTACCAACAATCCGCACAATCCAACAGGAAAAATCTGGACCGAAAACGACTTCCTGCAACTGGAGAAATTATTGGATTTGCATCCCAATTTCATCGTGCTTTCGGATGAAGTTTACGAATACATCACCTTTGAAAACAAACATATTTCGGCACATCATCGCCCAAAACTTTGGAACAGAAGCATCACCGTTTCCTCCTTTGGAAAATCATTTCACATAACGGGTTGGAAAATTGGCTTTCTCATTGCGCCAGAACATTTGATGCAGGAAATTAAAAAAGTACATCAGTATTTGGTTTTCAGTGTGAACAGCATCGCACAGTATGCCATTAATGATTATTTGGATATGGTTCAGGTTTCGGAACTGAGTGGTTTTTACCAGCAAAAAAGAGACTTCTTCCAAACCTTACTTCAAGAATCCAAATTTGAGTTATTGCCTTGTGAAGGTTCCTATTTTCAGTTAGCGTCTTATGCTTCCATTTCCAATGAAAATGACTTGGAATTCACCAAACGATTAGTCACCGATTTTGGCGTAGCTACTATCCCACTCTCCCCTTTTTATGCGGATGCAAAACAAACCAAGTGCATTCGTTTCTGCTTTGCAAAAGACGAAACAACACTTCAAAAAGCAACGGAAAGATTATTGAAACTCTAATTTTCAATACGCCTTTTTATGAAATTCCCTTTTTCGGATTCAAAAAAAACAACAAATCTGCTTCATTATCAATAATTTATTATTAACTTTAATTTCCCAAGTCGCTAGGTCACCTTCATTATTTGTAACATCTAAACAAACATAATTATGAAAAACAAGACTATTAAGGGAATACTGTTCATTGTTTTTATCACTTTACTAGCCGCCTGTAAGCAGAAAAAAGAAGAAGCCGAAACAGCTGCTGTTGATAAGGACCAAGTCAAAAAAGAAATTCAAGCCATGGAAAATGCATTTGCAGCGGCCTATAATGATAGGAATCTCGATGCCATTGTATACTACGCCGACGATGCCATAACGTACTCTCAAAATGCACCAGCCTTGGTAAGTAAGTATGAAATTGATAATTCCATTAGAGAGGATATAAAAAACTTCCCGAAAGGTTGCAAACTCTCCAATACAACAACGGAAGTGCATGTTTCTAATGATGGAAATCAAGTCGTAGAAATTGGTTTGTACAAAGTAACCGACTCCACAAATACCATAAAATCGAGTGGGAATTATATCAGCCTTTTTGAAAAAAGAGATGGCAAATACATTTGCGTAAGAGACATGGCAGCATCAAACAGACCAAAAACAGAAACAAAATAAATTAAATATAAAATTTCAGAACAAAGCACTTCAATTTGAGGTGCTTTTTTTATGAAATATATATCTTTACTAAAAAATAAAGAAATATGAATTTTTCAGCAAAAATGCTCCGCGACAACGCGCTCGAAGATAAAGTAATTGTAATAACGGGTGGCGGAAGTGGCTTGGGAAAAGCCATGACTAAATATTTTATGGAATTGGGAGCCAAAGTTGCCATCACTTCCCGCGATTTAGAAAAACTAAAAACTACAGCAGCCGAATTAGAAGCAGAAACAGGTGGAAAATGTCTTCCTGTGCAATGCGATGTCCGTCATTATGATCAAGTGGAAGCCATGCTTGCCGAAGTTTTGAAAACCTATGGAAAAGTAAATGTTTTACTTAATAATGCCGCTGGAAATTTCATTTCTCCAACCGAAAGATTATCAGCAAATGCCTTTGATACCGTAATTGATATTGTTTTGAAAGGCTCCAAAAACTGTACGCTTGCCTTCGGAAAACATTGGATTGATACCAAACAGGAAACCTCCACAATTTTAAATATTGTCACTACGTATGCCTTCACAGGTTCTGCTTATGTAGTTCCAAGTGCTACCGCAAAAGCCGGAGTTTTGGCTATGACTAGAAGTTTGGCTGTAGAATGGGCAAAATACGGAATTCGTTCCAATGCCATTGCTCCTGGACCTTTTCCAACCAAAGGTGCGTGGGATAGATTATTGCCTGGCGACTTAGCCGAAAAATTTGATATGTCCAAAAAAGTACCGCTAAAAAGAGTTGGCGACCATCAAGAGTTGGCCAATTTAGCTGCCTATTTAGTTTCCGATTTCTCAGCCTACATAAACGGTGAAGTAGTTGTAATTGACGGTGGCGAATGGCTTCAAGGCGCAGGACAATTCAACATACTAGAAAAAATTCCGCAGGAGATGTGGGATATGCTCGAGATGATGATAAAGAATAAAGGAAGTAAATAAGTGATCAGTTGGCAGATTTCAGTGTTCAGTAAACAGTGCTCAAAATAGCTTTTATCTAGGTCGATAAAAAACCATAGAACTCTTTTAATCAGACAACTGAACACTAATGACTGAACACTGAACACTACACTCAAAACTTTACAAGATTGTTAACAAAATACAGTTGGCAAAGCCATAAAAAATTGTATTTTTACCGTTCAAAATTTGTAAAAAATAAATGGGTAAAATCATTGCAATTGCCAATCAAAAAGGCGGTGTTGGTAAGACTACAACTTCGGTTAATCTTGCGGCATCACTTGGAGTTTTAGAAAAAAAAGTATTATTGATTGACGCCGACCCACAAGCTAATGCAAGTTCGGGTTTGGGCATTGATGTAGAAAGTGTTGAAATTGGTTCTTATCAGGTTTTGGAACACAGCAACACGCCTGAAGAAGCTACCGTAACTTGTTCTGCTCCCAATGTTTGGGTAATTCCATCCCATATTGATTTAGTGGCCATCGAAATAGAATTGGTGGACAAGGAAAATAGAGAGTACATGCTTAAACAAGCATTGGAAAGCATCAAAGAGCAATACGATTATATCATTATAGATTGCGCACCATCATTGGGCTTACTGACTTTAAATGCATTAACCGCTGCCGATAGTGTCATCATTCCAATTCAATGTGAATATTTTGCTTTGGAAGGATTAGGAAAATTATTAAACACTATCAAAAGCGTTCAAAAAATACACAATCCAGACCTAGATATCGAAGGGCTTTTATTAACCATGTTTGACTCAAGACTTCGTTTGTCCAATCAGGTGGTAGAAGAAGTGCAAAAACATTTCAACGATATGGTTTTCAAAACCATTATCCAACGTAATGTAAAATTGAGCGAAGCACCAAGTTTTGGAGAAAGCATTATTAATTTTGATGCAACAAGCAAAGGAGCCACGAATTATTTGAGTTTGGCACAAGAAATTATCAAGAAAAATAGCAATTAATTATGGCCAAAGCTGTAAAAAAACAAGCATTAGGAAGAGGATTATCAGCTTTATTGAAAGATCCTGAAAACGATATTAAAGCCATTGGCGATAAAAATGCCGACAAGGTTGTTGGTAATATTATTGAATTGGATATTGATGCTATCGAAATCAATCCGTTTCAACCGAGAACCAATTTTAATGAAGATTCATTACAAGAATTGGCTTCTTCTATCAAGCAATTAGGACTTATTCAACCTATCACAGTTCGTAAATTGGGTTTCAATACGTACCAATTAATTTCGGGAGAGCGAAGATTACGCGCTTCAAAATTAGTAGGATTAACAACTGTTCCTGCTTACATCCGAATTGCAAATGACAATGAATCTTTGATAATGGCATTGGTGGAAAACATCCAACGTCACGATTTAGATCCAATTGAAATTGCACTTTCCTACCAACGTTTAATTCATGAAATCCAACTAACGCAGGAACAAATGAGTGAACGCGTTGGAAAAAAACGCTCGACAATTGCTAACTACCTACGTCTTTTGAAATTAGACCCGATAATCCAAACAGGAATTCGTGATGGGTTTATCAGTATGGGACATGGTAGAGCGATTATCAACATTGAAGACCAAGATGTTCAAACGGATATTTATCAAAAAATAGTAAGTCAAAATCTTTCTGTTAGAGAAACGGAAGCCTTGGTGAAAAATCATCAAGATGGTTTAAAACCAGCTCACGTCAAAACAAAAAAAGCAACTTCATTTACCGTTGCTGACGAACAAAAGAAATCGTTTACTGCCTTTTTTGGTGCCAAAGTAGAGGTGAAAGTAGCTGGAAATGGCAAAGGAAAAATTACCATTCCTTTCCATTCGGAAGAAGACTTTGAAAGAATTATTAAACTAATAAAAGGATAATGTCGAAACTTTTTTATTTGGTTTCATTTGTTTTTATTTTAGGAAACACTACTTGTTTTTCTCAAAAGATAGACAATGCTCTTATAGCAAAAGATACCATTAAAAAGGACGAAATCAATCCTTTGACTCCGGCCAAAGCCGCTTTTTATTCGGCTATACTTCCAGGTTTGGGTCAAGCTTACAACAAGAAATACTGGAAAATCCCATTGGTTTATGGTGCGATTGGTACCAGTTTGTATTTCTATATTGACAACAATAAAAAATACCACAGTTATCGCGATGCTTACAAACGAAGATTGGCTGGATATAACGATGATCAATACAATTATCTTGACAATTCAAGGTTAATTGCCGCACAACGATTTTATCAAAGAAACAGGGATTTATCGCTGCTGGTTTCCGTAGCTTTTTATGTTTTAAATATTGTGGATGCCAATGTGGATGCGCATTTAATTCAGTTTAATGTGAGTGACAAACTTTCATTAAGACCTGATTTATATCCCGATGACTTAACGGCAAAACCAAATCTTGGACTATGTCTTAATTATAAATTCTAGATGAAAATAGCTTTACTCGGATATGGCAAAATGGGAAAAGTAATTGAAAGAATTGCTTTGGAAAGAGGTCATGAAATTGTTTTGAAAAAAGACGAATTCAACACTTTTGAGGGTTTGTCCAATGCCGATGTAGCTATTGATTTTAGCGCACCAAATGTCGCCGTAAACAATATTTCAACTGCTATCAATGCAGGGATTCCTGTGGTTTCAGGAACAACGGGTTGGTTGGAAGATTACCATAAAATAGAGCAACTCTGCAATGAAAAAAACGCAGCCTTTCTCTATGGTTCTAACTTTAGCTTGGGTGTCAATTTATTCTTTGAACTGAATGATTATTTGGCAAGAATGATGTCGAAATTCAAGGAATACAAAGTCTCCATGGAGGAAATTCATCACACGCATAAACTAGACAAACCTAGCGGAACAGCAATTTCATTGGCAAATGCTGTCATCAATCACACCGATAAAAACAATTGGGCCATCGAAAGTCCAAAAGAAGATGACTTGTTTATTGATGTCAAACGAATAGACGAAGTGCCAGGAACACACAGTGTTTTTTATAATTCCGATGTAGATTTTATCGAAATAAAACATGTGGCGCACAATCGTGATGGCTTTGCGCTTGGTGCCGTAGTGGCTGCCGAATGGATTATTGGAAAAAAAGGCGTCTTTTCTATGAAAGATGTTTTAGATTTAAAGTAACAAATACAACAAGTTAAAGACATATTACAAATAAACGAAATACCAAATAACCAAATAAACTTTCAAAAATGACATTACTTCAATGGTTTATATTCTTCCTAGTCGTTCAAATTATTCATGGACTTGGAACTTGGAAATTATACGAAAAAGCAGGAAGAAAATCTTGGGAAGCCTTTATTCCCGTATATAATTCCATCATTTTGATGAAAATAATCAACCGCCCAACTTGGTGGACGATTTTACTTTTTATTCCCGTTATTAATCTTCTAATGTTCCCAGTGGTTTGGATTGAAACCTTAAGAAGTTTTGGGAAAAACACCACAGCCGATACTTGGTTAGGGATTTTCACTTTAGGATTTTACATTTATTATGTCAATTACACACAAGATGTAAAATACATTGCTGATAGAAGTTTGGTAGCTAAAACAAAAACTGGAGATACTGTTAGTTCCTTGATTTTTGCTATCGTTGTAGCCACTTTGGTTCATACGTATGTGATGCAACCTTTTACAATCCCAACTTCTTCCCTCGAAAAATCACTATTAATTGGTGACTTTTTGTTTGTAAGCAAGTTTCATTATGGAGCAAGAACACCAATGACACCAATCGCTGCACCAATGGTTCACGATACGTTGCCAATTCTTAAAACAAAATCTTATTTGAGTTTTCCACAATTGCCTTATTTCCGTTTTCCTGGATTTGAGAAAATTGAGAAAAATGATATTGTGGTTTTCAACTGGCCAGTGGATACCGTTTATAAATTTTTCGACACTTCGGGAAGAAGCGTTGTTAAACCAACGGATAAAGAATCCAACTATGTAAAACGTTGTCAAGGTACGCCTGGTGATAATTTGCAAATAAAAGATGGTGTCGTATTTATCAATGGAAAACAATTGGTTTTACCAGAAAGAGCAAAACCTCAATATTCATATTCCGTTTCTTTTGATATGAATACGCCTATAGATTTTGAATATATCTTAAAAGATATTGGCGCTACTGATGCTGCTGGTTTTAAAACCGAAGCAAGAGACACCTTGTTTATAAGTGCCCTAACAGAAGCCGGAGCAAACAGATTAAAAAATGTTCCAGGCATCAAATCGGTTACGAGAAATATCTCTAAAACGCCAGAAGCACAAGTTTTCCCTCAAACCAACCTTTGGAATAAAGACAATTATGGTCCAATCTACATTCCAGAAGCTGGGAAAACTGTACCGTTAACACTTGCATCTCTTCCATTATACAAAAGAATAATTTCGGTTTATGAGAAGCATGCTTTGAAAGTAGTTGGCAGTGATATTTACGTGGATGACAAAAAAGTAACTTCCTATACATTCGAACAAAACTATTATTGGATGATGGGAGATAACCGTCACAACTCGGAAGACAGTCGCTACTGGGGTTATGTTCCCGAAGATCACATCGTTGGAAAACCAACTTTCATCTGGATGAGTTGGGATACGCATGGAAAAGGGCTGAACAAAATCCGTTGGGAGCGCTTGTTTACTACCGTTGGCGGAGATGGACAACCACAATCCTATTTCAAATTTTTCCTTGGTTTATTGGCCTTGTATTTTGTGGGGGATTATTTTTGGAAAAGGAGAAAAAGTAGTTAATTTGTTGATGCGGTTATTCGGTTATTCGATTTTCAAATATCCAAACCTCTATAACAAAAAACCTGTTAAGCTATGTATGTTTACTCTTTTGAAAAATTGGAAGTTTGGATTGAAGCAAAAGACTTTTCAAAAGATATTTATGCCATAACTGCTAAATTTCCTGATACAGAAAAGTTTGGATTAATTTCTCAATTAAAAAGAGCTTCAATATCAATTGCATCAAATATAGCTGAAGGTTCTGCAAGAAGAAGTTATAAAGACAAAGCACATTTTACTACAATGGCTTTTGGTTCTGCAGTTGAAGTTCTTAACCAATTAATAATTTCATTTGAGTTAAATTTTGTTTCAGAAACTGACTATCTACAGTTAAGAGAGCAATTAGAGAGTATTACAAACAAGCTAAATGCGCTTCGGAATTATCAAATAGACAAATCTGACAAAACCAAATAACCAAATCCACAAATAACCAAATGAGTAACATCCTTATTCATCCCTCCTATTTTCCACCAATCAGCACATTTGTAGCTATTGCAAAAGCGGATTTGGTGACTTTTGAAATGGATGATAATTATCAAAAACAAACGAATCGAAACCGAATGCACATTTACAGTCCAAATGGCATTCAGCTTTTAAATATACCCATAAAACACAGTAAGGAAGCGCATCAAAAAACCAAAGATGTTAAACTAGAAACCGACTTCAATTGGCAGAAGCAGCATTTCAAATCTTTAGAAGCGGCCTATAGAAGCTCGCCTTTTTTCGAGTATTTCGAAGATAATATTCAAGCAGTCTTTCAAAAGAAATATACCTTTTTAATGGATTTGAATTTGGAAACGATGGCCATTGTTTCTAAATTTTTGCAATTGGAATTTGACTACAACGAAACTTCGGAATATCACAAAGAAATAAAAGACAAAACCGACTATCGAAACCTGATTAACGGAAAGAAAGACACCTCAGTCTTTGAAACTTATACACAGGTTTTTGATGATAAACATGGCTTTTTAAACAACCTAAGTGTTTTGGATTTGTTGTTCAACGAAGGGAGATATGCTTTGGAATATTTGAGAAAACAACAACTTTAAGCTTTCTGTATCAAAGTTTTACTTTTTTCAATTATTTCAACAATTCCTAAAAGCAGAATTGCCAGAACAAACCCCTGCAAAAATACCGCTATTAACGCATAAAATAGGTAGCTCATCCAATCCGAAGTTCCATCTTTTGGAAAATAATCTCTGTGAATAGTGGTTACGATTATTACAAAACGCTCAAAGTAAAAGCCAGATTTGATAAATATCGCTATGAATAAAACATATAAATATTTTGACGCCAGCTTTTTAATCAGCAGTGTAAAAGGCAAAACTATCGCGCATATCAGCATAAACCAGTAAGCCCACCAATAAGGTCCTGTAGCCCTGTTTAAAAACGCATATTCACCAGACAAGAAAATCATTCCGAAGATATAGTGAGTAAGGGTAATTATTGAATAGATAATGATAAACCAGCGGATAATATTCAGTGCTTTTTTGGTTTTATCTCTGTTTTTAAAAAAGAATCCAATTAGCATCAAAGTCAGAATGCATGGAAACAGACAGAAAATCACATTGATATCAACAATTTCTATAATCTGTTTGTATAATTCCATTTCAAGATTTTGATTATTATTCCCCAAAAGAAAGTCTCGCCATCACAGGGAAGTGATCCGAATTTTCAAACTTCGTATAGGTTTTAAAGCTTTTCACTTTTATTTTCTTATCAGCAAAAATATAATCTATACGCGCTGGATAATACTTAAACTTATAAGTCTGCCCAAAGCCAGTTCCAGCTTCTTCAAAACAATCGTTCAAGCTTCCTTTTATATTTCGATACACATAGGAAAACGCACTGTTATTCATATCGCCACAAATAATGACAGGATAATGACAATCCTTTTTATGCGAAACTAAAATTTCGGATTGCTTTTCTTGTTTCTTAAAGGCGTCTCTAATTCTAATGAAAACTTGCTGTGATTTCTGTTGGTTTATAGCATCTACATGTTGGGAAATATCACTGACATCGGGAGATATTTTTATAGATTGCAAGTGCATATTATAAACGCGAATCGTATCACTCCCTTTACGAATATCGGCAAACGTTACATTATTTCCACTCTGAATTAAATGCAAATTCCCTTGATTAAAAATTGGGTATTTAGAAAAAATGGCCTGCCCCGTTTTAATCTTATCGCCTTCCATAAAAACAGCCTTGTATTTATAAACGCGTAAATCAACATTGGCATTTTCTGAATATTCTTGAATGCAGAGTATATCAGGATTTTTGTCGTTAATAAAACTCAAGATTTTATCTCCAACATCATCCGAATGTATCCAATCAAAAAGATTAAACAAACGAACATTATAGCTCATCACGGTAAAATCTTTTTCTTCAACAGTTACATCATTCGTAGAAAATTTATAGAACCTGCTGATGAATGTAATTCCCAATAGCAATACGATGCCCGAAA
>Ga0208262_1000134_pt1 | contig 34797 bp, 23 predicted proteins | sample LakWasMet15_LOW5_2_FD_183863 | JGI IMG/M metagenome (GOLD analysis project Ga0208262, IMG submission 183863) | Freshwater sediment methanotrophic microbial communities from Lake Washington under simulated oxygen tension - Sediment Metagenome... | ecosystem: Environmental > Aquatic > Freshwater >... | reverse complement strand
CGACCGCAATATCATCCGCGACATGGAGGGTATTCGCTCCCGGCTTGAAGCCAAGATGAAAGATAAGCTGGCGTCCATCGGCAAGCGCAGCAAGGTCGTTACTTTCGACGAACTGGGCATTGATGCCTTGTTTGTGGATGAAATGCACGAGTTTAAAAACCTGAGTTACAACTCGGCCATGGATCGCAACCCAGGCATGGGTAATCCCAATGGCTCTGCCAAAGCCTTTGATATGTTCGTCAAAACGCGCTGGCTGTTTGATACTTTCGGTGACAAAACCCCCTTCATTACCGCCACCGGTACACCGGTCTCAAACTCCCTGGTCGAGATGTACAACATGCAGCGGTATATGCAATACCCCTTGCTGAAACAGGAAGGACTGCATGTATTTGATGCCTGGGCCAAACAGTTCGGCAGCGTAGAAAACGTTTACGAAGTTGCGCCCTCCGGTAGCGGATATCGTCAGTCCACACGGTTCGCCAAGTTCACCAACTTGCCTGCATTGATGGGCCTGTACAACTTGTTTGCCGATACGATCACCCTGGATGATTTGAAAGCGCAAGAAGAAAGTCAAGGCAAACGCTTCCCCGTGCCGAAGCTGGTGGGCGGCAAGCCTGTGTTGGTGGTGGCCAAGCGTTCGCCACAGGTATCAAGTCGGATGGGTGTGCCCACGGCGGATACCGATGCAGACGGAAACATCAAATTTCTGGCTGATCTTTCTAACGAAGTTTCAATCAGTAAAAGCGAGGAGTCTGGCAAGTTTGTCGCCAAAGTAGGCGATCACGTACTCGGGCACCTAGACACCGAGGAAGATGCCAGGCTAAAGATTGTCGAAATGGCGTTGACGCCCAGTGTTAACGTTCATCCGGAATCCATCCTTGGCCGCTTTGGCCGTCTGCGTGAATTGACCCGAGTCACCAAAGGTAAGGTTAATGCCCTGTCACTGACCGGTGAGGCCAACAAAGTCGGTTTGGATTACCGCTTGATCGAACCGGATGCGCCCGACTTTGCGGGCTCCAAGATCAACATGGCCGTGGCTAACATGATCAACGTCTATCACCAGTGGGGTACCGATAAAGGCACGCAGTTGGTGTTCTGCGATATGTCTATTCCCTTGTCTGCCCGGAACAGTTACTCATCTAAAGACCGACGTGTTTACATTCGTGACGATGCAGGCGATATCGACATGAAGCGCGGCACGCTGCATACCTTAGACGGCCATGAAGATTTACCTTACTTTATTGTGCAACGCGGCGAGAAGGACGCGAAACGCTTTGATGTCTTTGACGCTGCATCGGGCGTATTGGTGGTTAAGGATTCTCGTACCCGGCAAGATGCCAAAGAAGCCGCCAACCGCCTATTGATAGTCGATGATCTGCGTCAAGACTGGATCGACAAACGCGAAATCGCTAGAGAGATCGAGCAAGCGCACATTGACGAATACAACAACGAGCACGATGTCGAAACCGAAGGCTTTGAGTTTTATACCCGCGAAGATATTGCGGGCGTATCTGGCTCGACCAAATTCTCAGTCTATGACGACATCAAAGCCAAGCTGATGGGTAAGGGGATACCGGAGCGTGAGATTGCCTTTATTCATGACTATTCGACGCCCACCGCCAAGGACAAACTGTTTAAGGCCATCAACGCGGGAGAAGTCCGCTTCACGCTAGGCTCCACTCAAAAAATGGGGGCCGGGACTAACGTTCAAAAATTATTGGTAGGTTTGCATCACATTGATGCCCCTTGGCGTCCAAGTGATTTAGAGCAACGCGAGGGGCGGATTATTCGACGAGGCAATGAACTCTATGCCCGTGATCCAGAAAACTTTGCGGTGTTTATCGGTCGTTACGCGACCGAACAAACCTACGATACTCGCCGCTGGCAGATTCTGGAACATAAAGCCCGAGGAATAGAGCAACTACGTAAATTCGACGGCACCATCAACGAGATCGACGACATAGAGGGCGAGGCCGCTAATGCCGCCGATATGAAAGCCGCCGCCTCGGGTGATCCGTTGATATTGGAAGAAACTAAATATCGCAACAATGTCCGCCGTTTGGAACAGTTGCAAGCCGGTCATGCGGATGAAGTGTTAGCTATGACCCGCAAGGCTCGTGACGCTCAAGCCTATGCCGATGTCTACGGCCCGCGTTATCTGGCAACGATTAAAGCGCTGATTGCTACCGCTAACCTGCATCCCCTGGACAAGCGTGGCTTCTCGCCTGTCACCGTAGACGGACAACTGTTTGTCGAAAGGGATAAAGCACAGGAGGGAATAGCGGGCGCTGTGGGTCGTATGAGAGCCAATAAAGCCGAGTCAACAACACTGAACTATCGTGGTTTGGAATTCAACATTGAGCGTCACATCGGATATATCTCAGTGGAATCGCTCACCGGTGACACGACTAGCTGGAGTGATAACGAGGCATTTTCTGCCAGTGGTTTTATTCAACGCCTGGCCAACGGCATCGGTCGCCTGCCTGACATTGTTGATAACACCCAGGCCCGCATTGAGAAATCAATAAGAGATGCGGTCGCTATGCGTGAACAGGCCAAGCAATCTTTTCAGCAAGCCGATGAACTAGACGCGACCCGCGAAAAATACAAAGAAATTCAACGGGTGTTGTTGATCAAAGGCCCGACCGTACCAGAAAGCCAGAAGGCGGCAGTGGCTAAAGGGATTGCTGCACAGAGAGTGAAGTTGGCAGCGCTGGGCTTTGGCGACGCGTTGAAGGAGTTTTTCGGCGACAGCAACGGCCATCAATTAAACGAGAGTGACACGCTTAGCTCTCCTATAGCTGACAACACCCACACCGAATTCAGAGAACCCTCACAGCAGGCAAGCGTCGCTAAGTCTGGCGGCCAGGTGATTAACGTTAACTTCCAGGAGACGCGTCTGATGAACAAAAAACCATTCCATGAAACCGTTGCCGAAAAACTCATCGAGCAACTTAAAAGTGGCACTGCGCCCTGGCAAAGACCGTGGTTACCAGGGGAGGCAGGGGCCTTTGTGCCCACCAACCCAATGACCGGCAAGCGCTACCGAGGCATTAATGCTATCCATCTGATGAGTCAGGACTACATGGATCAACGCTGGCTAACCTATAAACAGGCAGTCTCCGTTGAGGCTCAGGTGAGAAAAGGGGAGAAAGGCACGTCGATTCAATACTGGAAATTCAGCGAAGAGCACATCAAGAAGGATGCGGACGGCATGCCCATTCTGGACGCCCAAGGCGAGCCGGTTAAGTTTGTCGTCAAATTGGAACGGCCCAGGGTATTTTTTGCCACGGTATTTAATGCCGAGCAGGTCGACGGCATGCCGCCGATTCAGCCGCGTAAAGCACAGGAATGGAATGCAGTGGAACGGGCCGAACACATCTTGCAGGCATCCGGTGCGGTCATCCGAAACGGCGAGCATAACAGGGCGTTCTACAGGCCATCAACAGACAGCATTCACTTGCCAGATAAGGGCCAGTTTCCAACTGCTGACAACTATTATGCGACCGCCCTGCATGAGCTGGGTCACTGGACCGGTCACGAATCGCGGTTAGCTCGCGATCTTGTGCATCCTTTCGGCAGCGAGGGTTACGCCAAGGAAGAATTGCGGGCAGAAATTGCCAGCATGATCTTGGGCGATGAGCTGGGTATCGGGCATAATCCGGAACAACACGCGGCGTATGTAGGTTCTTGGATTAACGCATTGCAGGACGATCCGCTGGAGATATTCAGAGCGGCGGCCGACGCAGAAAAAATTCAAGACTATGTCCTTAGTCTCGAACAACAACAGGTTCAGGAACTGGCTCAGACACAGGATCAGACTCAGGCTCAGCCCCAAGAACAGACGCCGACATCGCCACTTCAGGAGGCAGAGATGAACTCAGAAACGAATGAACACGACCCGATCAATACGAGCACTAAAATTTTAGCGGCTAAAAAATCCGATGAGCAGACAAGCTCGTTGGAAGATGTCCCTCAACAACAAGCGCAGCACGAGCAGCAAGAACAACAAGAGACGACAGCAACACCAAGGCCTGCAGCGCATTTTTTAACCCGTGATGAGTTCGCTAAAATCGCCACGGCTACGCCACTTGAAAACCATGGCAGGCGTTGGGAAGTATTCATTGGTGAACAGAGTTTTGGTTTCTCCGATGCGGATACTGCAATAGGAGCTGTTCATGAGGCCCACGAGCGCGAGGTGAATAATGCGCTGTACAGCCGCTCTACCGAGAACACGGGTGTTATCGACATTAAAGAACTGCCGCCCGAGCATGTGTTGAGTGAGTACCCCGACTTACAAGCAATATTTGCTGATACTGTGAATTTCAATCAGCCAGTCAGCCAAACAGATAGTCAGGCATTAACTGACGTAAACCCTGAAAAGACTTTCATCAACGTGCCGTTTAAGGAAAAGGACGAAGCCAAAGCCTTGGGTGCGCAATGGGATCGACAAGCACAATCCTGGGTGGTTCCCGCAGGTGTTGATCTCGCCCCTTTTGCCAAATGGGCGAAGGACGCAGTGATAGCGTCAGTAGACGAGCCCAAAGCCGACCAGGTGACTCCAAAACCTTCACCGGATCGTCAATATCTTGCCGTGCCTTATGGCGAGCATGTCGCCGCCAAGGCAGCCGGGGCTTTATGGGATAAAGCAGCGAAATCATGGTATATCGGTCCCAAGGCCAACATTGCAAAGCTGGAACGATGGGCGGCAGATAGAATGCTAAATCAGCAAGGGCCAGCGATGACGCCAGAAGAAGAGTTTGCCGAAGCACTGCGTTCGCTGGGCTGTGTGGTTGAGGGTAAACACCCGGTCATGGACGGTGCCAAACACCGCATCGCAGTTGAAGGTGATAAAAAAAGCGAACAAGCCGGGTTCTATGTCGGCCACTTGGATGGCCACCCGGCAGGTTACATCAAGAACAACAAAACTGGCATTGATATGAAATGGAAGTCCAAAGGCTATGCTCTTGATCCGGAGCAGAAAGCACAACTTAATGCCGAGGCAGCGGCCAAACTGCAAGCGCGTGACGCAGAGCAGGCCAGATTACACGAATACACTGCGCAACGTGTCAGTGCTCAACTGGACGACCTTGTGCCCGTCGAACAACCGACACCGTACATGCAGGCCAAAGGCATTGAACCACAAGCGGGTGTGTTCACCGATAAAGACGGCCAGAAAACTTACATTCCGGCAACGGATGTCGATGGTAAGCAATGGACGATGCAGTATATTAAAGAGGACGGCACGAAGCGGTTCGCGAAAGACAGCCGCAAAGAAGGTTGTTTTCATGTGATCGGCGGCATGGAAGCCTTGGCTAAGGCGCCTGTTCTGGTCATCAGTGAAGGCTACGCGACCGCCGCGAGCCTCTCGCAAGCACTGGGCTTTGCCACCGTCGCGGCGTTTGACTCTGGCAACTTACCGCTGGTTGCCAAAGCGTTGCATGAAAAGTATCCGGACAAACCGATTGTCATTGCCGGTGACGACGATGAGCATCTGGAAGCTACCCAGGGCGTCAACCCTGGCCGCAGCAAGGCTGAAGAAGCCGCTAAGGCAGTCGGCGGCAAGGTCTTGCTACCGATCTTCGCACCCGGTGAACAGACGGCCAATCCCAAAGGCTTCACCGATTTCAACGATCTTGCGAACAACAGCGTACTGGGCAAAGAAGGCATTGAGCGTCAGGTATGTTCTATTGTCGATTCTGTGATTGAGAAACATCAGGCACGGATCGAGCAGCAACAAGCGCATATTCAGAAGCAGGTGCTGAGGCCACGCAGGGCGGCCAAGAACGGATAATTGTTGATAGCGCATCGGGCTGATGCGTCAGACGATCTAGTATTAAGGTGATGAGTCTTTTTAGTTATCGGTAATCCGGTCATAGGTAATCAATGGGCGTCTTGAATTTTTTAAGCTAATAATCGTAAAAAGAAGCCAAGTAACAATACGGAAAATCCGCCAATTTCCGCCACAGCCAAGATGTTGAGGATAAGATAATCCTTTTTTCGGTCGGCGGAATCGCGAATGCTATTGTTGCTGTCGGTGGTCAAGCCAAGATTGATATAGTGGGCAATCGCGATGCCAAAAAAGAGCAGTGGCGGGATCACTGCGGCGGTATTCACGCCATCAGAAAATGTGCTGAGTGCGGAGAAAACAGCCAGCAATTGCGCCGCGAACGCGTACATCAACGCCGCACGGTGAGCGGTATTGACATAGTGAGGCGCTTCGGCTTTGTGGCTTTGCCTGATACAGAGGTATTTCCATACTCCGGTTAGCAAACCCGTCATAAAGAAAATCCCGGAAGCACCAAGTGCAATTCGGGAGGCAGTGTGATTGAGTAATTCTTCCATTTTGTTGTCCTGAGTATTTTAAATGTGTTGCTGAATGTGTTTTTAGTATGGCGTTTTTTGTTGCTTGTGGCTGGTATGAGGCGGAACTAAAACTTGCCTGCAACGGCTGTTTTGACGATTAAGGGAATTAAACATATGAATACGAGTGCATTATCGAAACTGCCGAATAATGCGGGCAGAGCAGGACTCAGGCTTTCAACAAACGATATTGCACCTCGGGAAAGAGCCGACTGGTTGCGCGAAGTGATATGCCGTGAGTACACCCATGTTGATATAACTTCATCTGCCCGCGGCAACCTGGCACAAGAGCTGGTTATTTACCCTGGTGAAAATCTGCAACTGTCGACCATTCAATCCAGTGCGATCTCGTTAGAGCGCTTGCCTAACGAGCCGTATTTGAGACGTCAGGATGCCTATTTTGCAGTCATGCTGCTTTCCGGCGGTTACCTGTTGGAGCAAAATGGCAGAGAAGTTTTTCTCCAGCCAGGGGATATGACGATTTATGATGCAACCCGGCCGCATCGAATCCATTGTCCTGGTGAGTTCTCCAAGCTGATTCTTTCAATCCCCCGAGCTGTCTTGAGGGACAGGGTTGCCGGGATTGACCGTTGCACTGCGCTACGCATTCCCGGCACTAAAGGCGTCGGCTTTATTACGGCAAATTTCCTGCACGCATTCGCCACTCAGTCCGACCAGTTGCAGGATGACGAATTTTCCACGATTTCCGAGCAAGCGCTGGATCTGCTGACACTGGCGGTTACCTCAGTGCGCCCGTCTGACTTTAATCTATCCAGAAGTCGTGCCGCATCGCTAAACAGTATCAAGACGTTTATTGCAAAAAATCTTCGGAATACTGAGCTCGACAGCTGCTTGATTAGCCGCCATGCTGGGTTGTCGGTGCGATATATCAACACTCTGTTTGAAGATGAGGGGACTTCATTGATGCGGTACGTCTGGAAATCACGACTGGAAAAATGCCAGAAGGAGCTACTGAATCCAAATTGTGCAGGACTTAGGATTTCCGATATTGCATTTCGTTGGGGATTTAACGATGCGGCGCATTTTAGTCGTGCCTTTAAGCAACAGTTTGGTTGTACACCGAGTGAGTTTAGACGCGCTTAAGTTCAGCTGAATTATCTAGCCTATAGATTCTGAATCGATTCCACCAGTAGCGACTGTCGGCTTGTGAGAGCGGCGATCTGGGGCTATCGACCCCAATGTGTAGATTAACATTGCAACCCTAAGCAGCCAATGACGATGAATTTGAACAGACAAGAAAAGGCAGATAAGCTGCCATTCAATTGTAGGTGCGATTAGCTTGCGTAATCGCACATTTCGAAGTCAACATTTCTCCGATTACGCTATCGCTAATCGGAGCTACGCGGGCTAATTGTATTTTGAGATATTTTTTTGTGAGTAAAAGATATGTATGGAGAATGGCTTCGCAAACCCAGCTGCTTAACAACAGTTGTGTTCGTACATGGAATTTTGTCTAGTGGAGAAAAGTGCTGGCAAAGCTCAAACGGTTGTTATTGGCCGGACTTGCTAAAACAGGATCCTGATTTAACTGAAGTAGGTATATATATCTATAGTTATCAGACCGGGTTTTCAAGTGGTTCATATAGTATTGGAAATATCGTAGACGATTTTAAGGAACATTTACTTACTTTAGACGGTGTTACTGATTGCAATAATTTAATTTTTGTTTGCCATAGCATGGGTGGTATCGTCGCTCGCAAGTTCATTGTTGAGCGTGCTCACGATTTGATAGATAAAAAATTAGCAGTTGGCTTGTTTATGGTTGCATCTCCTTCTTTGGGTTCAAGTTATGCGAATTGGTTAGAGCCAATAGCAAAATTTGCTGGAAACGAGCAAGCAAAAGCACTTAAATTTAGTCAATTAAATCAGTGGTTGAATGACTTGGATAAAATGTTTATCAATCTTAAAGAATCTAAGAGATTGTCGATATACGGTAAAGAGCTATTGGAAGATAAATTTATTACATTAAATAGGTTTTTTCGAAAACAAGTTGTCGAGCCATTTTCCGGGGCCAGATATTTTGCTGAGCCAATTAAAATCGCAAACACTGATCACTCATCCATTGCAAAACCTAATAGCGATAAAGCTATACAACATCGTTTGCTTTGTACATTCGTAAAAGACTCGCTTCAATCAAAAAATGAAACGCATTTCGATATTCAAGAAAATATAGAGGAGATTGATTTTGTGGAACGCTATATAACAAAAAGGTTTGATGACGCGCTCTCATCTTTCTCATCTCAGCCAAAAGTTTGGGTTGAACCGATTATTTCTAAATGCGCAGAAACTTCAATGGAAGTCGGAGATGTAGAAAATATCGAAATAAGTAGCCTCATATCAAATCCTAAATCAGTAATAATCAAAGCACCACCTCAATTTGGTCTAACTTGTTTATCTCATTATCTCATTTTGAAAGCTTGGGTTTCCCAGCCTGCATCGTTATGGCTATATCTTGATTCAAGTATTTTGAAGCCTCATGCAAGCATAATTGAAAAAGCTACAAATACAGAACTAAAACTTTTAGGAAAGCAACTAGAGGATGTTAAATGTGTTGTTCTCGACTCTTGGACTGGGGATGATGACGATTCTGTCAAACTCCTTGAAAAAGTCTGCAATGTATTTGCAAATCTACCAATTATAGTCATGAATACTATAAACGATCCTCAGCTAATCGGGGCCTACAACAAAGTCAAGGTTGAACGTAATTTTGATGTGCTTTACCTCTGGTCACTTTCAAGGGGAGCTGTAAGGAAAATTGTATGTGAATATAATTCCACAAAGACTATTGGAAATGATGACGTCATTATTACAAGAGTCATTTCAGACTTGGACGTTCTAAATCTTCATCGAACCCCATTAAACTGTTTAACATTACTTAAAGTATTAGAAATTGATTTTCAAGAGAGCCCTGTGAATCGGGCCGAAGTTATCCAAAGAGTACTTTTTCTTTTATTTAATGTTGATGAGATTCCATCCTACAAAGTTAGACCTGACCTAAAAGATTGCGAACATGTTTTAGGATATTTTTGTGAGGTTTTATTAAGAGAAAATAAGTATATATTCCCTAGGAATTACTTCATTAACCAGCTTGCTGACTACTGCCAAAAACGATACATTGACCTTGAGGTTGCAATAGTATTTGATGTGCTTTTTGCAAATAATATAATAATTAAATTTGGTGATGAGTTTCGTTTTAAGTTTGCATATTGGATATATTATTTTTTAGCTCAAAGAATGTCACACAATGAAGAGTTTTCTAAGTATATTCTGGAGGACATGCGTTACACCAAGTTTCCTGAGGTAATTGAGTTTTACACAGGAATTGACCGGCGACGCGAAGACGCTTTGAGAATACTTATTAGAGATATTAGAAATGCAAGTGATAAAGTTCAATCAAGATGTGGCCTCCCTGAAAAATTTAATCCATTCCGATTATGTAAATGGCAAGCATCTCCACAAATGCTTGAGCAAATGCAGGATGAAATATCTAATGGTGTGCAAGAATCCAATCTTCCTGACTCGATTAAAGATAGTTTTGCTGACCGTCAACACGATAGAACACGTCCGTACAATCAAGATATAAGGGAAATTTTAGATAAATATTCTTATTTAATTATGATGCAGGCTATGAAGGCTGGGTCTAGGGCTCTCAGAAATAGCGATTATGCCTCCCCAGAAATTAAAAAATTATTGCTACATGAAATAATGAAATGTTGGGAAGAAATTTCAAAAGTACTTGTAGTACTAACACCTTTTCTTGCTGAAGAAGGTAGAGCATCTTTCGATGGCCAAGGATTTACTCTACGTGGGAATTTTGGAGATACACTATTAAAAAGACTACAAAATATAATCTTCGCTATTCCTTTTAATATTGTGAATTTTAATCGGGATGACTTGTTTTCTCAGAAAATGGGGCCGCTGCTAATAGATCAAGTCAACGCAGAAGATGATGATTTAAAAAAACACATACTAGCATTACTTTTAATCCATCAACGACCAAGGACTTGGAAAAAAGAAATAGAGAAATATATCTCCTCTATTGAAAAAGACTCGTTCTATTTGTTTGATACATATAATCTGTTAAGGGCTCAGTATAAATATAGCTTTGCGTCGGAAAAGGATTTAGTCGAAATTGAGTATTTAATAAAACTAGCAATGGCTAAACATACTTCTGGGAGAAAATTGCCTGGAGAAAAACAATTAAAAAAAGTTCCTTTAAGTATAATTCCATCTCGTAAATAAATGTTTCTGAACAATTATTTTAGGATCATGCTAGGTAAAATTCTTTAGTTGCCTAAAGTTACTCCAATATTTACGTTAAACGGTTTTTATATAATCGGCGGCAAAATTTAGGGTCGTAGAATGTGCTGAACAGCGTGAATCGCATCGTTCGCAATTATTGGTGCGGTTTGTAAACTCACCATACCCTACGCCTGCTTTTTTGTTGGACATTTGCCATTGGCACATTTGTTTCGTCTGGCGGTTTTTGGCCGTTGGCCGCTAGTCGATGAAGTCAGTTACAGGCTCTCTTGGTAGAGTTATTTTACTGGTTGGCGTAAACATCAATGGTTGCGTTCGCTATGCTGGTAAGTCGTTTGTTAATGCCTTGTTGAGTAAGCGACGTTCCCTTGCTCGCCGCACTTCCTCTTCATAAGTGAGGGTGGAATTGGTATATCGCTGCACTTGATCCCGTTCAAATTTGCCAGGCATACCGACAACGGTAATCCATTGCTTGGTATCGTGAACTTTTTTCACTGGGTGCATACCGGTTATGCCGAACAATTTCACCCTGGTGCCAGGTACAACCTTACTGTTGAATTTTTCATTCTCAGTGACTCAAGTTGATGCTCACTTGTTAACAACCCTCAGTAAAATTGAATGAGTAGTACTATTGTCATTAATGAAATACCTCAGCACAGACCGCTAACGGTAAAAACAAAGTATCCATAGCAAGACTTAACGGCAGATCGACGAAGGGATAACGTGGAGGTTCTACTATCATTTTCTTAAGCGTCACCTCGTTGTTTGCTATTGCGGCCCAATCCAGTCGGCTGCCGCTATAGATAAACATGCGTTGAGCCAAGGGAAGGTCGGCATCCAAGGTTTTAAACGTGGCGCAGCCGGGCAGGCCGATGAGGCAAATACCCCCAACTACTATGTGCTTGAAAGTTATCACGACAGACCTCGGTTGAGTTTGCCAGGATTTAGCCGGTGATTAAGTTAGCTTTATTCTAACAGCGAAGCTTCTCCTTAGTTAAATACATCATCCTGTTAAAAAGGGTCCATTTGACAAGGTAACAGGGTCATGATTGAATTAGTGTACACTAATTCAAATTTAGATCTTGGTCATTATGTCTGATACCAAAACGAAAGCAAAAGCCGGTAGACCAGCAGGCAGAAACGCTTATGGGGAATCTACCGTACCCATGCGCATCCCCAAAAGCAAAGTCACCCAGATCAAGGACTTCTTAAGGACATATTCCACTATTGGCTTGTCTGACAACATAGATTTCAACGAGCACATGGTAGTGGCTGCGCCGGACGTCAGGGTTGAATTGCCACTGTATTCTTCAAACGTATCTGCGGGATTTCCATCGCCCTGTGACGATCACATCGCGAAACGGTTAAATATTCATGACTATTTAGTTGACCAGGAAGACGCAACGTTTCTGGTCACCATCACCGGTTTGTCGATGCGTGATGCGGGTTTACTGCCGAAAGATGTGGCGATCGTCGACCGGTCTAAAAACGCCAAGGTGGGCGATATTGTCTTGGCGGTGGTGAACGGCGAATTCACCATCAAGCAGTTAACACTCGGTAACCATGAGCAGCCGGTATTACTCCCCGCCAATCCGGATTTTACGCCCATTGAAATCAAGGATGGCATGGACTTTGAGATCTGGGGCGTGGTCACCGGATCAATCAGAAAGTATACCTGATGACCGCTATTGCCTTAATCGATTGCAATAATTTTTACGCAAGTTGTGAAACCATTTTCAACCCAAAGCTAAGAGGCAAAGCAATAGTCATCCTATCGAATAATGATGGCTGCTGTGTTAGTCGTTCGGATGCTGCGAAACGCTTAGGCATCAAAATGGGTGCCCCCTGGTTTCAAGTTAAAGAGCAGTTCAAACCAGGTGACGTCATTGCTTTGTCGAGTAACTACGCGCTGTATGCGGATGTGAGTAATCGGGTGATGAATATCCTGCGTCAGTTCAGCCCGGACCAAGAAATCTACTCGGTAGATGAATCATTTCTTTCATTGGCCGGTTTTGGAAATAAGGATTTAAGCCGTTACGGTCAAGATATTAAAGCAACCATTTTGCAATGGACAGGCATGCCGGTGTGTGTCGGTATCGGTGCGACCAAAACCCTGGCCAAGCTGGCAAATCATTGTGCCAAGAAAAGACCGGACTTTGCGGGGGTATGTAACTTGACGACCATGTCCAAGACTATGACCGATTCACTATTTGCCTCTCTACCCGTGGGGGAAGTCTGGGGTATTGGCTCAAAACTCTCGGCAAAACTGCAACAAGTAGGTATTGTTACTGTCCTGGATTTAAAACAAGCCCACTCACGCACCTTGCGTGACCAGTTCAGTGTGGTCATGGCGAAAACCATTGCCGAGCTCAATGGTCTCGCTTGTATTGATCTGGAACAGGTGGCTCCGCCTAAACAAAATATAGCCAGCACCCGCAGCTTTGGCAGCCCGGTGACTTCAATTGACAGCCTGATTGAATCAGTAACGCTGTATACCTCACGTGCAGCAGAAAAAGCACGGGCGCAGCACTCTTATGCCAACAGTATCAGCGTCTTCATTCAAACCAGCCCGTTTGCCGATCGACCTTATTATGGCAACAGTCAAACTGTTGCTCTGCCGTCACCCACTAACGATAGCCGCGTCCTGGTCAGAACAGCGATCTGGATAGTTAAGCGCCTGTATCGACCCGGTCACCTATACCAAAAGGCCGGTGTGCTATTAAACGACCTGGTACCGGAAGAGGCTAAACAACGGGATTTATTTTTTGAAGCGTCGGACTCAAGCCATGCCCAGAACGCCAAGGTCATGGAGGTCCTGGATGCCATCAATCAGCGCTACGGCAGACAAACGTTAAAGCTGGGCAGTGAAGGTTTTAAGGCACCATGGAAGATGCAACAGAACTTTAAATCACCTAGCTATACCACTAACTGGGATGAGTTGATTCAAGCGTCATAGGGTACGATTATCTATTCTATTGACGCTAACAATCATTTATATTGCCGAGCCTCGGGAGCAGTAAATTTAGCTCTTTAGTGAGCTGAGCGATGCGTTGCTTGAGATTTTCGAATTGAACGTTATGGTCCAGGAGGCTGGCAATGTGTGGTCGCTTTAATCTCACAGCAACGCCGGAAGAAATAGCAGAACATTTTCAACTGCAGCGACCGCCACGCTTTCAACCCAGCTACAACATCACCCCGGCGCAAAAAATCTTAAGCATTGTCGAGCTGGAAGATAAATCGCTAAAAGCGGTGAATCTCTTCTGGGGCCTGGTGCCATCCTGGGCGAAAGACACTAAAACCAGTCATCATCTGATCAATGCTCGTGCCGAAACCGTGAGGGAAAAGCCATCATTTCGTGCGGCGTTCAAGCATCGCCGCACATTAATAATATCAACCGGCTTTTATGAGTGGCAGAAACTTGAAGACCACAAACAAGCGTTCCATATCCACCACCAAGATAACCAGCTATTTGCTTTTGCCGGTCTTTGGGAGCATTGGCAACAGGAACAGACAACGCTTTATTCCTGCGCCATTATCACGACCAGTGCCACTGACTTTATGCAGCCCATTCACGAGCGCAAGCCGGTAATCATAACGCCCGAAAATTATTCACTCTGGTTAGATAAATCGGTTGATGAAGATGAGGCATTTGCATTGCTCGACAACCAAGCCTATGCAGAAATGACGGCAACACCTGTCAGCGATTGGGTGAATAATCCACGGCATGATGATGAGCGGTGTTTACGCTAGCGCTGAGCCTGCCTACGCCTAGATGTAACGGTTTGCGTAAAAAGGTTGGCTAATATTTGATCAAACTGACTTAACGCCAGTAGGGAAGGTGGGTTGAAAGGAAATGTGACGAATTGAAGACCGGGTTATCCACAGAATTTTGTGGATAACCCGTTTCTAAAAAGAAAAATTATCGTCCAAGCAGACGATCGAAAACAACATTAATAACGACTTGCATTTAAGACTCACTCATAAGCAATTCCTGTTTTGTTTCCACGCTTTCAGTGTAGCCGAAGTTTTAACTGATGCTTTTGAATGTTGAAAAATTTTAGATGTCAGTTGCACTTTTTTGTACGCAAATGACCGGTTTCGTACATCCCACCAAAATAGTGTACAAAAGTAGGCTAACAGCATTTCGGACACATGCTATAATTCGTACATACCTTTCGGACGGAATCAGATCATGTCACGCGTTTTTGCTTACTGTCGAGTTTCAACGGCAGATCAAACTACCCTGAATCAAAGTATGGAAATCAAGGCGGCAGGATTTGCTATCGAATCGCAGCGACTGATTGAAGAAAGTATCAGCGGGTCAGTGGCGGCAAAAGAGCGGCCAGGTTTTACTAAATTAATCGACCGGATGGAATCCGGCGATATTCTGGTCGTGACAAAACTTGACCGGCTTGGGCGTAATGCCATGGATGTACGGGCAACCGTCGAGCATCTTTCTAGTGTAGGTGTGCGGGTCCATTGTTTAGCACTGGGGGGCGTCGATCTGACCAGCTCAGCGGGGAAGATGACCATGCAAGTGATCGCAGCGGTAGCCGAGTTCGAACGTGACCTGTTAGTGGAACGAACACAGTCAGGGATTAATCGAGCTAAGGCTGCCGGCAAACAATTCGGCAGGCCACCCGCACTGAACAAGACCGAACGCGCAGCTGTCATAGAAAAACTGGCTGCTGGTAGTAATGTGACTGAGTTAGCTCGTGAATATAAGACGACTCGACAAACAATTATGCGAATAAGGGAAGCGGCTTTGGTGTCGCAACAAAGCAGATAGTTGAGGCGAGCTATGAATCATATTTATTTAGTACGGCACGATGACGAGAAAAATATGCATCGGTTTTATCAGATGTTTGTTGTTCCTGGTCTACTTGATGATTGGTCTCTAGTTCGCGAATGGGGCAGGGCGGGTTCGCCCGGCACTGTTCGGAAAAATTGGTTTGATAGCGAGGAAGAGGCAATAAGCGCTAGTTTAAAATTGAGTATTAACAAAGAAAGAAAGGGGTATAGTTCAATACTTACTATGTAATGGCTCGCGTTTGAAATCAGTCATACCTGTCTATCAAACTTTTCGTAAGCTGACTATCAGAGGCGGATAAACAGACTTTCATTATCGATAAGTAATTCGAATAATCTTTATTTCAATCTGAGTGACCGTAAGGATTGCTTCATAAATGATTTGAAACTATTTTTCCTAAATCGAATCACACTTTGAAGTAGTTGGCTCCACAGTACCCGCAAGTATAATGCTTGCATCGCTCTTTTTAACCTGCCACCTATGTAAGCCTTGATATCAATTTTAAAATAATGTATTGATTATTAATAGCTTTAACATCATTGCAACATTCATATTTCTCAGTAAAGATTGGTAGGCTTAAATACCGACATAAATAATTTGAGCGGGAATTTCTTGAATGACTTTTTGTCATATTTGGACAAGCCTTTATCCAGGGGCTACATCTTTTATTAAATTGCTGTTCGGTATCTGATATGCTAATTTATAAAAGAATCTGACTTTCAACCTAGGGTTGCATAGTGATAACAGCGTTGCATTTCAAAAGGAATCGCCCTTACCTGCACACATTAATATTTGTGCTGCTGGTGAGCTGGATTTCTTTGGCCATTTCGGCAACCTGCACCATGCCTATGCCATCGGCATTGAAAGCAATGCCCGAACACATGCCCGGATGTTCGGAATCAGGCGTGCTTAAGCATACGTCCAAGACGATGCAGGACTGTACCCTCAAGCCGTGTCTTGACTCGCAAACCCATACGTTCCTAGATTTCAATCGTCTAGCCCAACCTGACCTGCCGGTTATTATTTTGGGCCTTATTTGGACGATTGTTTGTTTGATCCAATTTTTTCCACTCATAAAACCCCTTCAAAAAACCGATTCTCCGCCTGGGCGACGAGTCCTGCTCATCTATCGGTTCTGCACCCTGCTGAATTAGCCACCCCTCAAAATCGAACCGTGTCCAGTCACTAACCGGCCTGGCGCATTGCGGCTGCGCAACTTGCGGAGCCTGTTTATTCCGATTTGAGAGGCTTACTCCATGTCATTTGTTATTTGTCCGTCGCCGCCGCGCCGCGCTTGTCCGGCGTGGGTGGCGGTAATTTTCGGGTCGGCGTTGTTTTTGCCCGGCTTGACTGTTCATATTTCTACCAAACTATTCCGTGTAACTTGGACTGAGGCACGAGCCGAAACGCAGCCCGCTAAAACGGAAGAACCTGTACTGACACTCGACAAGGCGATTGGACTTGCCCTCGATGGCAATCCAGGATTGGCGGAAATCAAGGCACGAGCCGAGGCGATGGCTGCCATACCACCCCAAGAGGGCACTTTGCCCGATCCACAGTTCAAACTCGGCGCCCTTTACTTGCCGACCAACAGTTTCAAACTGCGGCAAGATGATTTCACCATGGTGGAAGTGGGCATAAGCCAGGAAGTCCCATTCCCAGGAAAACTAGCATTGCGGGAAAAAATTGCTGAACAGGAAGCCTTGGCCGCCGCCGATTCTGTCGATGAAGCACGTTTAAGGCTGGTTAGGGAAGTAAAAACAGGATGGTGGCGGCTGTTTTATTATGACCGCGCCTTGAGTTTACTAGACGAAGCCGAACAGTTTTTCCTACAACTCATCGACATTGCCCAAGCCAAATATAAGGTGGGCAAAGGGACTCAGCAAGATGTGCTCTTGGCCCAGCTCGAACTGTCCAAGCTCAAGGACGAAAAACTGAACCTGACCAGTATGCGCCACGGTCAGGAAGCCAGGCTCAACGCCTTGTTGGATCGCACACCGGAAATGCCTGCAAGGATTCCGGCGGAGGCTGATTTTAAGTTACCCGCCATTGTCGAATCCGCCTTACAGGACAAGGCTTTTAAACTCCGCCCCCTGTTTGCCCAACACCATAAGATGTTGGATGCTGCGCAGTCCAAAGTCGATCTTGCCCAAAAAGGCTTCTATCCTGATTTCACTGTGGGCGCGTTTTATGATGTGCGGCAGAACACCCCGTCAGGACAATCCCGCAACGATTTCGCCAGTGTCCAACTGAGCATGAACCTGCCCATTTATGCGGAACGCAAACAAGCCAAGGCGGTCGATCAACGTAAGGGCGAGCTTTTGCAGGAGCGATACGCCCTGCAAGACGAGCACCACAAAATTCAGGCAGAGATCGCCGCTAAAGCCGCCGAATATCAACATGCCAAGGAAAGGTTGGCGTTGCTCGAGCATGAAATCATCCCGCAAGCGCAGCAAACCCTGGATTCTTTGCTGGCAGGCTATCAAGTCAACCAGACCGATTTCACCGACCTGCTGCGGACACAACTGAGCTTTTTCCAATACCAAACCCAATATTGGCAGGCATTGACCAATACCCAGCAAATCCTGGCCGAGCTGTCTGCCGAAGTGGGCGATGAGTTGGATCATGGTTAAGTATTTTGGCTTCATTGTCATATTACTGTTCGGTATCGGACTGGGGTTCTGGTTAGGGCAGCAGCAAGCCGCGCTAAATTCGGCTCCGGCAGTGACGGAACGGAAACTGCTCTATTACCGCCATCCCATGAACCCTAAAGTGACTTCGCCCACACCCGCTAAGGACGATATGGGCATGGATTACCTGCCGGTTTACGCGGAAGACCAGAGCCAGCCTGAAACACAGCCGCAATCCGGAAAAATTTTGTATTACCGCCATCCGATGGGCGCACCGGATACCTCGCCAATACCCAAAAAAGACGAAATGGGCATGGACTACCTTCCTGTTTATGAAAATGAACCGGAAGCCTCCGGTCAAATCAGGATAAGCCCGGAGAAAATACAGAAACTGGGCGTAAAAACTGAAACCGTGGCAAAACGTACCCTGACCCGCAGCATCCGTGCGCTGGGCAGCATCCAGGTTGACGAGCGGCGCATCCACGCCGTGACACCCAAGTTTGAAGGCTGGATTCAGCGCTTGTATGTCAACGCAACCGGACAAACCGTCAAACGCGGCCAACCCCTGCTGGAAATCTACAGCCCGGAACTGCTGACCGCCCAACAGGAATATCTCATTGCCCGGCAAGGACAACAGGCACTGCAAAAAAGTAGCTCCCAAGCGCAAGACACGGCGAAGCATTTGACCCACGCTGCATTGCAGCGGTTACATTATTGGGATATTGCCGAGGCACAGTTAAAGCGTTTACAAAACCAGGAAAAAACGCTGGATACCCTGCCATTGCTGTCGCCGGTCAATGGCGTGGTAATGGAGAAACCGGCAGTGGAAGGCATGCGTTTCATGTCCGGTGAATTGTTGTTCCGCATCGCCGATTTAAGTACGGTGTGGCTAATAGCGGAGGTTTTTGAGCAAGATATCGGCGGTGTGCGTCCGGGACAAGCCGTGCAGGTGCATATCAACACCTACCCGGATAAGCTGTTCAGCGGCAAGGTTGGCTTCATTTATCCGACATTGGCGACGGAAACCCGCACCGTTAAAGTGCGTATCGAGTTGCCTAATGGTGAAGGCTTGTTGAAGCCAGGATTGTACGGCAGTGTTATGTTGGCAACGCAGGGGGACAAGGACGCTCATCTGGCGGTTCCTGATTCCGCAGTCATTGACAGTGGTATGCGTCAGATCGTATTGCTGCAACGAAGCGCAGGGCAGTTCGAGCCGCGTACCGTCAAACTGGGGCTACAGGCTGACGGATATAGGGAAGTATTGGAAGGTTTAGAAGCGGGTGATGAGGTCGTGACCCGCGCTAATTTCCTGATCGACGCGGAAAGCAACCTCAAGTCGGCCTTGGATAGTTTTGAAATTCCCGATGCTGACGCTGGTCAAGCTAAATCCGAAGTAAAGCCATTACCCCAACACGGAGGGCAATAGCCATGTTGAACCATGTCATTGCCTGGTCTTTACGCAACGTGTTCCTGGTGTTGCTGGCAACGCTTAGCATCATCATCGGCGGAATTTACGCGCTGTCCAAAATGCCGCTGGATGCGTTACCTGACCTGTCCGACGCACAAGTGATCGTTTACACCGAATATCCGGGACAAGCGCCGCAAGTTGTCGAGGATCAGGTCACCTACCCACTCACTACCGCCATGCTGGGCGTGCCGCGCTCGAAAGTCGTCCGTGGCTTTTCCTTTTTCGGCGCTTCTTTCGTGTATGTCATCTTTGAGGACGGCACCGATATTTATTGGGCACGCTCACGGGTACTGGAATACCTCAATTTTGCCGCCGGACGCTTACCATCCAACGTGACCCCTAAATTGGGGCCGGATGCCACCGGGGTCGGCTGGGTTTATCAATATGCGCTATTGGCGAAAAATCATACATTGGCGGAATTGCGTACCCTGCAAGACTGGTTCGTGCGCTATCAACTGACCAAAGCCCAAGGCGTGGCTGAGGTCGCCAGCATCGGCGGCTTCGTGCAGCAGTATCAGGTCACCGTCGATCCGCACAAGCTGCAAGCTTACGGTATCCCGTTACGTACCTTGAGCGATGCCATCCGTAACAGCAACCGCGATGTCGGTGGCCGCGTGATTGAACTGGCCGAAACCGAGTACATGGTGCTTGGACGCGGTTACCTGCGTGGTCAGGCCGATTTGGAACGTTTAGTATTGAAGGCTGAAAAAGGTATCCCTGTGTTGATGCGCGATGTGGCACGGGTAGAACTGATTCCTGATGAACGCCGGGGCATCACCGAATGGAACGGTGAAGGTGAGGCAGTCTCCGGTATTGCGCTGGCTCGCTACGGTCAGAATGCATTGGAAGTCATCAGTAATATAAAGGAGCGGTTGCACGAAATCAGCGCTGGCTTACCAACCGGTGTCAGCATACAGACGGTATATGACCGATCCGAGTTGATCCATCGTGCTATTGAGCATTTGCGCCATACCTTGCTGGAAGAAAGCGCGGTGGTTGCCTTGGTGTGCGTAGTATTCCTACTGCACATACGGAGTGCCTTGGTTGCGATTTTGATGCTCCCTGTGGGTGTCCTTTTTGCCTTTATCGTTATGCAAGCGCTGGGCATGAATTCCAACATCATGAGCCTGGGCGGTATCGCCATCGCTATCGGCGCGATGGTGGATGCCGCTATCGTCATGATCGAGAACGCCCATAAACACTTGGAGCGCGATTCCGGTCGCCTGCCGCGTTTCGACATCTTGCTGAATGCTTGCAAGGAAGTCGGCTCGCCGCTATTTTTTAGCCTTCTGATTATCACGGTTTCATTTTTGCCAGTGTTTGCGCTGGAAGCGCAGGAAGGCCGCTTGTTCCATCCGTTGGCCTATACCAAGACCTTCGCAATGGCAGGTGCGGCGTTATTGTCAGTGACCCTCGTTCCGGTGCTAATGTGGCTGTTCGTGCGCGGAAACATCCTGCCCGAGCAACGCAATCCCATCAATCGGGCCTTGATCTGGTTTTATCGTCCCATTATCGCCGCCGTTATGCGGTATAAAAAACTGACCCTTGTTTTCGCATTGCTGATGTTGGCCGTTTCCTGGTATCCGGCCTCGCGTTTGGGTGGCGAGTTTATGCCAACGCTCAACGAAGGCACTTTATTGTTCATGCCGCTGACCCTGCCGGGTTTGCCTCCGACCAAGGCCGCCGAATTGCTGCAAACCCAGGATAGGATCATCAAAAGCTTTCCCGAAGTCGAATCGGTGCTCGGTAAAGCCGGACGCGCCCTGACCGCCACCGACCCTGCACCGCTGGAAATGTCGGAAACCCTGGTCAACCTCAAACCTGAATCCGCCTGGCGACCGGGCATGACGGTCGATAAGCTGATTGCCGAGATGGACCAAGCCTTGCAAATCCCCGGTGTCAGCAATTCCTGGACAATGCCGATCAAAAACCGCATCGATATGTTGGCGACCGGTATCCGTACACCAATCGGCATCAAACTATTCGGCAAAGACTTGGCGGAAATGGAGCGACTGGCGCAACAGGTTGAACAAGCTGTTAAAACCGTGCCCGGCACCACCAGTGCTTATGCCGAACGCCTCACCGGCGGCTTTTATCTGAACATCACGCCGGACTATGAGGCTTTGGCGCGTTATGGGTTGTTAATTGGCGATGTGCAAGATGTCATTGCCATCGCCATTGGTGGCGAGACCGTCACGACACTGTTGGAAGGACGTGAACGTTTCGCGGTTCTCGTCCGTTACCCGCGCGAGCTGCGTGACAACCCGCAAGCCATTGCAGAGCATGTTCTTGTCCCCACATCCGGTGGGGCGATGGTTCCCTTGGGGCAGTTGGCACATCTGAGCCTGGACAAAGGCCCACCCTCGATACGCACCGAAAACGCGCTGCTGTCTGCTTATATCTATGTCGATATGCGTGGCCGTGACATTGATGGTTATGTGCGGGATGCCAAGCAAGCTGTGCAGCAAGCGGTCAAGTTCCCTGCCGGTTACTACATCACCTGGAGCGGCCAGTTCGAATACATGGAACGGGCAAAGCAGCGGTTGAAACTGGTTGTACCGCTCACATTATGTATTATTTTTCTCCTGCTTTACCTCAACTTTGGCCGGTTGACCGAAACCCTGATTGTCATGTTGTCCGTGCCGTTTGCCTTGATAGGCGGTATCTGGCTGCTGTGGCTCCTCGATTACAACGTCAGCGTGGCGGTCGGTGTCGGTTTCATCGCCCTGGCTGGAGTCGCCGCAGAAACCGGCGTAGTGATGCTGATTTACCTGGATCAAGCCTACCGAGAAAAACAACAACAATGCCTGGAAGAAGGACGAAGCTTGACCGAGACCGACCTTTACAGTGCCTTGATGACCGGCGCAGCGGAACGTTTGCGGCCAAAAATTATGACCGTCACCGCGATCATGGCAGGTCTATTGCCCATCCTCTGGAGCACAGGCACCGGTTCGGAAGTCATGCGCCGCATTGCCGCACCGATGGTCGGGGGCATGGTGTCGTCAACGCTGTTGACGCTGATTGTCATCCCGGCGCTTTATGCCCTGTGTAAAAAATATTCCATCAACAAACAACCCCAGTGAAGGAGGTAAAATTGAGCGCGATATGTTAACAATCTGAGAAAACAATACTTTTTTGACTAAATGAATAAACTGGAGAAAACCCATGAAAACAAAATTACTGGTTACCCCGTTTTTGGCGCTTGTTTTACTGGCTGCTTGTGCAGAAATGAACCCACATCCTATGGATATGAATCAAGCCGTACACAACGCAAAAACCAAAGCCGATCATGAGGCGCTGGCACAACACTATGAGGAAGTGGCGAATGAAATGCAGAGCAAGGTTGAGGAACACAAGAAAATCCTGAGTGAATACCAGCGCGAGCCCTGGTTATTTGGTAGGCAAGTGGCAACGGGGTTCGGAGTGCATTGCGAAAATCTGATTCGAATCTACACCCAGGCTGCGGAGGAAAACCGAAAAATGGCTGAAATGCATCGGGGAATGGCAGAAGGCGTAAAGCCATAACGAAATAGTGAATTTAGGGACGCCATCAATCTGTCAAGCAGATTGATGGCTAATTCCTTATTTTATCTAAATGTATGGCTGCATTGATTGAGTATTTTCAGAATCAAAATTGATTTTATTATTAGCGGTGGGGAGCAATATAAACAGTCTTAGGTATTTATAATTTACTTCGCGCAATCACAATTGCGAAATTTGAAAGTGCTGAAAGCTATAATTACAAGGGCTTTCCGGCATACATTTTCCGCAAACTTTACCGCGCAAAGTATAATTGAACTATTACTAAGGTTGTAATGTTTTAGTGAATTGGAATGTAGCCGGGTATCGGCTGTGTTCTATCTGGGCACGAGTTATAGCGCTCACTTTTCTAATCAGTTCGTAAGGAAATTAACATGAAAACTTACACATTATTATTCATAATCGCTTTTATAGCATTGAACAGCCCCTTTGCGTTTGCCGTTGAAGAACAACAGAAGACGATGACCGAAAAGGAAATGCAGGAACAGCTGAAACAAATGGAAAAGGAGTTGACCGAAATGCGCCAGACAAAAGACCCGAAAGAGCGTAAGCAGATGATGGATCAACACATGGAGCACATGCAGCATATGCACGACATGATGATGGATGACGGATGCTGTGCAGGAGGCCAGCACATGATGGATCATGGGCCAAAGCAATAGGTACAGCGTGCCGCAGGTTGGGATTTGCTCGTCCCAACCTGCTTGACTTTTGTTGCTGACAGCGACTAAGAAAGGTTTTATTTGGTATTTAAACCAAGTGTTGCAACTTCTTAATTTTATTTTCGCTTCCGGAGTTATCGGATTAAGCGTAGATATACAGACCTAGATAGTAATAAAGTGTTAGACACCTCAGAAAGGGATCATTGCTATGAAATCGCTACCGATAATTTGGCAGAGGCTCGTGAGCTCAGGTGGGAATACCTGTGATCGCTGCCATGCCACGTATCAGGAAATGCAGCGCGCCATCAGTAAACTCAAGGAAGCGCTCCGCCCCTTGGGCATTGAGCCAATCCTTGAGATCAGAGAGATAAACGAAAAATCATTCAAGGCCAACCCCTCCGAGTCCAACCGCATTTGGATCGCGGGCCGACCCATGGAGGAATGGCTCGGTGCGAGAGTAGGGAGCAGTCGTTGCTGTTCTGTTTGTGGCGAATCAGAGTGTCGAACGTTAGAGGTAGGGGGAATTACGTTCGAGGCTATTCCCGAAAAACTCTTTCTCAAAGCCGCTTTGGTCGCTTCCTCTAAGTTGTTGGATCTCACACAGGAAGCGCCACCGCGTTAAGGTGAGTATCGGTGCTGCGACGCTGAGCTTAGTGTCGCGGAGAGAGCGGTGGCATTACGAACACAACTAATGATCTGCTTCCCGCAACGTCTTGATTTGCAGTGACGGCCTGCTGGTAAAGATCAATCACTTCTTGGCTGTGCGCTTTAAGATCGTTCGCGTGTCTACCGTAAACATAGCGTTTTGACTCAAATTGGCTGAGAAATTTTTTGTGTTCCTCAATCTTGGTCTGTAATTCATTCGCTTCGTCTTCGAAGTGTTTGGCTAGTGCTACATGCTGTATGGCAAAATCAGGAGCCATCGCATGCTGGTCAAGGGTGCTACAGGCCGATAGTAAATATTGCGCCAGAAAAAGGGTAATTAGAAATTTTGATTTCATGGTTTGTTCCAAAAGGAGTTGATAAGTTGTTTCTATAGATGTTGTTAAAGCTATTTAAAAGAAACGTTTTTGGGGTGTAGCAGCCTTAATCCGTTGGCCACGACCAATAACGAAGCGCCCATATCGGCAGCAATGGCTTCCCATAAGGTCGCCACACCGGCAAAAGCCAAGACGGCGAACGCGGCTTTGATCGTCAGCGCAAACGTAATATTTTGTCGAATAATCGCCAGTGTTCTTTTGGAATGCCCAATCAGCCAAGGCAGTTTGGAAAGGTCATCACCCATCAGAGCAATATCGGCTATCTCGATGGCCGCATCCGACCCTAACACCCCCATGGCAATCCCCAGGTTGGCCCGTCCCAGCGCCGGTGCGTCATTGACACCGTCCCCGATCATCGCTACCAGTCCGTATTTTTCGACCATTTGACTGACGATCTCCACTTTGTCGGCGGGCAATAATTCGGCGTGTACCTCATCGATGCCAATTTGGGCCGCGATGTTATTGGCCGTCACCCGATTGTCACCGGTCAACATGACCAGATGTTTGATGCCAGTCTGTCTCAGCGCTTGCAAAATCGATCTGATGTCGGCGCGAGGCTGATCAGCAACGGCAATCAGACCGCAAATATGCCGATCATTGCCAATGGCGATCACGGTTTGCCCCGTTTGTTCAAGGGCAATCGCTTTTTCACTGATTTCCGGTACTTCCTGACTACGTTCCAATAAATAGCGACGCGATCCCAGCCAGAAATCCGTGCCATTAAATAGTCCGGTGACACCTTTACCCGGCAGCACCGTCACATTCTCTGCGCTGGCCACGTTGATACCGCGTTGTTCCGTATAGCGTAAAATGGCTTTTGCCAACGGATGATTGCTTCGTGCTTCCAGTGCGGCGGCACGGCTTAACAGTTCTTCTTCGTTATGACTATTGAATGGATAAACACCGGTTACGATGGGCTCACCAGAAGTCAGCGTGCCGGTTTTATCAAAGGCAATCGCAGCAAGATGGGCGGGTGTTTCGATATAAATGCCACCTTTGATCAGAATGCCTTGTCGGGCTGCGCATGCCAGCGCCGCGACAATGCTTACCGGTGTCGAAATGACCAATGCACAGGGGCAAGCAATGACTAGCAACACCAAGGCGTGATAAAACCATTCGTTCCAGCCCCCTTCGAAAAATAAGGGCGGAATGATGCACATCACCAACGCCACCAACATTACTGCCGGGGTATAAATACGCGCAAATTTCTCCACCCATTGCTCGACCTCGGCTCGCTTACCGTGGGCTTCGCCTACCAGCCGGGTAATCTGCGCCAAGGTGGTGTCCGAAACCAACTTGGTCGAGCGAATTTCCAAGGTTCCTTCAACATTAATGCTTCCGGCAAACACCTCGTCACCCACTTGCTTGGCAACCGGCATGCTTTCACCGGTAATCGGCGCCTGATTGACTGAACTGAAACCGGCAATTACGTTGCCATCCAGGGGAATTTTAGCCCCAGGCGCTAATATGAAACGGGTACCTATACTGACTTCCGCGGCAGATACCATGCGTTCTTGGCCGACTTCATCCTTGATCGTCACCGTCGAGGGGGCTAAATCCAGCAATGCTTCAACGGCATGCCGGGCACGGCCAATACTCCAGCTCTCAATCGCCAGAGACAGCGCGAACAGAAAACTGACCGTTGCCGCCTCAAACCATTCATCAATGAACATCGCACCGATAACTGCAATCGTCATCAGCAAATTCATATCCGCCCGTAAGCGTTTCAAGGCATAAAACGCTTTCACAATCACATGCCGAGCACCGCAAGCCACCGCTAAACCAAAGGCTATTTTTTCAGGCAAAGGCATCGCCTGCTGAGCATGTGCATTTAGCAAGCTGTACAGATAGCGAGTAACCACGTCCCATTGCAGGGTGCCGCTTTTTGCCGAGCTGAAAACGGTTTGAATATCCACAAAGCCGCCGGCTATGGCGATATGAATCAGCATGCCTGCCAGGATAAATACACCGCTAAGTACGGTATAAACGGTTTTCGAACGGTGCAGTTGTTTGGCATCGCCATCGGTCTGACCGGACTGCCAACGAGCCGCCTGCATGCCCGTTGCCGCTACCGCTTTGATGATGATTTTTTCAGTCACGGGCTCGGCATCAGACAACAGCGTCATGCGCCCGTTTAAAACATCAAAGGTCAGCTTGTCACTGCCCCCCACTAGCGGCCCTATCGCGCTTTTCAAGGTAGCAACCTCTTCGGCGCAATCCAGTCCCTCGATCTTGAACGTCATACCACTCGACGCGTTTGATAGCGTTGGTTTGTGGTTATCCGGTTTCTCGCCAGGACAACAACAGGTTTTTTCTGATGGCTTGCAGCTACTCATCGTTTAATCCTCATTGGCATTAATCTGCGAAATTCCCGGTATTATGGGATTTACTGGTTGGTCTTGGCGATGCGCGAACCAGTAGAGAATGGGTAATACCAACAATGTCAGCATCGTTGACGAGAGAATGCCGCCGATCACTACAGTCGCCAGCGGGCGCTGTACCTCTGCGCCGGTACCGGTAGCGATTGCCATCGGCACGAAACCGAACGAGGCCACCAATGCGGTCATCAGCACTGGCCTAAGACGTGTCAGAGCACCCTCTACAATCGCCTTGTCCAGCGACATGCCTTCGTCGCGCAAACTACGGATAAAGGCAATCATCACCAGCCCGTTCAGTACCGCCACACCTGATAAAGCGATGAAACCGACTGCCGCCGAAATCGACATCGGAATATCGCGGAACCAAAGCGCTACCAGGCCGCCGGTTAACGCAAAGGGAATGCCGCTAAAGACCAGCAAACCGTCCTTGGCGTTGCCAAACATCATGAACAGCAGCGTAAAAACCAGCAGCAATGCCAGCGGCACGACGATCTGTAAGCGCTGGGTGGCCGATTGCAACTGTTCGAATTGTCCGCCCCAACTCGTCCAATAACCGGATGGAATTTTGACTTTTTGTTGCAGCTTTTGTTCGGCCTCGGCGACAAAGGAGCCGATGTCGCGGCCTCGCACGTTGGCACTGATGACGATTCGGCGTTTGCCGTCCTCACGGCTAATTTGATTAGGGCCGGGGGCCATTTCCAGGCCGGCTACTTCGGCCAGTGGGATATAGCTGGTTCGTCCATCTGGGTTTTGCCCGCGCGGCAACGAGATCGGCAAGCGGTTGATGGCATCCAGGTTACTGCGCAGGTTCTCCGGCAGACGCACGATAATGTCGAAACGCCTGTCCCCCTCAAACAAGGTGCCGGCTTCGGTGCCACCGATCGCGGTAGCCACCGCATCCTGCACATCGCCGACGTTTAAGCCGTAACGCGAGGTTTTATCCCGGTCTATATTGACTGTTAGCATCGGCAAGCCGGTGGTTTGCTCGACTTTCACTTCGGATGCTCCGGGAATCGCCTCCATGACCTCTGAAATTTCAGTCGCGGTGTCATTCAATACATCCATATCATCACCAAACACTTTAACCGCAACGTCGCTACGCACCCCTGAAATCAGTTCATTGAAGCGCAACTGGATTGGCTGGGAAAACTCGTAGAGATTGCCGGGTAGTTTGTTGGCTGCCGCTTGTATCGCCGCCAGCAGGTCATCGCGTGATTTATCGGGATCAGGCCATTTCTCGCGAGGTTTGAGCATGATGTAACCATCCGAGATATTCGGTGGCATCGGGTCGGATGCGATTTCGGCGGTACCGGTTCGTGCAAATATCCGTTCGATTTCTGGAAACTGCTGCTTTAAAGCCTGTTCAATCTGCTGCTGCATGGCGACCGATTGCGACAAACTGGTACCCGGGATACGCATTGCCTGAATGGCGAAATCGCCTTCATTCAAGCTCGGCACAAACTCGCTGCCCATCCGCGTCGCCAACAAGCCCGACAGAATCACCGCGACCACCGCCAGCGTGAGTATCACCGGCTTGTTGCTCATGACGCTATCCAGTACCGGCGCATAGATACGCTTGGCACTCAGCATCACCACATTTTCCTTTTCGGCGACTTTATCGCCGATAAACAGCGCCACAGCCGCTGGAATAAAGGTCACCGACAGTATCATGGCCCCCACCAAGGCAATGACCACCGTGAAAGCCATCGGATGAAACATTTTGCCTTCCACCCCGGTCAGCGCAAAGATGGGCAAATACACGACCATGATAATCAACTGGCCAAATAACAGCGCTCGCCGCGCTTCTTTCGACGCCGTAAACACTTCATGAAAACGTTCACTACGTGTTAGCGAACGCCCCTGATGCTCCTGAGCATGGGCCAGCCTTCGTACACAGTTTTCGACGATCACCACCGCACCGTCGATAATCACACCAAAGTCGAGCGCCCCCAGACTCATCAAGTTGGCACTGACCTGATACGTCACCATGCCGGTGAAGGTGAACAGCATCGACAACGGAATCACCATCGCCGTGATGATGGCCGCACGAATATTACCGAGGAACAGAAACAGAATCACGATGACCAGAATCGCCCCTTCGGTTAAGTTCTTCTTGACCGTATTGATGGCTTTATCGACCAATACCGTTCGGTCATAGACCGTCACGGCCTGCACCCCTGTGGGCAGCGTGCGGTTGATGTCCGTCATCTTTTTGTCGACCGCTTGCGAGACGGCACGGCTATTCTGACCGATCAGCATGAAGACCGTACCCAACACCATCTCTCGGCCATTTTCGGTGGCGGCACCGGTGCGCAGTTCCCGGCCGATTTCGACCTCGCCGACATCGCGAATACGAATGGGCACGCCCTGGACATTACCGAGAATGATGTTGCGAATATCATCTATCGAATGCACTTGGCCCGGCGCACGAATCAGATATTGTTCGCCACGCTTTTCGATGTAACCGGCACCGACATTATTGTTGTTACGATCCAGCGCGGTAACGATGTCTTGCAAGGTCAGACCATAGGACGCAAGTTTTTCCGGAATCGGTGCCACCTGATATTGTTTGGCGTAGCCGCCAATGGAATTGATTTCGGTGACACCCGGCACGTTGCGCAGCTGCGGTTTGATAATCCAGTCCTGGATTTCACGCAGATCGGTCGCGGTGTAAGGCGAACCGTCCGGTTTTTTGGCCCCTTCTTGGGCTTCGACTATCCATAAATAGATTTCGCCAAGACCGGTGGAAATGGGACCCATCGCCGGCGTGATACCGGCAGGCAGTTTATCCTTGGCTTCTTGAATACGTTGGTTCACCAATTGCCGGGCGAAATAGACATCGGTGCCGTCCTGGAAAATCACCGTGACCTGCGATAAGCCGTAACGCGAAAGCGACCGGGTTTGTTCCAGATGTGGCAAACCCGCCATGACGGTTTCGATGGGGTAAGTGATCCGCTGTTCGGTTTCCAAAGGCGAATAACCCGGTGCCGTCGTATTAATTTGTACCTGGACATTGGTGATGTCCGGCACGGCGTCGATAGGCAGAATCGAGTAATTGAAGATACCGAGTCCTGCCATACCGAGTACGGCCAGGATAACCAGCCAGCGATGCTCGATCGCTAAACGAATAAGTCGTTCAAACATGATGCGAACTCCTGGGGATCAATGCGAGTGCTCGGCACTGCTTTTGCCTTGCTCGGATTTAATGACGAAGCTGCCATTGACAGCGTATTCGGTACCGGGCATGAGTCCTGCCACGATCTCGATGACTTTGCCATCCGACAGTCCGGTGGTGACCGGCTGAGCAATAAAGCCGCCGGGTACACGAATAAAAATTGCTGGCTTGTTTTTGATCATCTGGATGGCATCGGCTGCCACCGCGACCGGCACGTCACTTTCTTTGGTAGGCAGTTCGACCGTGATAAACAATCCGGGTCGCCAGGCCATCTGCGGATTGTCCAGCGTCACGCGAGCCGTAGCGGTGCGAGTTTGTTCGCCCATCAATGCGCCTATATAAGACAGCGTACCGGTTGCCGAAGAATCGAACGCCGTGGCCTTGATGTTGACCTGTTTGCCTACCTGCACGACATTGAGATCCTTCGCCGAGACGATAATTTCGGCCCAGACGGAAGATAAGTCAGTAATGGTGAAAATGCTGGCATCTTCCTTGACCGCTTCTCCCATGGCGATGTGTTTCTCGACCACCATGCCATCGAACGGTGCGCGAATTTCGTAACGATTGAGTGAGCCGCCGCTAGCCGACACGGTAGGACTTGCGCCGAGTGCTATCAATTTCTGTTGGGCATTATGAACGGCGATTTCCATTTCCTGCATCGCCTGCCGGGCTTGTTGGTAGTCTTGCTCCGCCGAGATTTTGTCCTCCCATAAGTGCTTTTCCCGCGCAAAGGTAGAGCGGGCTAACTCCAGCCGCCTTTGTGCCGACAACAATTCACTACGCTGCTCGGACAACGCCGTACTGGCAATCACGGCGATGACCTGACCTTGTTTGACTTGCTGGCCCAGGTTGGCGGAAATGCTCTCCACCACGCCTGCCAAACGCGGTACCACATGAGAGGTCTTGTCTTCATTGAAGCGAATTTCACCCGGTAGGGTGACAGAGCTTATGATGTGAGCCGCGCCTGCGGTCTGAATCGAAATACCGGTTTCGGCAATTTGCTGATCGGTCAAGGCTACTTTGCCTTCTTCTTTACTGAAAGCAAACTGAAACGTCTGACCATCGTGCCTTGCCGTCACGTTCGCTTCAAAGACATGGGGCTCGTCGATTGCCTGGATACTTTGCCAATACGTTTTTTCAGGCTGAAACTCGATGTGCTGTTGCTCGCCGCTCGGACGCTTTAGTTGCACGGAGAGTTGATCGGCAACGGGCTGAAGCGGCTTATCCTGATTGAACGGATAAACGCGAAAGTGCGGTTCACCACCTTCTTCGCTGAGCAGGATTTCCAGCTTGAAATCACCGTCGCTGTAAACATCACCGCCGTGCGGGCCTTGAGCCTGCTTGGCTTCATCGGCATGGTCACCGCCTTCGGCGCTATCGACTTTAGCCGCTGCATGGCTTTCTTCGCCATGTTCCTCACCTTCCGGCATCGATTTGTCGATGCTCAGAATCAATAGGCTGAGCAATAGGCCGACAACGATAATCGCGGCGATAGCGGTCCATTGTTTATTGTTAATCGTGTTCATGGTGATACCTCGGATTGGCTGTCAGCCACTGTCTCGTTCATATTGCTGCCGACCAAACGTTCCACGTTGGCCACGGACTTGTGATATTCGGCCAAGGCCAGTAAATACTGATTTTTAGCGCCGAACAGGGTGCGCTGTGCATCCAGTACGTCCATAAAACTGAATTTACCCAAGCGGTAGCCTTCTCGAGCGGCGTCATAAGCACTTTGGGCGCCCGGTAAAATATCTTGCTGCAAGGTGATGATTTCGGAATGAGCGGTATCCAGGGCTTGATAGGCGGTGTTCAATGCCGTGGCAATACGAATCTGGGTGCTGCGCAATTCGTCTTCCGCTTTGGTCAAACGATGCTCGGCTTCTTGAATACGGCCTTGATTGCGGTCGAAAACCGGCAATGGCACCGAAAAACCGACCACTAAAGCGTAATCACCCGGCATCAGAAATTTACTGGCACCGACAGTCGCGGTGACATCCGGGATGGCCTTGGATTTTTCCATCGTGATGAGCGCCTGACGTTGGGTGATTTCGGTGGCCCAACGGGCTAAATCGGGATTTTTGGAGAGGCGTTGCGCCAATGAGTCCAGGGAAGCCGGTGCTTGTATACTTTCCAAATGACCGTTTACCGTCTCAAAACGCGGTGTCGTGCTGCCCCAGCCGGCGGCTAAGCGCTTGCGGGCGGCTTCCAGTTCTTTCTGGGCTCGCATCAGCTCAATTTGCACCGAAGCGCGAGCAACTTTAGCCTTGGTTTCTTCAACGGGCGATACCTTGCCTGCCTGCACTCGCGCAGAGGTCGTGACCGTTGTCTGATTGGCCAATTCATGAATTTGCTGTGTTAGCGTCAAACGCTGTTGGGCGGCCAACACGTCAATAAATGCCTGAGTGACTTGGGTGAGTACATCGGCTCGCTTGGTTTCGTAATCCCAATCGGCTAATTGCTTGGTCAACGATGCCGCTTCCATGCGAGCGGTGCGCTTACCGCCCAATTCGATCAATTGGCTGAGTTCCAAGGTGACGACATCGCCATCGAAACCCGTGATTACCTTATTACCAAAGTTCGCCGCATTGGCATTGAAGGTAGGATTGGGAAACAAACCCGCTTGGAGGGTGGCGGCTTCCTGTGCACGGCTCTCCCAGGAAAAGGCGGAGAGTTCGGGGTTTTGGGTTAGTGCTAAAGCCAAGACTTGAGACAAAACCAGGGAGCCGGCCGGTTCTTCAATGGTTTTCCCACTGGAACCGTTTCCCTGATCGTCTGATTGAGCCGGCAACAACGTGTTGTCTGCCGGCCTCGCATCGATCGAGCCTGTAGTGATCAATAAACACAGTGCAACGCCAAGTGGCCGCACATAATTTGAGAACATGGAAAATTTCTCCGTAGCATAGAGGGAACATCAGCACCGACACAGGTGATCCTGAGCCTTTGGCTGGTGAGTTGCGGCTAGGAGAGGGGCTAAATCAGTAAAACGGTGCTGCGTAGCGCAAGCAGTCGGGAATCGGTGAAGGGCGGGTCGAAAAATGCCGGCTGCCGAATGATGGCTCTGGCATAAAGAACCAAGAGTGAGATCAGGAAAAATACCGGCAAAAGCCCAGTATCAATCGCTATTTTTAATAAATCCGTCAGTTGTAGGGGAATGTGATCATCACCATCGATAGGGATGTCAGTGCAAGGCGACGAGCAGGGATTACTGTCATCGCTCGTAAGAGCATTGGTCTCATCGTTGAAAGGAGTGACAGCATTTAAACTTACGGATTGGTCTTTTCCATTCTTCTCTACAGCGACATGACCATCAGCACCAAAACACAGCACAAAGGCCGACACATCTCGATGGCCCAGGCCAAAATGACCGAGTACCGCGAGTATCAGCACAACAGAGAGCCATGTTTTAGAGTGTCGTAGAGCATTCATCTTTTAAAGTTACATCAAATGAATCTAAATGACAATGACTTACTGTTTTTAGTATTTCTTGGTTTTGAGACCTAACAGGCTGTTGAAGAACGCCTGTATATTTGACGCTGAGGCAGAAATTTTCAGAGGCGATGCAAAAATTGAGGAATTCAAATTCGTTGAAGGTCACAGCCACTCCAAGAATGGACTCGTAAGTGGTACTGACTCAACCGTCGGTGATATTAGCTCTCAACTAATTGACATATAAATCACTTGCTTATTTGCGATCTGAATGCCGTTGCCGATCAACCCCCCGCAGAAATTAAGTCGATTTTGCTATCCCTCAGACCAAAAGGGATCAAACACCTAGTTATGTTGACTGGTGATAATCAGGTTACAGCGAATAATATCGCGGCTCAAATCGGTATTGATGAAGTGCGTGCGGAATTGTTGCCTGCCGATAAAGTCGAGATCGTCACGCAAATGGTCGAAAAATACGGGCAGGTGGCGATGATCGGCGATGGTGTCAATGATGCCCCAGCCTTGGGTCGGGCTAATCTGGGGATAGTGATGGGTGGATTGGGATCGGCTGCGGCCATCGAAATTGCTGATATTGCGTTAATGGGCGACGACCTTTCCAAGCTCCCTTGGTTAATCACGCATTCCAAAAGGACACTGGCAATTATCCGGCAAAATATTACTTTTGCGCTCACCGTTAAAGACGCGTTCGCGGTGTTGGCATTTATGGGTGTTGCAACCTTGTGGGAAGCCATTGCCGCCGATATGGGGGCTTCATTATTGGTCGTTACCAATGGATTGAGGTTGCTTCAGACCAAAAACGCTTCTCCTAAACAACCTTTGAAACCATTTTTAAACAACTTCGGAGCAATCCATGAAATTAAAATTACTGCTTACCCTGATTTTAGCGCATTGTTTACTATCGGCCTGTAGCACCCTTGACCAGCATGCGATGGCTCCTGATTTTGCCATACAGCATGTAGCACTAGCCAAACACTTCGAAGACGAAGCGAATGAATTACAGACC
>Ga0208262_1000133_pt1 | contig 35174 bp, 33 predicted proteins | sample LakWasMet15_LOW5_2_FD_183863 | JGI IMG/M metagenome (GOLD analysis project Ga0208262, IMG submission 183863) | Freshwater sediment methanotrophic microbial communities from Lake Washington under simulated oxygen tension - Sediment Metagenome... | ecosystem: Environmental > Aquatic > Freshwater >... | reverse complement strand
CCACCTGCACCGGGTAGGGTTTTCTGGGCTGCCCCTTGACCGCGGTCTGCAAGCGCCTGGGGTGCTGGTAGTCGAAGTGGCGCAGCTGAAAGTGCTGGTGGAAGCGGTCTACGACGCGCTGGACCCGCAGCAGGTAATCCTCCCAACTGGCGCTCAGGCGGCGCTGTGCCGCCATGGGTGGTTCCCATGATGGGTCGGGGTGGGTGGCGGGGATGCGGGCTTCGGTGGGCGTTGACATGGTGGGCGTGGCTGCAAGGTGCTTGGCTACGGGTTGCCAGCGCCGCGGCGGGCACCGCGTTCACGCTCGCGTTCGCGCTGGCGCAGCACGTCGATCATGACGTTGAAAGTGCGCGCCAGGCGGCCGATCTCGTCGGTGCTGCGCACCGTCAGGGTGGCCTTGTCGTAGTCGCCGTTCTTCAGCGCATGGGCGGCAGCGGTCAGGTCTTCGATCGGCTTGACGATGCTGCGCGCCAGCAGCCAGGCCAGCAGCAGGAACACCAGGCCGACCACCAACACGCTGTACAGCACGGTGGTGAATAGCGCCTGGCTCGGCGCCTCGAAGGATGCGCGCGATTCGCTCACGCCCACCATCCAGTTGTGCGCCGCCACCGGTGCATAGCCGGCGATCTCCTCGGTGCCGGACACCGTCGAGCGGTAGCTGATGTTGCCGCCCGCGCGGCGCCCCACCATCACCTGGGCCAGCTCGCGCTGGCCGACGGTCTCGATGGTGTTGCGCCGAAAGCGCTGGTCGGCCACGATCTCGGCCAGCTTGGCGGGCTCCAGCGGCATCAGGCTCTTGTACAGCAGCGCGGGGTCCGGGTGGAAGATGATGACACCGTCGTGATCCACCAGGAAGGGCACGCGCGACGGGTCTTGCCGCACCTCCATCAGAATCTTGCCGATCGACGAGCCCAGGATGCGCAGCACCACGGCGCCGGTGATCGCGCCCTGGGCATTGCGCACCGGGTTCGAATAGAACATGCCCGCCTGTCCTGCCACCGCGCCCACCACGATGCCGGTCATGTAGGGCTGGCCTGCCATGGCGGCGCGAAAGTACTCGCGAAACCTGAAGTTGCGCCCCGCCACTTCGGGGTCGCTGGAGACCACGGCGGTGCCCTCGCGGTCCATCAACATGGCCAGCTGCACATCCGGGTTGGCCTTGGTCAAGCCCTGAAGCTTGGCGCGCAGGGCCGTCTTGCCGGGTTCGCTCGGGCGATCGAGGAAGTCGACGAAGTCCTGGTCGCGTCCCAGGAAGTCGGCCAGGTTGCGGCTGTCGCCTATCAGTTGGGAAATGCGCCCGGCCGTGCTTTGCGCCAGTTGCTCCAGATTGCGCAACTCAACGCGCGAGACGCTGTCGATGCTGCCATTGAGGTTGTAGTAGGCGGTGATCAGCATCGGCACCAGGGCGGTGAACACCATGGCCAGCGTGAACTTGATGGCTATCGGCCAGGAAGCCGGCAACAGCAGGGCGCGTGCGAAGCGGGTCAGCCGCTGGCGCATGCCGCGTGCGGGCAGCCGCAGGCCGATTCCACCGGCGGCGGCGCTGCGTTCGCCAGCCTCGCCCTCGTCGCCGACCCGCAGCGCCTCCTGCAATCCCAGGGTGGCTCCGTGGGCCGCGTACAGCGCGACGCGGAACTCGGCAATGCTTTGCGGTCTATCCTTAGGCTCCAGTTGCAGTGCCCAATCGATGGCACGCAGGAATTCCGCACTGTACTGGCCCTGGGCCAGCACCTGTAGCAATGGCGCCGGCGTGCTGGCCGCCGCGCGCTGCGGCGCTTCGGGCGGGCGCTCGCCGCTCACCAGCCAGAACAGCGTGGCACCCAGTGCATAGAGGTCGGTCCATGGGCCCTGCCGCTCGGAGCCGGTGTACTGCTCAAGCGGCCCGTAGCCGGGGGTATAGACGGCGCTCAAATCCTCGCGCGCGTTGGCGGTCTGGCGCGCGGCGCCAAAATCGAGCAGCACCAGGCTGCCGTCGTCGTCGCGCACGTAGATGTTGTCGGGCTTGATGTCGCGGTGCAGCACGCCGGATTCGTGCACCAGACTCAGGCCATCGAGCAGCGGCCACAGCAGCGCCAGCAACTCGCGCTCGGCCACCGTGGGGTGGCTGGCGCGCCAGGCCTTGAGGGATTGCCCGCGCTCATATTCGAGCACGATGTAGGCGGTGCGATGCGCCTCGAAGAAGCGCGCCACGCGCACGATGTTGGGGTGACGGAAGGTGGCCAGCGTGCGTGCCTCCTCCAGGAAGCTGTCCAGCCCGCTCTGGTAGAACTCCTGATCGTTCGGGCTGCGCGCCGACACCGAGGCGTCGCTGCAGCGGTAGGCCAGGCTCTCGGGCAGGTATTCCTTGATGGCCACCTTGGCCTTGAGGTTGACGTCGGTGGCCAGGTAGGTGATGCCAAAGCCGCCTTGCCCAAGCACCGCGTCGATGCGGTACTCGTGCAGCCGAAAACCCACCGGCAGGGCCAGGGTGGGTGCCGCCGGGCGAGGCACGAAGCCCGCCCCTTGGATGACGGTTTGGTCCGGGTCGATGACGGGCGCAGCGGCTTGGATCACGGTGGCGTCGGGGTCCCCTGCTTGCGGGTGGGTGGCCGGGAAAGTCAGCGGCTGCATAGTGCGTGCAACCCTAGCACAGATGTCGCGCGGGTTGGCCGGTTCAGCTTGCCGATCCGGTCGGCGGCACAGCGCGTGTCTGCTCGACCATGAAGTCGACAAAGGCCCGCACCCGTGCCGCGAGATGCCGGTTGTGCGGGTAGACGACCGAGAATGGCCGCGTGCAGCCGGCGTGTTGCGGCAGCACCTCGCGCAACTCGCCGCGCTGCACCGCCGCTTGCGCAATGAAGTGGTAGATCTGGCACAGGCCGCCACCCGCCGTGGCGTAGCTGAGGCAGGCCAGCACATCCTCGCGGATGCTCAGGGCGCCGCTGATGGTGTGGTCCTGCTCCTGGCCGTTGATCTTCACGCGCCACGGTATGGCGCGCCCGGTGCTGGGCAGGATGAACTGAATGCAGGCGTGCCGGTCCAACTCGTCCAGCTCGCGCGGCAGGCCGTGTGCGCGCAGGTAGGCGGGCGCTGCAAAAATCCCCAGCGTGGCGTCTTCGAGCTTGCGCGCGATCAGGCCGGAGTCGTCCAGGTTGCCCATGCGGATCGCCACGTCGAAACCCTCGTCCACGAAGTCGACGTTGCGGTTGGAGATGCTCAGGTCGATCTTCAGCGCCGGGTACAGCGCGGCAAACTGGGGCAGCAAGGGCAACAAGCGGTAGTGGGCATAGGTGGTGGGTGCGCTGATGCGCAGCACGCCGCTGGGCGAGCGCTGCTGCCCGCTCAGCGCCCGCTCGGCCTCGCGTATCTGCGCCAGGGCCTGGCTGCACTGGGCGTAGTAAAGCCGGCCGTCGTCGGTGAGCTTGATCTGCCGCGTGGTGCGCGCAAACAGCTTCACGCCCAGGCGCTTTTCCAGTCGACTGATCGAGCGGCTGACGGCCGCCGGTGTGACGCCCAGCGCCTCGGCGGCGGTGCTGAAGCCGCTCAACTCGGCGGCTTTGCAGAACAGCTCGATGGAGCCCAGTTGAACCGGGTTGGAGTCGCGTTGCAGCATTACATGAGGTAATAAATGAAGTGATGCGAATGGTGTTTATCGATCATTATGGAGTGAATACAGTCCCTCCATGGCTCGAATCCAGGCGAACCCGACTTCTTTCAGCCATCCACCGACGCAGCAACCAACCAAGGATTTCCACATGACTCCCAGCATCTTGATCATCGTTACCTCGCACGCCCAGATGGGCGACACCGGCAAGAAGACCGGCCTATGGGTCGAAGAACTGGCCGTGCCCTATTACCAGTTTGTCGACGCCGGCTTGCAGGTCGAAATCAGCTCCCCCGTGGGTGGCGCGGCGCCGCTGGAACCCAATAGCCTGAAGCCCACCGGACAGAACGACCCGGTGGTGGAGCGCTTTCTGGCCGACCCAGTGGCGCAAGGCAAGATCACCCGCATGCAGCGTTTGGACGCGCTGGACATGGCGGCGTTCGACGCCGTGTTCCTGCCCGGCGGCCACGGCACCATGTGGGACCTGCCCCTGGCCGACAACGTGCGCAGCAAGGTCGAGCAGGCCTTTGCCGCCGGCAAGGTGGTGGCGGCGGTCTGCCACGGCCCGGCCGGCTTGGTGGCCGCGCGCCGGCCGGATGGCTTGTCGATTGTTCAGGGCAAGCGCGTGACCGGCTTTACCGATAGCGAGGAAGACGCGGTGGGCCTCAGCAAGGTCGTGCCCTTCCTGCTGGAATCGCGCCTGCGTGAGTTGGGTGGCCAGTTTGAGAGCGGCCCCAACTGGTCGCCTTTCGCGGTGCGCGACGGCCAATTGATCACCGGCCAAAACCCGGCCTCGTCGCGCCTGGTGGGGCAGCATGTGCTGGACGCCTTGGCCCTTGTTGCAGCTTAAGGAACACGGCTGCGCCCCGCGCCACAGCTAGTCCCACATCGGGTTGGGGCGTGGCGCCGGCACCGGCGCCGCACCCTGCTCGATGCGCTGGACCAGCAGGTCGGCATAGTTGCCCGATCCCAGCAGGATGCGCACACGCACCGGCAGGTATTGCAGGCTGGGGGCAAACCACAATTCGGCGGTGATGGCTCCCTGCGGGTTGGCAATCGGCCGGGGGCGCAAGTGGAAGGCCTGCACCGGCCCCAGCTCCGCCAGATCCAGCGTCTCTTGCTCCACCACGTCATAGGTCCACAAGGCCATCGCTTGCGGTCGGGCCAGCCACACCTGCACTTGCCCACCCACTTGCAGCCGCTCGCGCCCGGTGGCAAAGCGGTGGCTGAGTTCGACAAGCTGGCTGGCGGTGTCTTGCAGGGCCTGGGGGTGTGGCCATTGGCTGCCGTTGTGAAAGGTCACATAACCGTCCTTCAAGGCCACGCGCCGGTCGCCCCACGGTGCTTGCTCCTGGTAGGCGCTGGGCAAGAGACCCGCCTCGGTGACCTCGCCCTGGCTGGTCAGGGCAACGTGCACCAGCAGCGCCATGCGCAAATCGATTCGCACTTGATAACGGCTTTGCTCGCGCTGCCACTGCACCCGGCCGCTGCCGTACATGTCGCCCCGGTAGTAGCCCTTTAGGTCGTAGACCAGGCGCGTGTCAGGTGGCCAGGTGTCGATTGGGGGAGCGGTGTCGCCAGGGTCCGGTGCCGGGGTGTCGCTGGCTTGGGCCTCAGGTGCTGGCGTTGGTGCCACAAGCGGGCTGGCGGGCACATCTTTGGGCGGCGCGGACTCGGCCAGTGGCTCAGGCAGGTTGTCGTCCATGGCGAGCACCGGCAGCGTGGCGACTTCGATCGGCGCCGACACGAACGCTGGCAAGGTGGCGGTGACGGCGGCTTGCCGCTTGGGCTTCGGCGTGAGCGAGTGCTGCGCGGTGGGTGGCGGCTTGATAGGCGCCACGGGCTCCACCGGCTCAATGACTCGCGTGAACAAGGGCTCGCCCATCAGCGCCAGCGGCCCAACCGTTGGCCACTGCGCACGCAGCCACGACAAACCCGTCCAATGACCCAGCAGCACCAGACCCAGCGCCAGCAGCAGCGGTCTGGGTATCCGGCGGGGCATGGTGGGCACCCCCTGTGGCTACAGGGCTCCTTGCAACTGGCGCTCGAGTTCGGCCACGCCAGCGGCCACGTCAACGTCCGCGCCCAGTTCTTTCATGGTCGAGCCAAACGCGTGCAGCGTGCGAAACAGGTTGTGCGCGCGGCATTGCTCGCCCATCTGGCCGATGCGCACAATGTTCAGGCCGAACGAGCCCGAAATCTCCACCTTGTATTTGGCCGAGATGCGCTTGCACACCTCCACCCGGTCGATGCCAGCCGGCACTTCGATGCCCACCACCGAGTTGAGGCGCGACTCGGGTGCGCCATACAGGCTCAGCCCCATCGCCTCGATGCCACGCTGCAGGCTGGTCGAGCAGCGCTGGTGGCGCGCAAACCGTTCCGGCAGCGTCTCGGTGCACACCAGGTGCAGTGCCTCGTGCAGGGCCAAAATGCCGGACACCGGTGCGGTGTAGTGGTAGGACGCGTTGTGCCAGAACTGCTCGGCCAGTTGGGCGTCCAGACACCAATGGGTGGGGTCCTGTGTGCGGCTGGCGATACGCGCCCAGGCGCGCTCGGAAAACGCAATCAGCGACACGCCGGGAATGGATGAGAGGCCCTTTTGGCCACCGGTGATGACGGCGTCGATCTGCCAGTTGTCCATCTCCAGCGGCATGGTGCTGAGCGTGCAAACCGCGTCCACAATCACGTAGCAGCCATAAGTGCGCGCCAAGCGCGTGATTTCGGGCAGGTGGCGGTTGAACACGGTGGAAGAGGTCTCGCCCTGCACAATGGTCAACACCTCGGGGCGGAAGCGCTCAAGATGCTCGCGCACGCTGGCCACGCTGGCGGCTTCGCCATCGGGAATCGCCAGCAGCTCCACCTCGCCACCGACGCGGCGCGACATGTCGGCAAAACGCCGGCCAAAGTAGCCGTTGCAGACACACAGCACGCGTGTGCCGGGGCGCACCAGGTTGCACACACTCATCTCCATCGCCGCCGAGCCAGGGCCGGCCACGCCCAGTATCCAGGGTGATTCGGTCTGGAACACATAACGCGCCATCGCCTTCAACTGGTCGATCACCCGCGCCATGGTCTCGCCCAGGTGGTTGATGACGATCGAATTGGCCTGCGCCACGCGGTAAGGAATCGGCACCGGGCCGGCGCCCATCATCAGCAGGGGTTCAGAGGGCAGCAGGGTGTCTAGGCTATCGACTTGGGGAGGGGTAATCATGTTGAACAAGTGGCAAGGATCGTGGGACCAACAGTGTAGGGGGTGGGGCGGCGGGGCCGCATCGGGCGGGCAGTCCAAATGCCTGGGGCGCGGTGCGCAGAGGCCTGGTCGTGATGGCCGGTGGGCTGGTGTCACCTGCGCGGCTGGGTTGCCGATCGAGTGCGAGCAGGGTCGGATTCCTCTAGCGGCTGCTTTCGACCCATTGCAGCCTTGGCCGATCTTGAAATCATCTCCCAAAAGCCGACTGACAATCCGGAAGTTGGTCGCGGACAGCTCTTGAGCAGCGGGAGCTGACATTCGATCACATGGCCCACTGGGCTACAGTTCAAACCAAATGAACCGTCGGGAAACGCGAACGCGACGATCGCCAAATTTCGCCAGGATAGGCGACAGGCTTCTTAGGGATGGAAATGTCTTCACCGTCTTGCGAAATTGGCGCAGAACCTCGATGCCTCGGGCCTCGCCGCGTGATCGGGCATCGGCGTCTACGGGCGGAGTTCGGGCATATCTCGTCGGATAAACTGGCTTCCCAGAATATCCGCCCATCTACATCACGTTAGCTCTCCCATGGCAGTATCTCGACTCTCTCGCCTATGGCACAAGATCGGCATCTTTCTGGGCCTTCTGGCCTGCTTGCTTGGCGTGTCCTGGGCGGCCGAACGGAGCGCTGCGCAAACTCTGCGTGGCTTGGTTCGGGTTAGGACCATGCAGCATTACGCCGAGATGGGGTACGGGCTCTATCTCCGCAATTGCGCTTCGGAGAATCCTGAAATTGGCCGCATCATTTCCGCTCACCGAGAGAGAGAGAGAGAGAGAGAGAGACGGGTCCTTCTACTCAATATTGGATGCGCTCATCGTTGAGTACAGAGTCCGCTCAGTTGTCGAACTTGGAGATGCCGAAGCGAAGCGTGCATTTGCAGTCATCGACGATGAGCAGCAGAAGGCATTGGCAATGCTAAGTGAGTCGACTGCAAAGGATAGGCGCTCCGGCGCTTCAACTGTATCAAGAAACCCAAGACGCTTGCTGGCGTGCCCGACGACCTGCGGAGGGAAATTGAGAGTCTCCAGTGTGAGTGAGATGAGAGCTAACAAGCTAGTCAACACGGACGCCTTGCGGCGTCCGGTCGCTACGCTCCCTCCTGGCGCAAGGCGCCGGTTACACGCACGTTAAATTGCAAAGTATGGCGCTACCTTTTCACGTTTCTTGCAGTGAATCCGCAGTCGGCTTGTACGAGTTGGCTGACGGTCGCTTTCAGCTTATTGAAGATGGTCCAATCGCACCGCTTATGGTTGGACCTGGCTACGTTTTGGTTGAGAACCGACTTGCAGACCACCTACGAGGATTTCAGTTGGAACGTGTGAGGTTTGTGTCAGCGACCATTTGGCATCGGCGCACTGGTCAGGAATTTCGGACTCACGAGCACCTTGTCGTTGGTCAACAGTTTCACTCCGACCAAATTAATGATCTGGATCTTGACGGTTGCAGATTGTTGAGTCTCAACGGCGAGTACCTTTTCGCTAGTCCTGAACTGGCACGCCAACTGCGAGAGAGTCGGTTTTCCTATCTTCTTTTTAGCGAAGGATTGAATGGGTGGGCCGCAAATGCAATTTGACATTTCGCTCGGCACGGACATGCAACCGAAGGCTACCGCTTCGCGGCACGGGTTGCCTGCTGGGCAGCGCCAACGTTAAACCTCGGATGATCCCGCCCGCCACGCTACTGCTTTCTGCGGAGATGCTCCGTGACGGAGGCTCTTTCGCTGCCGAATTTCAGTGCGCAGATTCGAGCCGGTATGTGCTGCTATTCCGCGTTCAGCTATCTCAAAATGCGTGGAGAGCTATGGAACGCACGGGCTATTTGCCCCCGGTGTTGGTTGATCGCGTGCCAGAGACCGAGACCGCGCTTTCCTGGGATCACGCGCACGCACAGGTGGCCGGCTTGCAATTGTTGGCTCGTCGCGACACCGATGCTGACGCCCTAAAACTCATGATGGAGATTGCTGAGAGTCTCGGGAAGGTTCCAACGCATGTTTCGCGCGTTCTCGGCCCAGTGTTCACCGTCAGTGATCTTCCACCGTGAATCCGTGGCTTAGCATATCAATGGACGCGGACCCACAACTGCAGAAGGTGGCTTCACCGCTCGTGTTGGTGGTCCGGTCATCTTTATGCTAAACATGATGCGCACAGGATTTCGTTCAGGCTATTGGGTTGTTGAGTGGGCGGACGACTTCGATCCGAATTTGGCAGACCTTGTGCATCGCTTTCCAGAAATGATCTGCGGTCACCGTGTTGCAATTGCCTCTTGCGACAGTGGGCCTTTTGAACCAACCCAAACTGAGTATGCAAAGGGCTGGATAAGGAAGAACGAAGTGGCCGTCAGCCCCGTCATTTCTGAAGCATCGGATTTGCCAACACCTGGGTTCGACGAGTGGTACGTGTACGCTGGCGAAGCGCCAGACCAAAAACACAGGTCCTTTGTGAACCGATGGGGTTTTGCACCGTTAGACGAATTGAATCCGGAGATACAAGATTTTTGGGGACAAGTCGAGAAGTTTCAGCCATTGCATGTCATTGGTGCAGGGGCTCCCACGATGTTTCTCGCCACCCAAGACGAGGCAATTTTCCGAAAGATCAGCAGTGTTTAACAAGTTGTTCGTCACAGACATGCAGCAGCAAGATGCCGCCGCGCAGCGTGCGCTGCCCGCCGGACAACGCCAACGTTATGCTTCCTGATCTCACGCCGCTGTTGCCCAACCACAAGTCTGACCTTGAGCGTGCGCGCGCGGTTGTCGCACTGGGGTACCCAGCGATAGCTCAGATTGTTCCGGGAGTACTGGAGTGGCTTCAAGACATCAACTGGCCTGTGGCGCACATCTTTGCACCGTTCCTCGCCAGCATTGGTCCCGAATTGGCTCCTTACGTGCGGACCGTACTCGAAACTGATGATGACGTCTGGAAATACTATTTGATCCAGGCTGTAGTCGCTGCATCGCCAGAGCTTGCGAAAGCGTTGAAACCTGAACTCGAACGCATTGTGCAAAACCCTACGCCGTCTGAGCGCCATGAAGAAGTCAATGCTGTTGCGCTTGAGGCATTGGAGCAGCTAGGTTGAGCAAGCCGCATAACAGGTTCGTCGATTGGACCTACAACGACGGATCGCGTTCCTTTCATTCTTCACAACCGAGTGCGCTGTTGTGGCCCACTCAAGGCCAACGTTGAACGTCTGTAGTCTGAAGAACTAGAGGTCTGCTTCTAGCCTGGTGGAGCCAGCCACGTTTCTCCAAAACGGGTATTCAAAATTGAAGGTCGGGCATCGAAATTTGGATGTGAACCACACCGTTCAAACTGGTGATTTCATTGATGCTTTTGCCACGTTTCCATACAAACAACTTCAAAGCAAAGAAATTGCTAGAGAATTGGCAAAGAATTTAGTTCGTTTCACAGGTGATGAATCCCCACACCAAGCCCCCCAGCTCACCCTTGGCTGCGATCAACCTGATCTGGCGGCAGCGCCATCTGCTGTTTCAGCTGACCTGGCGCGCCATCAGCCAGCGCTACCAGGCTTCGGTCCTGGGAGTCCTCTGGTCGCTACTGTCCCCGCTTCTCATGTTGACCATCTACACGCTGGTGTTCTCCAAGGTCTTCAAGTTTCGCTGGGGAGGTGCCGACGATTCGACGGGCATGTTTGCAGTGATTCTGTTCGTCGGCACCAGTCTTCATGGCCTGTTGGCAGACGTCGCCAACCGGGCTCCAGGCCTGATCGCTGAGCATGCCAGCTACGTCAAGAAAGTCGTCTTTCCAGTGGAGCTGCTGCCCGTGGTCACACTGCTTTCGGCACTCTTCCAATGCGTGCTGAATCTGAGCATCGTATTACTGGCCGTCGCTTGGACCAACGGGCGGCTGTCGTGGCACGTGCTGCAGTTGCCCTTGGTTCTCGCACCGTTCGTCCTTCTGCTGCTGGGATTCGCCTGGTTCATCTCCGCCCTTGGTGTTTTTATGCGCGACCTATTGCCCGTTACCGCACTGGTGACCACTGGCCTGATGTTTCTCTCCCCGGTCTTCTATCCCGCAGACGCTGTCCCCGAGCGGCTACGATTCTGGATGCAACTCAATCCGTTGACCTTCGTCATCGAGCAGGCCCGCGGCAGCCTGATCTGGGCGCAACCGCTCGACGTTCAAGGCTTGCTGATCTACACCTTTTCGGCCTGCCTGGTCGCTTGGCTCGGTTTTTTCTGGTTCCAGAAAACGCGAAAGGGGTTTGCAGATGTCCTCTGAGCCCGTTGCGATCCGCGTCGAGGGCTTGGTCAAGCGCTACGAGATTTATGCCCGTCCCGGAGACCGTCTGCTCCAGTTTTTCATAGATCGCTGGAACGCGTTCTCTGGCGGTCGCCTGTCACCCCGGTACCGCGAATTCACGGCCCTGCAAGGGCTCAGCATCACGCTGAGAAAGGGTGAAACGGTAGGCATCATCGGGCGCAACGGGTCGGGCAAATCCACCCTGCTTCAGTTGATCTGCGGCACCCTCACCCCGACCGATGGAAGGATCGAACGCCATGGCCGCGTGGCCGCGCTGCTGGAGCTGGGCTCGGGCTTCAATCCCGAATTTTCGGGCCGCGAAAACGTGCTGCTCTACGCCAGCGTGCTGGGCCTGAGTCGCGAGCAAGCCCAGGCACAGTTCCAGGAAATCGTGGCCTTCGCGGACATCGGCGATTTTCTCGATCAGCCGGTCAAGACCTACTCCAGTGGCATGGTCGTGCGGCTGGCCTTTGCGGTGATTGCCCATGTCGACGCCGACATCCTGGTGGTGGATGAAGCGCTGGCCGTGGGCGATGCCTTTTTCACCCAGAAGTGCATGCGCTTTCTTCGCGACTTCATGCTGCGCGGCACGGTGCTGCTGGTAAGTCATGACACCGAAGCCATCAAGGCGCTGTGCGGGCGTGTATTGTGGCTGGACAAGGGCACGCTGGTGCAGGACGGGCCAACCAAAGAAGTCTGCCAAGACTACCTGGACCAACTGCTGTCCAGCCACAAGGCAACAGCGCGACCGGCTTTACCCGATCGGTCTCCTGCTGAAAGCCAGAACGCGTTCGATCCGGACCCCGGACTGTCTTTGCCGGGATTCTCGAGTAACGTATTGCGCTTCTCTGCCATGCCGATGACCGGAACCGGTGCCGGCCAGGGCGGCGTCACGATTCAAGGAGTCCAGGTTCGAAGTGCCCAGGGCCAGACAGTGGACTCGGCGCGCGCAGGCGACGTTATCCGATTGGACGTCGAGGTGCTGTTTCATAAAGACATCCTTCAACCCCTGATCGGTTTCATGCTCAAAGACCGGACAGGCCAGGCGCTGTTCGGTGACAACACTCGCATGACCCCCATGCCCAACAGCCCACTGATCCGGGCTGGTCAGTGCGTGCGGGTCAGCTTTGTGTTCGAAATGCCCCACCTGCTCAGCGGCGACTACAGCACCGTGGTGGCGGTGGCTGAGGGAACGCAGGCCGAGCATGTCCTGCACCACTGGATTCATGACGCGCTGCACCTGCACTCCGAGAACGGATGCACAGTCCATGGTCTGGTGGGCATTCCCATGCGCAAAATCGAGGTCGCTGTGCGCGATGGCGACCCGAGTGCGTTGAACCGGTAGACCGTCACCCACATCGTCAGAAAGTAGTTGCGCAATGTCAGATGTTCGCCCCATGCGGTCCAGCATGAATTCGGCGCCCTACACGGTCGATATCGTGTCCCCCCAGTACCCTTGCGGTTCCTCGTGGCTCGCCAACGCGCTGCTGGAAATGCAGGTTTTGCTGCGTCACCTGTGGAGCTTCGAAACTGCGGGTGAATGGGAACACGGCTCGAACGGGGATTCGCGTTACGTCGCCCAGCACTTGCCGTGGGGGCAGACGCTGCCAAGCCTGCGCTTGGGCCGAACTTTCCGGTTCCGTAGAGACGTTCGTCCCCGATTTACACACCTGTATCCCTGGCAGCTGGAGCCCTGTCCCAAGATCGTATTGATGGTACGTGATCCGCGCGACGCGCTGTACTCGATGTGGCAGTGGCAGCAGCACAACGAACAGTATCCGCCGTCGATTCCGTTTGTCGAGTATCTTGTGAGCCCCTTTTACGGGGGCCCGATATCGATCATCGACATGCTGTGGCTGCACTTGCGAAGCTGGCTTTCGCTGCGGGGAGATGAGTCGCGGCAAGTGTATGTGCTTCGGTTCGAAGACTGGAAGCGCGATCCGGTCGGCGAGCTCGGTGCGGTCACGCGATGGATGGGTCTTGACTGTGACCAGAGCGTGCTGGGTCGTGCCGCAGCGGCTTCCGACGTGAGCAACCTGCATCGTATCGAACGAGAATTGGCGCGCGACATCCCCAATGCCAGACGGTTCCATCGGTTGGGGCAGCCAGAGGAATGGCGCGGCGCATGGAAAGCAGATTGGAGCGAAGCGCTCGGCCGGCATTGGCAGCCCGTGTACCGAGCGCTAGGCTACACGCCGCCTTCGAAAACTGGTTCCGCCGTTCCTGCATTCGATTTGAACCAGGTTCTGGCTTGGCGCGACCTCACCGAGCCATCTCTTGTGCAACTATGGCACCATAGACTGTCCACCGACATGATGCTTGAGAGCGACGACACTGTGCCATCTGGACGGTCGGCCGCAGGGCGACATGGTGGACTGGGATCGAGATAACAAAGAGGGAGCTTCCGTAATGACCAAGATTCTTTTCGTCTATCCGCCGTACCTGGCGCCTACGCACGTGGAACGCATCCTGGCGGGCACCGAGGAGATTGCGATGGGCGCGCCACTGGGGCTCATGTACATCTCCGGGTACCTCAAGAAGCGAGGCTTTACTGGGACCATTGAGCTGCTGGATTTGATGGACAAGGTCTACCGGGATCGCCGCGTACTGGCAGACGACGCCTTGTTCGAGGACGCGATCGCGCAACATCTGGCGGATTTCAAACCGGACCTGATTGGCATCACTCTGAACTTCTCGGTGAGCTGGAGCTATTTCGTTCAGATTTCCCGCGTGATTAGGGAGCGTCTGCCAGAAGCCACTATCGTCGTTGGCGGCGGTCATGCGACGTTTGCGTACAAACACGTGCTGCAAGGGGGATTAGCCGACTACGTTGTACGCGGTGAGGGTGAATATGCTTTTGCCGACCTGGTCAGCGCACTGGGCTCCGGCAGGGAAAGCACCATCCAGGGTGTCTTCGATCTGGCAAAGTCGAATACGCTCGCAAGCGATATCGGCGAGATGTTCAACTTCGAGGACCTCGAGATGCCCGATTGGGGCCTCGTCGACGCCGAAGGCTATACGCGTGGGAACAATTCCTTTCGATTCCTTGGCTCCCGCGGCGACGTCTTTGCCCAGATCGTCACCGCGCGAGGCTGCCCCTATCAGTGCACCTACTGTGCCGCCAGCAATGCCTACGGAAACAAGCTGCGATACAGGCCGGTGAATCGTGTTATCGAGGAGATCGAGTGGCTCAGAAACAGGTACGGCGTCACCGGATTCATCCCGGAGGACGACATGTTCATTTCCAAGTCGGAGCGCTCGCTACAGTTGCTCAGGGCGTTGGCCTGTGACAACAGGGGGATCAAGATTGCGGTTCGCAACGGGCTTGCGGTCAGCGCGCTGAGTGAGGAGGTCGTGGACCTGATGGTTCAGGCCAACGTCACAACCTGCAACGTCGCCATCGATGGCGGGACCCCGGAGATGCAAAAACAGATTGGCAAGAACTGCGACCTGGCCAAGGCCAAGCGCATGACGCGCTACATTCGCGATCGGGGCATCGAAACCTGTGCCTGCATGATCATCGGGCACTATGGGGAGACACGGGATCTCCTTGATGCCGCCATCGAATACATCTTGAGCTTGGAGGCGGACTGGCTCAACCTTCAGGTTTGTGCACCGCTGCCCGGATCCGAGTTCTACCGTTTGCTTTGCAGGGATGGAGTCATCAAGGACACACCCGACTACTGGAATCACGACTACGAGATCAGGGGATTCGCGCTCAACGGCATCTCCGGAGAAGAAATATCGCGAATCCGGAAGCGCACCTATTACCGCAGTAACTACTCCAACAACGTCAATATACGGGAGGGGATGTATCGCCGCGCGCTGAACTACTATGACCGGCGTTGCGAGCAGAAGGACCATGACCTGTTCTCCCACCTGTATCAGGCGAAATGTCTTTACGCGCTGGGCATGGGCGAGGAGGCCGCCCTGTCGATGAAAAAGGTTGCCGCCATCATGCAGACGGCTGGCGGAAGCAAGACGTATCTTGAGAATAGGGAGTTTGTGCCTGCCGAACTGGCAGCGGCAATGCTGGAAGACATTGGCAATGATGTCGCTTCAGCAAGCTGACACCTTCATGGTCTGGCCGCACTTAATTTTTGCCACAGCACCAACACCTCTTCGAGCTGATCTGCCAATGCCTGAGGTCCAAACTGCTGGGTGATTACCAGATCAGCCCGTTCGGGGAACTGCGCTGGTTGATCCAGGCCCATCACTTGGCGCGGGGTGGGATCGTCGGCAGGGCCATAGAGGGCGGGATTGCGCACGCGTAACTCAGCCACACTGGCCTGTAACCAGACCTCGGCGTACCGCGAATGGGTAGCGCGGTTGAAGCGCTGTACTGCGTGAAACAAAGAGATGGTGGCCACTATCACCGGTACACCTTGTTTTGCGGCGAGTTGTGCCAGACGCGCGATACGCCAAGCACGCCGTTCGCGCGACGCCAAATCGTGAGAGATGGCGTTGTCAGGTGCCTCAAGTGCATCTCGCAGCGTGTCACCGTCGAGCAGTAGCGGTCGCTCGCCCCGCGCACGCAGTTGCTTTGCCACGGCCTGCGCGAGGCTGGACTTGCCAACGCCGGACAGGCCGGTGATCCACAACAGTGGGGCAGTCGGTGATTCACGTTCTGAAATCATGACTGAATCCCTCGTCTCCAATGCCTTGCGTAACACAGTGGAGGTCACTCTCGCTGTCGATCTCGACCCACCCGCCATCAACCTCGACACATTGCATGGACTCACCTGCAAGCAGCAAGCGCTGCAACAGGGTGGTCATGTCCATCTGATCGATCAGGCCTGGGCCATGCTCGCCTTGCCAAGTCCGCAAATGCTTGCTGGCGCTTTGCCAAGCCGCTGGCTGCAGATGCAGCAGGCCCATGAATTGCCCTTGCACCTGCGCTAGCGTGGGCCTACTTTGGCCAATGGACAGCAGTCGCTCGCCGTCGCGCTCCAGGCTTTCGGCGTCGTCGAGTGGGTTTGCGAAGCGACGCTGCCAAAGCGCTGCCCAGAGCCGATCGATGGGCACCACCCAGTCCGATCTTTGGCGCGTTAGCACCTGTCGCACGCAACTGGGTCCATAGGCGCCGTCGCCATAGACGACCAGGCTGGGCGCGCGCAGCAGCCAGTCTTCGGTCAGCATCAGGCTGCGCACCATGTTGCTGTGCTGCCAGTTGGAATTGATGCGTACGCCTTCGCGCCGGCCCGTGAATGACTCATGTTGCCAACCCGCAACGATCAGGATGTCTTGGATGCCGTTGGCGCGCAGCGCGTCCAGGGTCCAGTCCAGGATAGGGCGGTTGAGCAGTGGCACCAAGCATTTGGGCCGCTGCTCGGTGAGTGCATGCATGCGGCTACCGCGCCCGGCGGCGAGGACGATGGCTTGAGTGGCCGGGGGAGAGCTTGGGTTCATATTTTGCGCGCGGTCCAGGCACGCGTGACGTAGGGCAGTTGCAAGGTGTCGCGATCGATGACCAACTGGCCGATGTCGTGCAGAATCGCATCGAGGCGCTCACCTGCCTGGCGTTGTAATGTAGCGTGCGCCTGCCAGGCGCGCAGCCATTCACTGCTGGTCATGGCAACTAAAAAGCCTTGTTCGTGGGCCTGCAGGTCGGTGAAGCCGCCATGGGCATGCACAAGAGCGGCGGGTGACTCCCGGCGCATGCCATGGTCAAAATGTGGCAGGTGCGCGCGGATCACGGCTTCTACCTGCTGTTGCAGTGGATCGGACAGGTCGCGGTGGTTCCACAGTGCAAGCCAATAGCCTCCGGTTTTGAGCACGCGCGCGGCCTCGTCCAGTGCGGTGTGCGGCGGCAGCACATTGAACGAGGAACCGTAGGCGATCAGATTCACGCTAGTCTGACGCACTGGCAACTGCTCACCGAGTGCCGAGATCCAGTGACTGTCTCGCAGAGAAGGTTTGGCGACGGCCAGTTCGCGCATCGCATCGTTGGGTTCTATCGCAAGCAGTTGCAGGCCATGTCGCAGCAAATGCCCGCTCAGCTTGCCGGTGCCAGCGCCGACCTCCAGCGCCCAGGCGTCATCGGGTAGGTGCAGGCCTTGTAGCACTCTGTCCAACAACTCGGAGCAGTAGTCGGCGCGTGCGTCATAGCTGGATGCATGAGGCGTGTAGTCCCAGCTCAACGTTGATGTCATGTTGAAGTACCATGAAGAAAGGCTGGGGGAAGATTGAATGCTTGTGCGATCCAGGGCCAGATCACTGGACTGTCGCCGTGGTCCCGCTCTGGGTGCCACATCAGGCCTAACCACGGCAGATACCGGTGCCGCATGGCCTCGACGCTGCCGTCGCCAGCCCGTGCCAACGCCTCCCAAGAAGGCATCACGACGTCAATGCCGAAGTCGTGCCAGGAGTTGACGCGTGTGTTGACATCGGGCCCGTGAACAGGGTGCACGCTTCGCACGTGGCCTTTTAGCGCACACAAAGTGCCGCCACTGCGCAGGTGCAGAACCTGCATGCCGCGACACACGCCCAGCACTGGTAGCCGATGTTGCTCCGCATGGTCGAGCAGGGCCGCTTCGTTGGCCGCGCGCCGTGCACTCAGGCGTGCATCTCCCCCACCGCTGAGAATGAAGGCGTTCAGTTGCCAGTGTTCGACATAAGAAAGCAACTGGGAGGGGTCCTGAAAATTCGGCAGCGCCATAAACGAATTGGTTGGCCACTGTGTGGTCAACCAATTCGCCCACGCCGAATCCAACCCGTCACGGTCAAAGGCCCCCGTCTCTGCCGGCCAATGGCGCTGGCTGATGCCGATGCGCAGTGACCTGCCTGGCATCAGTTCAACCATAGACCTCCAATGCTGGGGTCGATGCGCGCGTGCTGGGCGCGGCTGGCTTGGCGCAATACCGCTTCTCCGCAGCCTATGGCGGCGGACAGACCAAACTCGGCACAGCGAATTCCCATGTGTGAATTGGCGCCACCCCAGGCCGTGATCAGACCGCGAATCGGGTACTGAAACAGCCAGTCGTAACCGGGATCGGCTTGGCTCAGCACAACGATGGCTTGGTTCAGGCGATCAGCTACTCGCGGCATGCGGTCGTCAAGCAGCACGACCTTGCCTTCTGCAATCTGGTGACCAATGAAATTGGGCATGAGTCCGAGACTGTCGGCGTGATATCGGTCCGACTCTCTGCATAGCAGCGGGCTGACCAGCACCCGTGCCTCGCGCGCATGCAAGGCCTTCGCTGCCCGAACCACTTCAAGCCAATACTGTTCTCGCGCAGTAAGCGGCAGGGCCAGCCCGATCTGTATGTGTTCCAGAGTCAGCCACGATGCCTGTTCGCGCTCTATACCGGCTGCGCCGAGTTCAATCGCTATGCCATCGAGCAATGCCGACAGCTGGCGGTTCAGCGCAAACTTTCCCCATTCGCGCCAGCGCGTTGCCTGTTGCACAAATTGAACCCATTGCGTGGGGCTTACCAGGTAGCCAGATTCGGCCAACAGTTGCATCAGTCCCCGCGCCTCAACGTCATGTAGTACAAATTGCGCGGGCGCCACCGCTTCACTGATGCGCAGCAGATGCGACTGCTCGGCCCAAGTAGGTTGGGTGATGTCAAAGCTGCCCGCTCGCATGCCGCCGTGCAGCGTCGACCAGCAATGGGTTGAGGTCTCGTCAACGCCCGTAAGCGGCGTGCTGCGTGCAGCGATTTTCAGTGCGGTCGCACGTTGATCGCCCAGCGCGCCGCGATCGACCGCTGAACGCAGCAAAGACTGTGCAACGAAGGCAATCCTGGCCAGCACCGCAAAGGCCAGCGCGGTGTTCCGGCTATGCTGCAACAACGCGGGCCAAGGTCTGCCCTGAAGTGGTGTGCGTAATGCGACTTTGATCTGCGCCACATGCAGCGCAAGTGGATAGTTTGCCGTAGTGTTGAGCAGGCCGCGACCAAGCTTGCCAAGATGGTCCTCCCAGACCGCGACCTCGCAGTGATCCAAGCCTTCGCCATACTGCGCCTGCACCTCGGACAGGGGCAGAAAATCGCGTACGGTGCGAAACAATTTGAACTCGACCTTATCGTGCAAATGCGGTTGGCTGCGCAAGCGCGCAAGCCACAAGTCAACCAGTCGTGCCACGATCCTGCCAGGCACACCAGCTGGTATCAGCGAATTGGCGCTGCGCCGCAGGTCGACCCATGGTCGCCCCGCCAGCGGATGCAGCAAGTCGACGTCGAGCTGTGGCGCTGGCGCATAGCCGAGCCGCTCGCGCGCCTGCCACCAGGTTCCGCGTGCAATCAGCGCTTGAAACAGCGACAACGCAAGCGGCCTTGGGTGACTACCGATGAGCTCTGCCGGATTCCAGTCCGACATGAGCGTGTACAGGGTGGAACTGCCCAGCACCTGTGCGCAAAGGTCAGGTTGCTGCAAAGCGGCAAGCGATGGCAATGAGCAAGTCGTGATCTCGGTGCTTTGTAGGGGCCAACACGCCTGCGCCGCGATCGGCCGACACTGCAGCAAGTGGATGTGCCATTGCTCCGGCGATGGGGTCAGCACGAATTCAATTTCAAACGCGCAACCAGGCCGGATTGCTTCGAGTTCATGCAGTAAAGCCAAGGGCAGCGCCACCTGCGGTTCCAGTTCGCCTTTGCGTAGGCAAAGAGAGGCCTGCGCGCGTGCCACGCCGTACATGCGCCCCTGAGCCCGCCCTGCGGTGACGGCCGCGCTGTCGCCTGCGGCAAGCTCAATGCAATACCAGGGCGCGCCATCACTGATTCGATGGGTGGAAGCCACACCGGCTAGGGCAATGGTGCTCACCATGCACTGCACCATGACCTGATCCAAGGGATGGCCGGGAAGGCTTTGCGCGACCTGTTGGATTGACGACTTCAGATGGTTTGCGCTGACGTCCAGCAGTGTCAGAAAGTGGCCTGCCTGCGAGCCCTCGGCTTGATCCTCAAGCCAAGCGTCACTGCGTACGGCGTAGCTGCTGCCACCAAGCTGCATGACCTGTTGCACAAAACCATCCAACTGTTTGTGAAGCTGTGTGCAAGGCAAGGTGAGGAATTCCGGCACAGTGGCCTTTTGCAGGCGCGGTGCAAGCGCCTTTAGCGCAGCTGATTTTCCTTGGATGGGGATTGCGCATGTAGGCATCAGCATGCAGTTGGGGGGGCGAGCTTCATGAGCAAAATCATATACGACAGGGCACCTCGATGGGACCGTGGGACGAGATGTGGGACGAGACTGATGACGCGTGATTTCGCGCCACCGGGGCCAGCACGGTGGCCTCTCCGTAGCGCATCGTGTGCGGGTTGACCCCGCTGCACCGGGACATTTCGCCAATGGAGAGGATGGGGGCGGTCATGCAGGGAGTCCTAAAAGTTGGAGTTCACACTCAGTCAAGCGGTATTTGGGCTTGGCTCTTGGGCGGCCGTTTGACGCTTATCAAACTGTGTGCGCACGGGTCTTGAAGTCGCTTTGCCCGGCCTGCATATTGATTGGCGATGGTCGAGTGGTTCGCCATCCACAACGTGTAACGAAGGAGAGAAAATATGAACTCATTGATCACCCGTGGCGGTCTGTTTGACGACTTTTTTCGCGATGTCGCGCCGAGCTTCTATGTGCGGCCCTTGCACGGTGATCCGCTGCCCTCGCCGGCGCAAATCAAGATCGACGTGAAGGAATCCGAGCGCGCCTACACGGTGCAGGCGGAGTTGCCCGGCGTTCCCAAGGACGATATCCAGGTGTCGCTGGACGGCAATGTTGTGACCTTGCGCGCCGAAGTCAAACAGCAGGACGCGCAGACCAAGGACGACAAGGTGTTGCGCAGCGAGCGCTACTTTGGCTCGGTGTCGCGCAGCTTCCAGTTGCCGCAGGACATCGACCAGAGCGAGTCCAGGGCCAAGTACGACAACGGCGTCCTGACCTTGACCCTACCCAAGAAGGTGGGCGGCAAGACGCAGCGCTTGTCGATCGACTGAGCACCTTATTTGGCGTAGGCCTCCAGCCCGACCACGCCGATTTTCTGCAGGCCCAGGCGCTGCGCGCTCGCCAGAATCGCCGCCACGGTGTCGTAGGCCGTGGCGCGCTCGGGTTGCACGTGGATCTCGGGCTGGTCGGCCTGCCTGGCCGCTTGCGTCAGACGCTGCTCCAGGCTGGCGCGGTCGGCCAGCGGCTCGCCGTTCCAGAAGATGTGGCTGCTGGCATCCACATCGATCTTCACCACCAGCGGTTCGGTCACCGGCGGCGGGGCCAGCCCGACGGGAAGCTCCATGTTCATGGAGTGCAACTGGATCGGGATGGTGATGATCAGCATCACCAGCAGCACCAGCAGCACGTCGATCAGCGGCGTGATGTTCATGCCCGATGAGACCTCGGGTCCGTCGGCATCCAGTGCCTCGTCAAAGTCAATGGCCACGCTTGGCTCCGGTTAGTTCAACGGGGGCGGCTCGGTGACGAAACCGATGCGCGTGATGCCGGCTTGCTGGCAGGCATACAGCACGCGTGCCACCGCCTCGTAATTGGAGCGCGCGTCGCCCCGGATGTGCACCTCGGGCTGCGGGTCCTGGCTTGCGATTTGCGCCAGACGCTCCTGCAGCGCCTGGGCGCTGGCCAGCCGGGTGTCGAACAGGTAGGTCGCGCCCGCGGCGTCCACGGTGATCACCATGTTCTGGGGCCGGTTCTGGCGCAACTGGTTGCTCTGCTTGGGCAGCTTCACCGCTACCGAGGTGTTGATGACCGGGATGGTGATCAGGAAGATGATCAGCAGCACCAGCATCACGTCCACCAGGGGCGTGGTGTTGATGTCCGAGAGCATGCCCTCGTCACCCTCGCCAACGGCGTCGAAGTCAATCGCCACGGTTCAGCCCGCGTGGCTCTTGCCGGCCGGGTTGCGCAGGCTCTTGTCCACTTCCACCAGCAGCAGCGTGTGCAGGTCCGAGCCAAAGGTCTTGACGGTATGCAGGGCCAGCTTGTTGCGCCGCACCAGCCAGTTGTAGCCCAGCACGGCGGGCACCGCCACGGCCAGTCCGATGGCGGTCATGATCAGCGCCTCGCCCACCGGTCCGGCGACCCGGTCGATCGAGGCCTGGCCGGAGGCGCCGATGGTCACCAGCGCGTTGTAGATGCCCCAGACGGTGCCGAACAGGCCGACAAAGGGCGCGGTGGCGCCGACCGTGGCCAGCACCGCCAGGCCGTCTTGCGAGCGCACCGTCAGCGCGCCCACGTTGCGCACGATGTCCTGGCTCAGCCAGGTGTTCATGTCGACCTGGCTGGCCAGGCTTTCGTGCTTGCCCATGGACTGCAGCGATGAGTCGACGATCTGCCGAAACGGGCTGTCCTTGGCCAGCGAATCCGCGCCCTGGCGCAGCGAATTGGCGCCCGAGAACGCCGTGTGCGCTGCCTTTGCCTGCTGGGCCAGGCGGCGCTGGGACAGCACCTTGGCGACGATCACATACCAGCTCAGCAGCGACATGATGGCCAGCGTGATCAGGGTGGTCTTGGCCACGATGTCACCCTGCGCCCAGACGGCGCGTAGGCCATAGGGGTTGGCATTGGGCTCGGCACCGGCGGGCTTGATCAGCGGCAACTGGCTGCCTGGCAGCGGATTGGCGGCGGACGCGACCGTGCTGGGCGCTGCGGCCGGCATCTGAGCCTGCACCGGAAGATGCGTCATCAGGCCCGCCAGCAAGGCCAATGCGAGGCCGGCGGCGCAGAGGGCAGCAGGCCAGGCCCGGCTGCGGGAGAGGGAGGTCTTCATGGTGTGGGTTCCATTGAATGGGTAGGACAGAAAGGCTTCATCTACAGAAGAAGGGCGCTACTTGCATTTGTCTCGCAGGGCCTGCACGGCGCCGATGGGCACCGCAAGCAAGCCAAAGGCGGTGCCCGCCTCCTTGCCGAAGCAGTCCGGTTTGCCTGCGCCCTGAACCGATTCAGCCAGCCCGGCGCGCCGGCGCCCGCCGTTGAGCTGCTCGTCGGCCATCTCGGCCAGACTGCGCTGGCCCGAGGGTCCGCCCGGTCGACCCATCATGTAGGGGTAGCTCTTGGGCAGCGCTGCGGGCCCGCTTGGCGGGTTGATGCGCAGGCCCGAGCCGCCTGCACCGGCAGGTGCCTCGGTCGGAGTGATCGCCGCCGGTCGCGTCGCCGGTGTTGCAGCGGCTGGCGCGGCCGGGGCAGGTGCGGGCGCCGCGCCAGGCAGGGCCACGGTCGCGGGTGCGGGTGCGGGCGCTGGAACAGGAGCAGGAGCGGGTGCTGGTGCTGGTGCTGGTGCTGGTGCTGGCGCTGGCGCTGGCGCGGGCTCGGCCGCCGGCACGGCAGGGGCAGGGGTTGGTGCGGGTGCCGGGGTCGGCTCCGGGGCTGGCACCGGAGCGGGTTCGGGTGCCGGTTGCGGCGTGGGCGGTGGTGGTGGCGCCTTCGGTTCCGGCACGGGCTCGGCGCGCGCCGGTTTGACTTCTTCCACCGGGGGCTTGGGCGCAGGCGGCTTGGGCGTCACCGGTTCGGGTGGAGTTGGCTTGGCCACGGGCTGTTCCACCTGGGGTGCGATGGGCTGCGGGGTGGCGGCAGCCTTGGGTCGCGGCGTCGGCGCTGTCTGCGTGATGCGGGGAAGCGGTTTGGGCGGCGGCTCTGGCTTCTCGGGTAGCCGCGTGATGGGCGCGATGAATTGGTACACCACTTCCGTGGCGACACGCGCCACCGGCGTGGTTTGCAGCACCAACCAGATCAACAGCACGTGCATCACACCGGTCGTCACGATCGCGGGCCACGATGCGCGCTGGGGCGGGAGCGTTGGCGACAACGAAACGATCATCGGCGGGGCAGGGGCGGTCGGGGCGACAGCGGTGGGTGGACGGGCGGTTGTGAGTGTAATCGCTGTCGTTTGGCGAGGTGTGGGGCCTGTGCCATCATCGGTTCCCTTCACCCATCCATTCTGAAAGGACCTCCCACATGACTACCAAGCGCAACCTGATTCGCCAAGGCCTGGTCGCGGCGCTGATCTGTCTGAGTGCCGGCGCGGCGTTTGCCAACGATGCCATCAAGGGCATCGAGCAGGCCCTGACCCAGGCGCAACAGGAGAAGAAGGGCGTCACGCTCTACGTGCAGGGCCAGACCGTGGGCGGCGGCGTGGTCCGCATCGAGCCCGGTCAGTGGGTGGAACTACGCAGCCAGCAGTACGGCCGCATCATCGTGCGCCTGGACCGCATCGACGGGCTGGCACACCCCTGATACCTTGCCGGACAGACCGGAGCGCAGCGACGCTCTGTCCTCAACTGATTAGGGGGCGGGACAGACCGGAGTGCAGCGACGCGAGAATTCTTGCGCTGATGCCTCGGCGCAGACAGGGGACCGCGCTCACGCTCGGGGCAGGCGTTCCCGGATCAAGCTGACTTTCAGCTGCAGGTCCAAGACCTCGCGCCGCACGCGGTCGGCCTCAACGCCGTGGGCGGGCAGCGCAGCAAGCAGGCTGCGCGCATCGGCCAGGCGTTTCATCAGCTCGACCTCGGGCGGCAGGTATCCCGCGTCCTTCAGAATCTTGTAGCCCATGCGCAGCTCTTCGGGCGTCTCAGAGTAGCCGTCGCCGAAGTCCAACGGCTTGCCCCAGTCCTTGGCGCTTTGCAGTTCGCCGCTGAGTTCGCTGTCCCGGATACTTTGTGCGATATGCTCGTCCAGGGTTGGCATCGGGGCCTCCGTGTCTAGATCGGTCGGGTTGATTGGTCTGGCGCGCTCGTCCCGATGCTACCGAAAAAACCAGTTCCGACGATGGTCGTCGGACAAAGTGAGAATCGTTGCATGGCCATCCAGTGGTTCCCCGGTCATATGCACCTGACGCGCAAGGCGATCGAGGAGCGCGTCAAGGAGATCGATGTGGTCATCGAGCTGCTCGATGCACGCCTGCCCGGCTCCAGTGCCAACCCGATGCTGGCCGAGCTGACCCACGGCAAGCCCTCGCTCAAGGTACTCAACAAGCAGGACATTGCCGACCCGGCCTGCACCGAGCTGTGGCTGGCACATTACAACGCCCTGCCGGATACATCGGCCATCGGACTGGACGCCTCGCTGACGACGCCGGCGCAGCGCCTGGTGAAGGCCTGCCAGCAACTGGCACCCAATCGAGGCGGCATGGCCAAGCCGATGCGGGTGCTGATCTGCGGCATTCCCAACGTCGGCAAGTCGACGCTGATCAATACCCTGACTGCCAGGCGCGCGGCCAAGACCGGCGACGAGGCTGGCATCACCCGCACCGAGCAGCGCATCACGCTGGCCGACGACTTCTACCTGTACGACACGCCCGGCGTGCTGTGGCCACGCATCATCGTGGCCCGAAGCGGCTACAACCTGGCGGCCAGCGGTGCGATCGGCCGTAATGCCTTCGACGAGCAAGAGGTGGCGCTGGAGCTGCTGAGCTACCTCAAGGGCCACTATGCGGCGCAGCTGGAGGCGCGCTACAAGCTCGATGGCGTGGCCGCCTTGCGCGACGAGGAACTGCTCGAAGCGATCGGGCGCAAGCGCGGTGGCCTGCGCGGGCAGGGCCGCATCGATCTGCATAAGGCCGCCGAGATCGTGATCCACGAATTTCGCGCCGCCACGCTGGGGCGCATCACGCTGGAGACACCGCAGGAGTTTGCCCAGTGGCTGGCGCAGGGACTGGCGCTGGAGGAATTGCGCAAGGCGAAGAAAAAGAAGAAGGACAAGGGCGGCACCCCGACCGAAGCGTGAGGGCGCGGCGCATGCGCGACAATGCCGCCCATGAGTTCAATATTGCCCCTGAGTCTGCTGGTCAAGCCCGACCGCAATGATCCCCGTCCGCTGATCGTCTACCACGGCCGCAGTTGCCCGGATGGTTTCGCCGCCGCGCTGGCGGCCTGGCTGTTCTATGAGGGACAGGCCGAGTTCCTGGGCCTGGACCACGGCGATGTGAAGACTCTGGCCGATCTGCCACCCATCGACGGCCGCGCCGTCTACATCCTCGACTTCTCCTTCGATGCTGCACTGCTGCGCGGCATCGACGAGCGCGCCGCCCAGCTGGTGATGCTGGACCACCACAAGAGCGCGGCCGAGTCGCTGACCGGCTTTGCCTGCCGCTGCGGCGTGGTGCACTTTGACATGGCCAAGTCTGGCGCGCGGCTGGCCTGGGAGTTCTTCCAGCCGGACAGGCCGCTGCCCGATCTGGTGCGCTTCGTGGAAGACCGCGACATCTGGGTCTGGCAGTATCCCGAGAGCGCGGGCTTTCTGGCGGCGCTGGACATGGAGGCGTTCGACTTTCAGCGCTGGAACGAGCTGGCCAGCCTGCCGGCCGACGCGCTGCAGGCCTACATCGAGCGCGGGCGGGCGATGGACGAGAAGTTCACCAAGCTCGCCACCGACTTGGCGGGCGATGCGCAACCGATCACCTTCAATGGCCAGCGCGGCCTGATGGTCAACGCGCCCGGCGTATTCCATAGCCTGGTGGGCGACTTGCTGGCCAAGCAGAGCGGCACCTTTGCGCTGATGTGGGCGGTCGGCAAGAACGGCGTCATCAAGGTCGGCCTGCGTTCGCGGCGGGGTTTCGACTGCATCCCGCTGGCGCAGAGCATGGGTGGCGGCGGCCATGCGGCGGCCTGCGGTTTCAAGTTGCCCGCGCAGCGCCTGCCCGAGCTGCTCAGCGGCACATTCGAGGCTCAAGCGCGATAGTTGCAGGGGGGCTGGCCGCCGGCCTGGGCGCCGATGGGAATCTGGCTTTGGTTCAGCTTGCGTTCATGCAGAGGCGCGCAAGATGTGATCCATGCCAACCCAAGGAGCTCTCATGAAACCTCTCACTTCCCTCAAATCACTGGCTGCTGTGGCGCTCGCGCTGGGTGCCCTCGCGGCGGCATCGGCGGCGCAAGCGCGGGACGATGTGTACTTCTCCGTCGGCGTGCGCACACCCGGCGTGTACCTGCAGCCGGCTCCTGTGTATGTGCCACCGGCGCCGGTCTATGTGCGTCCGGCGCCCGTGTATGCGCAGCCCTGGGTGGTCTACGCGCCCGCGCCGGTGTACTACGGGCAACCCTACCGGCGGCATTGGGAGCACGGCGGCCACCACCGTCCTTGGGGTGATATGGACCGCGACGGCATCCCCAACCAGTACGACCGCGACCGCGATGGTGACGGCGTTCGCAACCGCTACGATCGCCGGCCGGACAATCCCTACCGCAACTAGCCCTCTGCGCGGGCGTGCGCGCGGGGGCGCCGGTACACTGAATCACCTCCATGATTTGGTCCGGGTCCCCGCGTGAATGCTTCCGTCCTGTCTTCCCTGTTGCCCGTGGTGTTGTTGATTGCTACGGGTTTTGTAGCATCAAAGGCTGATTGGGTAAGAGCCGGTGCCACGAAGGACTTGTCCAACCTGGTGTTCGTGGTGCTCACACCGGCGCTGCTGTTTCGCACCATGAGCACGGTGCGTGTGCAGCAGCTTGAATTTGCGCCGGTGGCGATCTACTTTGCCGCCGCCGCCCTGCTGTTCGCCGCCATCTGGGGCCTGGCCGGGCGGGACCGGCGCGCCACCGTGCTGGCGCTGGCCAGCACTTACAGCAATCTGGTGATGGTCGGTATTCCGCTGGTCGGCCTGGCGTTTGGCGAGGCCGGTCTGGTCACGCTGTTCACGCTGGTGTCGCTGCACGCACTGTTCCTGCTGACGCTGGCCACCATCGTGCTGGAACTGGTGGTGGCGCGCGAGCAGGCGCGCCAGGGCAATGCGCCCGAGCGCCACATGGCGCACACCGTCTGGCTGGCGGTGCGCAACTCGGTGATCCACCCGGTGCCGCTGCCCATCATCCTCGGGCTGCTGTTTGCGCAGACCGGCTGGGTGCTGCCAGCGGCGCTGGACAAGGCGCTGCAGTGGATGGGTCAGGCCTTTGGGCCCTTGGCCCTGATCCTGGTGGGGGTCACGCTGGCGGGCGCACGCATCCACGCGCAGTGGCGCGGCGCGCTGGCGCTGGCACTGGCGAAGAACGCCCTGCTGCCCGCCATGGTTTTGTTGCTGGGCTGGGCCACCGGTGTGCATGGCTTGCCGCTGACCGTGATGGCGGTGGCCGCAGCCTTGCCCATCGGCGCCAATGTGTTCCTGTTTTCGCAACGCTATGGCGTGGCGCAGGATCTGATCACCGCCGGCGTGGCCGTCTCCACCTTGCTGGCGCTGGTCTCGGTGTCCGGCGTGATGGTGCTGGCCGGCTTGCTGTAGCTGCGGTGCGCTGTCAGGTGGCCCTCAGCGCTCGAGGATCGCCACCACGCCCTGGCCACCGGCGGCGCAGATCGAAATCAGGCCGCGCCCGCCGCCCTTCTGCGCCAGCATCTTGGCAAGGGTTGCCAGCAGACGACCGCCGGTGGCGGCAAACGGGTGGCCGGCCGCCAGCGAGCTGCCGTGGATGTTGAGCTTGTCGGGGTCGATCGCCCCCAGCGGCTGGTCCAGGCCCAGGCGTTCCTTGCAGTACACCGGGTCCTGCCAGGCCTTCAGCGTGCACAGCACCTGCGCGGCAAAGGCCTCGTGGATCTCGTAGTAGTCGAAGTCCTGCAGCGTCAGCTTGGCGCGCGCCAGCATGCGCGGCACGGCGTAGGCGGGCGCCATCAGCAGGCCCTCTTTTTTGTCGAAGAAGTCCACCGCCGCGACTTCGCTGAAGCTCAGGTAGGCCAGCACCGGCAGTTGACGCGCGCGCGCCCACTCCTCGCTGGCCAGCAGCACGCTGGATGCGCCATCGGTCAGCGGCGTGGAGTTGCCGGCCGTCAGCGTGCCTTTGCCAGGCGCCACCCGTTTGTCGAAGGCGGGCTTGAGCGAGCGCAGCTTGTCCAGGCTCAGGTCGGCGCGCAGGTTGTTGTCGCGGGCCAGTCCCTGGAACGGCGTCATCAGGTCGGTGAAGAAGCCGTCCTGGTAGGCCCGGGCCAAATTGAGGTGGCTCTTGAGCGCCAGCGCGTCCTGCTCCTCGCGGCTGATGCCCCACTCGCTGGCCATCAATTCGGCGTGTTCACCCATGGAATAGCCGGTGCGCGGTTCACCGTTGCGCGGCAGCGCCGGCTGCACCAGCATCCCCGGACGCAGCCGGCTCAGCGCCGCCAGGCGTTGCCCGGTGGTCTTGGCGCGCGCGGCGTCGAGCAGAATGCGGCGCATCTTCTCATTGACGCCTATCGGTGCGTCCGAGGTGGTGTCCACGCCGCCGGCAATGCCGCATTCGATGTGCCCCAGGGCAATCTTGTTGGCCACGATGATGGCCGCCTCCAGCCCGGTGCCGCAGGCCTGTTGAATGTCGAAGGCCGGCGTCTCGCGGGCCAACGTGGTGGACAGCACCGACTCGCGCACCAGATTGAAGTCGCGTGCATGCTTCATGACGGCGCCGGCCACCACGTCGCCCAGGCGTTCGCCGTGCAACTGAAAGCGGTCCACCAGCCCCTGCAGGGTGGCGGTGAGCATGTCCTGGTTGCTGGCGTGGGTGTAGACCGTGTTGGAGCGCGCAAACGGGATGCGGTTGCCGCCCAGAATGGCGACCCGGCGAATGGTGTTCATGGTGTTGGTCTCAAGAAGATGTCTGGTCGGCTCAGGCGCCGATCAGGCTTTGGCCGCAGACCCTGATCACGTTGCCGTTGATACCGCCTGAGGCCGGGCTGGCGAGCCAGGCAATGGTTTCGGCTACGTCCTGCGGCAGCCCGCCCTGGCTCATGGCGTTCATGCGCCGGCCGGCCTCGCGCATGGCAAAGGGGATAGCGGCCGTCATCTGGGTCTCGATGAAGCCGGGCGCCACCGCGTTGATGGTGATGCCGCGCGCCGCCAGGATGGGCGCGCTGCTTTGCACCATGCCGATCACCCCGGCCTTGGACAGGGCGTAGTTGGTTTGCCCCAGGTTGCCGGCAATGCCGGAGATCGACGACACGCAGACGATGCGCCCGCCGTCTTGCAGCGCGCCGGACTCGACCAGCGCGTCGTTGATGCGCTCCTGCGCCGACAGGTTGACGCTGACCACCATCTGCCACCAATGCGCCTGCATGTTGGCAATGGTCTTGTCGCGCGTGATGCCGGCGTTGTGCACCAGCACGTCCCAGCCGCCCTGGGCCAGGGCCGCATCGACCAAGGCCTGCGGTGCCTCGGCGGCGCTGATGTCCAGCGCGATGGCCCGCCCGCCCAGCCGCGCGGCGATCTCATCGAGGCCGGCTTGCGCCTGTGGCACGTCCAGGCAATCGACCTGGGCGCCATCGCGTGCCATCACCTCGGCAATTGCCGCACCAATGCCGCGCGACGCCCCGGTGACCAGCACCTTGCGGCCCGCCAGCGGCTGGCTCCAGTCGGGCGGTGGCGCTGACCTGCCTGCCGGCAGTCCGATGCGCACCACTTGTCCTGAGACATAGGCCGAGCGCGGCGACAGCAGGAAACGCAGGGTCGACTCCAACTGCTCCTGGGCACCCTCGGCGACGTAGACCAGTTGCACGGCGATGGCGCGCTTGAGCTCCTTGGCCAGCGAGCGCGACAGGCCCTCCAGCGCGCGCTGGACCGTCGCCTGACGTGGGCTCTGGCACAGCTCGGGCGCTCGCCCCAGGATCAGCACCCGGCCGCAGGGCAGGAGGGAGCGGGCGCTGTCGTGGAAGAACTGGTACAGCGCGTCGGACTGGCTGCTGTCGGTCATGCCGGTGGCGTCGAACACCAGCGCCTTGAGCTTTTCGCCGGGCTGGCCATCGACGCCCCAGCGGCCGGTCAGCAGCCCCGCCTGGTTGGCGATGGGCAGCCACTGCGGCAGTTGGGCGTGGGCCACGGTCTGGGCGGCGATGCGCTTGAACAGCCCGGCCAGCGTGGGCAGCAACTGCGGCTCGGCACCGCCGCCGATGAGCACCGAGCCCTGGACTACCGGCTGGCCGGCCGCATAGCGCTCCAGCGGCAGCGGTTTGGGCAGGCCCAGCGCATTGGCCAGCCAGGCGCCCACGGCGGAGTTGGCGAATTGAAGGTAGGAGTCGGACATGGTGGCCTTGGCGAGGTGGTGAGCGGCTCAGGCCAGGCGCAGCGTCAGGTCCGAACAGGGAAAGGCCACGCACGGCAGCACATAGCCTTCGGCCTTCTCTTCGGCGCTCAGGCTGGGCCACTCGATCTCGTAGCGCACCGCGCCTTCGTCGAGCTGGCTGATGCAGGTGCGGCAGGCGCCGTTGCGGCAGGAGCTGGGCCAGTTGATGCCACCCTGCTCGGCCGAGAGCAGCAGGGTCTGGTTGGCCCAGGCATCGAATTGCTGGTCGCCAGGTTCGACTTTGGCGGTGAAGAGGGGAGGGGTTTCGCTGGGACTCATGAACAGATGGCGGGACGGTGACGATGCGCCCTGCAGTGTAAGGCGCCGGCAGCGCCCCCGCCATGCGCGGGCCTCGGGCCAGCGCCCGTGGCCGCCTTCAGGGCGTCTTGGCGCGCTGGTTGCTGGCCATCACGCTGTCGCGCGGCAGGGCTTGCCCGGACTGCACCGCGGCGAGCCATTGCTCGGTGCGGACCACGGCGGCGAAGTTGGACTCGAACACCACGCTGAAGACACGGTGAATCTCCTCGGCGCTGGCGCGGCCTGCGGCGTTGGCGTAGGGCACGGCGCCGGTGGCGTCGGCCAGGAACTCGGCGTTGAGCCCCAGGTGACGTGCTTCGAACAGGGTGGCGGCATTGCAGTTGTGCGTCATGTAGCCCACCACGCTGAGCGTGTTGACCTGGCGCTCGGCCAACCAGTCGGCCAGGCCGGTGTTGGTGAAGGCGCTGGGCAGCGTCTTGTGGATGTGGTGGTCGCTGTGGCGCGTCGCCACCACCGGGTGAATCTGCCAGCCGGGCGAGCCCTTGCCAAAGCCGTCTTCCTGCACCACCACGATCGGGATGCCGGCCGCGCGGGCGGCATCCATGGCCTGGCCGATGCGCTCAAGCGACTGTTGCACCGGCGGGTATTCGATCAGCAGCGGGCCGTCGGCGTAAATGGCCTGAACGTCGACGACGATCAGGGCGCGCACGGGGGAGGGGGTGTGGGGCATGGGGTTCTCCTGAGTCTTGCGGGACAGGCCTTCAGCGCTGTCCTCAGTGGATGGAGGACGGCAACCGCGCCGTCCATGGAGTGCATTGTTCAGCCTTGGTCGTGGCTTGAACAGTGGCCCGAATGACAATAGTCGATAGAATCGGGCCATGTCTCGCAGCCACCGATCCAAACCGCGCGATGCGTCCACCGTGGCGGTGCTGGCCTTCGATGGCATCAGCCTGTTTCACCTGTCGGTGCCGTGCCTGGTGTTTGGCGAGAACGCGCGGGAGGCCGGCCTGCCGCCGCTGGTGCTCAAGGTGTGCGCCGCCGAGCCGGGACCGCTGCGCAGCACGGCCGGTGTGTGCGTGCAGGCGCCCTGTGGTCTCGACGATCTGGCGGACGCCGGCACGGTGATCGTGCCGTCCTGGCGCGATGCGGCGCAGCGCGCGCCGCAACCCATGCTCGATGCCCTGCGGCTGGCCCATGCCGGCGGCGCACGCATCGTGGGCCTGTGCCTGGGCGCCTTTGTGCTGGCCGATGCCGGCTTGCTGGACGGTCGCACCGCCACCACCCATTGGTTGGCGGCCGACCGGTTTGCCGAGCGCTTTCCCGGCATCACGCTGGACCGCGAGGTGCTGTACGTCGACGAGGGCGATGTGGTCACCTCCGCCGGCACCGCCGCCGGGCTGGACTGCTGCCTGCACCTGTTGCGTGGCGATTGGGGCGCCGAGGCGGCCAACCGGGTCGCGCGGCGCATGGTGCTGGCGCCGCACCGCCAGGGTGGGCAGGCCCAGTTCATCGAGCACGCGCTGCCGGTGTCGGGCGCCAGTCACCGGCTGGGCAAGGTGCTCGACGGCGTGCTGCGCCATCTCGATCAGGTGCACAGCCTCGACGATCTGGCCGCGCGCGCGGCGATGGGGCGGCGCAGCTTCACGCGGCATTTTCGCCAGCTCACCGGCGTGACGGTGGGCCAGTGGCTGCTAAACCAGCGTCTGGCGCTGGCACAGCGCCTGCTGGAGACCACGCAGCGCTCCATCGACCAGGTGGCAGCCGATGCCGGCCTGGGCAGCGCCGCATCGTTGCGGCAACACTTTTCGGCTGCTTTCAACACTTCTCCCTCCGCCTACCGGCGCCAGTTTGGCCGCGGCGACTGAACCTGCGGAACAATGCGCCATGTCCAGTGAACTCAAAGCCCTCTCCATGGCCGCACCCGGCCACGCCCTGCGCCACTTGTGGGCGCTGGAGCCGTCCATGCATTTCCTCAACCACGGCTCCTATGGGGCGACGCCGCGCCACGTGCTGGCTGCGCAGCACCAATGGCGCGAGCGCATGGAGCGCCAGCCGGTGCGATTCATGTCCGACGAGTTGCCGCCAGCGCTGTGTGCCGCGCGCGCGCGCCTGGCGGCTTTCCTGTCGACCCGGCCGGAGCGCTTGGGCCTGGTGGAGAACGCCACCGCCGGTGTCAATGCGGTGCTGCGCTCGATCGACTGGCAGGCCGGCGACGAGCTGGTGCTGGCCGACCACGCCTACCTGGCGGTGCGCCACACCGTGCAGCATCTGGCCGAGCGCCATGGGCTGGTGGTGCGGCTGGTGCAGGTGGCGTTTCCGCTGTCCGGCCCGGAGGCGATTCTGGAGGCCTACTGGAGCGCCATCACGCCACGCACGCGCCTGGTGATCGTCGATCACATCTTCTCCACGCTGGCGGTGCAGGCGCCGGTGGCCGAGATCGTGGCCTTCTGCCGGCCGTTGGGCGTGCGCGTGCTGGTCGACGGCGCCCATGCGCCGGGCATGCTGGCGCTGGCGCTCGATGAGCTGGGCGCCGACTGGTACGTCGGCAACTGCCACAAGTGGCTGCTCGCGCCCAAGGGCTGCGCGTTCCTGCATGCCGCGCCGTCGAGCACGGACGGCCTGCATCCGGCGGTGATCTCGAACTTTCACGAGCGCGGCTTTCCGCTCGAATTCGACTGGCAGGGCACGCGTGATTACAGCGCCTGGTTGGCCGTGACGGCGGCGCTGGATTTCATCGAAGCATTCGGCGCGGCGCGTTACCGGCAACTGCTGCGCGAGCAGGCCGCGGTGGCGGCGGCGCGCCTGTGCCAGCACTGGTCGGTGGAGTTGCCGGCGCCGCCCCAGCTGTTTTGCGCCATGGTGGTGCTGCCACTGCCGGGCAAGGAGCCGGCCAGCGAGGACAGCGCCAGGCGCTGGCACGATCGCCTGTGGGCGCAGCATCGCATCGAGGTGCCGGTGCTGGCCTTCGACCAGCGGCTGTGGGTGCGCATATCGGCGCAGATCTACAACGAGGCGTCCGACTTCGAGGCGCTGGCGCGCGCCGTCTGGCCGGTCTGAGCGGTCGGCTGCGGTCTACTGCGGGCTGCTCAACTGGTTGACGTGCATCTTGGCCTCGTCGACGTCCCGGGTCAGCTCGCTGAGGTAGCGTTCGCGCTCTTCGCTGGTCCACTCCGAGGCCGAGAAGCCGGCCAGCGGATAGGCCTTGCTGGTGTGCACCTTGCCGGGCAGGCGCGGCATCAGGATGCGGTCCGGATGGCTGTCGGGGCGCAGCATGAAGCCCTCGACATCGCGCAGCGTCAGCGGCAGGGCCGGCTTTTCGTCACGCACCAGCTTGCCAAACACCATCAGGCGCACCTGTTGGGTGCCCACCGCCAGTTCGTCGTTGAAGCTCAGCAACGCGAAGGGTTTGCCGGTGGCATCGTCGACGCGGCCGCTGACCACGTAGCGCCCGGCCAGCTTGACCTGCACCGGCAGGATGAAGTACAGCGAGCCTGCCTCCATTGCATCGCGCACGCCCGCCAGCCAGCTGGCGGTGGAGTCGGGTGAATACATGATGTCGAAATAGACAAAGCCCTGCTGCTCCTCGCTCTGCAGAAACAGCTCCACGCGGATCTGGCCGAGCAGCCCGGCGAAGCCTTGCGTGGCGGGCTGCAGCTGCGCGCTGTAGACGCCATCACCGGCCAGGTTGTCGCCGGCCAGACCCTCGTCGTTGAAATTGAGCGCCGTCTCGCCAAACAGCGAGGCACGGCCGCCCTCGGTCACCTCCCTGGCGGTGGCACGCAGCACGCGCAGGGGCAGCAGCTTGCCGCTGTCGTCGCGCAGCGAGACGCTGTAGCGCACGCTCTCCTGGCCAAGCACGAAGACGCGCTCCTGCGTGGTGCGCAGGTTCAGC
>Ga0208262_1000130_pt1 | contig 36005 bp, 32 predicted proteins | sample LakWasMet15_LOW5_2_FD_183863 | JGI IMG/M metagenome (GOLD analysis project Ga0208262, IMG submission 183863) | Freshwater sediment methanotrophic microbial communities from Lake Washington under simulated oxygen tension - Sediment Metagenome... | ecosystem: Environmental > Aquatic > Freshwater >... | reverse complement strand
GGTTTTTATTGAAATTAAAGATTACGGTCATGAAGACCCTCGTAAAAAATTAATTGCTGGAATTGTGTTAACAGGCGGTGGAGCCCAATTGAAACACATAAAACAATTAGTGGAATACATCACCGGAATGGACACCAGAATTGGATATCCAAACGAACATTTGGCCGGAAATTCAGATGAAGAGATATCAAGTCCTTTGTATGCCACAGCCGTAGGATTGGTGATGAACAGTATTGAAAACAAAACGCAAAGTGCCATAAGGATTGATACAGGAGTTCCAGAAAAAACTTCTGTAGTGAGAGTACCAGTTATTCAAAAACAAGAAATTGAAGAAGTCGAAAATGAAGTTGAAAGTCAAAATGGTAGTAAGAAAGAAGAATCTACCGAAACCAAAATAAGAAGGTCGTTTTTTGATAGATACGTTGACAAGATTAAAGACTTCTTGGACAACGCCGAATAGAAAAATAGAAAATACTAATTAAAAAAATAATAAATACTAAAACCCAATAAGATGATGAGCAACTCAGAATTTGGAAGCATTTCATTTGATTTACCCAAAAACCAATCAAATGTAATAAAAGTTATTGGAGTAGGTGGAGGCGGAAGCAACGCCATAAACCATATGTTTAAACAAGGTATTAAAGGCGTCGATTTTATCGTTTGTAACACCGATTCCCAAGCCTTGGAGAACAGCTCTGTTCCCAACAAAATTCAGCTAGGCGTAAACTTGACCGAAGGACTTGGAGCTGGAGCAAACCCGGATGTTGGGCATCAATCTGCAATTGAAAGTATTGCCGATATTGAAAAAATGCTCGACAGCAATACTAAAATGGTTTTCATCACCGCAGGTATGGGTGGAGGAACAGGAACTGGTGCTGCGCCAGTAATTGCACAATTGGCCAAAGAAAGAGATATTCTCACGGTGGGAATTGTGACATTGCCTTTTTTGTTCGAAGGAAAAGTGCGTCAAGAACAAGCACTCATAGGTATTGATAAATTGCGCAAACAAGTTGATTCGTTAATTGTCATCAATAATAATAAATTAAGAGAAGTCTATGGAAATCTTGGTTTCAAAGCCGGATTTTCAAAAGCGGATGAAGTTTTGGCTACAGCCTCAAGGGGAATTGCTGAAGTAATCACGCACCACTACACACAAAATATCGATTTAAAAGATGCCAAAACAGTTTTGGCCAATAGCGGAACAGCCATTATGGGATCTGCAGTTGCTTCTGGTGAGAATAGAGCCAAGGAAGCAATTATGTCGGCATTAGACTCTCCTTTGTTGAATGATAACAAAATCACTGGTGCCAAAAACGTATTGTTGCTCATCGTTTCTGGCTCTGATGAAATCACTATTGATGAAATTGGAGAAATCAACGATTTTATCCAAATGGAAGCAGGTCATAACGCTAATATTATTATGGGTGTTGGTGAAGACGAAAATCTTGGAGGTGCTATTTCAGTGACAATAATTGCAACAGGATTTGATGTAGAACAACAAAATGAAATTGTAAATACTGAACCTAAAAAAATTATTCACACCCTTGAAGACGAACAAAAAAGTGTTCATGATTTAACAAAAAAGTTCGTTCCGGCATTCAATTTAAATAATGAATCTACAGCATCAAATTCAACCGAAAGAATTGTTTTTGAATTGTTGGAAGATACAGTTGCTGAGCCAGAAGTCGTCTCAATAAACAAAGAAGAGTTAATGGTTATGTCCGAATTTATTAAAAATTTAGATGTGACTTTCGAAATAGTTTCTCCTATAAATGACATCGATTTTATGGTTGAGGCACCAAAAGTTAATCAAATTAATGTAGTGGAGCCAAAAATCTTTGAAAGAGAACAGCAAACTACGTTTACTTTTGACTTGCCTCTTTTTAAGAATGAACCAGTCGAAAAAAATGAAGAAAAGATTTTATTCGAATTAACGAATGAAACACGGAATATTGAAGTTAATGAGCCTGTACAATTCGTTCCGGTAACTGAACTGACTGATAAAGGAATCATAAGATATTCACTCGAAGAATTCACCGAATTAGAAAATATTCTTTCTGAGGCAAAACCATCATCTACCGTTGAAGAAGTAATTCATGAAGAATTAAACATTACGATGAAACGAGTTGATACATTTGAAAACAAAACTTCTACTTTTGAAAATATTTCTCCAATGGAAATGACTATTGAAGAAACATTGAAGTTCAGGGCTGACGAAAGAAGAAAAAAATTGAAAGAATTTAATTATAAATTCCACAACAATATTTCAAAAATTGATGAATTAGAAAGAGAACCAGCCTATAAAAGATTGGGGATAGATCTTTCAAGCTCGCAAACCACCAATACAAATTCGAGAATTTCTGTGGGGACTGACAGTAATGATGACCTGCAGTTACGCTCCAATAATTCGTATTTACATGACAATGTTGACTAACTAACCAAAACCAATATTGCCCAACCCGGAAATTGAATTCAATTTCCGGGTTATTTTTTGTCTTTGTGAGTTACGAGATAATCTATTGCTAATGCCATTAAATTTCTTTAATTTTGCCGAGCCTAAATACAGATGTTCGTTTCAAGTTCCGAAGTAAATATGGAGCTTTTCACTTCCGTCTGTGGCTGTAGATTTTAGAATTCAGATTATAGATTTGTTTTCTTCAATCTAAAATTATAAATCGTTAATCTAAAATCATATATCAAAATGAGTTTATCAACACAAATTATGGAGGAAATAAAAACCGCCATGAGAGCCAAAGATACTGTGGCACTGGAAGCTTTAAGAGCTATTAAATCCGAAATTCTTTTAGCCCAAACAGCAACTGGATCAAAAGAAGAAATCTCGGCCGCTGACGAAATCAAATTACTTCAAAAATTAGTAAAAACCCGTAAGGACAGTGCCAAAATTTTCACTGAACAAAATCGGTTGGATTTGGCTGAGCCAGAATTAGCACAAATTGCAGTTATTGAAAAATTCTTGCCTGTACAATTAAGCGAAGGCGAGGTAGAAGCGGTTATTGCAAAGATCATTGCTGAAACAGGAGCCTCAGGAATTGCTTCAATGGGGAAAGTTATGGGAATTGCTGCTGCACAATTAGGCGGAACTGCTGAAGGAAAAACCATTTCGACAATCGTGAAGAAACTTTTGACTTAAAAATTGCGAATTTTAAATTCGTAATTATAATAATGGCTGCGTAGTTCAACTGGATACCTGCCTGCCGGCAGGCAGGGAATATCAGATTCCAACAAGAAATGGAATATTTTGTATATATTTTAGAGAGTAAAATTGATGGCATACTTTATAAAGGTCAGACAAGTGATATAAATAAACGAATAAAAGAACATAATTCAGGCAAGACAAAATCCACCAAAGGATATAAGCCATGGAAATTGGTTTATTTTGAAACATTTGAAACAAGAGATGAAGCGGTTCTTCGTGAAAAATATTTCAAAACAGGAAGTGGAAGAGAATTTTTAAAAGGAAAATTAATAATATAATGGCCTCGTAGTTCAACTGGATAGAATTTCAGATTTCGGCTCTGAAGGTTGGGGGTTCGAACCCCTCCGAGGTCACAAAAAAAATCCAAAGATTTTGTCTTTGGATTTTTTGATTAAAGCTATTTTTTAAATTTTAAAAAGAAGTCAATTTTTTTAAATCGGCAATGGTTTCTGTCGGGTTTTCTGCTTTAAAAACAAAACTTCCGGCTACAAGAACATCGGCGCCGACTTCTGCTAATTGTTTGGCGTTTTTATTGGTAACGCCACCATCAATTTCTATAATGGTACTTGCACCTTTTTTATTAATTAGTGCTTTTAATTTTTTTACTTTTTCATAAGTATTCTCGATGAATGATTGTCCGCCAAAACCAGGATTCACACTCATAATCAAAACCATGTCAATATCATTGATGACATCTTCTAATAAATCGACATTCGTGTGAGGATTTAATGCAACTCCGGCTTTCATTCCTTCTGCTTTGATGGCTTGCAAAGTTCTGTGAAGATGTGTACAAGCTTCATAGTGAACGCATAATACGTTGGCACCTAAATCGGCAAAAGTTTTAATATAACGATCTGGATCAACAATCATCAAATGCACATCGATTGTTTTCTTGGCGTGTTTTGTAATGGCTGCCAAGACCGGCATTCCAAAAGAAATGTTAGGGACAAAAACACCATCCATAATATCGATATGAAACCAATCGGCCTCACTGTTGTTTATCATTTCGATGTCACGTTGCAAATTGGCAAAATCTGCGGCAAGAACTGAAGGGGCTATAAGCGTATTTTTCATTGTTTGGTAGTTACGTTGATATGCACGCAGTGCATCTTTACAAGATGTGTTGTTTTGGCAAAGATAAATATAAAAAACAAAACTCCGGATACCCGAGCGAAGCGAACTGACTGGAGTTTTGCTGAAAAAGAAAAAAACTCCGGTAATCAGCCGGAGTTTCAATCATCAATCAAAAAACGAACAGTTAATCAGACCGTCGTTACTTTTAAAATTCCTTTATATTGTTATTTGGAATTTGATATTCGGAATTTATCCAAGATATGTTTTTAATATTTTGCTTCTTGAAGTATGTTTCAATCTGCGGATAGCTTTTTCTTTAATTTGACGAACGCGTTCACGGGTTAAGTCGAAAGTTTCTCCTATTTCTTCCAATGTCATTGGGTGTTGATCGCCAAGACCAAAATACAAACGAACCACGTCAGCTTCTCTTGGTGTCAATGTTTCCAATGAACGCTCAATTTCGGTACGCAATGATTCTTGAATTAAGGCTCTGTCTGGATTTGGTGATTCACCGGAACGCAATACATCGTATAAATTTGAATCTTCTCCTTCAACAAGCGGCGCATCCATAGAAAGGTGACGACCAGAATTTTTCATTGATTCTCTTACGTCGTTTACAGTCATATCCAATTCCTTGGCAATTTCCTCGGCTGTTGGTGGTCTTTCGTTAGATTGCTCTAACAAGGCATACATTTTGTTGATTTTATTGATGGAGCCAATTTTGTTCAAAGGCAAACGAACGATACGGGATTGTTCTGCCAAGGCTTGTAAAATCGATTGACGAATCCACCATACGGCATAAGAAATAAATTTGAAACCACGAGTTTCATCAAAACGTTGTGCGGCTTTTATCAACCCTAAATTTCCTTCATTAATCAAATCGGGAAGTGTTAAACCTTGATTTTGATATTGTTTTGCCACCGAAACCACGAATCGTAAATTGGCTTTTGTCAATTTTTCTAATGCCGCTTGATCACCTGCTTTTATCTTTTGTGCCAATTCTACCTCTTCATCGGCAGTAATCAAATCTACCTTTCCAATTTCCTGTAAATACTTGTCTAATGATGCAGTTTCACGATTGGTTACCTGCTTGGTGATTTTAAGTTGTCTCATAGTTTTGTTTCCACAATTTTTAAGTGTACAAGTGGTTATACGTGTGAAGTTTTATAAAAGTTACAAAAAAGGAAAAATAATATTATTGTTTGTCAAATCTATTGATTTTTTTAATTTTGAAATCCATAAAAATTCATAAAAAATGCCAAAATTCAAGAATGTCCTTCAAATAAAAGTCGCACTAAAAAACTTCAAACCCAGTATTTTTAGAACTTTTTATTTTCCTGCCGATGCGGGCTTTTTGGAACTTCACGCCGCGATTCAAGAAGTAATGGGTTGGTACATAGAGCATCTTTTTGCTTTTAGAAAAGGAAGAGATTTAGAAATTGGAATACCATCAAGTGATGATTTTTTTAGTTTCAACCATACCGTTTTAGATATTTCAAAAACTAAACTCAAAGGTTTTCTTGAAAATCCTAAGGACACTATTACTTATCAATATGATTTTGGTGACAGCTGGGAACACAAAGTTGATGTGCAAAAAGTATTTTCAGAAATCGAATTACCTCAATTGCCTTTCTGCATAAAAGGAGCAAATGCTTGCCCAATTGAAGATTGTGGTGGCGTTCGGGGTTATGCCAATATCCTCGAATTAATGGACGACAAAAAACATCCGGATTATGAAGAAATGAATGAATGGTATGATTTTGAAAATTTAAAACCTTACCAATTTGATATAGATGAGATCAATGATCAATTATTGGATTTTAAAGATTGTATAGTTTACCATAAGAGTATTGTCAGGGAAATTAGATCTTCAATATAACAAAAACCCCATTTCAAATGAATGAAACGGGGTTTTCTATAAAGAACCTTTAGTAAACTAAGATCTGATTACTCTCTTTTTTCCTCACGTGGAGGTCTTGGCAAAAGTGCTTTTCTTGACACTTTTTCTTTGCGTGTTTTTGGGTCAACTCCAAGATATTTCACTTGAAACACATCGCCCATTTTCACTACATCCGAAACATTTTCTGTACGTTCCCAAGCTAGTTCAGATACGTGAAGCAATACTTCATTTCCTGGCGCCGCTGTATATTCAACAACTGCCCCAAAATCAAGCATTTTGATTACTTTCACTTCATAAGCTTCTCCTACTTGTGGTTTGAAAGTCAATGAGTCAATTTTGCGTAATACTGCTTCGATTCCATCTGGATCTGTTCCAAGAATTTCAACGATACCTTGTTCATTTTCTTCATTGATAACAATGGTTGTTCCTGTAGCTTTTTGTAATTCTTGAATTACTTTTCCGCCAGGTCCAATCAATGCACCAATAAATTGTCCAGGAATAGTTACCTTGATGATTTTTGGAGCATATTTTTTAACCGTTGGTCTTGGCGCAGCCAATGTTTCGATTATTTTTCCAAGAATGTGCAAACGTCCATCACGGGCTTGAGCCAAAGCAGCCTCCATAATGTTATATTTCAATCCTTCTATTTTGATGTCCATTTGACAAGCGGTAATTCCGTCGGCAGTTCCAGTTACTTTAAAGTCCATATCTCCCAAGTGATCTTCATCGCCAAGAATATCAGACAATACAGCAAAACGATCTCCGTCGGTAATTAATCCCATTGCGATTCCAGAAACAGGTTTAATCATTTGAATACCGGCATCCATCAATGATAAAGTTCCAGCACAAACCGTCGCCATTGAGGACGAACCGTTAGATTCTAATACCTCCGAAACGATACGAATGGTGTAAGGACAATCGGCAGGAATCATATTTTTCAAAGCTCTTTGAGCTAAGTTTCCGTGACCTACTTCTCTTCTTGAAGTTCCTCTTAAAGGTTTTGCTTCTCCTGTAGAGAAAGGAGGGAAGTTATAATGCAAGTAGAATTTTTCTTCTCCTTGTTGAGATGGTGAATCTATTTGGTTCGCTTCTCTTGAAGTTCCCAATGTGGCTGTTGCCAATGCTTGAGTTTCTCCTCTTGTAAAAATTGCAGAACCGTGAACTGATGGCAAGTAATCTACTTCAGCCCATATTGGTCTGATTTCGGTAGTTTTTCTTCCGTCTAAACGTGATCCTAAATCTAGGATTACATTACGAACGGCTTCCTTGTTGGCTTTGTAGAAATATTTAGAAACTAAGTCTCCGTTTTCGGCCAATTCTTCTTCGGTAAATAAAGATTTTACAATTTCTTTTACTTCGGCAAACTGGGCTGTTCTTTCGTGTTTTGCAGTTCCTTCTTTTGCAATAGCGTAACATAAATCGTAAGAAGCAGCTTTTACTTTAGCATAAATAGATTCGTCTTCTCTTTCTTCTTCATAGGTACGAACTTCTTTTTTGCCAAAAGCAGCAACTAATCTTTCTTGAGCTTCAATTTGAATTTTGATGGCTTCGTGAGCAAATTTAATGGCTTCTACCATTTCTGCTTCCGAGATTTCTTTCATCTCTCCTTCTACCATTGCGATAGAATCTTTAGAAGCACCAATCATCATGTCTATATCGGACAATTCTAATTGTGCACGACTCGGATTGATGATAAATTTTCCGTCAATACGTGCCACACGCACTTCGGAAATTAATGTAGAGAATGGAAGGTCAGACAAGGACAAAGCTGCTGAAGCTGCCAATCCTGCCAATGCATCCGGCATTACATTTTCGTCATGAGACATCAACTGAATCATAACTTGTGTTTCTGCGTGGTAATCATTTGGGAAAAGAGGACGTAATACACGGTCAACTAGTCTCATTGTCAAAACTTCGCTATCGCTTGGTCTTGCTTCTCTCTTGAAAAATCCACCAGGAAAACGCCCTGCTGCTGCAAATTTTTCACGATAATCTACCGTTAACGGTAAAAAGTCCACGCCAGGACTTGCTTTTCGGGCAGATACTACTGTTGCAAGCAACATAGCGTCTCCCATTTGTACTACTACTGAACCGTCAGCCTGTTTGGCTAATTTTCCGGTCTCGATTGAGATGCTTCTGCCATCTCCTAAATCGATTACTTCTCTCGAAACTTTTGGAATCATAATTTTTCCTTTTTAATTTTACATTGGTTTTCCTGCCTGTCAGCAGAATAGTTGTGTTGCTTGTCCCGCCGAGGCGGATTGTAGTTGTTGTATTCCAATGAAAAACCAAACTTTTTTATGTCCCCAATCCTAAAAGGGAGAAGAGGATTTTTTTATTAAAACAAAAAGAGGCACTTTCGCACCTCTTTTATATATTGATTATTTTCTGATATTCAATACTTTGATAATCTCACGATACCTGTTGATTTCTGTTTTCTTCAAGTAATCAAGTAAAGATCTTCTTTTACCTACCAGCAATACTAATGAACGCTCTGTGTTATAATCGTGACGATTTTTTTTCAAGTGTTCTGTTAAATGAGTGATTCTGTGTGTGAACAATGCGATTTGTCCTTCTGCTGAACCTGTGTTTGTTGCAGCTCCTCCGTGTTTAGCGAAGATTTCTTCTTTAACTTCTTTTGTTAAGTACATTCCAATATTATTTAAATGATTTTTATGTATGTCATACATTCGTTGTAAGACGGCTGCAAAGGTAATTTTTATTTTTTGATTTGCAAACGAATGTGCTATAAGTTTGCAAACGAATGTTTAGAAAAGAAATCAATGTTCTGACAGTCTAAAAACATTTTAAAAACAAAAATGCCAATTTTACTTTTCTACAAGTAAAAAAGCTTTTTTAAGTAAAAAAGGGGTACAAAGTGTTGTAAAAATTCCCATTATAACTAACATTGAAAATATTTCTATTGAAATAATTCCAGCTTTGTAGGCAATATTGGCTATAACAAGTTCCATAATGCCTCTCGCATTTAGTCCGATGCCAATAGCTAATGCTGTTTTGTGATTTAGTTTCGCTAATCGGCTTCCCATATATCCTCCAATAATTTTTGACGAAAAAGACACTAAAATTATAATCAATAATAATCCATAATTAGTGATGGAAGAAAATTGAAATTCAAGTCCAATTCCAGCAAAAAATATGGGTGCCAAAAAACCGATTGTCATTCCATTTGTTGTGTTGTGAATTGTAGTTAAATGTTTTTCGCCCACAAGCTCTTTAGAAATAAACATGGAAGCAAAAAAGGCTCCTATTATAAAATGCAGGCCTATGCTTTCTGTAATTGTAGCAAAAATTAAGATAAAGACAAAAAAGATGGCAAACAAAGATTCCTTGCCTTTTAGAATGCTTAAAATTAAATTTAATTTATCTTGAACGAAGTTTCCTTTTTGGGAAAAACGTTGTATGAGTTTATATGTAATAATAATAAATAAGACAAATGAGCTCAGTTTTAAAAAGGTGAAAACAATTGTTTTGCTTATGGTAGTAAATGTGGGTTCAACTCCGTTTAAATCTAATATAATACCTAAAATAGTCAGGGCTAAAACATCATCAAAAATAGCAATAGAAATAATTTTTTGTCCTAATGAAGTGTTTAATTTTCCAAAATCCATCAAAATTCTTATACTTACGGGTAGTGCCGTAATTGCAATACAAAGTCCAATAAATATGGTAGCCATTTCATTTAATTGGTACAAATGACCTACAAATATTCCAGATAAAAAGGGGATGAAGAAGGCTAATAGTGAAATAATTATATTTCTTCCTTTTAAAGATTTAACAATACCCTCAATATTTATTTCTAATCCGGCTATAATGATTAATAAAAACACCCCTAATTCTGAAATCACTTTCAATTCATCGGTTCTATGAATAAAGTTTAAAATTGAAGGGCCAAGGATAATTCCAGCAATAATTTCACCTATCATTGCAGGTTGTTTAATGCGTTCCATTATTTCGCCAAAGAACCTTGCAACAGCAAGTAATAACAGCAAACTTGCAAAAAAGGGAAGTTCGAATTGAGGTAAATTAAATCCCATATAGAGGCTTCTTGGTTTAAAAAAAACAGGTCAAATATATAAATTTTTTTAATGGTTGTGACAACTAAAATAATTTAGAAATTTCTTGGTTCACAAACTCCAAAAACCGCTCGTCTTTTTCATTAAATGGATTCAAAACATGACTGTCAATATCGATTTGCCCAATATTTTTGCCATTTACAAACAAAGGCACCACGATTTCTGACTTTACCGTAAAACTGCAAGCAATATAATTGTCTTGGGCTGCAACATCTGGAACCACAAAATTTTTATTAGAAACTGCCACTTGTCCACAAATACCTTTTCCAAAAGGAATAACGGTATGGTCTGTTGGTGCGCCAACATATGGACCAAGAATTAATTCCTCTTTTTGACCATTCCGAAAATAAAAACCTACCCAATTGTAGTAATCAATGGAATTTTTTAGAAGTTCACAAATTTCTAACAGCTTTTTTTCTCTTGAAGTTATGGAATTTGAAGTAATTTCGGTTACTTTTGGTTTTAATTCTTCGAAAGGCATAGTCGTATTTTTTTGTAAAAGTATTTAAATGCCGCGGTCTATTTTTATATAAATTTGTTAAAATTCTATTTTGAAAAAATATTTTATCATCTACAAACCATTTCTCCTTTTTTTAGGAAAATTTTTATTGACATATTTGCTTTTGACTTCTGTTTATGAATGCTACCTTAGTCAATTTGATTCCAAGAATTTTGAGGTTGACGGGTTTACACAGTTGGTAGCAAAACAGTCGAAAGATGTTTTGGTATTTTTTAATTTCGACGCCAATATCACTCCAAACACTAAAGAACCTGGCGTAAATTTGTTTTATAATCAAAAACATATGGCTCGAATCATCGAGGGCTGTAATGGTTTGAGCGTGATTATTCTGTTTGTTTCGTTTATAATTGCATTTTCTGGAAAAACAAAACCAACTATTTTATATAGCATTGGAGGAAGTTTGCTCATACATATTCTAAATGTTTTTCGAATCTCACTGTTATGTGTTTTGATGTATTATTTTCCAAATCGAGAGCACGTTCTGCACGGAGTGTTTTTTCCGTTGTTTATCTATGGAGTTGTTTTCGTTTTGTGGATAATTTGGGTCAATAAATTTTCAAAATATGCTAAAAAAACTGTTCAATCATAAAGTTAGAATTGCACTGGCAATGTTGCTTGTAATCTTGCTGGTTCTGGTACGAGCTTACGAAGACGATTTGTTTTACGACCCATTTTTGAATTATTTTAAATCAGATTATTACAATTTACCCTTGCCGGAAACTAATAATCTTCAATTGCTTTTCGGCTTGTTTTTTAGATATTTTCTCAACTCGATGCTTTCTTTGGGTATAATTTATGTCTTGTTTAAGGATTTCGACGCCGTCAAATTTGCCTCGATGTTGTATCTATTTTTTTTTATAATTTTTGTCATTGCTTTCTTTTTTGTCTTATCTTATTTTGGCGAAACCAATAAAATGACCTTGTTTTATATTCGACGATTTCTCATTCAACCTCTTTTTTTACTGTTATTTCTTCCCTCTTTTTATTATCAAAAGCGAACCGAGTAATTTTTTTCGTATCTTTATTAGCCCGTTTGATTTGATAACTATTAAATCACTTACGAATGAAAATAGTAAAGCATTCTGGAAACATTGTTGACTACAATCCCATAAAACTCAAGCAATCACTTTTGAAGTCAGGCGCGAGCCAAATGGTGGTTTCATCCATTTTAAAGGCTATCGAAAATGAAATTTATGAAGGAATTTCGACAAAACAAATTTACAAGATGGCTTTCAGCTTGTTGAAAAAAATATCAAGTTCCCACGCTGCTAGATACAATTTAAAAGAAGCTATAAGATTATTGGGACCAACAGGTTTTTTCTTCGAAAAATATATCGCTCGAATTTTTTCCTCAGAAAATTATCAAACCATAACCAATTTTATTTTACAAGGGAAATGTGTCTCACATGAAATAGATGTTTTGGTCAAAAAAAATGACGTTATCGCTATGGTTGAATGCAAATTTCATATGGGAAAAGATGCCAATTCTGACGTAAAAGTTCCGATGTATATTTTATCCCGGTTCAATGATTTGAAAGACTATCACCATATTATTTTCACAAAAAATGATGTAGTTTCAAAGTGTTGGATTGCAACAAATAATCGGTTTACATCAGAAGCTATTCAATTTGCAAAATGTTCAAAATTGAATTTGTTAAGCTGGAATTACCCCGAAAATAATAATTTAAAAACCAAAAATGACACAAATCATCTTTATCCAGTCACTTGTTTGACGACTTTGTCCCTTGCCGAAAAAGATAAATTATTGGTTTTGGACGTGATTTTGGTAAAAGAAGTAATCAACAATTCGGAATGCTTAGAAAAAATAGGATTGAGTTCTAATCGAATCAAAAACGTGTTGAAAGAGGCTTCGGAATTATGTGAATATATTTAGAATTACGAATTACGAATTACGAATGTTGTCGTTAGTATTTTTTAAAATCACCAAATTCTTGCTAAAAACATAATAAATCATGAAAATTAAATTTATTGGAGGAGCAGGAACCGTAACAGGTTCAAAAACGTTAATTGAAAGCAAAGGCATCCGAATTTTGATAGATTGCGGACAGTTTCAAGGTATTAAACCTTTGCGGGAGCTTAATTGGGAATCGTTGCCTATTTTGCCATCAACCATAGATTTTGTGTTGTTGACCCACGGACATTTGGATCATTGCGGTTGGTTGCCAAGATTGGTAAATCAAGGTTTTAAAGGAAAAATATATTGTACGAGTCCAACTAAAGATGTTACCAAATTAATCCTTTTGGACAGTGCCAAAATTCAGGAGGAAGAAGCAAACAAGGCAAATCAGGGACACTATTCCAAACACGAAATCGCCCAGCCCCTTTACACAGTAAAACAAGCCGAAAAAGTTTTTCCGTTTTTTAGAGTTATTAAAACCAATGAACAAATTCCTTTGGATGCTGAAATTTCAGCCGTTTTTACCAATGCAGGACATATTATTGGAGCTTGTACTATTGAATTAAATTTGGAAAACAAAGTCTTGGTTTTTTCGGGAGACATTGGTCGTGACAATGATGTGTTGATGTATCCTCCAACAAAACCTAAAAAAGCGGATTATATATTTCTGGAAAGCACTTACGGAAACCGTCTTCATCCCAATACAGATGCGAAAGCAGAACTCGAAATATACATCAATAATACGGTCGAAAAAGGAGGAACAATCATCATTCCGAGTTTTGCCGTAGAACGTGCGCAAACTGTTATGTACTTGCTTTGGCAACTCAAGGAAGAAGGTAAAATTCCAGATATTCCATATATAATCGATACGCCAATGGGAATTAATACATTAGATATTTTTGCTAATAATAGAAAATGGCATAAACTACCCGAACACCATTATATAGGAATGTGTAAAATGTTTTCGATGGTTTCAAATTATCAGGAAACTATTGACACCATTTACGACAAGCAACCTAAAGTAGTTATTGCTGCAAGCGGTATGATTACAGGAGGAAGAGTTTTGAGTTATTTAGAACGCTACATTGGTCTGCCCGAAACGACGGTCATAATCATTGGTTATCAAGCCGAAGGAACGCGTGGCAGAAAATTATTGGAAGGTGCCAAAGAAATAAAAATTTACGGAAAGTATTATCCGGTACTCGCAAATATACTAGAAATTGAAGCATTGTCTGCTCATGGTGATCAAAAAGATTTACTCAATTGGCTTTCAGCTTTAGAAAATAAACCCACAAAAGTATTTTTGGTTCATGGCGAAAATCAACCAGCTGATGAGCTTCGGATAAAAATCACTGAAAGATACCACTATGATTGTTCCGTTCCTTTGATGGGGCAAGAGTTCGATATTTAAAACCTGCAAGAACTGGATAATATTAAATATTTATTAAAAAATAGGAAATCAATTGCGTAGATAGTGCAGTTTTGCCAAATTATAATTACTTTCACAACCAAAAATTTTTAAAATAGTTTTATGCACAATTTTGACTGGAAGCAATTAGTAAACCCGGAATTTTACATTTTATTGGAATTTGGTGGGGTTAAAATAGGATTATTGGTTTTGCTTTTTATAGTTTTTGCCGAGACAGGGTTGTTTGCCGGTTTTTTTCTGCCTGGAGATAGTTTGTTGTTTTTGGCAGGAATTTACAGTGAGTTGTTGACAAGACAAATTTCAGTTGGAAACGATTTTGTGAATCTAGTTTTTTTATCCTCGTTAGTTTCTTTGGCAGGGATTTTTGGCAATATGGTTGGTTATTGGTTTGGAGTAAAAGGCGGAGCTTATCTTTACAACAAGGAAGATACTTTCTGGTTTAAGGAAAAATATCTTTTGCAATCAAGAGATTTCTTCGAGAAATATGGAGGGAAGGCGATTATTTTCGCTCGGTTTTTACCCATTTTCAGAACTTTTGCACCTATAGTTGCCGGGATTGCCAGTATGGACAAAAAGAAATTTATGTTTTTTAATATTTTGAGTTCCATTCTTTGGTCTTTTACCATGATTTTTGCTGGACATTATTTGTCCGCTCTGTTTATGGAGAAATTCGACATTGATTTAAAAAGCCATATCGAGTATATTGTAATAGGAATAGTTTTTATAACTACAGCTCCTGTTTTATGGAAACTTTTAAAGAAAAGAGTTCATATATAAATTTTGATAAAACAAAAAAATCCGAAGCTATAAACTTCGGATTTTTTGTCAATTTTAACCTCGTAATTCGTACGTCAAATATCGTAAACCAAATTACATCATTCCCGGCATTCCACCGCCCATAGGCATTGCGCTACCGTGATCTTCCTTGATTTCTACCAAAGCACATTCGGTGGTCAATATCATTCCTGCAACAGAAGCCGCATTTTCTAATGCTACACGAGTTACTTTTTTAGGATCGATAATTCCTGCTTTTAGCATATCTACATATTCATCAGTTTTTGCATTGTAACCAAAATCGCCTTTTCCTTCAGCAACCTTTGCTACTACAACAGAACCTTCCAGACCCGCGTTTTCAACAATTGTTCTCAATGGAGATTCAATGGCACGAGAGATAATTTTTATTCCTGTTGCCTCGTCAGCATTGTCAGCTTTTAAATCGGCAAGGGCTTTTTTTGCTCTTAATAAAGCAACACCACCACCAGCAACAATTCCTTCTTCAACAGCAGCACGAGTAGCGTGAAGCGCATCGTCAACTCTGTCCTTTTTCTCTTTCATTTCTACTTCAGAAGCTGCGCCAACATATAGAACTGCAACTCCACCGGCTAATTTTGCCAAACGTTCCTGTAGTTTTTCTTTGTCGTAATCAGAAGTTGTGGCTTCCATTTGACCTTTGATCTGGTTCACGCGATTTTTGATTGAATCGGCATCTCCTGCACCACTTACAATAGTTGTATTGTCTTTATCGATGGTCACTCTTTTTGCGGTTCCCAACATTTCTATAGTAGTATTTTCTAGAGTATAACCTCTCTCTTCAGAAATCACAATACCTCCAGTTAGAATGGCAATATCTTCTAGCATTGCTTTTCTTCTGTCTCCAAAACCGGGTGCTTTTACAGCAGCGATTTTCAAGGCGCCACGCAATTTGTTTACTACCAATGTCGACAATGCTTCACCATCAACGTCTTCTGCAATTATTAATAACGGTTTTCCAGATTGTGCCACTGGTTCTAAAACAGGCAATAACTCTTTTAAAGAGGAAACTTTTTTGTCGTATAAAAGAATATATGGGCTTTCTAATTCTGCTTCCATTTTTTCTGGATTGGTAACAAAATATGGAGAAAGATAACCTCTGTCAAATTGCATTCCTTCTACAACGTCTACATAAGTGTCAGTTCCTTTGGCTTCTTCAACGGTTATTACTCCTTCTTTTCCAACTTTTGCGAAGGCATTGGCTATCAATTCGCCAATCACTTCATCATTATTTGCAGAAATTGCGGCGATTTGTTTTATTTTTTCTGAATCGCTTCCTACGACTTTGGCTTGTTTGGCCAAGTCATCAACAATGGCTTCAACGGCTTTGTCGATTCCGCGTTTCAAATCCATTGGATTAGCGCCGGCAGCAACGTTTTTTAAACCTTCTTTTACGATGGCTTGCGCCAAAACTGTTGCAGTCGTTGTTCCGTCTCCAGCCAAATCATTGGTTTTAGAAGCTACTTCTTTTACCATTTGAGCGCCCATATTTTCTAATGGATCTTTCAATTCTATTTCCTTTGCAACGGTAACTCCATCTTTAGTAACGGTTGGTCCACCAAAAGATTTTCCAATAATTACGTTGCGACCTTTTGGTCCAAGTGTAACTTTTACTGCATTTGCCAATGCATCGACGCCACGTTTTAGTCCGTCACGTGCTTCAATATCAAATTTTATATCTTTTGCCATTATATTTTTAGTTTAAAGTTTGAAAATTTCAAATTTCAAGTTTTGTAAATAGTTTATTTATTTCAATCTCCTCCCCTTCGGGGAGGCTGGGAGGGGATTTTATACAATCGCCAGAATATCGTCCTCGCGCATTATTAAATAATCGGTTCCGTCAAGTTTCAATTCTGTTCCGGCATATTTCCCATAAAGAACGGTATCGCCAACTTTTACGGTCATTTCGTGTTCTTTTGTGCCTTTTCCAACGGCAACCACGGTTCCTTTTTGTGGTTTTTCTTTTGCGTTGTCCGGAATAAAAATTCCTGAAGCAGTTTTTGTTTCAGCAGCAACGGGTTCAATAAGAACTCGGTCTGAAAGTGGTTTGATATTTAAAGCCATAGTGAGATATGTTTTTTATTTTTATGAATTTTTAGTTGTGCAAAAGTAGTCAAAATTTGACGTTTATGCATAAAAAAAGCGTTAACAAAATGCTAACGCTTTTAAATATTTTTGGTAAAAAAATTATTTTGCAGGAGTTGTTCCTGTTGGTGTGTTTTGAACAGGAGCTGCCGGATTATTTGTTGTAGCTGCCGGGGTTTCTGTATTATCTATAATTTTAGAATTGGTATCACTTAAAGAACCTCCAAAACTTAAGCTTGAAAGAATTATTAAACCAATTAAAATCGCCGCTAGTGTCCAAGTGCTTTTATCAAGAAAGTCTGATGTTTTTTGAACTCCACCCATTTGAGTAGATCCTCCAAATGAAGATGACAACCCGCCACCTTTAGGATTTTGAACCATTATTACTACAACTAGTAGGAAACAAACTATTGTTATTAAAACTAAAAAAATTGAAAATGTAGTCATTGCTTAATTATTATTTTGTTGTAAAATCTGAATATCCGCGATTCGGTCTGCAAAGAAACTACTTTTTTCTGGATATTTCAAAATTAATATTTCATATGCTTGTATTGCTTTTTGATATTTTTTTTGTTCCAAATAAACTCTGGCCAATGTCTCGGTCATTAAAGAGGAATTATCTTGCTTAATTGGTTCAAAATAAGTTGGTGCTGCTGTTCCTTGTTTTATCGGTGAAATCTTCGGGCTGGCTTCGATGAATTTGTCGATTAATTCGGATTTTTTCTTTTTTTCGTCAACTAATAAAGACGCATTTGAATTGTCTGTAACATCTTTTTCTCTTTCGATTGGCTGAATTCTGGAGAGTTGAAGCCATTCTTGAAAGGAATGTTTTTCGTTTACAGAAAAATCCAATGGTTTTCCAATGTCTAGTTTGTCGACGGCAGTTTTTGTAGTTTCGTCAACCTCTATTTGTGAAGCGCCTTCTATAGAGGTAAGAATGGATTGTTCTAAAGTGTTTATTTTTGTCTCAAGCCTTACCTCGGGTTTGATTACTTCGATGTCAACTACATTAATATCAAGAAGTTCAAGTACTTTTTTGTCGTACAATCCTTTTTGGATGGCAACAAAGGTGTCAGAAGTTATGAAATCGAATAAAACCGTTCTGTCGGTGGTGTGTGCAGCGGTGACTTTTAACGCATAATTATACTTGAAACTATTTTGATTATAAAGGCCCTTCAATCGCAGAGCTCGGGCACTTTGAAAAAATGGGAATTCATCCAACACTTTTCCCAATGCATCCGTTTGCTTCTCGTTGATAGCATCTGGTTTATTAATCAAATAAGTATAATCGGTTACGTTCATTTTTAGTGTTTAATCTTGAAATTGGTTAACCGTCTAATCGATTAACCGGTTATCAATTAACCTTTAAATTACCATTTGGCCAGCGATTCATTGAAAACGTCTTGTGTGATTCTTTCGAAAATTTCTTTTATTGCCAAATTCTTTGTTTCTCCTGTAAGTTGTTGTCGAGCGTCATAATCATAATAAAAATCAAAAGCTTTTTCGAAATTATCAGCCTCTTTGTTTTTATTAGTAAACCGGACATTTACTCGTATTGTCAATCTATTTTGTGAGGCTTGCTGATCAGCTGTTGCAGTCATTGGGCTTATTCTAAAATCTACAATTTCTCCTTCATAAGTCAAATCAGCTCCTGTTTTTACCAAATTTAAATTGGTTTGATTTTGGATAATATCTTGTAATTCCAAAGTAAATGTTCTGTCAATTCCTGGCTCAATTAACTGGGCATTGTTTTGAAAATAATTTACCTGAAAGGTTTTTGCATCTATTTTGCCTGTTCCTGTAAAGTTGTATACAGAACACCCACTGAAGGTGAAGAGGATTGCAATAACCAAGATGTATTTTATATGCTTCATTTTGAATTTTAAAAATTGCTTTACTAGTTTGTTAGCGTCCGGGTCAAAGATATTATTTTAAAGAAATTAATCTACGTAAATCTGTGAAATCTGTGTTGAAAATAAATTACAAATCAAATTGTTTTATTTTTCGATACAACGTTCTTTCTGAAATTCCCAATTCATCGGCCGCGGCTTTTCGTTTTCCTTTGTTTTTTTCCAAAGATTTTTTAATCATTTCAATTTCACGCTGCTCCAATTTTAGGATTTCTTCCTCTTCAACAGTTTCGGCAAATTGGTAATTATCCTCGCTTTCTTCATAATTATCTTCCTCATTTTTAATTGATACAACAGCAGTTCTTGGTTCTTCTTCAAAATCTATTTCGCTGTCATCTTCCTTGGAGCCATATATTTTTTTTATCAAGTGTGAATTAGTTTCTTGAACTTTTGCACCTCCGTTTTGCATTAATTCCAAGGTCAGTTTCTTCAAATCATTCAAATCGCTTTTCATATCAAAAAGCACTTTGTATAGAATTTCCCTTTCGGTACTAAAATCGTTTTTGCTTTTTTCATCTTTTATAACCGAAGGCAAATTACTGGCTTCTGAAGGTAAATAAGATTGCAAAGTTGCAGCCGAAATATCTCTATTGGTTTCCAAAACCGAAATTTGTTCGGCTACATTTCGTAACTGTCTGATGTTTCCGCTCCAACGAAATTTCTGCAACAACTGAATAGCATTTTCGTCCAGTTTAATAGGAGGCATTTTGTATTTATGGGCAAAATCGGCGGCGAATTTTCTAAATAATAAATGAATATCGTCTTTCCTATCGCGTAAAGGAGGTAAAGTGATGTCCACGGTACTTAATCTATAATACAAATCTTCCCGGAATTTCCCTTTTTCGATGGCATCAAATAAGTTAACATTGGTTGCAGCCACGATTCGAACATTGGTTTTTTGCACTTGTGATGACCCTACTTTCATAAACTCACCGTTTTCCAGAATTCGGAGTAATCTCACTTGTGTTGTCAAAGGTAATTCGCCTACTTCGTCAAGAAAAATGGTTCCGCCGTCGGCAACTTCAAAATAGCCCTCGCGTGTTGAGGTTGCGCCGGTAAAAGACCCTTTTTCGTGACCAAAAAGCTCACTGTCAATGGTTCCTTCCGGAATTGCGCCACAGTTTACGGCAATGTATTTTCCGTGTTTCCTGTGCGAAAGCGAATGAATTATTTTCGGAATACTTTCTTTTCCAACACCACTTTCTCCTACAACTAACACCGAAATATCTGTTGGTGCCACTTGAATTGCTTTTTCTATTGCGCGATTGAGTTTCGGGTCATTCCCGATAATCTCAAAACGTTGTTTTATTGATTGAACTGTTTCCATATCGTTTTGTTTAAAGGTTTAATTGTTTAAAGGTTTAAAAGTTGTTTGGGTTGAACCATATTAAACAATCTTAAACCATTTTAAACTATTTAAACTTTTTTTAATTCATCTCACTCAAACCAACTGCTTTTCCTATCAAAGTTCCGCTAGTGCAACTTGTGATTTTCACATTCACAAAATCTCCAATTTTATAATTCTCTTTTGGAAAAACCACCACAATACTTTGGGAATTTCTTCCAGACCAATCCTTTTCTGATTTTTTTGAAACTTTTTCTACCAAAACTTCTACAGTTTGACCCACGAATTCCTGAGTTCTTATCGCGCTGTGTTTTCTTTGTGCATCCACAATTTCTTGTAATCTTCGCAATTTTGTAGTTTCGGGAACGTCGTCTTCCATTTTGCGTTCGGCCAGTGTTCCCGGGCGTTCTGAGTAAGCGTACATATAGCCAAAACTGTATTTCACGTATTCCATCAAACTCAAAGTGTCTTGATGATCTTCTTCGGTTTCGGTAGGGAAACCTGAAATCAAGTCTTGGGTAACAGAACAATCTGGAATGATTGCCCTGATTTTATCAATCAAAGTCATATACTGTTCCCGAGTGTGCAAACGGTTCATTTCCTTGAGAATTCTGTTGCTTCCAGATTGAACCGGCAAGTGAATATGGTTGCAAATATTCGAATGTTTCGCTATCACGTGCAACACACTTTCGTGCATATCCTGTGGATTTGAAGTCGAAAACCGAATGCGCATTTTTGGAAAACCAACAGCTGCCATTTCGAGTAATTGATCAAAATCAACCGCAGTTGCTTTTTGCATTTCGGAAGCGTTGTCGAAATCTTTTTTCAGTCCGCCACCATACCATAAATAACTATCTACATTTTGTCCTAAAAGTGTAATTTCTTTGAACCCTTTGTCCCACAAATCCTGAATTTCCTTCATAATGCTTTGCGGTTCACGGCTGCGTTCGCGACCTCGGGTAAAAGGCACCACGCAAAACGTACACATATTGTCGCAACCACGAGTGATGGAAACAAAAGCCGAAACACCATTCGAATTCAATCGAACAGGTGAAATATCACCATAAGTTTCGTCTTTCGACAAAATCACATTAATCGCATCGCGACCTTCTTCGACTTCGCTCAATAAGTTGGGTAAATCTTTATACGCATCAGGACCTACAACGAGGTCAACAATTTTTTCTTCTTCGAGAAACTGACTTTTCAAACGTTCAGCCATACAGCCCAAAACTCCGACTTTCATTTTCGGATTGGTGCGTTTCACGGCATTGTATTTCTCCAAGCGTTTCCGGATTGTTTGTTCCGCTTTGTCGCGAATAGAACAGGTATTTACCAAAACCAAATCAGCTTCTTCAAGGATTTGCGTGGTATTATATCCGTTTGACGATAGGATGGAAGCCACGATTTCACTATCCGAAAAATTCATCGCACAGCCGTAACTTTCTATAAAGAGTTTCTTGGTATTCTCTGGTTTATAATCTAAAACGAGGCTTTCGCCTTGCTTGCTTTCTTCAATAATCTTTTCCATAGTCACTTTCAAAAGTGTGTTTTTAATAAGAATGCAAAGTTACAATTATTTGAATCAATATGACAAGATGTCAGATGAAGAATTAACAGTATTTTAAGGCGTTTTATTATAAGAAGCATTCTCCCGCTTTTCGTTACAAGTCCTCACAAAAAAGTAAAGTTTCCAAAGTCCTAAAAAGAGCTTCCGTTGGTCGCTTTTTTAGAACAGGAAACTTTTACTTTTTTTGCTCCGGGCTTTTCACTACAATCGGGGCTAGGGCATTTGATTAAAAGATGATTTCTTCTGAACTACGAAATCTTCCTCGAATAAAAGAATGCAGTATTTAGCAGGGTTTGTTTGCATTATAATGTTTTGAAAATGGATTCGATGAAAGGGCATTGATTTGGATTTTTGTTAAAACAGTTTCTTTATTGGTTTGGATTTTCATCATTTCATCAATAGTATTGCCTTGTTTTTTTATTGAAATAAATGTTTTTAGGAAAAAACTAGACTTTGGAATACGTCTTTCATTAGAAAACTTTTCTGAAATGGGAAAAATATAAATTGTTCCATTTTATGCGGTTAGGAATATTGTTTTTGAAACTAAAAAAGGTTTCCAAAATTGAATTCGAAAACCTTTGGGTGTAAGCAAATGATTTGTTTCTAATTATAAGTAAACATTGTTATTAAAGAAATTAATCCATTTCTTTTTTCAATTTTTTGGGTTGGATAACCATTATCATTATATACATACTCATAAGTTGTAATTGAACCATAGCTGTCTGTCCTCTTCGTAGCGTTATTTTTACAATACTCATCATCAAAAATCTTCATTACGGCATCATTTAAAATTAAAGAATACGGATTTTTATTCGTGTCATATTCATAAGTAGTATAAAATGAAGCAGTAACATCTGAACGTTTTGATATATTACCTTGAGCGTTATATTCGATGTCTTCATTATCTACAAGATTCCCATTATCATACTGTTTTGCATTAATCATTTGCTTACTCGAGTTATAAGTATAATTAGTAGTGTTAATTATACCACCTTCATTAGATAAACTACTTGTAATTAGTTCTCCAGTATAACTATAAGCGATCGTTCCTGATAAAACGCCGTTGTCGTAAAAAGATTCGCTTTGTAATTTATTGTTCACATAATTGTATTCAGTTTTAGAAGTATTATTTCCTGGGCTTTCAATTGTTTCTATTCTTGATAAAACATCTCCAGAATATATAAAATTATGAGTATAGGAATATGAAGAATACGTTTCAACAACTTTTGTCAATTTCAAACTTGGTGTTGGACTTGGTATTGGATTTGAATCGCTTTCAGGCGAACACGAAATTAATAGAGTAAAAAGAAGTAAGGGGATAATTTTTTTCATAATTTTTATTAAAGTTATTTTTCGATTTCTATATCTTGGCAATATGAGAATAAGTCTTCAAACTTTTCTAAAGGAATTGTATTTAAATCATGCACTATTTCAATTTTAAAATATGATAAATCTTCATTATATGATTTTGTGATTAGTTTATCATAACCTATTAATTGTCCTATTTTCTTCTCAAGTTTATCAAGATCATTACTGCTAAAACTTCCAATAGGATTTATATAAAGAACACAAAAGTGTTTTAACATCCAATTTATTTTTTTTGAAATAATTCCATTATAGAAAAAATCATACTGACGATGCACACCTTCTGGAAAATAAAGTAGATTAGGGTAAAGCGGGTCTGTTAGCAAAGTACCTCCTAAAGGCTTCGCTATTTTTGAGGAAGTTTGATATGATTTTTGAACTATTCCGATACTTGTGCATGGAAAAGTTGCACATTTCAAAACATCAAAAATTGAATAATTACCACCAATTAAAGAAGCAATATGTTCATGAGTTCGGCTATACATATCTTTGTAATGTTTTCCAACATAATAAGGAAAGAATTTATTTAGAGTTGTTGGAGGAGTAAAATCATTTTGCTCTAACGAAAACCCCCAAACGTAAATACCGCCTTTTCCATTTCCTTTTCTATAATTAACATTATTTTGAAAATATTTTAAAGTTTTAAAACATTCGATTGTTACTTGCATAGAGTTTGTTTTGGATATTATTAGTTTTTAACAAACTTGCTCACAAACTTTTCTTGTCCTGAAAAAGCTTCTATGATATACACTCCATAGGGAAGTTCTTCTACATTTATTTGATTAATGTTTCCTTCTTCAGTTCGCTCTTTAGACTCAAGCTGGTTCTTTTCTATAATTACTTTACCTGATAGGTCTGTAATCTGAATTTTATTTAGTAGTCTATTATTGGTTGTTGAAATATAAATATCACAAGCTACCGGATTCGGGTATATTTTTAAACCTTGTGATTTAAAAGTATTTATTGACAAAGCCTGCAGTTTGCGTTTTTTAAGAAAATTATAAATACCAGATTTAAATACTGAAATATATCCATCATCCGAGGTTTGTTGAATACTCACTAAAGGACATCTATATGCATCTTCCCATTCCAATTCCAAATTCCCAGAAGTTGATAATTTTAATATACGACCATTACCACCATAATTTCCTCCTACAATATAGCCATCGTCGGCTGTTTGAAGGATATTTAAAGCAGAACAATTAATGTTCGTTGAAGAATACGTTCTTTGCCATTGTAAAACACCAATGTTAGAAAATTTTACCATCCAAAATCTATAAAAAGAGTTGACTGTTCCTGTAACATCTCCATCATTTGAATTAGTCTTTCCTGCAACAATATACCCACCATCAGATGTTATTTGAATTTGATTACCGTTGTCAATATCTTTGCCTCCAAAGGTCTTTTGCCATTGTATTGTGCCAATGGTTGATAATTTTACTATCCAATAATCATAACTACCGTGATTTTCTGTAACATCACCATCATTTGAAGCAGAACTTCCTGATAAGATATAACCTCCATCTACAGTTTGTTTAATACTATTTGCCAGATCATCAGAACTGCCTCCTAATGTTTTTTGCCATTGCAATACCCCTGTTGAAGATATTTTAACTATCCAATAATCACTACCACCATGATTTTCTGTAACATCTCCATTATTTGAAGTGGAATTCCCAAATACAATATAACCTCCATCAGTGGTTTGCTGAATTTCGCTTGCAAAATCGCCATTACTACCTCCTAATGTTTTTTGCCATTGTAACACTCCTATTGAGGATATTTTCACTATCCAATAATCAACACTACCATGATTTCCTATAACATCCCCATTATTTGACATTGAATTTCCAGCTAAAATATAACCGCCATCTGTAGTTTGAATAATACTTTTTGCAACATCACCTCCTGTACCTCCATAGGTTTTTTCCCACTGTAATATTCCACCACCTGTATATTTTGCAACCCAATATTTTCCTAAAGAAGACCCCGCTAAAATATATCCCGCATCTGAAGTTTGTTTAATACAATTAATAGAAGCTCCATCGCTATATGTATATGACCAGACGATTGTAGGTAATTGCGCCCAACTATTTGTATATATTAGTACTGTGGTTAGAATACAAAGGAGTTTTTTCAAGGTGATATTTTTAGAATTATTTTCTTGCTAAATTATTTCAAAAACTCAAATCCCTTAAAAGCAAATGAGTGTAAATAAGCTATCTTCGTAGTATTAGAAAAAATGTTATTATTTTCGGGCAACTATGGCAAGACTACTTCAACAACCAAAAGAGGAACATTTAGATTATTTGCGAAAGCTTATTGTAAATACCTTTTCCAGAAGTGTTTGCAATGTTTATGATTGTAAACTTTTGGAGGAGGATATTTTTAAAGCTATCGCCCTAAGGATATCGGTTGATACGCTACGCAGATTATTTAACATCTTAAAAAGTAATTCGTCGCCTTCTACTTTTACGCTTGATGTTTGTTCAAATTATGTGGGTTACAATGGTTGGGAAAGTTTGGTTCAAAGCCATTCAGAACAAAACATATTGCATCAAAAATCGCTAGTTTTCGATGTAATCGAAAATGATATTTCTTTTGATGAATTGTCAAACCGCATCAATACTTTTTCAAAATCCAAAGAATTGTACGAAACGTTTAACCAAATTGTTTTGGCTAAATCACAAAAAGAAGATGTCGTTTTCTTTGAAAGGATTTTTGAATTGCGAATCATCTTTGAGTTTAACGAGACTTTCAAATACAATATTTATCATTCAATCCATTTACTGGCGTGTCTTTGTATGAAAAAGGATTGGTTGAAAAAAATTGCAATCAACAATTATTTCAACTTGCCTTATGAAAACGATTATTTTGTAGAATGGATTGTTGTTCCTGAAAATGACTATTATGCTGAACTTTTAGAAAATTATTATCAGTCTAAAAAGTCAGATAAGCAAGTCGTGTTGTTTTATAGCTTGATTAAATGTACACAATCAGCAGAAGCTAAAAACTGGGAGTTATTTTTGGAGTATTACAAAGCAATAGAAGCCTTTGATGTAGAGAAAAATCCAATAATCAATATACTAAAAATGCGTTATTTGGGTGTGCAATTGTATCGGAACAATCAGTTTAACGAAAGTCTTTCACAAAAGGATTTGATTGATAAAATTGTAAAGCATCATTATATAAACGCCAAAGATGCTGGCGATAGAGTGAGCAGTATTTTTATGATATGTCAGTATTTATTGCACGTCAACGCTTATGAAACCATTATTTTGCTTTATGAACAAAACAGCAAGCGACATTCCAAAATTCTAGGTTATTGGGCAGAGTTAAATTTTAATCAGCTGAAAGTGTATTATGCTTTTGCCCTATTAAAATTGGAGCAAAATGAAAAGGCAAAAGCAATTTTTAAGCAAATTGATGTCCATAAATTTGATTTGAATTTCAAACACAAAATAGTTCCCATTTATAATGAAATGAAGAAAATGCTTTTAGAATAAAGTTAAAATAGTAATAGGAAACTTCCAACGGAAGCAAAGCCAATCAATATCCAATCTTTCATATTTAGTTTTTCTCTGAACATAAAAAGACCAATTGCCAAAACAAGTATTTCAAAAATCAACCCGATAAGAATATTCAAACTTACAGGCAATTGTGTAAGCGTAAAATTACTCAACAAACTTCCGCCAGCAACCATTAAACCCATTAACATACTGAACAACAAACTTTGTTTGTCCATTTTCGTTGGGAAAATTCTTTTTTCTTTGAAAAACAGTAAACCAATACAGGAAATCAAAACACAAGTTTCCAGAATCAAACTGAAATTTAGCACGCCAAATTTCTTTATAGGAATAAGATAAAACACATACGAAATTCCCCAAAAAACACTGCATAACAAAACTAAAACAACTTCTTTAGATATTTTAAATTGTACTAATTTCTCTTTTTGATGAAGAAATAATCCTGTAATAATTAGCACTAAAGCAATATATTTTGAATTGCTTAACGCTTCATTATAAACAATTAAGGAAGTCAGAAACGAAAAAGCAGACGAAATTACAACCAAAGGAGTTACAAAACTATATCGTCCGCTTTGCATTGCATTTGTGTAAAAATAAAGCCCCCAGAAACTGAAAAAACAGATAGAAATACAAATTATCCAATCCTTAAAATCAATTGTATTTACTGCGATTTGGCTAAAAGTATTATCTCCAAACAGTTGAAATAAAACAGAAATGGAAACAAGAAAAAACAGCGTTGCAATAACTCTGAAGTAAATGAAATGGTAATTTCTTATTTTGGTAAATAATAATTTCTTCCAAATAATTCCAGACAGCAAAAAGAATATTGATGAAAGTAGTTTTAGAAGTACAGATGTTTTGAAGTCGAGCATTTAATTGGTTTTATTTACTGCAAAACCAAATGCAAACCAGCCGCCAATGCCGCTCCAATAACAGGTCCAACAATAGGAATCCAAGCATAACTCCAATCGCTGCTTCCTTTTACAGGCAAAATGGCGTGCATAATTCGTGGTCCCAAATCTCTAGCAGGATTAATGGCATAACCTGTTGTTCCGCCCAACGACAGTCCAAGAGCCCAAACCAAAATCGCCACCGGCAATGCTCCAATGGTTCCAAGTCCAATTTTTGCAGTGCTGTCAGATGCTAAAGTAAGTTCAGGACCGGCGATATAAAATATCACAAAAATCAAGACAAATGTCCCGATGATTTCGCTGGTTAAATTGGAGAAAGTGTTTCTAATGGCCGGGCCAGTACTGAAACAAGCTAGTTTTCCGCCTTCGTCTTCGGTAACGGCAAAATGGTCTTTGTGGAAAAGCCAAACCAAGAACGCGCCAAGCATTGCACCAATTAATTGGGCAAGAATATAAGTTGCAACTTGATTCCAGGCAAATTTTCCTGTAATTGCTAAAGCAAGAGTTACAGCGGGATTCAAGTGCGCTCCGCTTATTGGTCCGGCAACCGTGACGCCAACAAATACGCCAAATGCCCAACCGGCTGTAATGACAATCCAACCCGAATTGTTTCCTTTTGTTCCTGATAAAACTACGTTGGCAACAACGCCGTTACCTAATAAAATAAGAAGCATTGTGCCAATAATTTCTGCTATAAATGGAGTCATAATGATTTAAGATATTTGATTTTAGATTTTAGCCCTTTGACAAGCTCAGGGTGACGTTTTTAATTTAGATTTTTTGAAATTGCCATTGCCATTGTCATTGTCATTGCCATTGAAATTAGTGTGCTATCCAATTTTTAGTTCTTCCTATGGCTTTTTCCCAGTTTTGAATTAATTCGGTTGTGGTGTCTTGAGACATTTCTGGTGAAAAAACACGGTCTATTGACCATTGTTCTTGCAAATCGTCAACGCTTTCCCAATAACCCACGGCTAATCCAGCTAAATAAGCGGCACCCAAAGCCGTTGTTTCGAGAGTCTTTGGTCGGATAACTTTAAATCCAAAAATATCCGCTTGGAATTGCATTAATAAATTATTGGCGACAGCACCACCATCTACACGAAGTTCTTTTCCTTTTGTGCCAGAGTCGGCTTCCATCGCTTTAACCAAATCATACACTTGGTAGGCAATTCCTTCCAAAGTAGCTCGCGCAATGTGAGCGTTTGTAGTTCCTCTCGTAATTCCGAAAATCGCTCCTCTCGCATATTGATCCCAATAAGGCGCTCCCAAGCCGGTTAAAGCGGGAACAAAATAAACGCCTCCATTGTCGGGAACGCTTGCTGCCAAAGTTTCTATTTCTTCGGCAGAATTAATCATTTTTGCTCCGTCTCGCAACCATTGAACCGCTGCGCCGCCAACAAATACACTGCCTTCCAGCGCATAAGTCGTTACGCCATTGATTTTCCAGGCAACTGTCGTGAGTAAATTATTTTTGGAATAAACGGGTTTTTCGCCAGTGTTCATCAGCATAAAGCAACCTGTTCCGTAGGTGTTTTTTACCATTCCAGGTTCGGTGCATAATTGTCCAAAAAGTGCTGCTTGCTGGTCACCAGCAACCCCGGAAATTGGAATTTGTGTCGTGAACAGAGTAGGAGAGGTTTCGCCATAAATTTCGCTGCTTTGTTTTACTTCAGGTAACATTGCTCTTGGGATATTGAATAATTGCAATAATTCGTCATCCCATTCTAATGTATGTATGTTTAGCAACATCGTTCTACTCGCATTGGAAACATCGGTCATAAATGATTTTCCGCTTGTCAGTTTCCAGATTAGCCATGTATCAACTGTTCCAAAACAGAGTTTTCCCTGTTCGGCTTTTTCACGAGCACCTTCGACGTTGTCCAAAATCCATTTTAATTTTGTCGCCGAAAAGTAGGCGTCTAAAACCAAACCTGTTTTTTGTTTAATCATATCAATATGACCTTGTGACTTCAATTCATCACAATATTGCGAAGTTCTACGATCTTGCCATACGATAGCGTTATAAATGGGTTCTCCAGTTTCCTTGTCCCAAACAATGGTGGTTTCTCGTTGATTAGTAATGCCAATGGCGGCAATTTCTTTAAAAGAAACGCCAGTTTTAGCAATAACTTCAGCTACAACGCTAATTTGGGAAGACCATATTTCATTAGGATCGTGTTCGACCCATCCTGGTTTTGGGAATATTTGTTCAAAAGGTTTTTGGGAAACATCCACAATTGCGCCGTCGTGGTTAAACAGGATTGCTCTGGAGGAAGTTGTGCCTTGGTCAAGGGCTAGAATTAATTTTTTTTCCATTGGTTTGGTTAGTTTATGGTTTTAGTTGTCATAAAATAGTTGTAACTATTGACTTTGATGTATTTTGTATTCTTCTTAAATTTTTTTTTACCGCAGATTTATAATAAATTTTTTAATCTGTGAATCTGCGGTATTTTTTTATTCCAATCGAAATTCCTTCAAAAGAAATCCATTGGCAAGAACTTTAAATGCCGCAATTTGATTTTGCTTCCAAATTTCATCGTAACCCAATTCTTCAGCTATTAAATCACCTACTTTTTCTGAACAATCAATGGCTGCCCTTGCATCAAGAAATAACAATCGAACTCGCCTTGCTAAAACATCTTCTATATTCATTGCCATTTCATTACGAATTGCCCAAGCGACTTCGGCCATTGTGAATTCATAATTTGAATGTAATTTTTCCCTTAATTTGGGTTCGTTTTCTTGCAATTGTAATATTTTAGGGGCATCTGTCCCATAAATATACAAATGATTTTCTCGGTCCAATATAGTGGTTTTTTTATTGCCGTGGATAGAAATTTTTTCTGTTTTGCAAACTGTTTTCGATAAATTATGAACACTAATTGCCTTCTCCATAATGTCTTCGGCAATTTTTCGATACGTTGTCCATTTTCCGCCTGTGATGGTTATTAATCCCGTTTCGGAAACAATAATTTTATGACTTCTGGAAACTTCTTTGGTGCTTTGTCCTTTTTCTTCTGGCGCAGCTAAAGGTCTTAATCCGGCAAAAACTGAAAGAACATCAGCTCTAGTTGGTTTTTTTGCCAAAAATCTTTGGGCAGTTTCTAATACGAATTCTATTTCTTTTTCTAATGCTACGGGTTCCAAGCTATGGCTTTTCATCAAAGTGTCGGTGGTTCCAACCACTATTTTGTCTTGCCAAGGAACAGCAAAAAGCACTCTTCCGTCGCTTGTTTTTGGAATCATTAAAGCGTGCTCGCTTGGCAAAAAGGATCTGTCGAAAACCAAGTGAATACCTTGACTAGGCACAATATATTTTTTATATACTCTGTCATTCATCTTCATAATCGAATTGGTAAAGACACCAGTCGCATTGATGACGGCGGTGCCTTTTATTTCGTGTTTTTCACCTGTTTCTTGATTTTCTATAACAACTCCAATGACTTGATGATTTTTGTCTTTTAAAAGACTAATTACTTTAGTGTAATTCAAAACACAAGCTCCGTTTTCTATAGCTGTTTGTGCCAAATTAATTGCCATTCGAGAATCGTCAAATTGACCATCGTGGTAAACAACTCCACTTCGTAAGCCTTTTTCTTCGACAGTAGGCAATAATTCTATGGTTTTTTTCTTCGAAACATATTTAGAACGGCCCAAACTTAATCGTCCTGCCAATAAATCATAAATGGTAAGACCAATGGTGTAAAAATAACCGCCCCACCAGTTGTAATTTGGAATAACAAAAGATTGGTTTCGGATTAAATGCATAGCGTTTTTTGCCATTAGACCGCGCTCTTTCAGCGCTTCCATAACCAAGGAAATGTTGCCTTGTTCTAAATAGCGAACGCCTCCGTGTACTAGCTTTGTGCTTCGGCTGGAAGTGCCCTTGGCAAAATCTACCGCTTCAACTAGGATTGTTTTATAACCTCTGCTTGCTGCATCGACTGCAGTTCCCAATCCAGAAGCGCCACCGCCAATAATGATTACATCCCAATTTTTAGTCTGTTGGAGTTTTGCCATTTGTTCGAATCGTTTCATTTTTTGTAATTGGAATTTATTTTTTAAATGGAATGTAAAACAAAAATAATGAAATTAAATGAAAGTTAAAAGAAAATTATCGAAACTTCTATGTATATGAAACATTTCTTATCTTTACTATGACTTAAAAGATGATGTTATGGTTATTATTAATAGAAGACAAGAGGAAATATTGAAAGAGTTAGATGAAAAAGGCTATGTAAATGTTGTTGATTTATGTGAAATTCACAATGTTTCAACCGTAACCATTCGAAAGGATTTAAATTTTTTGGAAAACGAAAAACTCTTGCATCGAACTCACGGAGGAGCAAGCAAACAGCCTATTTATGCTTTTGAAAGAAATGTAAATGATAAAGAAGCATTGCAGATAGAACAAAAACAGCAAATTGCAAAAGCGGCCTTAAAGTACGTAAGCGACAACGATTATATCATATTGGGTTCGGGTTCAACCATTCATTATTTTTCAAGGATTATTTCAGGATTTCAAAAATTAACGGTACTTACACCTTCTTTGAGAGTATCATTGGAACTTTGTAAGGATGCAAATATTGATACTATTCAACTGGGTGGTGACATTAGAAATAGTGCAACTTCTGTTGTGGGGCCAATAGCGGAAGCAATATTAAGCCAGTTCTCATGCAACAAATTATTTTTGGGTACTGATGGACTTCATTTGGATTTTGGATTGAGCACTTCAAACGCAATGGAAGCTCATTTAAATCAAGCTATGATTGAAGTTGCTGAAAAGGTGATTGTTTTGGCAGATTCCACAAAAATGAATATTAGAGGTTTTGGAAAAATTTGTAATCTCGACAAAATTGATGTATTGATTACTGATGAGGGTATTGATATCGAAACTAAAACGAGACTTGAAGAAATGGGTATCGATGTGATTGTTGTGGGGAAATAAGCAATTTTTAGAATGCGTTTTTAAGTATTCTATTATCTCTAGTTTTAACAAATAAATAAAGAGGCTGTTATTTCAAAATAACAGCCTCTTTATCGATAAACTTTAGAATGTAGTATGCCTTTTTTTAAAAGTTGTAAGGGCTGAAATAGAATGTTAATTCTGTATTACAACCCTTACTTTAAAAAGAATTACTAACTTCTTTTTTATTGTAACAACCACATAGGTTTATTTACATCATCAAAACCGGCGAATTGGCGACTTACCGCTTCTAAATAATTGACGTCATTGTAAGTTGCTTCAGATGAAGGATATGAATTTCGTAGCGGAATAATATTTACATTGTTAATATTCAAACTGGTAGCAGGATTAATAGGAAAAACAGGATAACCATTTCTTCTATATTCCCAATAACTATAGTCGCCATCTTGAAGAAAATTAAGAATATAGCGTTGTAACCAAATTTGTTTCAATTGGTCATCAGAAGTTGCTTTAAACGCTGCTTCTCCAGTAAAATAACCACTAATATATGCTGCATTAATAGGCATAGTGTGTGAGTAAGTAGAAGAAACTGCCATTACATTTGTAAGAGCTGCTTTTACACCTTCTTCATAATATCCTTGGGCTGTTCCAGAAGTAATCCATCCTCTAACTCGACCTTCTGCAAGTATCAATTGTTGTTCTGCATAGGTAAGTAACATACGAGGTTCTGTAGTTGCATCTTTTTGATAACGTAAATTGATTACAGAATATTTTTTTGCAGTCCATTCAGCACTTAAGACATCATAATCATCTGAAACATTACAGCCAACATAGGCATCTGGATTTGATTGTAGCATGCCTCCCGTAATTTTAGCTCTTGCTGGTTCGGCATAATAAAATATGCGTCTGTCATTTAATAATTTTAAAGGATCTATTAATAATGTACTCATCATAGCTCTGCTGGTAAAAATATTTGATGGACTGAAGGTTGGATAATAATTTTGGGCGGAATAGTCTAATCCAAAATAATTTACCGAACTGCTCAATAATTTTCCACTAGCTGCGATTTGAGAAAAGCGATTTTTGACATCTAAAGACGCTACGCCTTCTTTTTTGCTTAAAGTCATTAATACTTTTAGTGTAAATGAATTAGTTGCTCTTCTCCATTTATCTGGATCACCATTAAAAGGAGTTGGATCACCAGCAAATGTTGTTCCGTTAGCAAAAAGTTGTTCAGCAGCTTTTAAATCATCTAAAATGTTTTTAAAAACCACTTCTTGAGTATCGTATTTTGGTTTTGTTAAACCTGCAGCTCCTTGCCCTGCTTCGGTATATGGAATGTCTCCCATTGCCATTGTCATACGAAACAACATCCAAGCTTTAACAAATTTACCTACACCTTCATACGAATTTTGAACTGGCACAGCAACAGTGGCTCTAGCAGATTCAACCATTTTTTCAATATTAGGTAAAACTGTCACTCCTCCAAAAGAACCTGAACCTACGCTATTGTATTGCGACCCCATTCGACCTTCATTGGCATAGCCTACATATTTTGGAAAAGCACTATTTGAAATGAATGATTTTGCATCGCCTCCAAATTTTGTTATACTCAATACTACATTAGTGCATAACAAAGATGGAACTGGTATTTCAGGAGCGTTGGGATTAGAATTTATACTGTCAAATCGGTTGTCGCAACTCGACAACAAAAAGAAAGTAAAGATAACCAAGCTTGCAATTTTAGTTATATTTTTCATAGTTTTAAATTTTAAATTTTTTATCAATCTTTTCATTAGAAATTAGCTTTAATGTTAAATCCAACAAAACGTTGTGATGGGTCACTAAAGTTTTCAGTACCGCCATCTGGGTCAGAATATTTGAAATCTTTTGCTTTCAAATACAAGTTTTGCCCTACCGCAGAGAACGATAGCGATTTTGCGTGCAAAATATCTAAAATATCTTTTGGAAAGTCATAACTTATTGACATTTCACGTATTTTAAAGAAAGTAGTACTCAATGTTTCAAGAGGTCCTGGAGCACCACCCCAAGCGGTTCCTTTGTGCAATTTGTTGATATAAGATTCATAAGTAACCTTTACATCATTTGGAGCATAAGTACGAGTATCGGTAAGTATACCATCTTTATCATAAGTAAAATCACCCGAAACTACTTTTACACCAGTTCCTGTGTAATTTTTTGTACCGGGACTATTAGCGTCTAAAAATCGTTCTGGAACAACTGAATCTGGGTGGTTACCTGAAATCCACATATACATTTCAGTTCTGGTTTGTGCTAAACCACCCACTCGCCCATCTATAGATGCATTGAAGGTGAAATTTTTGTATTTAACCATTGTATTTAAACCCCAAGTGAATTTTGGATCTGCATAACCAACTCTTGTTTGAAAAGGTGCATAAACAGGTAGCCCATTTGAATAAATAATATTTCCTTGTGGGTCTTTCATTAATTCACTAATAACATAAGCATCTGCTCTTTCTCCCACTTTTACCCAAGTATTGTTTGAAGAATAGATTGGGTCTAATTTTGTATAATAAATCGCTGAAGAAGCCCAGTTAAAACCTAAATTCCATTGCCAATCAGTGCCCTTTACAGCGGTAACATCTAATGTTGCCTCGACTCCTTTACGTGTTTGTTCTTCGCCAGTATTAACCAATGCTGTATAAAAGCCAGAAGAGGAAGATATGCCTGCATATGTAATGCCATCATAATAACGTTTTTCGTAATAAGTAACATCCAACGAAGCTCTTTTCTTGAAGAAACTTATGGCTGTACCAGCTTCATAAGTTTCATTTCCATCAGAACGTAAATCAGCTGGCCTTATTGATGTAGGTAAAGATTGTCCGGATAGATTTCCCCATACATTGTTAGACAATAAATAAGTAGGATTAATAACAAAAGGTTTAGGAATATTTCGAGCAGTAGTCCAAGAACCACGTATTTTCCAGAACGACAACCAATTTGTTTTTGGTAATAGCTCGGACAATACTAAACTTCCCGAGAGCGAAGGATAGCTATAAGAACGTGTCGCAGCGGTCAAAGTCGAAGCCCAATCATTACGAATGGTACCTTCTAAGAATGCAATACTTTTCCAAGAAATGGCCATACGTCCAAACAAACTATTACTAGCTTGGCGAGATAAATAAGGGTTTACTTTTGCCGGCAGAACAGATGATTTGAGAGAATAATAACCCGGAATTAAAAGTCCTCCTTGCGTAAAGGCTTCGATTCCTTCAGTTTGAGTAAAATAAGAAGTTGCTCCTGCCAATCCTTCAATTGTAAAATCTCCTAAAGTTTTATTGCCCTCAAGTAAAAAATCATTGTTGTAACTATATCCTCTGCTTATACCTTCATTATAAGAACCCAAATTACTTTCGCCCCA
>Ga0208262_1000129_pt1 | contig 36987 bp, 52 predicted proteins | sample LakWasMet15_LOW5_2_FD_183863 | JGI IMG/M metagenome (GOLD analysis project Ga0208262, IMG submission 183863) | Freshwater sediment methanotrophic microbial communities from Lake Washington under simulated oxygen tension - Sediment Metagenome... | ecosystem: Environmental > Aquatic > Freshwater >... | reverse complement strand
CCAGAGTAGGGAGGGGGGTGAAACCGGACAGGGAAGGAAGGGATAAAACACCCGAGAAGCCCCGAAAACTCTAGGGTTTGGCTATAAACAAAAAAATCTTGAATTCCGGACAGATTGGGGGATAAACAATAAAAAAATAAGAAAAAAATAGGATTAATTAGTTAACTAACTGGGGTATTAATCCTATTTAAACAGTATTAATTAGATCAACGAACGCGATTTAAAACACGCGTTAAATGATCAACAGTCACATCAGTGACAATCTTTTTGTCAGAATCAGGGAAGCCAATTAAGTCCCGTTTTGGGATGCCAGGATGCCGACCTTTACGCTCAGTACCAAAATGATGAATACCAGGCAACTTGCCTTGAACTCGTGATTCATCAAATCCCAATACCAAATCGTCGCCATTAACTGAATAATGAAAGCTGGCTAGCATACGACCTGTTTTATTAAGTGGCCCGCCTTTGCGTTTACCTTGAGCCAAGGTTACTAACGACAATTCTTGCCAATCTTTGCCTTCAGGATCTTTGCCTGCATCATGGCGCTTTTGATTAGCGTTAAACAACGATTCGCCGATACTGCCCAGCATCTCTTGTGGCGTTGCTATTTCCCGGCGAACCGCATCCATGATGCGATTCAAATGGTCATCATTAAATTCGATTTCAAATTGCATAATTCAATGTCGCCTATATAATAAGAATGTGGCGATAGGAGACAGGCCGACTGTACGGCAGACCCAACCAAAACCATAGATAGGCTTTACAGATGAACCTATCATTTTTTCTTAAACAGCAACCGACCTAGCCGTTGCTTATCAAAGTATTTCAGACGCTGCTTAGCGCTACTCGGCTCCGCCATAAATGCAGTTGACCCAAACCATCCCAATCGTCCCCACTCAAAAACAGAAATAGCAAACTCCCCAGTACCATTAACCTCAAAAGCACGTAAATAACGACGTTTTAATCGCCAGCGCTTCGGTTGCTCAGGGTTTTTATCAGACCAGGCTCGATCTTCCTCCCACTGCCACCAAATTTCATCCGGCTCTATTAGAGCCATTGCCAGCAAATTAGCATATTGCATCCGGTTAGATTTTTCGGCTTTTGCCAACCACTTAAACTGCCCGGAACCATCATGAAACAATGCTTTTGTAATCGCTAATGTACTGCCTGCAGCATCTTCAAACGCTACACCCTCATCAACTGTCGCACCAAATATACTTAAAAACTCATCGACGGCAGCTTCCGGAGCGATATCGGAAGGCAATAAAATATTGGGCGATACTTTAGTTGGTGCTGGCATGTCGGGCACTTTAAATCCAGTTGGCCATGGCTTATCACGTTGCTTTAAAACCCCACCATAACCCGTCAACGGCGGTACTGTATGCGGCTCTAAATACGCCTTGCCGGGATTGTACGCAAAGCCCGGATCAATGCCCTTCGGCACCTGCACAGTGCGCGGGTTGCTGCCGTTTTTACCGACTACCTTATCTTCCCACTCGATCGGGGGCGCTTGGTCGGGGCCGGATTTACCGCGTAACTGCCACTTTTGCTCAGCCTCAGTAGTGGTCAGCGAGCGCACGCGGCATTTACAGCCCCAAGCGTTTTGCGGGTAATGCACATCAAACCAAGGATCGTCTGCCGGTAAAATAAGCCCATCCCAGGCTTTATGCTCCAGGCGCGGATGCTCAATACTGGTGTGGTCGTACTCCCAAAATGGGCGCAAGTGTTTGACGGCCATCATTTGTTGATAGCGCCCGGCGTTATAGGATTGGGTGATGTTGGTATCGTAGATGATGCGGCTACGCCAGCCCTGCGCGCCGTTATATGACCAGCCATGCTTGGTGGCGATGTCTTGAAATGACTGCTTAAACTCCTCATAACCACTGCCCACGGTTTTAGCCTGGATAATGGCGTTATAAAAATCCTCAACCAACGCATCTTGAGCTGCACCGGCGACTACAAACGCATGACTGTGCTGCTGTTGCCAAATGTCAGTCCAGCCGGACGTAGGCAATTTGGTTTTGTTTTTAAAAAAATCGATCGCCTCTTTGAATGGCAGTTGGGCGGGGTTAGTAGCCATAAACTTTATCAGGTCTGGCGCTGTATTCAGTTGCTGACCAATGCTCAAACGTTAGGCCAAAAATAAGCTGTTCATTTTCTATTGAGCCTGCCAAATATTTAATTGCTCCACCCTCAAAATTACGGCAATAATCAATTTGATGGACCAATTTATCCAGCGCGATATCTAAGTTTTTGTACGCTATTCCGTCGACTATAAAAACGGGTTTTTTAGGCTCAGCTGCACGACGTTGATGCTCTGCTGCAATAGCATGCCTGATGTCGGTTAACTCATCATCGGTCATAGTTGTATAGTCATTTTTCATACTTTTTCCACCGATGCTTATGCAGATTATTGAAATTATTTTTTGATAAATCAATCGCCCATGAGCTGTCTTTTAACTCCGAACAAAAAAAGTACACGGCTTCGACAGCAGTTGCCAAAATGCCTAAAACAATTAAAACCGGATATAACAAAATCCCTGCCACTACAAAAACAAAATAATTTATCGTTAACCATTTAAAAAATAACCGTTTAATTTTCATCATATCGACCCGCCAAATTAGCCGCCGCCAACCCCAACGCCACCGACTCGGCCCATGCCGAACCGTCCAGCTTTAACGCCTCAATCCCGGCAATCGCCTCATCAAACGACCCAGCCTCAGCTACCAACGCCGCAATCTGTTGAATAAGCGCCTGCTCATGCGGTACACATAGCGCCGCCAGCTGCTGGCTATAAGCTGCGGTAATGTCATCAGCGCCGCCCTTTTGCGCCGCCAATGCTGCCAGCCTTGTCAATGCAGCATTAGCAGCTGGAACAACCGCTTTACCGCCCGCCGTTAAAATCTTGGCATCTTTACCCGCGCGCGGAATCTGTAACGATTGATGCGCCCAATCGACATCGATCTCCATGCCCAGCTCAGCGCCAATTTTTAGCACATCCACCATGGCTTTTTGATCGACCGACTCAGCGGTGTCGTACTTCAACACCGGCATGCGGTCTGGCGGAAACATCCCATTTAACAACACAATCGGATTGATGATCTGGCTGTTGATGGTCGGCTCAATCTGCCGCACATCGTGCAGCATAATTTCTCGGCGCACCTTGTCATGGATCAAGCCCAGTGCATTGGTGCTGGTTTTTCCGTCAGCCTGGCTAGTCAGTGTGCCGCCCAAAATCGCCAGCGATTGTTTGCGCTCCCAGTACTCGGTAGCGTTTAAAAAATCGTCCACTTTACCGGCTTGCGCGCTGACAAAATCAATCGTCATCGTGCTGGGCACAATGCCCGCGCCGTCATTGCCGATGTTGCGCACTGCTCTTAATAGTTGATCGCGCTCGTTTTTGCCGATGCCGCTTGGATATTTACCCAAGCGTAACGGTAATCCATACACCTCTAAAAACCGCTGCATGTCGCGGATGTTGTAGGCTTTATAAGCATAGGTCCAGGCCAGCACCCTAAACAACGCGGCTTGCTCGATATAGCCGGACTTGGCCCGATGCTCATGCACCACCCAACCCCACTCGCGTAGCGGCTCCGGCAGGCTGTTCTTTAAATACATCAACTCGCCGGTTTTTATATCAATTTTGAAATCCCGTTGTGGTACCCAGTTGAGCGCTTTGGGCAACCACTCGCTGCCGGTTTGCCAGTCAAACTCCAAAATGGATAAACCCTTGCCGATGGCATCGGTTAAATCGTATTGCGCATCCTCAAAACGCGGGATGTTGTTGAGCATGTCGGTTAGCTCTTGGGTACGATCAATCTCGGCTTGATTGGCATCATCACGCGGGTGCAATTGCCAGCCTAAGCCGGTCACCGCGCGGCGCCGCTTGCCCAGCTCACTAAATATGTGCGGGTCTTGCTCCTCGACCAACTCAAACAACGTGGCCTGGTCGGTGATGTTGCCCTGATCGGCTTGCGCAAAGGCGGCCGCTAGCCGCGTGGGGTCAAGCGTGTTGACGCTGAGATAATTAAGCGATGTGCTTTGCGTGGATCGTGCCCCGGCTTGCAGGGAGTCCAGGCCTTTTTTGCTGACCTGGGTGAGTTTGGCTAGGGCGGCTTTGGCTTGTTTAATCATTTATTCCTCAAGAAAAATGTCAGCTTGCAATTTTTTATCGCTAAAAAAACTATCCACAAATGATTTAGCGTTTGAAAACGCATTTACATAGCCAAAATCACTGTAAAAAAACGACTTTTCCCCGACACCGTTAATTTTGGCAATGCACTTGTAGCCATCAATATGTCGGTAGACAGTCTCCAGAGGCGAACGATCAACCTCCAACTGTGCGGTTGGTGTCTAGCTAGTGTTATATTCGACGGTGCTTCCCCGGCCGTAGAGCTCATACCAATTATCACCAATAGGGCGTATATCAATCATCATCCCAATCCTCATCATATGCACTTCGACGACTCGTCGAGCGCCGTTTGTTGCGGCTATTACCAGCCGATGTATATGCCCAATCACCAGCAAACTGCTGAGCTAGACGCCATAGCATTTCTAGGGCGTCCGGGCCGTCGTCGTGGTCGGCCTCGGGGTAAAATTTTAGTTGCTCGATCAACGTGCTTTGATTGCGATGTAATCTAATCAGGCCATTGGCTATGTGCGGCTGTAGGCTGGATATCCTCAACGATTTATCCGTATTAGGCGTGTCCGGAATCCCTGGAAACGCGATGCTGCGCCGCGCCGCCAGCTTGATGAGCTCGGTATACATAAAATATTGAAACTGCACCGCCTCAACAGACCACGCTACGCAGTTGTATTCAGCCTGCAAATCAATTGCCCGGCTGATGATTAAATCAGGCACGCGACGGCAGATGTCAGCCTCAACAACGTCCAAAACCATGTTTTTACGATCCAAACCACCGACTAAAATGGCCGACGGGTCGCCTTTGACCGTGCCTTTTTTGCCTAGGGACGGATCAATCGCACCGAAAAAAACCCAATCCGACAACCTATTAACCCAAAAAACAATGCCTTTAAACGGCGCGTTTTCGTCGTTGCCCGCCTCGTTTTGCTGCTCTTGGCTAAAACTGTCGTGATTGACCGCGCGCATGCACATCAACCGGTACAGCGGACGCACCTCCGGCCAGCTGCACACCGCGCCCGCGTCCATCTTAGCTTTGTGCTTGGTGTAAAACGCCAGCGCCTCGGCTTCGTGCGCCGCTTTTTCGTCATCGTCACCGCCACGGGTATAGAGGGTCTCCCATTGCTCCCACAGCGCCATGTTGTCAGGCCACGTCATAATTGACCTAAACACCCGACGCCGCCAGCCCGGTGCACGGCTCACCCGATTGATGGCCGCGTCATAATGCAAGCTGGTACCGACCCAAAACACGTCCATCCCGCCTTGCGGCCCGGCCAAGCCCAGCACCGCGCTCAGCACATACTTTTGCACCTTGTCGCGTTGGGTTTTGTCCTTAACGTTCTCATCGTTTTCAAGATCGTCCAGGAAGATCAAGTCAGGCCGGTGCGGGCCGTGCTTCATCCCACGGATTTTTTTGCCGGTACCGCCAATACGGATTTTGATATTGTTGGCAGTGATGGCCGTGGTGGCTTGCCACACGCGCCCACGACCGCAAGCGTCCGGAAAGTCCATCGCCAGGCGCGGGTTGGTGTCCAGCTCGGCTTTAATACTTTCCAGCATCTCCGCCGCCTGTTCTTCCGTGTTCATGATGATGCCGATCATGTGCTTACGACCGGTGACAATGCACCACAAGCTGCCCAGCTGGGTTTCGTAAGTGGACTTAGCTTCGCCACGCGGCGCTTGATGTACCTCGCGACCGTCAGCGGCACCGTCTACAATCGCCGGGAAACGCTCAAAAATAAACTGGTGAAACAGGCTGAAATGCGCCGTCGGTACGTAATGCGGAAAGTAGGTTTTGCAAAAGAAGCCATAGTCAACCTTAGCTTTGTCGCGTCTAAGGGTGCTTTCAGCGGGGTCGGTAGCAAACGCGGCGCACTCCAGCTCGATTTGATTGCGGATCTGCTCGCCGAGCAGGGCCAGCTCTTTTTCAAACTCATGCCAGTTGCGGACGTCTTGAATTTCGATGGGCTCAGCCATGATGCCGATCCAATAAATGCCGCACCGTACATACCTGGTTATTACCAAATGATTTGCGATTTATTTCGTCCGCCGTTGCTTGGGCCTCAGCTTTATTTGTATGTACCAAATACCGCCAACCACCACGACCACCGGTGTGCATAATAATTGACTCAGCGCCACCCCAGTATTTAACTACAATCCACAAATCACACGCGGATTTGAGTTGTTCCCAGTCTGTACAGTTAGCCAGTGGCCCACCAATACACTCAAAATCATACTCCTCGATTTTATCTAGTAATGTTTTAGCCATAACGCTTCCCCAACACCGCCCCAATGTCTTCAAGGTGTTCCTGCAGCACACGCAACGCTACCGGATCTTTTTTAGCCAGATGATCAGCAATGGTTTTTAACGTATCCAGCGCCACCGACAGCCCGCTAAACTGCGGGTTAACCCGACTAAACGCCTTGCTAAACTTGGCGTAGGCATCGGCTAACTGCGCCAGCAGCTGGGCTTTGTCTTGCGCCGGAATAGTCGATTCTTTCAGCTCGCGGGTCGTTGTAATCACTTGGCGTGCAAAATCCTCAACCAGCTGCTTGTTTAAATCATCAATGCCACATTCGCTAATGCGATAAGCGGCTCGCGCGGTGTCCCAGTCATCGCCTTTTTTTTGCGCGCGGGCTTTCCAGTCGCGGGCCGTGTCATAGCTAACCTGGCAACCGATCGCCGCGCCGTTAAGTGGCATGCCCTCTATATACAGGCGGCGGACACTGTCGCGGACGTCTTGAGCGTGTGCCATTAGATGCGCTTCAACAGCTCAACCACGCCAGCGACCAGCGCTGCAGAGGCCCCGCCGCCCATTGCCGAGTATTTGGCAATCTCACGGATCATGATCTTGTCTTCCTTTTCCAGTGATGACACCCGGTCGCCCAAGCCGTCCAGGCGCTTATTGGTGCTAGCGCCTTGCTCATGAATTTGCCGAACCATATTTTCTTCAATCCGATCCATGCGCGCGTTGCTGGCATTATCCAGGCGGCGGATGTCGTCTTTTATATCTTCAATGCGTGCTGTCAGGCCCTGGTGCATAGACTGGATTGCGCCGGTCAGCTGTCCGATGCTGTGCATAATTTGGCCGTTATCAGCCGGTGCTTGCTCGCTCATTTGCGGCCATCCTGTGGTGTGTAAAAATCGATTAGCGTGTTTAACCGGGCGCGGCAGGTCTCGTGACTGCCTTGGGCGGTAACAATCCATCCGGCGACGTCGGTATCGGTGGCAATGGCGGTACTTTCTGCAACAGATGGGCCGGGGGGCTCGGGCACGGCAGCTGTAGTGGTTTCACGGGCGCGGTTGAGCAGCCCGACAGTAGCGCTGTTAAGACAAGCGCGGCCAGTAGTAAGTTTTTTAATAGCATCGGATTTTTCCAAAGTGGTTTGGTTTAACTCAAATTCGGTTTTTGCCAGCCGGGCCGATAGCCCGTCGGCCTTGGCTTGCGTGGCGGATAATCGATCTAACGACAATTGCGAGGCAATCGCGGCATCCTCGGCTTGCTCTGTTTTAATTGCAGCTAATTGCACACTGTTGATCCAGCCACTAACCAGCCAACTAAAACCGCCGCCCAACAGCGCGCCACACAGGGCGACAATGGCTAATAAATTCATTTTTTTGTCTCCGCTTGCTTGGCACACCTATCCCGCAGCTTGGACGGAAACTCCAGCACGTCATCAATCATATAGCGGGGTATTTTTAGATAACTGGCAACCAGGCTTTCAACGCTGGCCCCCCGCGAGGCCCGGTAATTAGGCAGCAGTACCACCACATCACACGCCAGCATCTGCGTTAATGACAAACGCATATAGCCCTCCCAACTACCGCACGGCGGCTGCTGGTTTTCGGCCGGGTTTTCCACGACAAAGCCCAGCTCCCTGAGCAGCTCGGCGGCTTGATTAAAGGCCGGATAGTTAAAATCCGGCAGGCCAGTCATCGGCCCGGCTAAATAGATACGTGTCATAACAGCTCCAAAGATTGAAGTTGCAGGTTACGCGCGCGCGGGGAATTTGCTCAGCCTGGAAACGTTTCCAGAGCGGCCAATGGGCAGGGGTTGGCGTATCGTTTTTGCAACCCAAACTGTTAGGAGTGCCGATATGGTCAATAGCCGCGATATTAAAGACCTACATCCAAAAGTGGCTGTGTTATGCCAGGCGTTTATCGATGAGTGTAAACAGCAGGCCATTGATGTGATTATCACAAGCACTTACCGAGACCATGAATCACAGACGGCGCTTTATGCCCTAGGCCGCACGGAGTCAGGGGAAAAAGTAACAAATGCTAAGGCTGGCCAGTCGTTTCACAATTACAAATTGGCCTTTGATTTTGTCCCTATCGTTGGCGGCAAAGCTAGCTGGAAAGATACCCCGACCTTTTATAAATGCGGCGAGATAGCGGAATCACTGGGGCTGGAGTGGGCGGGTCGGTGGCAGCGCTTTCCAGAGCTGGCCCACTGCCAATATACCGGCGGCTTCACCTTGGCCGATCTGCAAGCCGGGCGTCGGCTCACATGACCTTAGCTAGCCTCATCATCAAACTCGGCGCGGCGTTTATCATGATCGCGGGTATTGCTGTGGTAATCCGGCTGGCCCTCTTTGTCATCATCATTGTCGAGCCAAAAGTGCTGAGGCTGTTTAGATGCAAATACTGCGGCAAATGACCGATACCGAATGGCTAAAAACCATGCTGGCAAAAATAGACCGACGGAGTAACGCCGATGAGGACGAACGCTTTACCGAGCGTGTTGGCATCAAAATGCAATCTGGCGGTACCGAAAGCGCGGCCAGAGCGCAAACATTTAAACTTTACTATTGCGAGGACACACCATGTTTACTGTTTTAAATCGATGTCGCGGCCAGTGGGGCTGGGCCGCCAAGGGCGTTGGCGTGCTGCTTGGCCTACTGGTGTTTGCAACCACCCATAATTTTAGCGTAGCGCTTGCCTGTGGCATTGGCTACATCATTGGCGAGTCCATGGGGTGGGGGGATTGGCTTGGCGGACTAGTGGGCGGGCACGCAAAACTAGGCGATGAAGGTAAAGGTAACGGCATCCGCTGGCTAGCTAAAAAGATCATCAGCATTGATGACATCCCGCTGTGCTCATATAGCGAAACCGTCAGAAAGTACAACATCGTCGCGCTGATAATTCGGGGATTTTACTGGTGGATACCGGCACTTTTACCACTGTGCTGGGTAACTAACCCGTTTGAAATCTTTGCCGCCATCACCCTACTGGCACTGCTATTTCCGGTCAGCGCTTTTTGCAGCGTGGCCACCCGATTTACAGCCGGTTGGTTTGTGCCTGATGCATGGGCACGGTCAGAGATTTTCTACGGCATTTTTCAAGATCTAATCTTAGGGTTGGTTTTTATGCACATCATTTTAGGAGCATAGCAATGGACAAACTAGGCATCGACTTTGCACAAAACTCCACCAAACGCGGGCTAATCTGGATAGTGGCTGGTGTTATCGGCCTGATCTACACCTGGGGCACTAAAGACACGTCGCAGTTGATGTTTATTGCCTCAACGGTTGCGGGCGGGTTGGGCGTGGGGGTTAAAGATTAATGATTAATATGACCACTATTTTAATCATGTGGCTGGTGATTAGCGTTGTTGCGTTGTTGCTGAGCTGCTGAACTGACCATTACGAGGATGTGCTCGCAATGGTCAACTCGATTATTTGTAATAACTTATTAACCGTGCTTAAAAATTTGTAACATGATGTGCGTGACACGAACAAATGTCATCAAAGCTATTACAGATAAAGTAACCCAAATAATAGGAAACCAACTTGTTTTTTGAATATCAAAAAAACCAATAACATTGAAAGTGCAAAAAACTAGATTTAGCCAAATTGCTTGACCCATATATGAAACTAAGTCTTTTATATAGCCGCTTTTCTTTAAATCGCCGATCAACCCAGAATTCATGCTAATCAAAATAGCTTTGCTTGTTGCTAAGAATCCAACAAATATTCCAGACACAGTAAGGGTAGCCGAGAGAATAGCATCAGTTGATGGGAAGCAAGGATTTAGCTCAAACCAAATTATTCCGGCAATCAGCCCCAATAAATAGGGATACCATTTTTCAAAAAATAGAGCGTTCATCACACAAGTTTATCTTTCCAACCATTTTTAGCTCGGATTAATGCCATCAATCGTTCTTTACGTGGATATCTCAAATCATCTCCGGCTTTTAATTTATCAAAATCAGTTGTTAATCGTTGACCAATTAAATCTAATACCTCAGTAATTGCATCTTTATCATCTTTTCCGGAAAACTCAAGTTTGGTAACTGCCTCAGGATTGCTAGTTAGTAAGGATTTTACTGAACCAAATAGTGATGCGCCTATTTCAGACAAACCTTTTGATCTCCCACCGCCCGCCGATAGCACTATTGTAATTTTATTCGCATTAGCATTTCTTCCTAGAGAAATAGCCTCTGAAAGTGCCGTTCCAGAAGCTCTATCTTGTACATTCATTTTGCTAATATCAATACTAAAAGCAATCTTTTTCGTAATTCCTTTTTTAGCCAGCTTTCGCTCAATATCATCGTCAAACTTTGGGTTGAGCGAATAAACATTGGTATTGGCCCCATCATAAATAGTTAAGTAATCTGCTATTGACCCAGCACGAACACCAAAGTGGTTATATTGAATAAGCATATATCCAGTTAATGGATCATAAAGAGCGGCAGTCTCTTCACCGAAGCCTTCGTCATCTTTAAATGGTATACCCTCAATTTTATTATCTCTTCCAACCTTTCCAGGACCATGATCGGTTCTAATTCGCACAAAATCCATCAACCATAAATCATTGGTCTTCTTTATATATTCTGCACGCATCTCAACGGCACCAACAATTCTTATCCTTTTTCGCAAATCAGTTTCTTGCTCAACTAATTTAAAAACATTTTCTAATGGGTTGCTATTATGGGCATCAACTTTAAATACATGAACTTTCACTACTTTTCCTTATTAGTCTGTTGTTAGTTGAATATGATCAGGAATGAATCATTTAAATTTATTTCATTGAGCACTTAATTTTTTTAGATAGATGAATTTAATATGTTTTTACCTTATGGCTTAGATATTGATGGGCTCATAGGCATCAAGCATGGATTATTTTTTATATGAAATGTGTTGAAGATAGATGATGCATTGCACTTTTTAAACCATCTGTTTTTATATGCCGGCACTAACAGCAGAACCTCCCCTGCTCACTTCCACTTCTCAGGATCGAGAATGGCAAAGTGATAAAGTTTTTTGTCGTCAGTTGTTACGCAAAATCGTGTGTGTTGCTCTGGCGTATCCACGCAAGCATCTTTCCCCGGATTCTCTTGAGCCTCAATGACCAGCTGCATCATTTCCAATTGATCTTCTTTTTCAAAATCCTTATCCCGCGCTAAGCGCAGCAGAATTCTTCCTGCATCCATGAGGTCACCAGAATTGTCTAGTTTCTTGACATCAAGATCGAGAATCGCAGCTGTAAAGCGATTATTTAAACCACTCACATTAAGTTGAGCGCCAGCAGAAATTAATGGGCATTCGATAAGCGTGTCACGGTTTCTACCAATGCTTTTAGTTGTGATGCATTCACGAATCCCTAATGCAGGAGCTCTTATTTTCGCTATGGCGTTATAACGATCGCGAAATGAAGGCTGTTGTGGTTTGGCGTTATCACTCCCGGTATTAGCTTGGCATGTCAAGTTAAAAAGCAGCAATAAAACAAATGCCATTAATTTCATTCTTTAACCTCATCCTTTGATTTATTTGTCTCATTATAGCCAGGCCCCGCTTCATGAACGGTATATAGCCCAACTGGCATATTGATTTGCTTACCTATTTGTTGGTACGCATCGGGCATGTCGTCTATCGATATACCGTTTGACTCCCTTAAAAATGCCAATCCCTTTAGGCCTTCGCCTTCCAGTCCCTTGGTTGCTAGTAATCGGCAATGCCGTAGATAACCTAATTCCATGGGTGTGTGGGCGACGTTTTCCGTTCGCTCGCCAGTCAATATATATAAAACATCTGCACCACCGGCGGCTATATCAGCCAAATACTTTGCATCTGGTGCCCTATCGTCCTTTTCATATTTTAGCTGAGCTTGTTTTTTTACCCCGCCCAAATCGCCAAATGATGTTTGGTTTAAGCGCATGCGTTCACGCTCTTCTTTCAATCTATTTCCGATAGTACTCATTTATATACCAAACAAAAGTTGACAAGTACTCAAATGAGTACCACAATGTACGCGACTGAATTACATAACTGGAGATTATCACATGTTAGCTGCTGTAGATAGAAATGCTGTGTTGCATGCGCTTCACAAGCGCAAAACAACATTAAAAAAATGGGCTGCAGACGAAGGCTATGGCTATCGCAATGCATCAAACGTTATCCGAGGTACTAGCCGCGCACACTTTGGTCAGGGACTGGAGATAGCCCAGAAATTAAACAAAATCGTCGAGGAGGAATCAGCATGAACGATTTAGTCATCACTGGCGAAATGCCAGAAGAGCCAAGCAACCAAGTGATCGCATTAGCTAAAGACCTAGGTTACGAAGGTGAAGTAACGCTGGGGGCATTAGAAGACGAAGTCAGAATGTATCAGCGCCGCACAGCTGAAGCTTGTATTGAGCTGGGCAAGCGCTTGCTGTTGATAAAAGAGTTGGCGCCGCGTGGGCAGTTTGAAGAAAGAGCCAAGCTACTAGGGTTTAGCAGGACATCCGCTTACCGATTTATGCAAACAGCAAAGAAGTTTTCAAACCGTCCCAAATTGGGACAGTTAGCGGCTAGCAATGAAAGTGCCTGCAAATTTTTGGAATTGCTTATCTTAGATGAAGAGGATCTAACCTTGCTAGAAGAGGGCGGCAGCCCGTTTGGCGTGGCTTTAGACGAGATTGAATGCATGTCTGTATCAGAGTTAAAAGCCGCTATTCGTGACCGGGACAAACGCCTGGACGACATGACCAACTCAGAATCTAAAACTGTCAAAGTATTAAAGTCAGACCTTGAGCATAAAGATTCAATCATCGCCAACCTGACCGTTAAAAAAGCCTATCAGTTTTTACCGCAAACCCACCATGTTCGCGAAGAGTGCCTGGCCTATCAAGCGGAGTGTGAATTGGCTTTAAACAGCATTTGGGCGATGTTTGAAGACGCCGAAAAAGAAAATATTAACGAACCCGAATGGCGCATGCGCACAGAGCAGATCTGGATAACGGCGCATGTGGTCGCCGCCCGCGCCGCTGACATGCTGGATAAGGTCAGGCGCAGCGTTTATATGCCTGACGATATGCCCAACTCAATCACCATCAAGCACATTTTGACCGATGACGAAGCCACCAGCTGGTTGTTGGAATACCCGATGATTGAGCGCAAACACGAGACTGCCAAAGCCACGCGTGTGCAAACGCGCATTGACAGCCAACCTAAAGGGCCGGGCCGCCCGCGTAAATAGCAGGTTAAGGATGAGTCATGAGAGCCAACACATTATTACAGCGCGTGGATAAAACAAGCGTTGCCGTCAGGCCAACCGCTCAGGTGATTGCGCTACGTCAGCGCAACCCATGGAATGAGGCCAGCCACAAACAGCGCGCCATTGCCGTAGCGCGAATGGATATATGCGACGCCATTATTTCTATGGAAAACGAAGGGTTTAGCACTAACAAAGCCATTGCGACATTGCTTAATAAGGCGGAGATAGGCGCGTTAAATACCCATTTAGCGGCGGCGTTAAAAACAGCGGCTAAATCAAACCGCGACTACCCAAATCGCTCTGCACTTTTCGAGTGGCGCCGGGTAGTTAAATTGGGCGGCGGTAAAGTTGAACTGTTAGATGAACACAAGGGCAAAGTGCTGAAAGAAACCCCAGCTTGGTGGGGCCCAGCATTGGAGTATTACAACGCGCCAAGCAAGCCGGAAATGTCGGTAGTGCATCGGCTGCTGACTGAGGTTGATAAGCATGCCTGCACCTATGACCAAGTACGCGGCTACTTAAGCAGCGTACCGGCCATGCTGGGCCGTAATAGCCCGGCGCGGATAGGTAAAAACCTGTACCGGCTGACAGAAAAGCAATACATACGCCGCTGCACAGATAACGCCTTACCCGGCGATGTCTATGTCGCGGACGGTTACTGCGCGGATATCTTGCTTGCTAACCCACGCGACGGCCATTGGCCTTGGCGGCCTGAGCTGACTTGCTCGATTGATTTACGCAGCCGGGTACCGGTGGGCTGGCGGGCAGATGAGCACGAGGGCACTGTGGCCGTGCAGAACATGTGGGCTGAGGCTTTCGCCCGCTGGAACCATGTACCGTTGTTTTTATACGTGGATAACGGCTCAGGCCATAAAAACAAACTGATGAGTGACGAGATGACCGGCTTTTATGCTCGCCATAACATCACGGTAATCCACGCCATTCCAGGCAACCCACATGGCAAAGGCTGGATAGAACGGTTTTTTGTGGAAGTTAAGCGCGACTTTTTGAAAGTGTGGCGACCGGCGTTTTACTGCGGTGACGACATGTCTGACGAGGCCCGCGCCCAAACAGCTAAGGATGTTAAGAGCGGCAAGCTGATCCCGCCTACCTTGGCAGAATTTACCGATGCATTTAATGACTGGATTGCTCGCTACGCTAACCGGCCGCATCCGGAAAACAAGCATGTCAGCAAAGCATCGTTATGGGCAGAGCTGGCACCCCTGCCACCAGTCAGCAGCGAGATTGAGATGAAGCGGCAATCAGTTGTGTTAACCGTGCAGCGGGCCAGCATTACCCAGGGCAAGCGCGTTTATAAACACCCTGACTTACATGCTTACAACAAACAAAAGGTGGTGCTGGAGTATGACCTGATGGATGACCGCGTCGCCATCATCCGCACCGATGACGGCCGCTGGATCTGTGATGCCGTACTGGTTAACGCCATTGATGTGATTGCGCCCAACCGACTGGAAGAAAAGCGCGAAGAGCGCGTGGCGGGACAACAAAAACGCATCCAGAAAAAGCTGGATGAACTCAACGCCCGCGCCGGGCTGGTGATCGATGTCGACTCGGTAGTCGATAACGCGCAAACCCTGATGCAACCCGTGACACCTGAATTACCCAACCAACTGACTGATTTTAGTCTTGATGATTTTTTAAACAACTGAGGATAAACCATGTCTACCCACTACCCAGAGCATTACAGCAGCGACGATGTCGCGCTGATTGAGCAGATTAAAACCTGGCTGGCTGAGCATAGCTACACCCAAGCTGCATTAGCCCGGCTGTCTCGCGTCTCTGCCAGCAGCCTTAACCAGATCATCAAAGGCAGTTACGCCACCTCGCCCGGCAAGTTGTTGGTGAGCGTAGTCAGCGCCATGCAACACGCCGAAGAGGCGGAGACCGACGCCGTGGCACCGGTTGAAACCAGCGTCTACCGGCTGGCGATGACCGCCTTCCAGATGGCCCGGCGTAACCGCAACTTTAGTGTATTGAGCGCCCATGTTGGCACAGGCAAGACCTTTGCAGCTCGCCATTACCAGCGCATTACTCCGAATACCTATTTGATTGAGGCCACGCCCACCATGACCATGCAGGGCTTAATCAAGATGTTGACGCGCTTGGTGACCGGTGCCGATGGCAAAGGCTCGATTGATGACAAATTCCGGCAGGTGATTGATAGCCTGGCTAACACCGACAGCTTGTTGATTGTCGATGAAGCGGAAACCTTAACCCCACACGTATTACACACGCTGCGCCGGGTGCGCGACCTTGCCAATATCGGCGTGGCCCTATGCGGCACCGAGTACCTAACCGGCATTATCAAGCCCGTGCATGGACAGTTTGACCAGATCCGCAGCCGCACGCTGTTTTGGCCGGAGACCGTCAAGCAAATCACCATTGAAGATGCCGCCGCATTAACACAAACCGCCTTTGGCGCGGAGGAAGTGCCGGACGATGTGATAGCCAGGCTGTATGCCTACAGCAAAGGCAGCGCGCGCATGTTAGTTGAGGGGCTGATTTCAGCGGTTAAACAGCTCAGGCAGGGCCGGGAGTTATCAGTGGAGATGGTCGATTTCGTGGCTGTTAAGGGCATGAGTTTACAAGCATTGGCTAGAGCATAAGGGGGCAGACATGAGCATATTCACCATCATTCTCGAAGACAACGACAAGGGCGTTCTGGTTAAGGCCTACGCTACCCATACCGAGGAGCAAATGCTGTCCGGCAATACCACCACTATTGCCACCACCATCGGCACCCAAATAGCCGAGCACATTTTGGAGCGGCTAACTGACATAGGCCGGGCAACGCAGACCATAGATCAATCAACACTACGTCACTAGGAGATCGATATGTTTACACCCAATAACGCTGTTGACTACAAAATTACTGAGCTACACGACAAGGTGCGCGCGCTCAGCAAATTTACCAATAAACAGACCTGGGAGCTGTACTGGGCAAAATACTATTTGCGCATGGCACGACTATGTATTGCAGCGCTGTCCATTACCCTGGTGATTGTGCTGTATCTGTGGTGGACAGGCACCCAGCTGCTGACAGCGCATGCGGTCTGCACGCTATGACCAACGCCTGCACCATCCCCTGCCCATATTGCAATAAGGATATCGACATTATCCAGGGCATGGAGGCGCTGGCAGGCAATCAATGGACGGCATTAATCGGCGGCCTGCCTAACGCGATGATCGGCGCGCTGCTGCGCTACCTGGAGCTGTTTAAGCCAGTTAAACAAGAACTGCGCTGGTCTCGCCGCATGGCGTTGACTGCCGAGCTGATCCCGATGATGACGGCGGCACAGGTCAAGCGTAACGGCATTGTTTACGCCGCGCCCTTGGCGGTGTGGGAGGCAGAGATGATGAAGCTGGTGGTTAACCGTCCGGAATCGTTAGTGCTGCCGTTGAAGAGCAACGGCTATCTGCTGAGCATGATTGCAGGCCGGGGCGAGCAGGCAGCGGCCAAGCTGGAACAAGCAGCGCTTGAGCAAAAACGTAATCGTAACAATGTTGGCGGCGGGCCAGTGTCCGTTGCAGAGCTGGCTGCTACCGCACAGAGCAAAGCTAAGTCCAAGCCGCCGGACGGCTGGCGGGGCAATGTAAAAAAAACCAATCAATCAACCACAACCTAGGAGCCAATCATGGCCAAAACTAAAGCACCCGCCCTTGAATGGGTTTGTCAAACCAAAGACCAGGCCATGGAGTCAATCCGTGTGCTGGGCGATACTCAGCGCGAGCTGACCCGCGTGGAAACGGAAATCAACGATGCCATTGCCGTTATCACCGCCGAACGCAAAACCGAAATTGAGGCGCTTAAAACCCGCGCCAAAACGCTGACAACCGGCATTCAAACGTGGTGTGAGGCTCACCGTGCTGAATTGTGCAAAAGCGGTGCTAAAACCGCCAACCTGACCACCGGCGAGGTTAGCTGGCGACAACGCCCGCCCAGCGTGAGCATTCGCTCCGTCGATAAAGTGCTGGATACCCTGCGTGCGTTGGGCCTGACTCAGTTTATCAGAGCCAAAGAAGAGCCCAACAAGGACGCGATGTTGGCAGACCCCAAAACTGTCTCCGGCATTGCCGGGATAACCATCGTCACCGGCGTGGAGGATTTCGCCGTGTTGCCGTTTGAAGTGTCGGTGTCCGAGTAACTGCCATGGCCGACCTAATCCGTCATTACCGGCAACTGGTAGGCATCGCCAAAGGCTGGGCAGAGAAGAACCTGTCCGGCTGGGATGATGACATCCATCGCCAGCTGTTGGCCCGGCATGGGGCGATTGAAGTGGCTGGCCGCATTTCTGCCAGCAGCCTCAACTTGGCACAACTGGGCGCGGTGCTGGATGACTACGTACAGCGCGGCTGGCCACGGCACAAGGCGTTTTATCGTGGTGGCAATACATCGGCCAAGCCTGCAGCGGTATCGCCGCAAATTGGCTTGTTGGTCAAGCTGTGGGGCCGCTTGGGGCAAGCGGGCAAGGTCGACAATGCTAGCCGCCCGGCCTTGCTGGCCTTTTGTGCTCGGCAAACTGCGCATAACGTGCCCGACCTGGACAGCCTGACCGATGCTGAGCGGCAGGCCATCATTGAAGCCTTGAAAGCCTGGATGGTGAGATAAATGGAATTCCCCGACGTAGACCCTGCACTGTTAGCCACGCTGCCGCCCGTATTGCGGGCGATAGTCAAAGCGTTGGGCTATGCCCGCGCGGCTGAGTGGTTGCAGGATTGCGGCGGGATAAACATCCACGTGCCACTGCACAAAGCCAAAGCGCTTGGTCTACAGGCCGACGAGCTTAACCGGCTTAGGCAGGTGTTGCAGCCGCACCTCGACAGCAATAACCGCTTTTGGTGCCCTAAGGCCGACAAGCTGCTGGCGAAAGCACGCAATGCCAGCATTATCGCCAATGCCCATCGGGAGAGCATCGCCCAGCAGGCCCGCATTTACAAACTATCCAGCCGCCAGATCACCAACATTCGCGGTGAAGGCGTTAACTGGCAACAAGTCGATTTATTTGGAGAGTAGACATGACATTACCTAAACCCGATCACGAGATCGAGGTGGCTATTGCAGTAATTGCCGACCTGATGGACTTATGGCGAGCCACCCCTGCCAACCGCCGCCCGTATTTATACCGCCCGGCATTGATAACCCTGCGGATGACGGTCCAGCAGATCGAGGCGCTACAGGGCAACGAACAAAGCCGGTCATAACCCCGGACGGCTCCAGCGGGCGGTGAGCCGTTCAGAAAAAACACCCGCAGTCACCCCGGTGCATCCTCACTAGGCGCATGACCGACTAGCCCCACGAAACGGGGCTTTTTTTTGCCGAGCATTATCAGTAGACTGACTTTTAAAATTGGAGAGAGCATGAAAACTAAACAACAACTGCAACTGGCGATTGATGCGATTAGATTGATATGTATTGAGCATGGCATCGTCCTCGTTGGGACATGTGACAGAGAGGGGATTCTGGGGGAGATTTCAATTTTTGACGCTAATGACATTCCCGTGCCATTTGATGTTGATGCCAACCTTGTTGACGACTCATGGCAGCGCATGCGGGTAAGCGCGATTGGGCAGCCTATGGATCATGGCGATAAATTATTTACCTATAGCAACGACGCGGAGGCAATAGCAGCATTGCTAGAGGCATATGCGCACGACTTGCAGAGAGGCGCACAAGTTTTCGTCCACGCAGCGACATTGATTAAAGCCGCTGACCTAATCCGTAAAAACAACAAATAGCCCGTAGGGTGGGCAGCGCTTACCTGCCCACGCGGAATAGATTAACCAACAATACCAACCCGCCAACAAAACACCCCGCAACACCCTCAGCAAGCCATTTGAAAAAGCGCACACGCGTTTGAAGATTTTTAATTAAGGCTTTGTATAGCTAAACCAAAAAACGGCTTAAATCGCCTCTGCTTCAATCGCCAACCCCACTAGCCGGAAATGTTTCCAGCATTATCGTTTTACCCCAATCCACGGACAATTGCCTCAACACATTTTTTGAGGCTGATATGTCCACACCCCGCGCTCCCAAACTTGCCGCCTTAGCGTTTGAAATTACCGCAGGTAACAGCGTGCCTACCGAAGCGCACCTATTACCGGTTGGTCCATTTCGCGCCACTGACGGTCGTCCGGAAGATGCCGACGCCTGGCAATTAGACGCCAGCATTGCTGCGGCGGTTATCGCTCGCATGGCCGATGTGCAAAACGACACCTTGATCGACTACGAGCACCAAAGCTTGCGTGCTGAATGGAATGGCCAGCCGGTGATTGCCGCAGGCTGGTTTCATGATTTGGAATGGCGTGATGGGCTGGGCTTGTACGCAACCGGCGTCGACTGGACCACCAAAGCCAAAGACCATATCGCCGCCAAAGAATATCGCTACATCAGCGCCGTGTTTTATTACTACGAACGTACCGGCGAGGTGCTGGAGATTGTCTCCGTCGCCCTTACCAACACCCCCGCTTTAGATGGCCTAGACAGCCTGGGCGAGCAAGACATTGCCGCGCTATCCAAACGATTTTCCTTAGCCCCCATTACCCACCCGGAGATTGATATGCCAGACCCAACCCAACTAGCGGCGCTCACCGTCGAACGTGACAGCTTAACCAACAAAGTGGCGGCGCTGACCGTTGAGCGTGACAGCCTGTCAACTCAGGTGGCCGCATTAACCACAGAGCGCGACACGCTTAAAGCTCGAGTAGATGCAATTGATGCCGAAAAAGCGCAAGCCGCGTTGGCGGCTGAGCAAACCCAAAAGGCCGACCTGGTAAAAGCCGCTTTAACCGACGGCCGCTTGCCGCCTGCGCTTAAAGACTGGGCCGAAAAACGCAGCTTGGCGGATTTAACCGAGTACCTGGGCAGTGTTAACCCGCTGGCGTTGTTAAACAAACAATCCGCTGACGGGCATACCACCCAAACCGCAGTGCTATCCAAAGACGAGCTGGACGTACTTGAGCGTACCGGCGTCAGCCAAGAGGATTATTTAAAACGCAAGGCCGCAAAGTAGCCACCGACACCTTCCTGGCATCAGGAAGGTGATTGAAGCGACTCATGGCGCACCGCCCCATTAACACACCGAGATTATTAATATGGCTACTAATGTATTAAACCAAACGCAAATTGATGCGTTAAAAACCGCCCTACAAACCCGCTTTGATAAGGGTTTGGCCGAGGGCAATAGCGATTGGATGAAGATCGCCATGTTGATTGCCAGCAACTCCAGCTCCAATACCTATGCCTGGTTGTCACAGTTTCCGGCATTTCGTGAGTGGGTCGGTGCGCGGTTACACAAACAGGTTAAAGAGCGCGCCTACCAGGTGATCAACCGCAAGTTTGAAAACACCCTGGACATCCCGCGTGAGGACATTGAAGACGACAATTATGGACTCTATGCCGACCTGGCTTACAGCTACGGCATCTCGGTTGATGATTTAAAAAACGATTTGATTTTTGGTGCGGCGGTGGCGGGCTTTGCATCCATTTGTTATGACGGCCAATTTTTCTTTGATACCGACCACCCGGTTTACCCCAACGAGGACGGCACTGGCACGGTGGCCACCGTCAGCAATATGCAAGCGGGTGTAGCTGAGCCGTGGGTGTTGTTGTGCACCAAAAAAGCCCCCAAACCGTTTTACCTACAAGAGCGCCTGCGCCCCGAATTTATCGCCAAAAACAACGCGGTTAACTCTGACGGAGTATTTGAAAACGACGTGTTTAGCTACGGCGGCAGATGGCGCGGCGATGCGGTGTATGGGTTTTGGCAATTAGCGTTTGGCTCTAAAGCCACGCTGGACGTCACTAATTTTAATGCCGCATACAAAGCGATGATGAAATTTAAAGGCGACGGCAACCGCAAGTTGGGCATCGTGCCGGATACCTTATTAGTCGGCCCGGACAATTTATCAGCCGCCGAAGCGCTGATTAAAGCGTTGGTGAATGCCAACGGTGCAAGCAACACCAACTACGGCAAAGTCGAAGTGGTTGCCACGCCTTGGTTAGCCCTGTAATCGTTTACTAATTGCGCTAACACGCACCGGAGATTGATATGCCAAAGATTTATGTACGCACCCAGCCACGCACCGGTTTAAAAGTGCGCCATCGCTGTGGACAAGGGTTTTCCGACGTCTGGAAAGAGATTGAGGTTGATGACGCTACCCGCGCGGCCTTGGAAGAGGACCCGTATTTAGAAGTCACAGAAACACCAACGGTATTAGTTGAAGTGGCGCTAGCTACACAAACGGCGGCTGCCACTATGGACCCAGTTGTTGCGGCCATTATTAATGCAGCTGATGAGGCCCCATCGGAAGTGGTATTGGATAACACACCCTCGGCAAATGCGGATGGGGCATCGGCACAAGAAGATAGTGCCGAATTAGCCACAGTGGATAGCAGTGGCGATGCCCCGGAAGTTGTTGATGCAGTGATTGAGCCGGTTGTTGATACGTTGGACCCAGTCGCCACACCAGCCGATAACAATGCCGATGTTAAAGCCGCGATCCTGCAGCTGGACAAAAACAACGAGGCACTCTGGCTAAAAGACGGCCGTCCCAGCACTAAAGCCATTGAAGACATCATCGGCGTTACTGTCTCCAGCGGCCAACGTGATTTAGCCTGGGCAGATTTGCGCACTGAGGGCGCTGAGTAATGCCATTCGCCACCCGCGCCGACTTGTTGGCTCGTAGCAATGCCATGCGGCTGGCACAACTGGCGGTACCGGCTGACAAAGCCATGCCGCCGGACGAGGCATTACGTGTTGCCATTGAAGGCGGCGCACTCACCGGCTACACCGTTGACGAGCAAGCGGCATTAGCGTTGGCGCTGGATGCGATTGATAAAGCGCTGGCCGATGCCGACGCCTTGCTGCTCAGTTACGGCATACCGGACACCGTGCAAACTACATTGATTGCCCGCTTAGCCTCAACCGTTGCGCTGTATTACCTGCAGGGCGCGGAGCGGATGACCGATGACGTGAGCAAAGCCTATCAGGGTGTCATTGATACGCTAAAAGCCCATGCCAAAGGCGATGTTAATTTGATACCGCCCGCAGCACCCTTACCGACTGACCCGGTTATCTCTGATGATGCAGTATTGCTGGAGAGCAGCCCGCGCCGCTTTGGCAGTGATACCAGCACCCTTGGGAGCGATTGGTAGTGATTTCGTTAACGCCGCTCATCCAACACTTAACCCCTAAACCAGCCGGTTTTACACGCCTGTGGTTTAGGCAGGTGGCAGGGGCTGCGGAGTTTGCGCAGGTACGTCCGGAAGCGTTACCGCTCCCGGCCTGTTGGGTAGTCCGCGCGGCTGATAAGGTAAGCCACGCGGGCGAACGTGCCGAAAACGTAACGCTGGGCTTTGATGTGGTCATTGCGATTAAAAACGAACGCAGCCACACGCCGGGCGATACCGACGACTTGCTGTTGCAGTATCGGCTGGCAGTTAAAACGTTGTTGCTGGGCTGGGAGATTGAAAGCGATGTGCGCCCCATCCTGTTTAACGGCGGTCAGGTGTTGGAGTACACCGCTGGAGATATTTACTGGCGTGATCGTTACGAGTTTGACGCCCTGATTACTAATTATTTACCCGACCCGGTCGCCTATGGCGAGCTGGTCTATACCGGAGCACCACTACTATGACCATATCCTATGCCAACGTCCCCAGCGCTTTGCGCTATCCGGGGGTTTATATTGAGATTGACGGCTCGCAAGCCGGGCTGGGCGAGGACATCCCGGCGGTATTGTTGGTCGGCCAAAAGCTGGCCGCAGGCTCTGCCGTGGCGGGCGAAATTGTGCGCATCACCAGTGTTTACGATGCCGAGCAAAAAGCCGGTGCCGGATCGATGCTGGCCCAAATGGCCGCGCGTTACCGAGCCATTGACGAAACCCTTGATTTATACATGCTGCCCTATGCCGATAACGGCGCAGGCGTAGCGGCGACCGGCACCATTACCGTAACGACTGCAGCCACTGCCAACGGCACGCTATCCTTATATATAGGCGGCAAACTGATTAGCGTGGGTATTACCACCGGCATGACGACCGCACAAATTGCCACGGCCATTGTGGCCGCCTTTACCGCGACCGACTTGGCGGTAACAGCTGCAGCGGTTACCAATGTGGTGACGCTGACCGCCAAACATAAAGGTACCTGCGGCAACAACATCGACATGCGCCTTAATTTGTACGGCGAGCTTAAACCGCTGGGCTTGGCATTGACCTTGGTCGCGATGGCCGGTGGCACAGGCGACCCGGCACCGGGTGCATTAGCGACTATTTTAGGGGCCAACCGTTGGTACCGTTATATCGCCCTGGGCATTAACGACGCCGCCACCTTGTCCGCCTGGCACGTTGAAAGCCAACGCCGGTACCAGCCGCCTGTGCAAGCCGGTTTTAGATGCTTTACCGCACATCGTGGCGATTTTGCAGCGGCCGCCGCCTTTGGCGAGACTAAAAACTACGAGCACATTTGTGACTTGTCGCTGGAAATTAATCCAACCCCAACATGGGAGGCTGCAGCAATATTAACAGCGGCCGCAGCACCCAAGCTTTACAACAGCCCGGTCGAGTCATTAGAGGGCATTGCCTTAACCGGCATGGTCGGCGTGACGTATCACGATTGGACCAACGCCAACAGCTTGCTGTTTAAAGGCATGAGCGTGATGCAAATCAGCCAGGACGGCAGTTGCTCAATCAAACGCCTGATCACCCTGCACCAGTTTAGGCCGGACGGCTCGGCGGATGATGCCTACCTGGACGTTAACACCCCGGAACTACTGGAGCGCATCCGTTATACCCAACGCATTGGCGCGATCAAAGCCTTTGTCGGCACGGCCGCCGCCAAAACTAACGAGGGTTACAAACCGGGGTTGCGCATTACCACCGAGGACTCGGTGCGGGCGTTTTTGCTCAGCCTCTATCAAAACGTGTTGATGCGCGAAAACGGCTGGGTGCAAAACTATGCCCATTACAAATCTACGCTGGTGGTTGAACAAGACCCGACCAACCCCAGCCGATTTAATTACCTGGATGTGCCGGTATTGCTGTCACCATTTTACATTTTGGCGGGCCGTGCTCAGTTTGCAAAGCGCGTTTAATGGTTCGCAAGCCCAGCATAAACGGTTTTTAAATAGCATTTATCGGAGATTTAAACATGGCTCAATTAAACAACATCCGCACCGTGTCGGTGCCAAGCCTGGGCAAGCTTCCACTGGCGGCCAGCCCCGGCACCTTTACGCCCTCCGGCGACAAACGCGACCACAAACCCGGCCGATTGCCGGAGGACGGCGGTTTTTTAACCTCCAGCCAACCAGCCAAACTGGATTTAAACATCAACCTGCAAAGCGGCATCGATATGGATGCCCTTAACGCCGTGGCCGGAGAAGACGTAACCATCCGCCTCACCGATGGCCACGTCTACATGATGAGCCAGGCGTTTGTCACGGAGCCAGTCGGGTTTGGTGATGGCGAGAGCAAAATAACCATCATGAGCAATACATCTGAGCGCATAGCGTAGGGGGCGATATGGGTAAGCGAAGAGCGCGTGAGGTTTGGGAATATGACAGCTTAAGTGAGTTTGAGGCCGATGGGGGGGCGGCGGCGTATGGCATTGGAAAAGTTATTGTAGACGGTATCGATTATGTCAGTGACGGTAAAAATGTGATGTCTATCAGACAGAAACCACAGTCAGTATACACAGGCACTATAATCAAAAATTTTACCAGCTTAGCCGATATAGCACTACCCACCATCGAAGCGAACTCCACCTTAAGCCTCGTCATAGACAAGACAGGCACTGGGGGAAATGCTATTCAGATAAAAAAAGACTCTGGTCCGCTTGCAAACAATAAAATTGATTTTTCATGCACCCCGTTTGTACTTGAAAACACGACAACGATTAGCGTATTGGCATACGTTGAAGGGCATGCGTCCGGCAGTATCGCTATGTACCTATCATCAACGATAGGGGACTTTACCGCATATACCCTCCAAACCACCTCAGCCATTGCGTTTGAGGGTATCCCTATTGAGGGAGCAGTAAAACTTTTTACAATCCCAGCTAGTCTTTTTGTGCCTGGGGGTACTGGGGCTGTAACGATAGGCAGTATCATCAATTACATGCGTTTAACATTTAACAGCTTTAATGCGACTGGCAGCATATCGATAAAAAAAGTAATTATCAACGCCGCTATGAAGCCAGCCATACATCTGAGTGCAGATGACGGCTTCGCTAGTCAAGCAATAAAACTGTATCCAGAGATGGTGGCGCGCTCGCTACCTTTTAGCTTGGCGGTAGTCAGCTCTAATATCGATAAAAATGCTAGCACAGTCACGCTAGCTCAGCTAAAAGAGATGCAGAAAAATGGGGTGTCAATTGCAAATCACACGGTTAACCACAAATTCGCAGCGACAGGACACGGCGTGGTAGGTAATGGAGGCCCATGCAATCAAATAGGATTGGCACAAACAGTAACAGCGGGTAATGACTTATTACTTAACGGCAGCACCGGGGGCAGTAATTTTGACTCACCAAGGCACGTCGTCATTAATATAGGCATAAATAACGCCAACAAACGCTTTATCATCACCGGTGAAGTTAATGGTGTGCTGACAGTTGAAACATTAATTGGGTTAAATAATATTCCAAGCTGGACAAAGACTGAGTTTACTAAGGTTATTAGCATCACCTGCCCAGACGGGGCAGCCGCTAATACATCTATTGGTATCTCCCCAAACTACTCAGAAATGTACGCTGAAATTAATGGCTGCAAACAAAAATACATCGAGCTTGGCTTAGACAAGGCGCTGCATCTCGGCATCGTTGTCGCTGGGCAGTTTACCGGTATTTTGCAACGCGTCTACAGAGACTGCGGCATCACTATTGCCCGGTTAACATCATCACAGTATGAGTTTCCTGCGCTTGAGCACACCAACTATGCGCTAAGCGGCTCGGGCGGATTTATAGCGACTGGTGGCGCTGGAGCTTTGATAGCGGTAAAAGATATGGCCATCTCCCTGAGAAGAGGCGCAGGAATCTACTTGCATGACATAGTAGATGACTCTGTCGTGCCACTGAGTAACCAGGCGAGGATCAGTGATGTTCGCATTCTGCTGGATAGCATTGTTGCAAGTAGAGCGGCTGGTGCATGTGACGTTTTTGACTGCGTTGATTATGCCGAAGTGACTAAATTGGTCTAGAAATAGGCAAATACTAACCCAGTAAGATAAAAAATTATGCATCTTAAACATCCACTAACAGTTGGAAAAAAAACCATCTCCGAGCTGAAATTCCGCGATTACACTACGGCGGCTGATTATCTGTCGTTTGATAAAAAGGGCGGCGTTGCTCAGCGGATTGCGTTGATTGCCAGTTTGACCGGCACTGATGAGGCATTGATTGAGCAGTTGCGCGGGCCGGATTACCGGGCGGCTGAGCGGATTGCTGAGGCGATGTTGCTGGCGGATGATGCTGAGCAAGACGATGGTTCGACAAGCTCAGCATCAACGGATAATAACCCCGAGCAGGCCGCTGAAAAAAAGTAATGCGGATTATCACGGCAGTGGCGCTGGTGGCAAAGTGCATGTGCCAGCCGCTGCCGGTGGTTAAATCTATGCCGCTGGATGAGCTGTTTTTGTGGGCTAAAATAGCGGCTGGCATGGATGGCAGAGAGTTCAAGTAATCCCCAGATGGCTTAGCCGGGAAATAGTTCCAGCGTAACAATAAACTACCCAAACCAATAAACTTCGGTGACAACCCAGTCACCGGAGTTTTTTTATGTCTAATGCCGCCGCCGACGTTGAAGTTCGGCTTAAGTTTGTCGATAAAGGCGCAACGTCAGGTATTAACAAATATGCCAAAGATGTAGAGAAATCGACTAAACAGGCCGAAGCCGCCGTTACCCAGTCCAACACCCGCCAGCGCGCCAGCTTTGACAGGCTGTCACAAGCCCGCGAATCGCTGGGCATGCGCTCAGAAAAGAAAATCCAGCTGGAAATCTCACGGACTGAAAGCGCTTACAAGCGTCTGGAAGCCTCCGGCACAATGAGCCAAGCGGCCTTAGCCCGCGCCGCCGATAAAACCAAGAGCAAAATCACCAGTCTAACCAATGAAATGGGCAAGCTGACCCGCGAGCAAGAAAAAGCCGCGCGCGCGGCCAAGGACTTTGAAAAGACCCAAAGCCGCTTGCGGCTGGGTGGTTCGTTAGCGGTGGGTGGTGTCGCTGCTGGCTATGCACTAAAAGGCCCGCTGACCACGGCAATGAGTTTTGATGAGCGCTTGGCGGGCATGGCTACTACTGCATTCCCTGAGCGCGACGCGAAAGGTACGTTGTCCGGAGCTAAGTCTCTGGAAGATGTGATTAACCGCTCTGTCGATTTAAAGCGTGGCGGTGGTGGCACCCGTGACCAAGCAGCGTCAGCATTGGAGGTATTAATCGGTGAAGGTAATTTGGGGTTGCAAGGCGCATTGGACAGCTTGCCCACCGTTACCCGTACTGCCTTTGCCAACCGCGCCGATCCGCTCGACATCGCCAAACTATCCAGCACCCTGTATGGCCAGGGCATTGTCAAAAACAACCAGGAGTTAAAAACCGCACTCAACATGGTGACGGCATCCGGCCAAGCGGGCGGTTTTGAGATTAAAGACCTGGCCAAGGCCTTGCCCGAGCAGTTGGGCATCGCCAAGGGTGTTGGTATGACCGGCCTTACCGGCCTGCAAAAAGTGCTGACCATGAACCAGGCGGCGGTGTTAACGTCAGGCGGTGTCAATGAGGCCGGTACCAATGTTAAAAACCTATTAAGCAAACTCAACTCCCCTGATACCGCTAATCAATTTAAAGACGCGGGCCGTGGTGATCTAGCGCAATTTATGCTTAACGAGCGCGCCAAAGGGGTGGATGCGGTTGATGCCTGGCTAAAGATTATCGACAAAGAAGCCGAAAAAAGTCCCATGCTGAAAGAGGCCATGGCAAAACTAAAGGCCGCGCAAAGCAAAGAAGAAAAAACCGCCCTGGTTGAGGCGTTGTCGCAAATGACCGAAGGCAGTGTGATCGGTAATTTTTTCCGCGATATGCAAGCCAAAAGCGCGTTGCTGGCGTTGCGCAATACCGACACTACCAGCCGAGTCGATCAGTTTATCGGCAACAATCGCAAAGAATTTGGCGCCAATGATAAAAACTTCGACGTGATGTCAGCCACCGCCTCGGCGGCGGTACGCAATGTCGAGCAAGAAGCACAAATCGCTCAAAAATCAGCGATGGACAAGCTGACCCCCACTATCAGCAAGGCCGCCGATTTATTTACTGATTTAGCGCAAAAATTCCCGGGTATGACATCGGCAACCGTGGCCACTGTACCGCCCTTAATCGCGTTGGCTGGAGCGGCGGGAATGTCAGCATTGGCATTGGGGGGCGGTACCGGTGCGGGTGGTGTAGCGGCAAAGGGCGTAAGTATGCTGACAAAGCTTGGGATGCGCGGTGGTTTATTTGGGGCCGGGGCGTTGGCTGGCGATTATGCCATTGATGCTGCCGGCGGCGAAGATAAGGCGTGGGGTCGTTATGGCAAAGCTATTTTAAACGGCGGTATGGCTGGAGGCGCTGTCGGTAGCGTGGTCCCCGGTCTTGGCACTGGCTTTGGCGCCCTCATTGGCGCAGGCGCTGGGCTGATTGTCGAAGGCTTTAATAAGCCTGCTGAACCGGCAAAACCAACTGAGCTTAATGCTAAATTCGAGCTGCTCGCGCCGCCGGGTTTTCAGTTTGTTTCAAAGGGCATGCAAACATCGGGTGACGGCAATGTCAGCGTTAACACCGGGAATATTCATCACGGAGCGCCATAATGGCTGAGCAAACCTTTTACGACCGCTGGGCTACGGCGTCTTTCCGGGGCTTTGAATTTCGCACCGACAGCCATGATGCCAAATACGGCCGCCGTTTGGTGGTACATGAGTACCCCGGCGCGGAAGAGCCGTTGGTTGAGGACATGGGCGGCAAGGCCCGCGAGTATCAACTGACCGCCTATTTTACTGGCCCGCAGTATGACCTGGAGTGCAACGGCCTATTAGCCAAGCTGAATGAATCCGGCCCGACCTGGCTGACGCATCCCTGGTTGGGACAATTGTGGGTACGTGCTCAGCAATGGTCACGCACTGAGTCGAGCGATAAAAACGGCTATTGCACGCTGTCGATTATGTTTGTACCCGGCGGCGAGCAGCCGTTTGGCGCTGAGCCCGATAAGGTTGATGTCGCATTTGATCGCTCTCACACCTTGGGCGATGCCGCCGAGGATGATTTTGAGCCGGAAGCTATGAATGAGGATGGAATGACGGCGTTTATTGCCGCTGTGCAAAATCAGCTGGAAGTAGTGCGCACCGTGATTGCCCTTGCCAGCTTACCGCTGACCTATGCCCAGCAAATCATGGGGGTGATTACCGGCATTAAAGGCGATATCGGCACGCTAATGGGCATGCCGGGCGCGTATGCCAATGCACTACGTGGGCTGATGAACAGCTTTGGTGCCAGTGCGGACGATGTTGATGTTGCCGATACCGACCGGCCGCGCCTGGTATCTCGCCTATGCACTCTGGCCATGACGAATAGCGCCTCTACAGCCGGGCTAACCGATGGCGCAGTGCGCCGTAACTTACAACAACAATCGGCGTTGCAAAGCCGTTTGTTAGTGATGGCAGCCGCGCAAGTGGCCTTGACTGATTACCGCTCCGAGGCGGACAGGGACGCGGCCCTAGCCAGTGTTGATGCCGCTTTTGAGGCGTTGTTGCCCAGTCTGCCTGATGTGGTGTTTCAAGCGGCGGTGGATGCCCGTGCCGCGTTGCGCGAGGCGCTGTTGGCGCAAGAATTAAACCCGGCGGTAGTGCGCGACGTGCTTAACCCGTTGCCTGCCACGCTGTTAGCGTATTTGCTGGAGGTTGATGAGGCGGTGTTGTTGGCCCGTAACGCGGTACGGCATCCGTTGTTTATGCAGGGGCGTATTAATGGTTGAGTTGCGATTTAATGGCAAGCGCTACGGGTATTGGCAAAAAGTGTCAATTAGTGAGTCAGTTGATGATATGAGCGCAACGGTGCGGCTATCGATTACCCGGCCTGGTTCCGGTGAGTCGTTGGGGTTATCAGCCAGCACGGTGGTTGAGGTGTTGATTGATGGGCTGTTGGTATCCACTGTGCGGCCCGATGTGGTGCGCCGGTCGGTTGATGCTAATAGCCATACCATCAGCATTGATGCGCGCTCGTTGGCCCGCGAGTTGGTGGACAGCCAGTATTCGGTCACGCTGTCCGGATTAAAACTTGGCGAAATCGCAAACAAGCTTTGTAGCGCGTTTAAAGTGCCTGTGAAGATCGTTGGTGACACAGCGGTGGTGCCTGATTTTGCCATGCAATCAGAAGCCCCGGCCAATGCGCTGATCAATGCCGCGCGGGCCGCGAATATGCTACTGCACCCCTCGCCAGATGGCGGACTGGTATTAACGCCGCCGACCAACGCCGCGCCGGTCGCTACTCTTATCTATGGTGTACATATCAAACGTTATGACGTGGTCGACGAGTTTAAGCTGCGCCACTCTGAATACTGGGTAAAGGGCTACGACTATGAAAACGATGCAGCTATCAACGGCAAAGTAAAAGACGACGGCATTACCCATTATCGCCCCATGCAAATTGTTGCCGACCGTTATGGCCAAGGCCAAGGCGGCAGTGATCGGCGTGCGTTGCTGGAGCGTAATCGTCGTCTGGCCAGAGCACACCGCATCGAGCTGGATGTGGTTGGCTGGACGCATGCGGGCGGGTTATGGGCGATTAATACTCAGGTGCGGGTGATTATTCCCGAAGAGGGCATCGACGGTGTGTTTTTGATCGGCGAGCGCAGTTTTACTCAGGACGACCACAACGGAACGACCACCCAGCTGCAAGTGATGCATCGGCAGGCGTTTGAAGGCGATGCTAAAAAAACCGGCAAGAAAGGCGTCAGCAAAAAGAAGGCAAAAAAATGAAACAGATTTGGAACCGGCTGCAATTGATGATTGGCCACGGTGTGGCCACGTTGGTAAGCGCTGACAAGTTGCAGGTAAAGGTGTTGGATGGCGAGGTGCTGAATAACGTGCGCCGGGTTGAGCCCTACGGGTTTAGCAGTCGACCGCTGGCAGGTTGCCAAGCCTATATCGTGTTTCCGTCCGGTGACCGCTCGTATGGGGTGGCGCTGGTGGTTGGCGATAAGCAATATCAAATGGAGTTGGTCGGCGGCGAAGTGGCTTTGCATGATGACCAGGGCAACTACGTAGCCATTAAACGCGATGGCAATATTGAGGTTAAAGCGACTACGAAAGTGTTGATTGATAGCCCGCTGGTCGAGACTACGCAACACCTAAAAGTTGGCGGCGATGTTGATATTGTCGGCGGACTGACAGTCAACGGTAAAAACGTCAGCGATACCCATACCCATACCAGCGCGGCGGCTGGCTCACCGACTAGCGGAGTTAATTAAATGCTGAATTTAGTGCAAATTGATAACGGTGTGTTTGACCTGGTGTTTGCTGATCCAGCGCAAACCGACACCGATGCCGCTGTGGCCACTCTTATATATACAGTGCTGTTTACCGATGCCGAGGCCCCCATCAATCGCGCCCCGGACCGATTTACCCGGCGCGGCTGGTGGGCGAAGGCTGACGCGGGCAGCGGCATTTGGCATGTGCGCAGACAAGGCCTAAGCCCTGCCGCGCGGCGTGAGGCATTAAATGGAGTGCAACAAGCTCTGCAAAGCCATAGCCCGGCGTTATCTGATGTCGTTGTCACAGAGCGTATTGCCCCGCCGGGAAGTGTTTCCAGTCTGTTTATAGACATCGCTGGATTGCACAATGGCACAAAGTTTTTATTCAGCACGGCATTATGACTATTTACGCTCGCCCACCTTACGACGCATTAAAAACGCGCATTGAAACTGATCTAGCAGCCGTTCCAGCGGTTTTGCGCGGCCCGTTGTCTGCGGCATGGGCGAGGGCATGTCATAGCCAGCACGGTTATTTAGAGTGGATTGATGCCCAGTGCAGCCCGCTTACCTGCGAGCTGGAGCGGTTGTTCGATTGGGCGGCGTTGTATGGCGTAGATAGGTTAGCAGCCTCATTGGCCAGCGGGCTGGTGGTGGCTACCGGCACGGTGGGGACTGACCTGCTGGCTAATACACTATTGCGCGGCCAAAACGGGTTGGATTACACGGTATTGGCGGCGGTAACGCTGGGTGCGGGGGCCACATCGGTCACTGTGCGCAGTGTGTCCACCGGTGCTGCAGGTAATTTGCTGGCAGGCCAGACGTTAACCCTGGTTGATCCGGCACCTGGCGTTAATAGTACGTTGACTGTTGATACCGCTGGATTAACCGGCGGTGCAGCCGAAGAAACGCTGGAGGCGTGGCGGGTGCGCGTGGCCGATGAATGGCGCGTGATGGTGACGCGGGGCGGTCGATCTGGAAAGGCTGAGGATTATCGGTTTTGGGCTAAAAGCGCGCATCCCTCAGTGACCGGCGCATTAGTACAGCCGCATGTTTTGGGTTTGGGCACGGTGGTTGTGCGGCCAATATGCAATGGTTTAACTGATCGCCTGCCAACACCTGCTGTATTCGCAGCTGTGGAAAGTTATTTTAATGGTATTGCCCCGGCGACAGCGGACTGGCGCGTCACCAGCCCACTGTTAAAAGCTGTCGATATTATGATTGCGTTGTTGCCCGGCTTTGATAGCAGCGCCAACCGCGAGGCCATTACAGCGGCGTTGCAGGCGTTGGTGTTATCCGAGGCAACAGAGACGTCATTGCTGACCATGGCTGAGATTGATGCGGCGATCGCAACGGTTACCCAGCAATATACCCGCTTGTTACCACTAGCCAGCATTGCCGTTGGGCCGGGTGAGATTCTTGTATTAAATCCGGTGCAGTGGTCATGATGCAGATCAATCCGCACGATGCCAATGACTATGCTCGCGCTATTAAAGCCCTGTTGCCGCCGGGTGCGGCATGGGATTGGCCGGAAAGCGGTGTGGGTTTTACGCTGCTGCAAGGCACGGCGGCAGAGTTGGCCCGCGTTGATGCGGCAACACAGGCTGTGCTTGATAATGCCATCGAAACCCACCGGCCAACCGTGGCGAATTGGCACATTGATACTTATCGGCAAATCGCTAACCAAGCAGTTGCGGGTATTGCCGAAACGATGCCTCGGCAGATGTGCGCAGTAGGTAGCCGGGTTGGTACGCGGTTGTGGAGTAGTGCAGCTGCGGAATTAACGTTTCCGGTGCCGCTGGTGCAAGTTGAGCATTTGGTAGGGCCGTTTCGGGCGGGCAGTACGGTTGGTAGTCGGTTATTTGGCTTGCGGAGCCGTTATATTTTACGAGTGCGTTATTACCAGTCTGTCGTGCCGCCACGCTTATTGTGGGCGGCACTTAAGGCATTTAAACAAGCGCATGTTTATTTATGGTTTGAGGACATTACCGGCAGCGGTGGAGAGGTTAATTATGCACAAGATTGACGGCGCGGGGCATCTCGGGCACATGTTTGTAATGGAGGATGCGCTGATAAATCGCCCACCCACTGAAATCACAGCCGATTTTATGAATGCGTTGCAGATGGAGTTAAGCAACGTCATTGAGTGGGCTGGTTTGGTGCTTAATAAAGGCGACAATGGCCAGTTGTTGCAAGCGTTGCAAGCCAAGTTTGCATCGATTAACCCGGCGGGTGACTATGCAACAAAATCGGCAGTGCAGTTTGACGATTATAAAATTGCGGAGGCTAGTGTTGTTGGCTCTGCTAATGCGATCGTAGCTGGGTTTTTCCCTGCTATTACCGATTTAGCGGCATCGCATGGTATGGTTTTGTATGTGCGCTGTTTGGCTGCTAATACAACTACGACACCCACGTTTACCCCAAATAACGGCATTATCGCTGCTAAACCCATTATCAAAGGTAACGACCTGCCGCTGGCTGTCGGGGATATTCCAGGCACTGGCTATTGGGCGACAATTCAATATGACTTAACTCTGGACAAGTGGGTTTTAAAAAATCCAGCTAAGGGCGTTATCGTTGCACCTAAACGGCCAGCTGGAGAAGTAATTGCGTTTGCCGGGGGTGGCGCTCCAGTTGGTGATTTTTTACAGCTCGCTACTGTAGTTATGAATGTATCTCGCGCTACTTATGCTGATTTATTTACAGCGATAGGTACTGCATGGGGGGCAGGTGACGGTGCGTCTACTTTTGGCCTGCCGTTTTTTGAGGACGGTTATGTCCCGATTGCTGTGGGTACGGGTACGGTGGGTTCATTGAGTGTTGGTCAGGTTATTGCGCATACGCATTTGTCATATAGCTCTGCAGGCACTGGTCAGAGTGTAAATACAACCCCATCAACAGTCCAGCAGAGCGCAGGGTCTGAGCTTACTAGCAGTACAGGAGGCTCAGCTAACCTAGCCGCTGGTCGCCGTGTCAAATTTTATGTCTCATTTTAAGGAGGACTGATGAAAACCTTTTATCTATTTGGTAGCACGGGCGAATTTACTAACGACTATATATCTCAGGAAAATCCAAAGTCGCCCGGCGATTACATCACGCCGGAAAACTCTACACCTAAACAACCTGTATTTACTGAGGGGACGTGGCCTGTTTTTAACAATGACGATTGGTCAAATGTTGTAGATCATCGCGGTACTATTTATGACACGGCAACGGGTAACCCATCTAATCATGCCGATCTCGGCCCATTACCGTCTGGATTTACATCCATTCCAAAGCCAAGCCCTTTGCATTCATGGGTTGGTACCGACTGGGTGCTCGACGCCGTTAAAGTGCGTGCCGCTAAAACATCAGAAATTAGCCTGGCTTGCGAAGCTCAAATTGTCGCAGGTGTTGATTGTGCAGCGCTGGGCAGTTTGCATACATATCCGTCGACCCGTAACGATCAAAACTTTTTATCAGCACGCTTTGCTAAAGCGCAGGCGCTGGGTGCTGCTGGTGAGCCATATTCGTTCAAGTGCCAAAATGCGGCTGGCGTTTGGGTGAGGATTGATCATACAGCTGCGCAAATTATCGCCGTTGGTTTAGCTGTTGATGCGCACATTACTGATTCGCTCAATCATTTAGATATCCGCATGGCCGAGCTAGCAGCGGCGGGTGATGATTTAGCTGCAATTGAAGCCATTATTTGGTAGGTAAAAAACGGTGTGACCGTTGTTAGTGTTAGTGCACTTTCAACGGCCACCATCGGCAGATTGATCCTGCGTTTGGCCTAGACACCGTACTGTGTACACAGCGTGTTAAGGGTAGACCAGAGTAGTAATTATGTTAGTTGTGCGTTGCAACCAATGTCGTAAAAAATTATTAGAAGCGGAATTTATTCGCATCTCAATTAAATGCCCGCGTTGTGGGTATTTAAATCAACTGAAGGCCGCCGAGCCTCTAATTCAGAATGCCAAGAGCATCGAACAATGAGGTTTAACATGGCAACTCCTATCATTCCGTGGGTCGGTGGCAAGCGCCGCTTGGCTAAGCGCCTTTTACCCTTGTTCCCTGAGCATCAATGCTATGTAGAGCCCTTTGCAGGCGGCGCGGCATTGTTCTTTATGAAAGCGCCTTCCGAAGTTGAAGTGCTAAATGACATCAATGGCGAGTTGATCAATCTTTATAGGGTTGTTAAACACCATTTTGAGGAGTTTGTAAGGCAGTTTAAATGGGCGTTAATAAGCCGACAAATTTACGCCTGGCTGAAGTCAACCCCTGAAGAAACGTTGACGGACATTCAAAGGGCGGCCCGCTTTTATTATCTGCAAAAGATGGCCTTTGGTGCCAAGGTAACCGGCCAGCATTTCGGTACCGCTACAACAAGCGCGCCCAGGCTCAATTTGTTGCGGATTGAAGAAGAGTTGTCTGCAGCCCATTTAAGGTTATCGCGGGCGTTTATTGAGCATTTATCTTGGGATGGTTGCATTAAGCGTTATGACCGGCCCCATTCATTGTTCTATCTCGACCCACCGTATTGGGGCACTGAAGGTTATGGCGTGGACTTTGGCCTTGAGCAATACGATGTTATAGCGGCTCTAGCCAAGTCTATCGCTGGCAAGATGATTATTTCTGTTAACGATATTCCCGAAATGAGACAAGCGTTTGATGGTTTAACGATGGAGAGTGTGGGGATCAATTACACGGTAGGTGGTGCGAAAAATGTAAAGGCGGCAAAGGAGTTAATTATCCGCAATTGGTAGCGTTTATTCCTGTCCGATATTCAAGACATTTATGCGTTTATTCCCGTCCGGAATTCAAGCGCATTTTGTCCGGAATTCAAAGCCGCTTTACTGCCGTCACCCAGCCTTCGCCTTT
>Ga0208262_1000126_pt1 | contig 37519 bp, 26 predicted proteins | sample LakWasMet15_LOW5_2_FD_183863 | JGI IMG/M metagenome (GOLD analysis project Ga0208262, IMG submission 183863) | Freshwater sediment methanotrophic microbial communities from Lake Washington under simulated oxygen tension - Sediment Metagenome... | ecosystem: Environmental > Aquatic > Freshwater >... | reverse complement strand
AAGAAGTATATTTCAAAAAATAAAAATTAATAAACTATAATCAATAATTTATGACACCAATAAAAGAACGAATTGAAGAGATAAGAAACAATGGATACCAACTGGATTTTGGTAACGTTTTCGAACATGCTTTCGAAAATTATAAAAAGATAGCTGTCTATGCTGGTTTAATGCTTTTGGTTTTTTCGATATTAATTTCGATAGCAATGGTGGCTGGTTTAATATCCTACATTGGGATAGAACATTTTGAAGAATTTGGCAACAAACTAAAACAATTTTCACAATTAAAAGTTATGCCTTTGGAAATTGCATTGCCTCTTAATGCGGGTTTAATACTGTTTTCTGCTCTTATAAATCCGTTTATGGCAGGTTTTTTTAAAATGGCCGATTGCGGCGAAAAAGGTGAAGAATTTCACGTTTCGACAATGTTTTCCTATTATAAATCGCCCTATTTTATAAATATTACTGTTGCAGTATTTATAATTGGATTCATAAGTACTGGACTTGCAATGCTTCTGGAACTTGCAGATTTAAGCTTTGTTGGAACCATAATTACTATGATAATATCATTTATTACGTTTTTGACAATTCCACTAATTATTTTTGGAGATTTGAATCCCATTGATGCCATAAAATCAAGTATTACAATCTTTTCAAAACAACCGTTAATTCTTTTGGGATTAATAATTGTGGCTGGTATTGCATCGATTGTAGGTTTTATAGGATGTTGCATTGGTGTGTTTTTTACGATGCCATTTATGTATTCGATGAATTACGCTATTTATTGTCACATTATTGGGATTGATGAGCCGGGTGAAATTGAGGAAATAAAAATAAACGAAAATTAATTTCTTAAAAAATACGGTACATTCCATTGTCATCTTGATGATTAATGGAGTGTTTTTTATTCGCTAAATGATTGTTCAACATTTTTTTTATATTTACTTTCCAAAATTTATTTGATATAACTTCTAATTGCCTTTCCAAAATTAATTTTATGCGATTGAAACAAAGACTTTTATTGCTCAGTTTATTTCTTTTTTCATTGGTAGCAAAAAGCCAGGAGATTTCTTCGAATGCCTTCGAATATGAAACTCCGTTTTATTTTAGATGGTGGTTTATCCTTATAGTTGTAGCCATTTTTACCAATTTTTTCATCAATTTTTATAATAAATATTCCTATTCGAGTAAGGATACCATTGACAATTACTTTAAAAACAAGAGTAATGCTAGAGAATACAGATTGTATTTATTATTTATTGCAATTGTGTTTCCAGCAAAAGAATTGATTTTAGAAATTTATAAAATTCGGTTACGAAGCGAATTTTATGAGTGTTTATCAATAGGAATTGTATTGCTCATCGCCTATTACCTGAGTTTTAAATTTCCTTTCATTAAAAAGTATTTAAGAAAAATATATGTTACCACCTATTTTTTCGTGTTCTTATTTGAATTGCACAAACTCATTCATTATCCGTTCGAATTAATTACTAATGCTGAAGTGCTTTTAATGTTCTTTTTTGCACCAAATGTTTTTCTGACCATTAGACAATATTGGACTTTTTCACTTTTATTAATTACATTCTTTTTCGCTCTTTTTCTCAATAATAGCATTCAAACCAATGACTTCATAATTTATACTTATGCTTGTTTGATGTGTATGATTATTCATTATATGAGGCATTCAAAAATAATGGATTCACAAGACAAATTCAGGTTTACAAATGAAATTGTCAATAAGGGAAACTTTCTTACTGTAGCTACAAACAAAAAAGGAGAATTGTTGTATTGCAGCAATACCATAACCGAAATTTTAGGATATTCAGCCGAGGATGTTTTGGGATTTGGTTTCTGGAAACTTACCGAAGACACCGAATTTATTGGCGAAGCCTATCATAATGATTATGTTGATGACCAAATCAACATTAGAAAACTAAAATGTAAAAATGGTGAATACAAATACATACAATGGAAAAATAAAAAATTTGCCGAAGATTTATTTATAGGAATTGGTCAAGATATCACTCCACTAAAAAATATTGAAATCGAAAAAGAAAAAAGAGAAGAAAAAATTAGTAAATACACTAAAATTTTAAACCATTTTACTTCGATAAGTTATTCAAATTATGAAGGGTTCGATTCTGTTTTAAAAACCATATTAATGAATGTTTCGACCAATTCTTCCATAGACAGAGTTAGTTATTGGAGTTATTCTACAAATGGACTCCACTGCGAAAACCTATACAATTTAAAAACGAAACAGTTTGAAGAAAATGTATATACAAAAGCAAATAACTGCCAAAAATACTATACAACCATCAATAAAGGTCTCCAAATTGTTTCTCCAAATGTATTCAATGCTCCAACAACCGAAGAATTATGCAAAGAATATTTTGAAACATTCAATATAAAATCCTTGCTCGACACGCCTATCTTCATAAATGGAAAAATCACTGGCGTTTTGAGTTTAGAAACTGTCGGAAATGCTATCGAATGGGATAATGAAGACATTAGCTTTGCCCGTTCCATTTCAGATTTAATCGCAATTGCAATCGAATCCCAAATGCGGTTGGAAGCAGAAAATAAGCTAGCCTATAAAAGCGAAATGCTCAGTGTTATAACAAAAAATATGGGGAAATTTATGCTCCATAAAAACATAGATGATGTTTTTAAAGGAGTATTAAACGAAATCGGAAATGTAGTAAATGTTGATAATCTTTCGTTTTTTGAAAAAATTTCCGAAACAGGCGATTTTCGTCAAAAATACAGATGGATTGCTACAAAAAAAGATTTTACAGAACCACTCGAAAGACTACTGAATTTATCTCCCAAAAATTTTCCCCAAGCATACGAAAGCGTTAAGTCGAGAGAATATTATTGCCCAATTATTAGTGAAATTGAAGATTCGCCGGCTAAAGAATTTCTTATAGAATTAGGAGTCAAATCTGTATTATTCCTTCCAATAATTGTAAAAAATAAATTTTATGGATTTTTAGCTTTCAATGACACTACCAAAGAACGGGAATGGACCGAAGACGAAATTGAAGTTCTAAAATCATTGGCAAAAATAATTTCTTCGGTGGTAGAAAGAAATATCAATGAATCGATAATTCAGGAAAGTGAGGAGAAATTCAGATTATTGGCCAATAATATTCCTGGAACAGTCCATTTATCCAATATTGATGAAAAATGGACAAAAATTTATCTGAATGATGAAATCGAGAATTTAACTGGATATCAAAAATCTGAATTTCTGGAAAATAAAATACATTATATCGATCTTGTGCATCCTGATGATAAAGAAATTATAATAAATGAGAGCAATAAATTATTCAAAGAAAAAAAGAAAATACATATTGTATATAGAATTAAACATAAAAAAGGCCACTTTGTTTGGGTTGAAGAGTTTGGTGAACCCATCCTAAAAGAAGGAGAAATTGTTTTCGTTGAAGGGATTTTTATAGATATAACCGAAAGAAAATTAGCAGAAACAGTATTAAAAGAAAAAGAATATGCCGAAGCTGCCAACAAAGCAAAATCAGAATTTCTTGCTAATATGAGTCACGAAATTCGAACGCCTTTAAACGGAATTATTGGTTTTAGTGACTTACTAATGAAAACAAATCTTGAAAAAAGTCAGAAGAAGTATATGACCACCGTAAATCAGTCTGCACATTCATTACTGACTTTAATCAACGACATTCTTGATTTTTCAAAAATAGAAGCCGGAAAACTGGATCTTTATATTGAAAAATTTGACCTTAGGGAAATATTATGGCAAATACATGATTTAATTCTATTTGAAACCAATAAAAAAAATCTTCCTTTCGAACTCAATATTGATGCCGAAGTTCCTCAATATTTTTGGATAGACATTGTACGTTTCAAACAAATATTGATAAACCTTTTGGCTAATGCCGTTAAATTTACAGAAAAAGGTTCTGTAAAATTAAATGTTTCAATTCTGGAAAAAACAAATGATTCCCGAACAAAAATTCGTTTTGCCGTTATTGATTCAGGTATTGGAATACATGAAAAAAATCAAAATAAAATTTTCAAAGCTTTTTCACAGGAAGACAGTTCAACCACCAGGAAATTTGGCGGTACAGGATTAGGTCTAACCATTTCAAATCAATTATTGGGCTTGATGCAAAGCCGATTAGAGCTTGAAAGTAAAGTAAATATAGGCAGTACTTTCTATTTTGATCTTGATGTCGAAACCAGTAATTTACAAACTAAAACTGATTTACAAAATGATAATCAGAAAGTAAAAAGTAGTGTTGACAAAATAATTTTCAGCTCCAAAAAAATAAAAGTGATGATTGTCGAAGACAATAAAATCAATATGTTATTACTTAAAACCATCATTAAAAACCTATTTTCCGAAGCAACAATTTTTGAAATTTTTAACGGTCAGGAAGCCGTCGTACATTTTGAAACCATAAATCCTGACATCGTTTTTATTGATATTCAAATGCCGTTGATGAATGGTCATGAAGCTACAAAAGCAATTCGGAAATTTGAATCAGGTAAAAATGTCCCCATTATAGCACTAACGGCAAATGCGGAAAAAGAAGAAAAAGACAAATGCATCAGTGCCGGAATGGACGATTATATCTCGAAACCTATCGTAAAAGGAATCATCGAAGAGACCATAAGTAAATGGTTAAATTGATTAATATAAAATGAAATAATTTCAAAATTCTCTAAGAAAATACAAATTTGAAATGGATAGGAAGAAGATAAAGCGACGATGCCATCCATAAAAAAAGCAAGGACAAGTCGTTCCCGATTCCTTTCCTCACGGAGCATCATGGTTCTAAAACGGAAGATATTCGAAAAGGAGATACTTTTTCGGAGTTGGATTAGAAAGTGGGCAGTGGTTTTAAAATCTAAAACTACCTCGCTCCGCAAAGTCTCCGACTTTGAGGATGTGATAAAAGGTCTCCGACCTTCGTTACCAATTATAAATTGAGCTAATCGATTGTGGTTTCAAAACATCTATTACCGGATTATCAACTTTTGTAATGGCTATAATTCCACTATCTTCAACATAATGAGAAGCACTGGAATAAACATAATGAGAAGCTTTGGCAACAATTCCTGCTCGAACAGGATTCAAATGAATATAATCCAGTTTCGACCAAAAGAACTTTTCTGAAAAAATTTCTTCGGGATGATTTCCATATTGCCAAAACTGATATTTTTCATTTCGACTATGACTTTTGCAAGCAAATTCAAAACGTTTCAACATCCAATCTGCCCTACTTTCTGGCTCTGTTTCTATTTTATTCAAGATGGTCTTAGCTGTAAACTTCTTGAAATCCCGAATCAAATCGGATAATTTACTGTTTTCTGACTGAATGATTAAATGAACGTGATTGGACATAATTACAAATCCATACAAAATCATTCCTTTGTTTTTTATACAAAAATCCAGACTTTCGATGACGCAATCTTTATAGGTTTTTCTAGAAAAAACATCAACCCAGTCCACAACCGTGGCGGTTATGAAATGCGCTTTGGATTGATCTCGAATTATGAATCCTTCTTTGTCTTTCATTTTGTCTTTTTAAGGTCAGTCAGAGACTGAAAATCACTACCTCAAAGTCGGAGACTTTGCGGAGCTTGGTTAATTCTTAAAATAAATATCATTAGTAGTCCAATGTGGTCTATTTCGTAGTAAGTAATTTTGTTCTGTTAAATTTGGATTATTTGGAAAATCTAAATCTCTTTCAATATCAATTATTTTCTTTATGATGTGATTTATTTTAAATGTAGAATTTCTTCCACTTAAAACTATATGAGTCCCAAATTGTGATGAAAAATATAAAACTTTCTTATCAACTAATCCTTTTATTATAGCATCATCATAAGGGAAATTTAATGTATTCTTCTTGTATATATAAAATTCTCTTAACACCGCTCTTTCAAATTTATCAAGATTATCAATTACATCTTTATTGTGTTTATTCAGTTCTTTAGCATAGAAATAAGATTGAATTTTTGATTTTAAAAAATCAAAAATTCCTGTTACACAGTTAATAATAAAAATACCAGTACAAAGTAAATAAATAACGTATATGTATATTTTTAAATCGCTATCTTTATTAAACTTTATTAAGACTAAATCATTTGGAGCATAGAAAATAAAAGTACCAACAATAGCTACTATAAAAAAAATTTTTGTTGGAATCTTATTAATATCAAATATTCCTTTTATAAAAGTATCAAATCCCATAATTATCTTTTTAGAAAAATTAAATATATAAAAGTACTACAAAATAATGACTTGTAATTTAATAAATAATATAGGTAGTTATTTAAATACAAATCTAGTGATTTCATCTGTGGTTCCCGCTCCGCAAAGTCTCCGACTTTGAGGATGCGTTTGTCAGTCTGTGACTGACATATAAATTAAACAATCCAAAAACAAAGTCGGTTGAAAACCGAAAATCACTACCTCAAAGTCGGAGACTTTGCGAAGCATACAATCTAAAACTACCCCAACCAACCATCTCTATCCAGACTTCTATACTGAATCGCCTCGGCAATGTGGGAGGAAATAACTTTTGGTGCAGCTTCTAAATCTGCGATGGTTCGGGCTACTTTCAAAATTCTGTCGTAAGCACGAGCCGAAAGATTCAGGCGTTCCATTGCGGTTTTTAATAATTGTTTCGAAACATCATCAAGAGCGCAATACTCGCGGATGTGTTTGGTATTCATTTGGGCATTGTAATGGATGTTTTCCATTTGCACGAAACGTTCCGTCTGGATTTCTCTCGCAGCCGTTACTCGTTTCCGAATATCAACGCTGCTTTCTGCTTTTTGTTCTTCTGATAATTTTTCGAAAGGAACTGGAGTGACTTCAATATGAATGTCGATTCTGTCCAATAAAGGTCCCGAAATCTTGCTTAAATAACGCTGCATTTCGTGTGGAGAAGAGGTTTGTGGTGCGTTAGGATCGTTAAAAAAACCACTCGGACTTGGATTCATACTCGCAACCAGCATAAATGATGATGGATACGTCACAGTAAACTTGGCTCTCGAAATCGTCACTTCCCTATCTTCTAACGGTTGACGCATTACTTCGAGAACTTCACGTTTAAATTCCGGTAATTCGTCCAGAAACAAAACGCCGTTGTGCGCCATCGAAATTTCGCCCGGTTGGGGATAGCTTCCGCCTCCTACTAAAGCCACATTCGAAATAGTATGATGTGGACTTCGAAACGGTCGTTGATTCATCAATCCGGCTTCTTTGAGTTTTCCGGCAACACTATGAATTTTAGTAGTTTCGAGTGCTTCTCGCAAAGTCATTGGTGGTAAAATACTAGGCAATCTTTTGGCAAGCATTGTTTTCCCTGCCCCTGGCGGACCAATAAGGATTATGTTGTGGCCACCGGCTGCGGCAATTTCCATACAACGCTTGATACTTTCCTGCCCTTTTACATCGCTAAAATCGAACTCTGGAAAGTCCAAAGTTTTATAAAATTCGGCTCTTGTATCGATAATCGTAGGTTCTAAAGTGCCTTTTCCTTCAAGAAAATCGATGACTTCCTGAATATTTTCGACTCCATAAACATCTAATCCGGCGACAATGGCAGCTTCCTTCACATTTTGTACTGGAAGGAAAAAACCTTTGAAACCTTCTTCTTTAGCCTTTATGGCAATGGGTAAAGCTCCTTTTATTGGCTGTAAACCGCCATCGAGAGAAAGTTCTCCCATAATGACGTACTTATCAATTTCCGCAGCTTTAATTTGTGAAGAGGCAACTAGAATTCCTATTGCCAAAGTCAAATCATAAGCCGAGCCTTCTTTTCGCAAATCGGCGGGAGCCATATTGATGGTGATTTTTTTGCCTGGCATGGCATAGTTGTTATTTTTGAGTGCGGCTGCAATCCGATAACTGCTTTCCTTTATGGCATTGTCCGGCAAACCAACTAAATGGTAACCTATCCCCTTGTCAATATTTACTTCTACGGTAATTGTGGTAGCTTCCACACCAAAAACAGCACTTCCAAAAACTTTTACTAACATATAAGAAAATTAAAAATCTAAATTTAATCTAAATTTCCTTTCAAAATGAAATTTACTTCTCATTTTAGTTTGCAAACCAATAATTATTAATTTCCTTTGTTACAAATTAAACATTTATTCAATAATTAGTCATAAAAATGAAACGCCCACGACAATTATCATTGACATACCATAATATGATTATAGGCGTTCCATCTTCCAATAAAAAACAAATATTATATACAGATGAAATTAATACTTCGAACATTTAATCTTAAATTAAAGCATCCTTTTACGATTTCTAGAGAAACACATACCATACAACCTTCCCTAATCGTCGAATTGCAAAGTGACGGTTACTCCGGTTTTGGTGAAGCTACATCAAATCCGTACTATAAAATTACGGTAGATTCGATGAAACACAATCTGGAAAAAATAATTCCATTTATCGAAAGTGTTACTGATGAAACTCCAGAGGAATTTTGGCATAAAGCCCATCAATTTTTAAAAGATGATATGTTTTCGCTTTGTGCCTTGGACATTGCTTACAATGATTTATATGCTCGCAAAAAAGGAAAAAAACTCTATGAATTATGGGGATATTCCATCAATAACAATCCAAAAACCGATTACACCATCGGCATTGACAGCATCGATAAAATGGTGTCAAAAATGAAAGAATTGCCTTGGCCAATCTATAAAATCAAGTTGGGAACCAAAGAAGATATTGCCATTGTCACTGAATTAAGAAAACACACCGATGCTGTTTTTAGAATTGATGCCAATTGCGGTTGGACAGTTTCTGAAACATTAAGCAATGCTATTGAGTTGAAAAAATTGGGTGTTGAATTCTTGGAACAGCCCTTAAAAGCTGACAATTGGGAAGGTCACGCAGAAGTTTTCAAACATTCTGTATTGCCCATAATTGCAGATGAAAGCTGTATCATTGAAGAAGATGTAGCACGATGCCATAATCATTTTCATGGCGTGAACGTAAAACTCGTAAAATGTGGCGGGCTTACTCCAGCCAGAAGAATGATTTCGCAAGCAAAAAAATTAGGAATGAAAACAATGGTGGGCTGTATGACCGAATCCACGGTTGGTATTTCGGCAATTGCTCATTTATTGCCAGAACTAGATTTTGTAGATATGGATGGCGGATTATTATTGGCCGAAGACATTGCGACAGGAATAACAATTTCTGACGGCATCATAAAATACTCTGAATTGAATGGAACTGGAGTTACTTTAATTTCTAAACAATGATTGTAAATGAATTTCCCAATCGAATAATTAACGTAGATGGCATAGAATATTTATATTTTGGCGGTACTAATTATTTGGGAATGTCCACCAATGCTGACTTTCAAAATATTTTATTTGAAAGCATCAAAAAATGGGGAACTGGATATGGAAGTTCAAGAAATTCAAACATCAAACTTTCGATTTATGAAACCGCCGAAAAATTATTGGCAAAAAGTATAGACACCGAAGCAGCTTTGGTAGTTTCTTCAGGAATGCTGGCGGGAAAATTAGTTGTCGAATATCTTTCAAAAACTACCGATGCGATGTTTCATTTTCCGGATGCTCATCCTGCACTAAAGAATCCGCCAAGTTTACCTATACTTATAAACGGCGAACTAAACTCTAAAATATTTGACAAAAACACTTCTAAAATCACCATATTAACTGATGCCATTCCATCTCAATATGTCGAACCAATAGATTTAGGCATTTTACTCACGATTCCAAAGGAAAAAGAAATTACCTTGGTTATCGATGAATCAAATAGTTTGGGAATTATTGGAAACGAGTGGCAAAACAAACTAAAAAAAGAGAACATCAATATAATTAAAGTCTCTTCTTTGGGAAAAGCATTAGGGCTTTCGGGCGGTGTAATTGCCGGAGATTCTGATTTTATTGAATCCATAAAAAAAGAAGATACATTTATTGGCGCGGCTGGTATGAATCCTGCATTTTTAGAAACTTATGTAAATGCACAAGATATTTATCTATCTCAACAACAGAGATTACATCGTAATCTCAACTACATAGAGACCCATCTTACAAATAGGGAAAGATATACGTTCCGTTCCTCCTATCCTGTTATCTATTTTGATGATAATGCTTTTTCGAAAAAATTATTGGAAAACAAAATTATAACAACTTCTTTTAAATATACAAATGATTCCGGCCTACTCAATCGAATTGTGATTACTTCAAATCATACAAATGACGATTTAGAACAATTAGTTGTTCAATTAAACTCCATTTTTTAAAAACAAGCATTTTCAAATTACAAATTTTTATCATTTATTTATAGACTACCCTAAAAATTATGGGGTATAAAATATATAATTGATAAAAATTACAATTATATGCAATATTTTATAGGGGTATATATTCATTTTATATATTTTTGATGAAAATTTAAAACTAAAAACTATGCGAAAGATTATTTTAAGTGTGATTCTAATCACAATTTTGGTGTTATCCGTTTTTTCAATTTATTTATTTCCAGAAAGCACAACATTAGGTGCACATATCGTTGACCTAAAATTAGATACTGGAGATACTGCCTGGATGTTGGCCGCCACAGGTCTTGTGTTACTAATGACTCCAGGGCTAGGGTTCTTTTATGGCGGAATGGTTGGTAAAAAGAATGTAATTAGTACCGTACTGCAAAGTTTTATGGCTATGGTCATAGTAACGGTACTATGGGTTGTTATTGGATTTGGATTATGTTTTGGACCTTCAATTGGCGGTTTTATTGGTGATCCATCTTCAAATATGTTTTTTCAAGGGGTAAGTGCTAATACCGCTTGGGAATTAGCTCCAACTATTCCTTTCATCTTGTTTGCCTTGTTCCAAGCAAAATTTGCCATCATTACACCAGCCTTAATAACAGGAGCTTTCGCAGAACGTGTTCGTTTTTGGGCTTACTTGTTATTTATGGTTTTATTCATACTATTTATTTACGCTCCATTGTGTCATATGACTTGGCATCCTGATGGATTATTCTTTGGATGGGGAGTGTTAGATTTTGCCGGTGGAACCGTGGTGCATATGAGTGCAGGTTGGGCTGCTCTTGCAGGAGCAATGTTTTTGGGTAAAAGAAAAGTTCCAAAGGCAAATCCTGCACGTATTACTTATGTATTATTAGGAACTGGTTTACTATGGTTCGGTTGGTTCGGTTTCAATGCAGGATCTGCTGTTGGAGCTGGTAGCATTGCTGCTCAAGCTTTGGGAACAACAACTGTTGCTGCTGCCGCTGCTGCAATGGGCTGGGTGTTTTTAGACAAAATTCTTGGACACAAACTTTCTGCAATGGGAGCTTGTATCGGAGCCGTGGTAGGATTAGTTGCCATTACTCCTGCTGCAGGTTTCGTTACAATACCATCTGCTCTTGCCATTGGTTTTATTGCCAGTATCATAAGTAACCTTGTTGTGAGTAATTTCCCTAAAGGTAAAATTGATGACGCTTTGGATGTATTTGCTTGCCATGGTGTTGGTGGTATGGTAGGTATGCTTTTAACAGGTGTATTTGCATCAAAATCAGTTAACTCAATTGTAGGCGATAATCAAGGTTTAATTTATGGCGATGCAACTTTGTTTTTAATTCAATTAAAAGCACTAGTTCTTGTTTCTGTATTTGCTTTTACAGCTTCTTATGCTTTATTCTTCATTGTAAATAAAATTACTCCGTTAAGAGTTTCTGAAGAAAAAGAAGAATTAGGATTAGATATTTCTCAACACGGAGAGTTTTTATAGATACCATTTTTTTAATTTTAAAACACGTTAAAGATTCGTTTTTAGCGTGTTTTTTTTTATGCAATTAAATTTTTTACTAAATAACTGCTTTAACAAATTTCGTAAATTATACAAAACACAAACAAACAATTTGTAAAAATGACAAATAATGCTTTATTTTATGTTTTAAATGCAAAATAATAATTGTGTTTCCTAAAACAAATTAAATCATCGATATGGATATTTCAACTTGCCCAATGTTCTCTAAAGAAGAAGCTCTTGCTGTTTTAGAAAAAGAATGGGGAATTTCAGAAATTTTAAAACCATTAGACAGCTATCTCGACCAAAATTTTTTGGTGCAAAATTCCAATGGGGAAAAGTTTGTATTGAAAATTGCCAATATTGAAACCCCAGAAAACTGGCTTGACCTTCAAAACAAAGTCATTGAACATCTTTATGCCGATACCATTCCAAAAGTGATTCTTTCTAAAGAAGGAAAACCAATGATTTTCGTAGCAAAACATTGGTGGAGAGTTTTGAATTTTTTGGAAGGAACGATGCTGTCAACTGTTCCTTTTCGTTCAAAACATTTACTTCAAAACATTGGAAAATTCGTTGGAAACCTCTCCAACCAACTTTCTTCTTTTACCCACGAAGCTGCCGAACGGCCAATACAATGGGACTTACAGCAATCGGCATCCTTGCTCGAAAATTGGATAACTTTCGTCGAAGATGAAAAGACAAAAAACAATATTTTGTCTATTATGGAAAATTGGAAAACAAAAATTCCTGCTATTTCTAAAGTTCGCAAAAGCATAATCCACGCCGACTTGACACGATACAACCTTTTATTGGATGACTCTGGCGAAAAAATTCAAGGAATTATCGATTTTGGAGATGTTTGCCTTTCCTGGACAATTGGAGAATTGGCAGTTTTGGTTTTAGAATCTGCAATGACCGGAAGTCCAACTCCTTTTGCCGATGCCTATGAAGTTGTTAAATCTTACCACGGAGTTTTTCCTTTGACAAAAGAAGAAATTCAATTATTATATCCATTAATTCAATTACGGTCAGCTACAATCGTAGGTGCTTCGGCCAGACAATTATCTATGGGACCTGACAATGAATATGTGCAAAAACAAGCTGTTGCCGACCGTGAAATGTTTCATCAGCTGAGTTCAGAAAAAGAAAAATTTGCCACTGCCCTATTTCTTGAAGCCTGCAAAATGAGTGTTGATGAAAGTGAAAATATTCAACATTTTTTAAATACTACTAAAATAAAATCTGTTTTCGGAGATATTGAAATACCCAAAATAGTTGACATCAGTCCGTCATCAGAAATATATAATGAGGGAGCTTGGAACAATTTTGCAGAATGCAGAAAAAACATAAAGAATCAATTAGAAAATGGTTTTGGAAGAGCTGTTTACAAAACTTCAATTCTTAAACCTTTCGAAGCCAATCCAAAAGAAAGTGAAACTATTGCATTGGGAACATTTGCTTTCGCGCCAACAGGAACAACAATTTACGCTCCAGTTGATTTAACTTTTGTAGAAAAAAATGATGACAAATGTATTTTCAAAACGGGAGCCTTTTATGTTTATCTACATGGAATTGAAACTCTTTCAAGTCAAGAGACCACAATAAAACAAGGTGAAATTTTAGGTACAATTGCAACCGAAAAATTAGATTCTCCTTTTCCTTCCAACATTTTTGTTCAAATAGATAGCTCAGGGTTTGCTCCACAATTTTGTTTACCAAGTGAAAGCATTGGTTGGGGAATTTTATCACCAGATCCTTCCGCTTTTTTAGGAATAGAATCAATATTTACCATAAAAAATGAAGGCGAAACCTTAGAAAATCGCAGAGCAAAAGTAATCCAACAAGCACAAGAATATTATTATCAAGAACCAATGAATTTGGTTAGAGGATGGCAGCAATACTTGATTGCTGATGATGGTCGTGTGTATCTGGATGCCATAAATAATGTGGCTCACATTGGTCATTCTCATCCAAAAGTGGTTGACGCTGCTACCAAACAACTTCGAAAACTCAATACCAATGCACGCTTTTTGTATGAAGACAACATTGATTATGCGGAGCGATTATTAAAATATTTTCCTAAATCATTGCAAGTTATTTTCTACACCTGCACCGGAAGTGAGGCCAATGATTTGGCTTTGCGATTGGCCAGAGCTTACACCAATCAAAAAGACGTTTTGGTAATAGATGGCGAATATCACGGAAATACAACTGCGGTTGATGAAATCAGCACGAATTTGATGGACAATCCTACGGCATCAAAAAGCGTTCGCACTTTCACGCATCCTTTAATTCAGCCCAACACTTTTAGGGGAAAATATGCTGCCGAAACTCCCAATGTTTCTGAACTTTATGCCCAAGATGCACAGGATAAAATCACTTATATTCAGTCGCAAGGACGAGGAGTCGCCGCTTTTATTTCAGAATCTTTGCTTGGTTCTGGAGGTGGAGTTGAAATGCCTAAAGACTATTTGAAAAAAGTATATGAACACGTTCACAAAGCCGGTGGTGTTTGTATTGCCGATGAAGTCCAAATTGGTTTTGGCCGAATGGGAAGCCATTTTTGGGGTTTCGAAAAAGAAGAAGTTCTTCCAGACATTGTAACTTTAGGAAAACCAATGGGCAATGGACATCCCATTTCTGCAGTGATTACGACAAAGGAAATTGCCGATGCCTATCGAAAAAAATATACGTACTTCAACACTTTTGCAGGAAATCCAGTTTCTTGCCAAATTGCCAATGCTGTTTTAGATGTTATCGAAGAAGAAAAACTTCAGGAAAACGCAGCAGTTGTAGGTGGATTTCTCAAACAGGAACTCGAAAAATTAATCAGTGAATTCGAAAGTGTGGGAGCCGTTTATGGTCACGCAATGTATTTGGGAGTTGATTTAGTCACCAACAAAAAATCAAGAAACCCTGATAGTCAAAAGGCTTTGTGGGTTTCGGAAGCGATGAAACAACGTGGAATAATCATTTATCCAACGGGTGATTATTATAATATTCTTAAAATAAAACCACCAATGTGTTTTACCAAAGAAAATGCAGTTTTTCTTGTAGAAACACTTCGAAATATTCTGTCGAAAATGGGAGATTAAATAAAAAATGGATAGTGTGTCATTTCGACCAAAGGGAGAAATCGCATTTGTTGCTCTCGTTATGTAATTTCTCCCTTTGGTCGAAATGACAAAATTGTATTTTGAACTTTACTTTTTTGACAACTTTAAATTACTTTTTAAACTTGGAAATTCCTGTTTTTAGCCAACTTTCAAATTCTTCCACACTAACATAACTGATTGTTGGAGTAGTTTCATTCAGACTATTTCCCTCCAAATCTGTTAAAACATATAGTGGTTGGGTATTGGTTTTATATTTCGAAATCATAAAATCAGCCCATTTATCTCCTATTGTTTCAATTTCTGATCCAGTAGTTTTAGAGATATGTTGTTCACTTTTTGGTAAATCACGCTTGTCATCAACATATAAAGAAATGAGTACGACTTCATTTTTTAAAATTGGCAAAACGCGTTTGTCAGACCAAACATTGTTTTCCATTTTTCTACAATTAACGCAAGCAAATCCCGTAAAATCAAGCATTATTGGTTTATTTACGGTTTTGGCGTAAGCCAAACCTTTATCATAATCATCAAAAACCACTATCTGATGCGGACCTAATTTAGCTCCATCGGGCAAAGTTCCGATTGAAACATTACTTCCTGAACCTCCAAATCCAAGCGGACTTTCACTATATTCCATTGGAGGCGGAAAAGCATTTATTAATTTTAATGGCGCTCCCCAAAGTCCGGGAATCATATAAACGGTAAATGATAAAACTAATAATCCCAAAGACAATCTTCCCACAGAAATATGTGTCAATGGACTGTCGTGAGGCAAAGTTATTTTTCCGAATAGATAGAGTGCCAATGTTCCGAAAATCGCAATCCAAATGGCTAAGAAAACTTCTCTTTCTAATAAATGTAGTTGCAAAACCAAATCAGCATTGGATAAAAATTTGAATGCCAAAGCCAATTCCAAAAATCCTAACACAACTTTTACCGAATTAAGCCAACCACCTGATTTTGGCAAAGAATTTAACCAACCAGGAAACATTGCAAAAAGCATAAACGGCAAAGCCAAGGCCGAAGAAAAGCCCAACATTCCTATTATTGGAGCGATTCCTCCTTTGGAAGCTGCTTCGACTAAAAGTGTTCCAACAATTGGTCCTGTACAAGAAAAAGATACGATTGCCAATGCCAATGCCATAAACAAAATACCAATAACTCCTCCTCTATCAGCCTGACTATCTACCTTATTCGCCCAGGAATTGGGCAAAACAATTTCGAAAGCTCCAAGAAATGATGCTGCAAAAACAACTAATAAAAGGAAGAAAATAAGGTTAAACCAAACATTAGTTGACAATGCATTCAGAGCATCGGCTCCAAAAATCCAGGTTACTAATAATCCTAAAATTACATAAATCAAAATAATGGAAATTCCATAAATTATGGCATTTTCTATTCCTTTTGCTTTAGTTTTACTCTGCTTGGTAAAAAAACTTACCGTCATTGGAATCATCGGAAAAACACAAGGTGTTAACAGAGCCGCAAATCCTGAGAAAAAAGCAATAAAAAATATAGACCACAATCCTTTTTGTTGTGTTCCTTCAGAAGATACAACCTCAGTTTTTACTGCTGATGCTTTTGTTTTATTATTTATTTCCGGTTTTGCCGTTATTGCTTCAATTGCAGCAGTATCAACTTCAACTGATTTTTCTTCAACATTTACAATCGAAACTGATGGAATAACAAAACTGAATTTTTTCTCCTGATTGATACAAGACTCTTTGCAAACCTGGTAGTTCAAGGCTACTTCGATTTTTGAAATCTTTGGATTTATTAAAGCAATCTCTTGTTGAATTTGAGCCTTTTTTTCGAAAAAAGTTTCGTTTACTTCAAAAACATCGTTGAATGCTGTTCTGGTTTTACTTTCTTTGGCTTTTCCAACCAAATTGAAGTTTCCTTTTTGATCCTTGAAAATCACCTCTAAAGGCAATGGCCCACCTTCAGGAGTGAATTGAGAATACATATGCCATTCGTTTTCTATAACTCCGTTGAAGGTCAGTATGTAATTTTTTTCTGATTTCTTTTCAATTTTGGTTGTCCATTTTACGGGATCAAGAATTTGCGAATTTCCTTTGGCGAAAGCCATAAAAGCAATTAGTAAAAAAATAATTTTTCTCATTCTTCCAATTGTATTTTAAGTATATTTTTTGTCGTATTTTCTATTTTAAAACGTTCGTCTTGCCGAATCCCAATAATCCAAACAATTTGATTATCAGAACATAATAACCAAGTATTTTCTTTTTCAATCAAAGATAACTTTTCATCTTTAAAAATTTTGCTGACTTTTTTTGATTTTCCTTCCATCCCAAAAGGTTGAAAAGTATCTCCTTCTCGCCAATGACGTAAAACTAATGGAAAATGCAATTTATCTTCGTCCACAAATATAGCGGTATTTGGTACTATCGAAATGTCATCTATGTTACAAAACGAAAGATTTATGGGAATTTTAACTTCTTTTTGGCTTTTCTCGATAAAGTATTCTTCGTTTTTATCAATCAAATTTATTGGAGACAAGATTAAAAAATCTCTATTTTTCAATAACCGAAATTCATTTGAAAATACCTGTTTTCCGGATTGACTATCAACCAAATCATAAATATCTTCCCAAGCCGAGAAACCAAATTCGTTGAGCCAATGATACAAATAGGATTTATAATTGGGTAATTTTTTTAATTGATTCAAATCAAAGCGAACCTCTTCTCCACTTTCTTTTGCCACCTGCTGATACACCATAATCGAGGCGTCTTCGACCATTGTTTGAGCGTCTTGCAAGTAATTTTGTGTTTTTTGAAAAGAAGAAAGAAAATCAGGATTCAATTCCTTCAAAACAGGAACTAAATTATGCCTGATTTTATTCCGCAAGTATTTATCAGAGACATTGCTGCTGTCTTCTCTCCATTGGATATTGTTTGTTTTGGCATAACTTTCTATTTCCTGCCGGGAAAAAATCAAAAACGAACGAATAACTTTATCATTTTGCGCCGGAATTCCAGTCAAACCGTCTAATCCTGTTCCCCGAATAATATTGATGAGAAATGTTTCTAAGTTGTCGTCAGCGTGGTGAGCGGTAAGAATGTAGTCGTAGTTTTTGGTTTCTAATAATTCATAAAACCAACTGTATCGCAGTTCACGAGCCGCAACTTGTGTTGAAAGTTTATAATCTTTGGCGAAAGCCTCGGTGTCAAATTGGGTTATAAACGATTGAATTTTATTGGTTTTGGCAAAATCCTGAACAAACTTTTGGTCTTCAAAACTTTCTAAACCTCGAAGTTGAAAATTGCAATGTGCAATGGCTATTTCAAAATTCATTTTATGAAACAAATCTGCCATAACCATACTATCCAAGCCACCACTTGTTGCCAAAAGGAGTCTTTTTCCGTTTAGAAAAGAAAAATTTTGATTAATATGATTTTGGAATTTTCTCAGCATTTTCAAATTTAATCAATTGATTTGAATTTAACTCAAAACTTCACGCATTGCTTTTGCCTTGAGCAAACATTCTTCATATTCTTTTTCTGGAACAGATTGTGAAGTTATGGCACTTCCCACGGAAAAAGAAATGTATTTATTTTCCTGATTGTACAAAATACTCCGAATCACGACATTAAAATCAAAATCTCCCGTTGGTGTGAAATAGCCAACGGCTCCGCTATATAACCCCCTTTTTGTTTCCTCAAATTCTTCAATGATTTTTAGCACTGAAACCTTAGGAGTTCCTGTCATACTTCCCATCGGGAAAGTAGTTTTAATAGCGTCAACAGCAGAGTATTGACTGTCTAGTTTTGAAGTTATCGTTGAAATCATTTGGTGCACTTGTTCAAAAGAATAAATGCTACACAATTCCTCTACTTTCACAGAACCTTTTTGTGCTGTCCTTGACAAATCATTTCGAACCAAATCAGAAACCATAATATTTTCGGCACGTTCTTTTGGGTCGGAAGCTAATTTATTTTTCGATTTTTCGTCTTCAACTACATTGTCAAATCTTTTGGCTGTTCCCTTTATTGGTTGAGAAATGAGTTGTTCGCCAACCTTTTTTAAATAACGTTCTGGAGAAGCACAAAGTAAAAACTGCTTGTTGTTTTTGAAATAAACTGCAAGCGGTGGTTTCGAAATTTCGTTGAGTTTTTGGAATTTCTCCAATGGATTGATGATGGCATTTTCGCCAAAAAATTCCATACAAAAATTAGCTTCGTAAATATCGCCACGATGAATATGTTCAAGGATTTCAGATGCTTTTTCGAGATATTTAACTTTTGAAATTCGTTGTTGAATAACTACTGGACTTTGGGTTTTGGATTTTATGTTTTGGGTTTTAAGAATTTCCTCAAAATCATCCTCCACTTCGTCATTACACATATTGATGTATTGAATTTCTAGCTCATTCCCTTTTAACAAAAAAACCTTTTTTGGTTGAAAGAAAAACAAGTCTGGAAAATTCAAACCGTCAAAATTATTAGAATGTAAATCCTCGATGTCGTTTTTTAAATCATAGGATAAATAGCCAAAAAGCCAATCTTTAGCCGTTTGCTGGTATTGTTTTAAATCATCGAAAGCATTGTGATAATCTGTTTTTATAGAAGTGAATGCATCAACAGCCAGAATACAATCATAACTTGAATAATCTTGTTGATAGTCATTGCTGTCCATAAAAACGACTTCTCGAAATTGTTGAGACCAAGTCAATAATTGTTGTTTGAATTGGGTAGGATTCTGGATATTCTTATTAATTGAGGTTCTCAAGGAATGGAGTGTTTTTAAAAAATTCAAAATTACAATAATTTCATTAAAATTTTCTTTACATTTATGCTATAATTAACTTCTAATACCTTGAATTATGAAAACAATTACAATTATTATCCGAACTTTAATTGGGCTTTTGCTTCTTTTCGTGTCTATTGGTTATTTTTTAAAATTAATGCCCGAACCCGTTACTACGGGAGACTTCAAGGCTTTTGATCTTGGATTGGTTTCTTCTGCTTATATAATGCCAATTGCAAAATTTATTGAATTGCTTTGTGGATTAGCATTTATCTTTGATTTGTATGTAACTCTGGCAAGTATTTTAATTTTACCCATCATACTCAACATTCTGTTTCTTGATTATTACCTAACTCCAGAAGCAATGCCAATTGCTATATTCTTGTTTTTAGGAAACTTCTTTTTAATTTACAAACATTGGGATAATTACAAAAGTTTGTTTGCTCGCAAATAATTCAAACTCATATTAAAAATAAAACCCGCTCGAAAGAACGGGTTTCTTTTTATAAATCAAGGTTCTGTTTTTTAAACGTGTAAAGCTCTGTTATCTGTTGCTGCCAATGCCGCTTCTTTAATAGCTTCGGCAAAAGTAGGATGTGCGTGACTCATTCTCGAAATATCTTCGGCTGATGCTTTGAATTCCATAGCAGTTACGGCTTCGGCAATTAAGTCGGCGCAACGAGCCCCAATCATATGAACGCCAAGAATTTCATCTGTTTTTGTATCCGCAAGGATTTTTACAAAACCGTCTAAATCTCCACTTGCTCTTGCTCTTCCTAATGCCTTGAATGGGAAACTTCCGGATTTGAATTCCACTCCAGCCGCTTTTAGTTGTTCCTCAGTTTGTCCAACTGCAGCTACTTCTGGCCAAGTATAAACCACTCCAGGAATCAAATTATAATTGATGTGTGGTTTTTGCCCCGCCAAGATTTCGGCAACCATTGCACCCTCTTCTTCGGCTTTGTGGGCTAACATTGCACCACGAACTACGTCGCCAATGGCGTAAATATTGGAAACATTGGTTTGTAAATGATCGTTTACTTCCACCATTCCTCTATCCGTAATTTTTACTCCGGCTTTATCAACATTCAAACCATCAGTATATGGACGACGACCTACAGAAACTAGTGAATAATCGCCTTCAAGAGTAATGGTTTCTCCTTTTGCATTTTCGGCTTGAACTGTTATATTCTCTCCTTTTCTTTCCACGGATTTAACTTTGTGGGAAACATAGAATTTCATTCCTTGTTTTTTCAATACTTTAGTCAACTCTTTGGACAATGAAGCATCCATTCCCGGAATAATTCTGTCCATAAATTCCACTACCGAAACTTGTGCTCCCAATCGTAAATACACTTGACCTAATTCTATTCCGATAACACCACCACCAATGATGACAAGGTGTTTTGGTACTTCTTTTAATTTTAAAGCTTCGGTTGAAGTGATGATTCTTTCTTTATCGATTTTGATAAATGGCAACGAAGATGGTTTTGAACCTGTTGCAATAATGATGTTTTTGGCTTCAACAGTTTCCGAAGTTCCGTCTGCTTTGGCAACTGCAACGTGAGTGGCATCGACAAAAGAACCTAATCCTTCAAGAACCGTGATTTTGTTTTTGTCCATCAAGAATTTCACACCCCCCGAAGTTTGATCCACAACAGCTTGTTTGCGGGCAATCATTTTCTCCAGATTTACTTTCACTTCGCCAGAAACCTCAATTCCGTGGTCAGCAAAATGGGCAATTTCACTATAATGATGAGAAGATGACAACAATGCTTTTGATGGAATGCAGCCCACATTAAGGCAAGTCCCGCCAAGAGTGGAATATTTTTCGATAATTGCTGTTTTGAAACCAAGTTGTGCGCAACGAATTGCCGAAACATATCCGCCTGGACCAGAACCTATAATGACTACGTCAAATGAACTCATAGTTGTGTGTTTTTTGTTTTTTAGTGAGGCAAAAATAAGAAATTAAATCGCAATGACAATTTCAATTGCAATAGCAATTTATAAAATTTTAAATCTCAATTACGGTTGAATTCTTGACTTCGCTAATCATAAAAGTACTGTGTGTACTTCCAATATGCTCCAAAGTTGTGAGTTTCGTGACCAAAAATTCTCGGTAAGATTCCATATCTTTTACCAAAATTTTCAGAATATAATCGTAATCGCCACTCACGTGATGGCATTCTAACACTTCCTTGAGCTGGATAACATCGCTTTCAAATTTGGTTAAAAATTCTTTGGTATGCTGAATAAGCTTGATATGACAGAAAACAACAAATCCTTTTTCGACTTTCGAACGATTAACCAAGACAACATATTTGTCAATGATACCTTCCCTTTCCAATTTTTTGATTCGTTCATAAACTGCCGTAACCGAAAGATTGAGTTTTAAAGACAACGCTGCTGTGGTTTTTTTGCAATCACTTTGTAACAGAAAAAGCAACTTTTTGTCGATTGAATCCAAAGTCATTTGTATAAAATTTTAAGGTTTAAAATAAAAACTAAAATAAGTTATTTTTATCAGCTAATATAGAAAATAAATTTAAAAAAAATTAAATTATTAGATTTAAAATCTAAACAATTATGTTAGCATTGATTTTAAGTCTACAATTACTGAACTTTGAACTATAAATCCTAAAAAACTTATACAGATGAAATTCAATCCTGCCGACGAGATTCAAGACTTACAATACTTTGGAGAATTTGGTGGCGTAAATCCATCCATTTCAGACAGTTCAACTTACACCTTTCTATCTGCAAAAACAATGTTCGATACTTTCGAGGGCAATGCTGATGGTTGTTATTTGTATTCTCGACATTCTTCTCCAAGTAATTTGTATTTAGGTCAAGCATTGGCCGCAATGGAAGGCACTGAGGCCGCAAATGTTTCGGCATCAGGAATGGGAGCGATTACTCCAGTACTTTTACAACTATGTGGTTCTGGAGAACATATTGTTTCGAGCAGAACCATTTATGGTGGAACATACGCATTTTTGAAAAATTTCACTCCAAGATTAAGAATCAAAACTACTTTCGTAGACATCACGAAAATGGATAAAGTGGAGGCAGCCATCACAGCTGAAACCAAAGTTTTGTACTGCGAAACCGTAAGTAATCCTTTGCTCGAAATCGCCGACATTGCCAGTTTGGCAAAAATTGCCAAAAAACACAATATCAAACTTGTTGTCGATAATACTTTTTCGCCTTTGTCAGTTTCTCCTGCAAAATTAGGAGCCGATATTGTCATTCACAGTTTGACCAAATATATCAACGGAAGCAGTGATACTCTTGGCGGAGTAACTTGTGCATCACGAGAATTTATTGACAGTTTGAAAAATGTAAACAATGGAGCAAGTATGCTTTTGGGTCCAACGATGGACAGTTTACGTTCGGCAAGTGTGATGAAAAATTTGAGAACACTACACATTCGAATGAAACAACACAGCTACAATGCGATGTACCTGGCAACACGATTCGAAAATGACGGATTAAAGGTTGTTTATCCAGGTTTGAAAAGTCATTCTGGACATAATTTGTATGCTTCAATGATTAATCCTGAATACGGTTTTGGCGGAATGATGACCTTAGACGTTGGAAATTTGGACAAAGCCAATGAATTAATGGAGTTAATGCAAAGCCGAAAATTGGGCTATTTGGCAGTGAGTTTGGGATTCTACAAAACCTTGTTTAGTGCGCCGGGAACTTCCACATCAAGCGAAATCCCCATAGAAGAACAAGTCGAAATGGGTTTGACTGATGGATTAATTCGGTTTTCAATTGGGTTAGACAATAATATCGAAAGAACTTACCAAATGATGAAAGATTGTATGATTGAACTTGGAGTTTTGTAGATTAAAGATAAAAACCAAATAATAAATCCGTTCTGTTATAAAAAATAACAAAACGGATTTTTATTAATCTGAAATTAATTATTTATAAATAACCCCATATTTTAATGCTTCGGCTCTAGCCTCTGGTACCAATTTTTTAAGATTGGCAATTCTGGTGGCATCTGCTGGGTGTGTGCTGAGGAATTCAGGTGAGTTGTTCCCCCCAGAATTAGCAGCCATTCTCTCCCAAAAAGCGATGGCTTGCTCCGGATTATAACCCGCAATCGCCATCAATGTCAATCCTATTTTGTCGGCTTCGCTTTCGTGACTTCTACTAAAAGGAAGCATCACTCCAACTTGAGAACCAATTCCGTAATATTGTTGCCACATTTGTTGCTTGTCGGCACTTTGATTCCCTGTGGCAACAGCAACTCCAATTGCTCCAATTTGTTGCAATTGAGCCGCACTCATCCTTTGGGCTCCGTGATTAGCCAGAGCATGGGAAACTTCATGTCCCATTACGGTAGCTAAACCCGCTTCGTCTTTGGTTATTGGCAAAATACCTGAATATACAACGATTTTACCGCCCGGCATACACCAAGCATTAACTTCCTTGCTGTCTATCAATCTATATTCCCACTGATAATCTTTCAAGTATGCTGCTTGTCCATTGGCTGTAAGCCAGCGCTCTGCAGCTGCTTTAATTTTTACCCCAACCGATTCAACTCGTTTTGCATCGGCAGTTCCAGTTATTACCTTATTTTCTTTTATAAATGTGCCATATTGTTGAAAAGAAGAAGGGAATAATTCACTGTTTGAAACAAAATTCAAAGTCTTTTTTCCTGTAAACGGATTTGTCGCACATGAAATAATAAGTGCCAAAATACCTATTAAAAATGCTATTTTGCTTTTTTTCATAACTGAAAGAATTAAATTTAGATAAAATTATAATTTGAAATCTATTTTCCAATAATATGCAACTCCGTAAATTCTTTATCAACAATTAGATAATTTTCATTTTCGAAAGCTTTCTTATCAAACGAAATTATCTCGTTGTCAATTTCAATCTCTTTGACTTTAAACGGCAATCCAAATAGGTTTATTTTGTATTTCGAATAATTAGTGTCATATTTTCCTTCCTTGTGCAGTTGGATAATAAGTTCCTTTTCCTTGCCAATAGTTTGGAATGACAAGAAGCTATATCTTCCTTTTTTGTAGTCGTAACCATCCTGTGCATCCTCATAAACTACTGATTTTTCCTTGCCTTCTTTGTAATATAAATCCAAAATTAACTCATCGAATTCCAATTCGCCAACATATTGTTGCACTGGATATTTTGGAATTATGGCTCCTGCTTTTACAAAAATTGGAATTTGGTCAAACTTAGTATCAACCCAAATTTCTTTTCCTCCAATTATCGCTTCGTTTGTCCAATAATTGTACCATTGGCCACGAGGAATATACATTCTTCTTCCTAAAGAATTTGGCTCCAAAATAGGGCAAACCAAGATTTGATTTCCAAAAATAAACTCATCATTTCGATAATGTGTTTGAATGTCATCTTGATCGTAATATACCAATGGTTTCAACATTGGAACACCCTCTTCGATATATTGCCAAAACATAGTGTACAAATAGGGCAATAATTGGTAGCGCAGATTAACAAACTTTCGTGTGATGTCAATAACTTCCTCGTCAAAAGCCCAAGGTTCTTGATTGCCGTGATCTCCAGAAGAATGTGTTCTACAAAATGGGTGAAAAACTCCTAATTGAATCCAACGTGCATATAATTCGCCTGTTGGCTGTTCGGCAAATCCACCAATATCTGAACCAGTGAAACCCATTCCGGAAATACACATACGTTGCACTTGAATATTAGCAATCCATAAATGTTCCCAAGTTGCCACATTATCACCAGTCCAAGATGAAGTATAACGTTGTGCTCCTGAATATGCTGATCTCGTAATTACAAAAGGCCTTTTTGGATAGGCGAACCGTTTCACTCCATGGTAAGTTGCTCTTGCCATTTGTGTTCCGTAAATATTGTGAGCTTTTCTATGACTGCAAGGATTTCCATCATAATTATGGCGCACATCCATAGGAAAAGTTTTGTTGGGAACCTCCATTACGGCTGGTTCATTCATATCATTCCAAACTCCTTTTACTCCAATATCCGAAATTAATTCCTTGAATAATCCCGCCCACCATTCTCTTACTTCGGGATTTGTATAATCTGGAAAATTACATTCTCCAGGCCAAACTTTTCCTTTCATATAAGGGCCATCGGCTCTTTTGCAGAAATAATCTTTTTCCAAAGCTTCCTTATAAATTGAGTAATCTTTGTCTATTTTTATTCCAGGATCTATAATTACAATGGTTTTAAATCCATCCTCGGCAAGTTCTGCAACCATTCTTTTTGGATCTGGGAAATATTCCTTGTTCCAAGTAAAGCATCGAAAACCTTCCATATAATCAATATCCAAGTAAATGGCATCACAAGGAATTTGCAACTCCCTGAATTTGGCTGTAACTTCTTTTACGTTGCTTTCAGGAAAATAACTCCATTTACATTGATGATAGCCTAATGCCCAAAGTGGCGGTAACTCAGGTTTTCCAGTCAAATCAGTATAAGTGGTAACCACGTCCTGCATTTGTGGACCATAAATGAAATAGTAATTCATCTCTCCGCCTTCTGCCCAAAAACTGGTTACATTCCTTCTTTCACTACAAAAATCAAAATAAGTTCTAAAAGTATTGTCAAAGAAAATTCCGTAAGATTGTTTGTTTTGAAGTCCAATATAAAACGGAACCACTTTGTATAATGGTTCTTGATCCTTGCTAAAAGCATATTGATCTGTTGCAAAATTTTCTAATCGCTTTCCCTTCAAATTCAACTGGGTTGCTTTATCGCCAAGACCATAAAAACATTCGCCATCTTTTGAAGCCTTGCTCATTTTAACGATATTGCCTCCAAATTCATAACTTTCTTCCCAATGAAAACCTAATTCATCCTCCAATAAAACATTTCCCTTCAAATCAAAAATAGATACTCTCATATCAATTTTTTGTATTCTACACTGTACTTTACTGGTTTTTACTTGGTAAAATTCTTCTTCGTCCGTTACTTCAAGAAAATTGTAACCATGAGAATGACTTTTGTCAACTGCATACGAAAAATCGTTTGAAAAATAGCCTTTTGCAGTATATCTAAAACGAATCATACTGTCTCTTAACACAGTAAGTTTCAAAATAACACTGTTATCTGTATAAAAATATACCGAGTCCACCTCGTGATTAAAAGATATTATTTTTGATGGATATAAGTCCCCTTTATACTCTAATTCTGTATTCGTAATCATTTTTTATAAGCTAAATTTAATCTCGATTTTTGGTTTCCAAAAATACGGAAATACTTCTTAAGCTCAACTAAAACTTGAGATTATTCACGAAAACGTTGTAATTGATTTCATTAAAAAAAACGAAAATACCCAACCCTATTTTTTAGATTTTCACGTTGTAGTAAAAAGCCTAAAATAGAATTGGGTATTCAAGTAAATTAAATTTTACGAAAATTTATAAACCGTCACGCTCAAAGGCGGTAAAAGCAATTCAATCGAATATTCTCTACCATCATAAGGAGAGGCTTCAATAGCTAATTTATTCGGATTCGTCACTCCGCTTCCTCCATAAATGGTAGCATCACTATTAAAAACTTCGGTGAGTTTTCCTTTTTTTGGTACACCAATGCGGTAATTTGGTCTTACTACTGGGGTAAAATTACAAACCACAACTAAATCTTCTTTTGGTTTGTTCCCTTTTCTGATATAGGTCATAACCGCATTTTGATGGTCGGAATAATTAATCCATTCGAAACCTTCTGGACTAAACTGTTTTTCGTGCAATGCTGGATACGATTTATAAAGAGCATTTAAATCCGTTATGGTTTTTTTGATGCCCTTATGATAGCCAAACTCCAGTAAATGCCAATCTAAACTTTCCTCGAAATTCCATTCGGCACTTTGCCCGAATTCACTTCCCATAAACAACAATTTTGCTCCGGGATGTGTAAACATATATCCATAAAGCAATCGTAAATTGGCAAATTTTTGCCATTCGTCACCAGGCATTCTACCAGCTATCGATTTTTTGCCATAAACTACTTCGTCATGCGAAAGCGGCAACATAAAATTTTCCGAAAAAGCATAAGTCATCGAAAAAGTCAAATCGTTTTGATGATATTTTCTATAAACCGTTTCCTTTTGGAAATATTCTAAGGTGTCGTGCATCCAACCCATCATCCATTTCATTCCAAATCCTAGTCCGCCAACAAATGTAGGTCTTGAAACCATTGGAAAAGAAGTACTCTCTTCGGCAATAGTTTGAACACCATCGAAATTGGAATAAACAGCTTCATTAAATTCTTTAAGGAAACTTATAGTGTCCAGATTTTCTCTTCCACCGTAAATATTAGGTTCCCATTCGCCATCTTTCCTGGAATAATCTAGATACAACATCGAAGCCACAGCATCAACTCGAAGTCCATCGACATGATAATGTTGCAGCCAAAAAATGGCATTGCTTATCAAGAAAGAACGCACTTCGTTTCTTCCATAATTAAAAACCAGACTTTTCCAGTCAGGATGATACCCTTTTCTGCGGTCTGGATGTTCAAAAAGATTAGAACCATCGAAAAATCCCAAACCGTGTGCATCGTCTGGAAAATGAGATGGAACCCAATCTAAAATCACTCCAATTCCTGCTTGGTGCAATTTGTCGACCAAAACCATAAAATCCTGTGGTTTTCCAAAACGGGATGTGGGCGCAAAATAGCCAACCAACTGATAACCCCAAGACGGATCATAAGGATATTCCATTATGGGCATAAACTCAACGTGAGTAAAACCGGTTTCTTTTACATAATTTACTAAATCTTCAGCCAATTCTAAATAGGTCAAAAATTTACCTTTTCCATTGCGTTTCCATGAACCCAAATGAACTTCGTAAACTGAATAAGGTTTGTCTAAATCATTATGTTCTTTACGAGTTTCCATCCATTTTTTGTCTTTCCACTTGTAATCTAAATCCCAAATGACTGATGCTGTATGTGGCGGATGTTCACAGTATAAAGCAAATGGATCTGCTTTTTCGGTTATAATTCCTCCGTTATTCGATTGAATTTTATATTTGTAAGTTGTCCCTTTTTCTATTCCCGGAATAAATCCCTCCCAAATTCCTGATGAATCCCAGCGCACTTGCAATTGGTGTTCGCCCTGAATCCAATAATTAAAATCTCCAACTACAGAAACTGTCCTCGCCGATGGAGCCCAAACGGCAAAATAAACGCCTTTTACACCATCGACCTCAATAAGATGTGCACCAAGTTTTTCGTATAATCTGAAATGTTTTCCAGCCTTAAATAAATCAATGTCGAAATCGGAAAAAAGGGAATAAGCTTGTACTTTGTTCATTTTGTTTATGTAATAATATTGTTGTTTTGTCTTTTTTTGTCACCCCGAGCGCAGTCGAGGGGCTTTTTCTTTACTAAAATCCCTCGACTGCGCTCGGGAGGAGAATGGATAATTAATACTCTTTGTTCCTTTTAAGAAAATTCGAAAATATTATGGTTTATAATCAGAATGTGTTGCGTTTCTACATTCTGCCAACGTTTCTAATAAATCAAAATCATCTTTAATCAATGCTTCTTTTTTTGCTTTTGACCATTTTTTTAATTTCTTTTCAAAATAAATGGCTTAATTTGGTTCCATAAAATCTTGATAAAATTCTAATTTAACTGGTCTTCTTGAAAATGTATATGCATTAGGCAATCTTCCATCATTATGCTCATTTACTCTTCTTTCCAAATCATTTGTGATTCCTGTGTAAAGGGAATCATCCTTGCATCGAAGTATGTAAACATAATAGAATTTCATAATTCATTAACTTAAAATCTTTCTCCTTGAACCTGTCTTGTGCGTAGTCGAAAGGCTCGGGAGGACAAAACAAAATAATTCGTAATTATTTTTTAAACTCCATTATACTCGCAATTCCCGTCAAGGGAATTACAGCCCAGCGTGGTCTTGAATTTAATTCATATCCCAATTCGTAAACCGCCTTTTCGAGCAGACAATATTTCAGTAAGAAATCAATTTCTTTTCGATAGCCAATGTTCAAATTTCCGCCTTGGGCAACGTCTGTATAAGTTTGTATAAACACACCTACAAAGTATTTAAACAAAATTTCCCCGGCCTTAAAAAGTTCTTCTTGTTCATAAGGATATTTGTCTTTATTGTTGAAAATTGTGGCATAAATTGAATAATGGAAAGAACGAAACATTCCCGCAACATCTTTTAATGGAGGTTGTTTTACTTTCCTGTCTCGAATCGTACTTTCGGGTTCTCCTTCAAAATCTAGAATATAAAAATCCTCTCCATTAACCAAAACCTGACCTAAATGATAATCGCCATGAATACGAATTCGTTCCGATTTCATTTTTGTCCAATCGAATTCTAGAAACAATTTTCTGATTTCTTTTTTATGATCTAAAAACTGATTGGCTAATTCCAAAGCTAATCCATCTAATTTATGAAGATTGTTTTCAAGAATATTTAATCGGTTTTGAAACTGGTATGTCAATCTATTTTTGAGCCAAACCGTGTAATCACCATTATAAGTTGTAGGTGTGAAAGCTGTTTCGTGGATATCGCTTCCCAATGCAATATGCATTTCAGCTGTTCGAGTTGCCAACGTTTGAATACGCATAAAAATACTCAACCCCGCCCAATCAATGATTTCGTGTGGAACTTCGTTGATCTTTAATCTTCTGAACAATTCAATATCTGGTAATTTTGAAATATTAATTTTTTTAAATTTTAGATTATCAAAAATTTTATCGACTTCTCCAAGCATAAATTGCCAAGCATCACCTTGATTTGGAACCAATTCCTGCATTAATGCCAGCGTGATATTTCCTTCGGATAAAGCCACACTAATGCTTCCCATATAAGCCGGCGAACTTTTGAAATTCATTCTTTCAGTAAGGAAACGACTGATTTCATAATCGGGATTTGTGCTGATATAGATTCTCCTAAAAATCTTTAGAACCAAAGTGTTGTTATAAATTATTGAAGTGTTGCTTTGCTCCACCCCCATAAATTTAGAAGATTTATATTCTTTATCTTCGAGTTTTTCGCCCTTGTGCAGTTTTACTTTTAAATCTGTTTTATTGGTAGAGCTGACAATATTATCGAACAATAACTTTCTGAAATCTTCCTGATGCAATGCATCAACAAGAAATCCAGCTTGACCATTCATTTTCACGGGAGCAATTATGGTATTAGTGTCCAATTCCTCTTCTGCCATAAAAGCCAATGGCATAAAATAATGCTGGTAGAAGGCTTCCTTGAAATTGACTTCGAGCAGAACGCCATAATAGGTATTCTTTTTTGAAGTTATTTTGAAGAAATCTACCACCTCAATATACTTTAAAGTACTCGCTTTTCCGCCATACCAACGTTTATTGATAATGTAGTTTTCAAGAATATCCGAAGAAAAAACTTTTACAAATTCCTCATCTTCAAATGCATTTTTCCAATCTGTTTTGAAAACAAATGGATTTTGAAATTCATCTTCATTTATCTTGTTATCTTTCATTATCGCTGGATTTTAAATAAATGAAAAGGCAATTCTGGGGAAAGTTCCACGAAATTCCATTCTTTGTCCCAAACATAAGTGTTTCCAGTAATTAAATCGGTAATTTGAATAGGGATTCCTCTCCATACCCCTCCTGGAAATTTTACCATTGCTTGACTTTTATTAAATGCATCGAGACTGGCAATCATCAGAGTTTCGTTTTGTTTATCATCATCAAATTTATAATAGGCCAAAACTTGCTCGTTATTAGTATCACAAAAAACAATATTATTTGTTTGTTGCAATGAAATTTGCTCTTTCCTGATTGTATTGACACGAGTGATTAACGTCGTAATTTTATTTTTTTTGTCCCAATCCCATTTGAAATATTCATATTTTTCAGAATCCAAATATTCCTCTTTTCCCGGAGCCATTGGTGTCGAAACCATATATTCGAAAACGGGTCCGTAAATTCCAACACTGGAACTTAATGTTGCAGCAAGGAAATATTTTTGAAGATGAACGGATTCGTTTCCGCTTTGCAATGCAAAAGGGTTGATGTCTGGCGTGTTTGGCCAAAAGTTAGGGCGATAAAATTCTTTTTGTTCTGATTGTGTCAATTCTTCGACATATTCAATCAATTCCTTTTTAGAATTTCGCCATGTAAAATAAGTATATGATTGGGTAAACCCTTGTTTTGCTAATTCATTCATAATTTTTGGACGAGTGAAAGCTTCCGCCAAAAACAGAACATCAGGGTGTTTTTTCTTGATTTCACCAATCAACCAACCCCAAAAAAAGAATGGTTTTGTGTGAGGATTATCAACTCTAAAAATCTTGATATCACATTCTTCTATCCAAAACAAGGCAACATCCAGCAATTCTTTCCAAAGGTTTTTCCAATCACTGCTTTCAAAATAAATAGGCTGAATATCTTGGTATTTTTTTGGAGGATTTTCGGCATATTGCACCGTTCCATCAGGCCTCCATTTGAACCATTGTGGAAAATCTTTTACATAAGGGTGATCTGGCGCGGCTTGTAAAGCGTAATCCATTGCGACCTCAATTCCTAAATCTTTTGCTTTTTTTACCAAAGATTTAAAATCATCGATGCTTCCTAATTCTGGATGTGTAGATTTATGTCCACCATATTGAGAACCAATTCCCCACGGCGAACCCACATCACCGGGACTCGCATTTGTAGCGTTGTTTTTTCCTTTTCGGTTTACTTCACCAATAGGGTGAATTGGCGGGAAATACAAAGTATCAAAACCCATTGAGGCGACTCTTGGCAACAGCCTTTCGCAATCTTTGAAAGTACCGTGCTTTCCTTCCTCTTGAGAAGCCGAACGTGGAAAAAATTCATACCAAGTGCTGAATAATGCTTTCTTTCTATCAACATAAACCTTTAATTCCAAAGATTTATTTTCTATGAACCGAATGGGATATTTCTTGAAAATTTGATGCAAGTCGATTGAAATTGCTTCCTGAACTGCCTTATCATAATCAGATTCGTTAGTGAAATAATTGGCTACTTTTTCGAGATATTCTTTCTCGGAAGCATCAGCAAATTGCATAACAGATTTTGCATATTCGGCACCTTCCAGCAATTCTGATTTCACGTGTTGATTATCATGGATTTTTCTTTCTGTTCCATGTTGCCAGTTCAAGGCATAATCAATCCAACCTTCAACAAAATAGGAATAAAAACCTTGTTTTTCGACTTTAAATTCGGCAATCCAAACATCATTTTCTTTTGGACTCATCCTAACTTCCTGCCACTTTTTGTCACTTTCATGCTTGAATTTGACACAACATTCTAGGATATCGTGCCCGTCAGAAAAAACATCTGCGGTAACGGTTAAATTTTGCCCAACAATCCTTTTTATAAAATTAGCACCACAATCAATTTGCGGCATAACATTTTCAATTATTATACGCGTTTGTTTCTGCATTTTGTATATTTAAAAGACAACTTAAATTTAGTGAAAATTATATTATAAAACTTTATTATAAAGAACTTTAATTATCTACTGAATTGTGTAATTATCCGGTATGATTGCACCTTTTTTAACTACAACAATCCCGTCTTTGATGGCATATAATTTATTTGTGAAATTTTCCAAATGCTTGCCTCCATTGATATGAACACCGTTTCCAATTCTACAATTTTTATCAATAAGTGCATCGCTAATAAAACAATTTTCACCAATTCCCATTAACTGCTTATTTTCTTCAATATCTTCATTCATATCATCGATATTTTGATAGAAATCATTACCCATCACATAGCAATTTTGAATAACTGTTCCTTCTCCAATTCTTGAACGAATTCCAATTACCGAGCGACTTATTTCTTTGGCATTTATGATACAACCCTCCGAAATTAAAGATTTATCGACAATAGTTTTATAAAATTTTGAAGGTGGCAATAGCCTAGGTCTTGTGAAAATTTTATTTTCATTATCAAATAAATTAAATTTAGGCAAATCATCTGTTAGACCAATATTAGCTTCAAAAAAGGAATCGATATTACCAATATCTGTCCAATAACCTTCGTATTGGTAACTTAATATTTTTTTATTTCCAACGGCTTGCGGTATGATTTCCTTTCCAAAATCTTTAGTGTCAGGATTTTTCATTAATTCAACCAATAATTTTCTGTTGAAGATGTAGATACCCATCGAAGCCAAATAATGTTTTCCTTCACTTTTCATTTGATCACTCACATCCGATTTCCAATCTCCTAAAAGTTCCTTTGCAGGTTTTTCGATGAAAGATTCGATACAACTTTCGGAATTAGTTTTTAATATCCCAAATTCTGGAGCATCCTTGTCATTTACAGGCAAAGTTGCAATTGAAATATCGGCTTCGCTTTTTATATGTGCTTCAAGCATTTCGTTGAAGTCCATTTGATACAATTGGTCACCAGAAAGAATCAAAGCATATTCGAAATCATGATTCAAAAAATGAGGCATACACTGTCTTACAGCATCAGCAGTTCCTTGAAACCAAGTAGGATTATCAGGAGTTTGTTCGGCAGCAAGAATATCAACAAAAGCGGTACTAAAAAGACTAAAGTTATAGGTGTTTTTAATGTGTGCATTCAAAGACGCCGAATTGAATTGAGTTAATACAAACATTTTAAAAATGTCTGAATTGATGCAATTTGAAATCGGAATATCTACCAATCTATATTTTCCCCCAATCGGTACAGCTGGTTTTGACCTAGTTTCAGTCAACGGATATAATCTTGAACCCTGTCCTCCCCCTAAAATTATTGCAATTACACTTTTCTTTTTAGTTTTCATTTTTATTTGTTGTTAGATTGTACACTTCTATTTTAATAGACATAATATCTCCAGGAAAAATTACTACATTTTATAGTTTAATAACACTTTTTATTAAAAATTTATCTTAAATATTTTTTTTAAAACATCATTGCTTGAGCAAATATCATAGTTTACAAACTTACAATTTTGCTTAAATACTAATTAAAAGGTTATAAATTATGTTACTTTTATGTTTTTCTAAATTTAGTAAAAAAAATACGAAATCATAGCCAGAATGAAAATTTACTAAAATGCTAAAAAAAACTCCCAATCATATCCAATCGTTGAAAATTCCTAAAATAATATTGCAAAGTAGTAAATTTATCTCTTTTATTTCGCCAAAATTGGCAACAATATTTGCAGCCAAATTATTTACCAGTCCAATAAAACATACCGTTCCAAAAAGGGAATTAGAAATGGATTGCAAAAGCATCCAAAAATTAATAGAAATTCCTGCAATTAATAAAAAAGTGGTAATTTATCAATATGGTAACGGCAAGAAGAAAATTTTGTTGGTTCATGGCTGGTCTGGAAGGGGAACGCAACTATTCAAAATTGCTGATGAATTAATAAAAGAAGGATATTCAATTATAAGTTTTGATGCTCCAGCGCATGGGAAATCACCAGGAAGAACAACTATTATGTCTGAATTTGTTGAAACAATATTAGAAATTGAAAGACAATTTGGTCCTTTTGAAGCCGCAATTGGGCATTCTTTAGGAGGTATGTCACTGTTTAATGCCGTGAAAAGAGGATTAACAATAAATCATTTAGTAAGCATTGGTAGTGGTGATATAGTTCAGGACATACTTAATGATTTTGTGGCTAAATTAGAATTAAAACCAATTGCAAGTACCCGATTGCGCTCATATTTTGAAAATAAATACGGCGAGGAAATGGATAATTATTCCGCTTCTAAATCAGCATTGAAAGTATTAATTCCTGTTTTGGTAATTCACGATAAAAATGACACAGAAGTTCCATTAGAAGCTGGAATTCATATACACAAACACTTGAAAAACGGAGAATTGTTTTTAACCGAAGGATTAGGTCATCAAAAAATACTTGGTAATCAAGCAGTAATTAAAAAAATTGTACAGTTTGTAAAAGATAACGACTAATTACAAAAATGATTTTTTGAATTCCGGTTTGGTCCTATTTTTCGAAGCCTGTTCATAAGCATATGCAATTCCAACGAGTTTTGGTTCACTATAAGCTGTCCCAAAAAAAGATAAACCAACAGGCAAATCGTAAACCTTACCTCCTGGAACAGTAATATGAGGATACCCACTAACTGCAGCAGGGGTGGTCAAAGAATATCCCCAACGATCTCCATAAATTAGGTCAATACTGCATGCTGGTCCCATAGTTATACCGCATATTGCATCTAGGTTGTTTTTAAGAAAAACAGAATCCAAAATTTTCTTACTGCCCATATGGCTTTTATTCAAGGCATCTATGTATTTTTTATCATTAAGTCCAGACTTTAAATTAGAGCTTTCTAATATTTCCTGTTTAAAATAAGGCATAGATTTATCCTCATTGACAATATTAAAATCAATCACATCTTTTAAAGTTTTAACTTTGGTATTTGCAGTACTTAAATAATGGTTCAAACCGTCTTTAAATTCATATTGTAAAACCTCAAATTCTGCGTCTCCTAATGCGCCTATTTGATCGATATAGTCAATTTCAACAATTATAGCACCATTTTGTTTCAGTATATTGAGTGACTTTTCTAATAATAAATTGATAAATTGATTATCCCCTTGTGCTTTTTTTTCAATGCCAATTCTTTTTCCTTTCATGGCATTCAAATCCAAAAATTGGGTGTAGTCAGTAAAACTTTTTCCTTTGCTTTCCTCAGTAACCAAATCAGCAGTATCAATACCAGAAAGAACACCTAATAAAATAGCTGCATCTGTAACAGTTCTTGCCATCGGACCGGCAGTATCCTGCGTTTTTGAAATGGGTATAATACCTGTTCTACTGACCAGCCCAACGGTAGGTTTGATACCAACAATTCCATTTACAGATGCTGGGCAAACCACTGAACCATCTGTTTCAGTTCCAACGGCCACAACACAAAGGTTTGCTGTAACAGCTACGCCTGAACCAGAGCTGGAACCGCAAGGATTATGATCCAAAATATAAGGATTCTTGGTTTGATCTCCCCTACTACTCCATCCTGAACTGGATTGTGTAGAACGGAAATTAGCCCATTCACTCAAATTTGTCTTTCCAATAATTATAGCACCAGCATCTCGTAATTTTTTAACAATAAAAGCATCATTTAAAGCTAGGTTACCGACCATTGCCAAAGCACCCGCAGTAGTTTGCATTTTGTCAGCCGTATCAATGTTATCTTTAATTACAACAGGAATTCCGTGTAATGCACCTCTTATTTTCCTTTCATTCCTCTCCTTATCCATTTCTTTTGCAATTGAAACCGCATCAGGATTAATTTCAATAATTGCATTTAATCTAAACCCATTTTTATCGATATTACCAATTCGTTCTAAATATAATTCTACTAATTGTTGGGAAGTATATTTTCCCGAAGTCAACTTTTCTTGTAAACTACTGATGGTTTCTTCGTCAAGCTCAAATGCTGCAGTAGCATTTACTTTTTTATCTCCAATGTCTTTTTTGGAATCATTACACCCTTCAACTAAAAGAGTAGAAAGTCCTACAGTCGCTAAAGTTGTAGTGGTTAAAAAGGTTCTTCTTTTCATAGGTTTTGATTAAGTAAAAGTTTGAAAACTAATATTAATATTTTTTATAAATATATAACATTTTTTAATTTTAAACATAAGTGATTTATAGACGATTTGTGAAACAAAAACCTCTATAAACAAAAAACCCCGTTTCGTTAGAAACAGGGTTTTTCAAAAGAAAAGCGACGGATCGAACAAAGTGACACGTTGCTCCTATTAAACAAAAGAACCCCAACCTTTTCAGGTTGGGGTTCAATAAAGAAAGGCGACGACATACTCTCCCACATAACTGCAGTACCATCTGCGCAGGCGGGCTT